>Ga0302326_10028634_pt1 | contig 11203 bp, 4 predicted proteins | sample Palsa_T0_3_FD_202264 | JGI IMG/M metagenome (GOLD analysis project Ga0302326, IMG submission 202264) | Peat permafrost microbial communities from Stordalen Mire near Abisko, Sweden - Palsa_T0_3 | ecosystem: Environmental > Terrestrial > Soil > Palsa > Peat permafrost | place: Sweden: Abisko...
ACTCTGTTCGCTGGCTCTTACGACGACGCCGCCCGCGGGCTGCGTTACGTGAATTGCGGCCACAATCCCCCTCTGGTTCTTCGCCAAGATGGAAGCGTTGAAAGGCTGTCGGCTACGGCGACGGTGTTGGGCCTGTTTGAACAATGGCAATGTTCGACAAACGAGGTGCAATTTCAGGCAGGCGATCTCCTGGTCCTATACAGTGACGGTGTAACGGAAGCCTACAACGACCGCGAAGAGGAATTTGGGGAGGCGCGGCTCATACAAGTCCTGGAAGCAGGCAGAAATCTGGAGATTTCAGCTTTGCTGACAAAATTGCTGGAAGAGGTCAATCAGTTCAGCGCTGGAAAGCAGTCCGATGATGTGACCGCAATAGTCGCTCGGATCCGCTGAAGACGTATTTTGATGACTTTCATCTTCCCAGAACTATTGTTTCCCGTTGGAATTTGCGAGTTCGTGCAAGATCGGGCCACCACTCGGTGTGTCGAAGCAACTCTTTCAAGTGCTAAACCGGGTTGTCACGGATTACGGGCGAGTGACGGGCAATCCGGACGTAATGACTGCCAGCGAAGTCAAGTCACATTCGTCAATTGATCGCTTTCTCGTCGTGTTTCATTCGCCGACCGGGATGGCGGAAACCGGACTGCTCGCTTGCCGATCAGAGAAAACAGGCAGAGCGTCGTGGTGTAACGCTAACACGGTGGACTTTCTCCGTTCCGGTTTGACAATGAAAACCAGCGAATTGGCGGGGATTTCGCGCGATCTTCGGGGAACAGCCAGCGGATTTCTCTGCACTTCAGACTGTGTGGCGGAGCGGAAGGGATTCGAACTCTCGGTACATTCTCGAACGCTGTAAGCCGCGACACGCCCGCGACTTATAAGGAATTCTACATCAACAACTTACATCCGGAGAGCTGGATGAAGGGCCAGATGGGTAAAATTAGTCTGGGTTCCTGATTTGAAAAAAGGCGAATGCCCGGCGATTGTGAGACCGAAAGCAATACAAATGTGTGGGGTATTTCCCACTCTGAAAGCGGTTAGCGACGACTGCGTGGCCGCCGGACAGTCAAAAATCGAAACATTCTCCAGAGATCCCCTGGAAGAAAACAAACTTTGGGCGATCTTTCTCTTGTTCTTGCTAATGTTTTCTCGCTTGCGACTGCCGAAATCTAGAAGAATTTGTAAAGACGACTGTACATTTCTCGCGAAGACTATTGGCTGAAGCTAGAGTAAGGGCGCTGAAGGCTCAAAACTCGGACCGGACCCAGTCCCAGGACTCCCGCGACAGCGGAGGATTTGATTTCACTTCCGTGCCGCTCGGAAATTACACAGTCACCGTCTCGTCGAAAGGCTTCCGGGAAATGCATCAGGACGTGATCGTGCAATCGGACACCAACCCCGTGCTGCATTTCGAGCTGACCATCGCAGGGGCAAAGGAAACCGTCATCGTACCGGAAACGCCGGTCGAGGCAACGACCGAAAGCATCACGCCCACGACGATATATCCTTGCTTACGCAGGTGACCTTCCAGCAGTCCGACGATCTGCTCATCGGGGCGCGCATTCCGTTTGTAGAGAATAGCGATCTCGCCCAACCTGTCCCTTTCCCGGCATCTGTTGTGAGCAACAGAACCCTGGATCGACTCCTGGCGCCTGCTATGCCGTAGCGACAAGCTGCGCCCCGATATCTGCGGTGAGAATCATTTTCTTGAAGTTTCTCCAGCGCCGGCCATCGCTTCCATGAGTTGGTCGGATTCTTTGAGCCCTGCCAGCCCGTGGACAGCAGCTTAAACGTATTACTACCATTCCGAGGATTAATGTTGTATAATCCCGCGAACTTTTTGGGCGGAGGTGGCTCTTGTCGAAAAGAGTTGCGCTTCTTATTCTGTTCCTTACTCTGGTGCGATTTGGTGAGGCTCAATCGAATGCCCCGTATGTGTATCAAGTCTTGCCATATGCCACCGTGCAACAGTCTGGGACGTTCGCAGGGACGGTTGCGAGTAAAACCAACTACAACGGAACACCGTGCACGCTGACGGCATCCTCGGCGTCTTGCAATACCAACGCTGGCAACACCTTTAACCCGGGCAACTTCGCTGCGCAAACCGGCACCAACGGCACCCTCGGATTGGCTGGAAGCCTCGATGGCAGCATTGCTACGGCGCTGTCAGTGATACCGCTGGCATCTCCCGCTTCCGGAGTGATAACGAAGACTGACCCGACGACAGGCGCCGAGCTGCCCGCAAGCAGCTCGCTGGGGCCGATCTTCACCGAACGTGCCGAGACGATCGGCAAGCACAAGTTCTACATCGGACTCTCGAACCAGACCTTTCACTTTACATCTTTTAACGGACAGTCTCTCCGGCCCATTCAGATGTTGGACCCCGGCGGTGAGGCAACCAACGTTCTCTCCGCCCCTGGAGGATCACCGCTGCTTAGCCCTCCCCAAACATATGACATCGGTATGGATGTCCGGCTCTCGCAGAATGTGGCGTTTCTCACGTATGGCGTAACCGGCCGTTTCGATGTTTCTGTTGGGCTTCCGGTGGTGCATGCGGCGGTTTCTGCAAGTGGATACAACCAGGAAGTTTACGGTGGAAACGGGTTTGGGGCGCAGAATAACCTTTGCTGGTGCGTCGGCACGTTGACACCTGGCATGCAACCTGGCAGTCCGGCCGATCCTACCGCGCTTGGGCTACAGCAGCAGCAGATCAATTTCTCCAGGCTTGGGAAAACCGGGTTTGGAGACATGTTGCTGAGATTCAAAGGGCAGGTACTCGAACGGAGTAAACTAGCGCTCGCCGTGGGGGCCGACCTTCGGTTGCCAACCGGTGACGAACGCAATTTCCTGGGCACCGGTGCGGTGGCGATCAAGCCCTTTGCCGCACTTTCGCTTTACACCAAACCGTTTAACAATGGCATTGTGTTCTCACCCCATGTCAACGTGGGGTGGCAGATCGCTGGAAAGAGCATCCTGGGCGGGCAGGTCTCTGCTACATCCGTCACAACGCCGAGTGGGTTCTCTGCCACGGCTCCTCCCTTCACGTCAAGCAAGGGTTACCTGCCCGACGTGTTTTCATGGGCCTTGGGAACGGAGGTAGCGTTGGGGCGGCGTAACACGGTCGTGCTCGATTTTCTGGGGAACCAGATCGGATGGATTCACGGCATTCAAAACATGGTGACTCAGTCGGTTGCGAACCAACCAGAGCCGCAAACCGGAACCGGCTCCGCAACCACCGAGCCTGCCTATGGCTTCGTAAGCGCCGGTCATCAGTCCTTTGGTCAGTACAGCGGTGCATTTGGCTATAAGGCGCGCGTGGTCGGTAAACTGGTGGCTACAGTCAACATGTTAGTTCGATTCGATAATAACGGTCTCACGGCGCGGTACGCTCCCCTCTTCGGGCTAGGCTACACGTTTTAAGGAGTAAGTTCGCGGCGGCACAGACAGAAGAGCGATCCGTGACTACTGTCCGAATGGCTCGCTAATAAACCAACGGTCCCCATTCTTGATGAGGCGAACCTTGACTGGTTTTCGATTCGTTGTCATCTGACCGCCGGGCTTGGTTGTTTCAGTCTTCAAGTCGCATGGGACCAGCGCAGTGTCGCCTGAAATCGCAGGTTCTCCGGTCGGTTGCAGCGTGAAGACAACCTTGTATCCCGCCGCCGGGTGAAGCGGTTCGAGATACTTGTTAGTGGCGCCCGGCCAAATTTCTTTCAGTTCGCGCGGTTGCTGATGTTCAAACGCAGCATTGAATTTATCCAAAGCTGCTCGTATGCCTTTTTTGTCGGTCTCTTGCAAATCCATTTGCTTCAGGATCGATTGGGCCTCGTCACGATGCGAGCTATCGGGATACTTAGTCAGGAAGTCGCGCACAGCCCGACCATCCTTCTTATCCAGCTTAGTCCAGAGAATGGCTTCAATCAGGCGAGACGCTTCGCCCGAGTGCGGGCTATTTGGGAAGCGATTTAAGTACCCTTGCAGCGCTACCGCGTCGTCTCGGCTCGTGCCCGTCCAAACCAGATCCTGCAATTTCGATTGCGCGTCCGCTGCGTGCGGACTGTTCGGGTACTTGGTCAGGTAATCCTCGAGCTGCGCCGGTTCGCGGGCGGTGCGCGCCCGGTCCCAATCCTGGGCCTCGATCGTTTCCAGACTCGGCTCCTGAGGAAGTTTTGGGGGTTCCTGTGAAGGAGACGCAACACTGCTCGGTGTGGCGGTTAGTTGCCGCTCGGCCTCCGGCTTCGTCTCTGAGCGCAGCGTATCCAGCTTGAACGTGAGCCGCCGCGAACTGCCGCTGGCGATATCAACTTGCTGCTCCCGAGGCTTTAGATATCCGTTCTTCTCCACTTGGATTTGATGACTTCTCGCTTCCAACTCCAGGCTAAGGACACCCTGCCCGTCGGTGCGCCCGCGTGCTATATGGTCAACGGAAACAAGCGCGTCCGGCAGCCCACATTGCACTACGAGAGTTCCCATTGCGGCAGGTTTGGCTCCCGTAGGCGGCGGCAGGGGAATCGGTTGCATCAACAGATCAATGGGCTCCATCGGTTTCGACGAATCCACGGTCAAACTCTTTTCGGTCGGCTCATACCCAGTCAGCTGCGCTTCGATCGTATACTGCCCCGGTGGGAGCTCGAATCGGCAGGTCGGAGTGAGGCATGAGCGATCTCCAATGCGCACCGAGGCTCCGGGTGGATCGGTGCGGATCTCAATCGGAACGCTTGGAGCGGTCGGAACAGTTGTGACACGGAGTAACCGCGGCACGACTATCAGCGCTGCCACGACCGCCACGATTAGCGCTCCACTGGCAGCTAACCAGCGCGCCGAGCTTGGTTTGCGCGGGGTGGGTGCCAGGATCTCCGACTCAACTCGCTGGCGGATGCGCAAAGCGATGGCGGCAATTTCATCTTCCGCTCCGTATGGCGCCGCGATCTCTTGTGCCCGACTAGCAAGCTTCTTCAGTTTGGATGGCTTCGTCGTTGAAACTTGCCGCTCAAGCGCCAGCAACTTGTCCCGATCGGCATCATGGATCCGTTGCCGCCGTTCGGTCTCGATTTGATCTTGCAAGGTTCGTTCAAGATCGGCAGCGGCGGGAGTCGATCCGTACTGCCGGATCGCCTGCCGGACCAATGCAAGCGCTTCTTTGTAGCGCACTTGTCGCTGAAGCAGAAGGGCTTGGCCGAGCAATCCCTCGCGTCGTTTAGCATTCAACGTGCGGCGCGTGGTGGCAAGCAACTCTTCAAATACCGGATCCTTTGGCGAACGGTTTTCGAGCAAAACTACAGCTTCTTCTTCTCGCCCCTCGCGCACCAGTGTTTCTGCCCGGGTTCGGATGCTGTTCAATTCCAATTCTGATCGAAGCCGCTCCTCCGCGGCCCGCAAGAGGTTTGGGACGGTCTCGTCATCAGGGAATCGAGTGGCGCATCGTCGAAGCACTTCAACTGCCCAAACGACTTGACCGTCTCGCAGATGCCGCTGCGCTTCTTCCGTTGCATTCGCGATAGCTTCGTGGCGCTGCTGCCTCGCTTGATCGGATTCAATCTGGAGCTTCAGGACCTCCAGTTCGGGATCGTTGGGCGAACTCTGAAGGCCGGCTTCGATGAGCTCAAGCGCTCGTCGCAACTCGCCCTCGCCTCGCAGACGCTGCGCTTCCGCCAGTCGTTCCCCACGTTCCCGCGCGGAAGTCAACGACTCCCGCGCCTTCTGCAGAAGCTCCGTCTCCGGGAATTGTTTCAAGCCCTCGTCGAGCGTGCGCAGCGCCTGGTCAAATTGACCTTCCCTAGCGTGGGCGTCGGCTTCGTGTTCAATCTCAACGATCCTTTGCTCCCGTGCGCGAGCTTCCGCAAGGGTCAGCAGATCATTGATCTCACTTTGCTCGGCATATTGCGCTGCCGCCTGGCGCAAAAACTGTGTCGCAAGAATCGCTTGACCTTGGTTTAGCAGATCCTGCGCATGACCGACCGCATTCCGCACCTCTTGTTGCCGGCGCGTCTCTTGTTCGGATTCGATTGACGCGTCAACAATCTCAGTTCCAGCAGGATGCTCCCCGACATCGTCAGCTCTCGTCGGGGCGCTCTCCGTGTACTGTTGAGTGCGGGTGAGATCGGATTGAGGCTCAACTGGTGTAGTCGGAGCGACTGGAGCCTCGGTGCTGGAAAGCTGCGGTGCATTTACAATCCCGGTGTCTCGGGGCTGAGTTCTCGTCGACGGGATTTCTTCTTCGAATGCGCCAATCCTCAACGTCAACCGTCGCTTCAGGTCCTGAAGGGCAGATTGCACCTTCTGGTTATCCTGATAGTGGTCCCCGATTTGCGTAACCTGCCCGAGAATGACCTTAAGCTGACTGCGGCTCATCGCATCGGTTGGGGCGATCTCATTGCCGGCGTCGGCAGTTTCTTGCGTGGCGTCCGGCAGAGCAACGGTCGCTTGGTCGGACATCCGGGCTTGTTTCAGCTTTTCAGCGCGCTCGCTAGCGGCGCGCTGCGCCTTGGCGTTCAGAGCAAACGTGCGAAGAGATTCATATTGTTCTTTTACGGCGGGGGCAACATAGGGGCTCCATTCCGAGAGGCCGTCAAGAATACCTTCGGCCGAGTCGAACGAGCGCACCATCAAGAGCATGCGGACATCGGGAAGAGCCTTCTCCATGGCAGCCGTGGCCGCTCGCGAACGTGCTGCTTCGATCTCGCGCTGCAGAATTCTTGCGTCTTGCGTGTCGCCGAACTTGTCCCGAAACTCCTGCAGCTTTGCTTCAGCGTCCGGAAAATCATTCTTGGACAAGGCTTCGCCCGCATTTTCTTGCGTGATAGAAAAACTCTGCACGCGATTGAGGTTGTGCCGCGCTTGCTCCAACAAAGCCGCGAATTCAGGAGACTTGCCACACCGTTCGGACTGCGCCTCAAGGAATCTCACGGCCTCGCTGTAGCGATCGTTTCGAAGCAAACGCTCTGCGGTGCTGATGTTTTCCTGAATTCTCCGGTCGAATTCCTGCAGACGCCGGCGGGCGTCCTCGAGGATGATGCCTAGTTCTTCGTCAGCAGCCTCCCGTAAAGTGGCTTCGAGCAGGTCGATGGCGCTCCGATATTCACCAGCGGAAATGAATTGACGAGCTTGGTCCGCGGTCGCGTCGATCTTCTGTCGCGTGGCATAGTGGGCCGCCTCTTCCTGGGCAAACTGAAGGAGGTCATCAAGATCGCTCGATGAAATCTCCTTCCGCGTCGCTTCCAGTATCTCAATGGCTTCGCTGTAGGCCTTGCGACGGATTGCATCTTTGGCTCTTTGAAGGCAGTCCGCTTTGCATTGTTCTTCCCGCCGCCGCGCCAGAGACTCCCTCACCACTGAAAGCATGGAGATCAGCGCCGGTTCCTGCGGATATCTCTTTAGCGCTTCCTCCAATGGAAGCGGTGATTGGTCTGGGTTCGCCGAATCCAACCATTGCCGTGCGGCGGCGATTTGCCGTTCCACATAAGTACGCTTCTCGCTCGCCTGCAGTTGCTTTTCGGCTAGCTTCTTGAGCTTGAGGAGGGTGCGGTCTTCCTGAAATAGTCGCAGCCCCTCCTCTGCCCGAGCGCAAGCCAGTAAGAAATCGTCGCGATTCAGGGCATCCTCTATTGCCGCGTTAAACCCCTCCAGTTGCTTGCGACGCCTCTCTTGCTCCTGACCGCTGGTAGCGAGGCTGGCCAACTCCCTTATGCCAGGAGCGTCAGGGGCGAGCATCTCCGCCTTCTTGAGCACCTCCAATGCTCCTGTAAAGCTGCGCGCCGCCATTTGCTTCCTGGCCTCATCTAGAAAGCCTTGCACCTGTTTCAGTTTGCTGTGCTCCGCAATCTCACGGGTGATGATGACGTTCTGGGCTTGAGCTTCCCGATTATTGCGATCGAGGCGAAGCGCTTCTACCACAGCTTTCTGGGCCTCCTCGAGTTCACCCGCGTCACGTGCCGATTCCGCGCGCTGCAGCAAAGCGGCTAACTGATCTCCCCTCGCTTTCCGTTCGGCTATCGAGTTTCGCAGTTCGCGAAGTTCGTGACTGCTGCTGTCGAGCTCTACAGCATGATCAAGATATCTCAGGGCATCTTCCAATTCGTCGCACTCGATCGCTTGTTCCGCCTGCACTCGCAATTCCCGCGCCTGCTCGCTTCGCTTCTGAGTCTGAATCTGTTGTTCCACTCTGCCCAGCAGTTCATTCGCTCGAGTATTCTGCCGGTCGATTCTCAGAACCTGTAGAATCTGTTCCTTTGCCTGATTCCATTGCGCGTTAGCAACGAAGTTATCGATGGAGAGAAAGTACTCAGATACGATGTCGCGCTTGAGTTCGTCCTGCACCCGCATGAGGTCGACGGCAAGGCGATCCGCGGTTCCGTAGCGCTCTTCCGGGTTCTTGGCTAAAGCCAGAGCGATGATACGGTCCAATTCCGTGGGGTAGGCGGAAAGATACGTCTGCAGCGGGGGAGGAGGCTCGTGAAGAATCTTGAGGAGAATGGCTCCTGTATCTTTGCCGTCGAAGGGAAGCGCATACGTTAACAGTTGGTAGAGCACAACCCCCGCGGAATAGATATCGGTACGCGAATCGACATAGGCTTTCTCGTTGATTTGCTCGGGAGACATATACGGGATGCTGCCCATCAACTGGCCAGGGCGCGTAACGTTTTCGTTGCCGATGCGCGCGATGCCAAAGTCTACGATCTTGACAGTGAGATCTTTGAGCACCATGACATTCGCAGGCTTGATATCACGATGAATCACATTGTGTTGATGAGCGTAGCTAAGAGCGTTGCAGACCTGAACCACGGTATTCAGCTTCTGCTCGAGAGGGACGGAACGACGAGAGGCGATGATTGATTCCAGGCTCTCACCTTCCAGATACTCCATCACCATGTAGGGATTGCCGTCTTGATCACCCAAATCATAGATGGTAACGATATTCGGGTGCTGCAGTTTCCCAGCGGACTGGGCCTCGCGATAAAAGCGTTTCAGCAGTTCGGAGTCGTTGGCAACGCCGACGGTAATCATTTTAATAGCCACCAAGCGCCCTATACCGGGATCGGTTGCCTTGTAGACAATCCCCATCCCTCCGCGACCTACAACCTCGAGGACGTCGTACTTACCTAGTTTCTTGGGTATATTTGTGGCCATTTCTACCTGTTGCGCGCCGACTTCTCATCCTTGACCGACCTGCAGCCCCCGGGCCTGACACCCCTGGGGGCGACGAAGACCAGAGCGGCAGACATTGTCATATTCGAGAGTCTTGACGAAGCTCTCCGCTGGCCCTTGTGGAACGGCCTTGCCACTCTGCTCATGCTGATGGCACACCCTGTGGTTCCCAGTTGAGCCGTGTAGTCGTGTGACTCCGTGCACCCTGGGGGCTCAGCTGCCCGTGCGTTAATTGCGACTACGTTAGCATGGAAATGCTGCCTCGGGACAGAGCCAATCGGACCCAATGGTTACGGTTCGGAGGCCTTGACGCCGGAGCTTTGAGGATCACGGTATGCGAGCCGTCTTTTTATGGATGGCACACCGCGAAGCATCGGCGGCGCTCGCGGCCTCGGCGGTTTACACCGATGCTCGCGATGAACGCAATCGGGTAAAAACCAAGGAACTAAAAGAGTGGATAGAGTCCGTATTGGATGTGCAAGGAGGCGCCACCGAGAATCCCCTGACCGTTCCGGATACTTCCACCACGGAAGAAGAGCGTGAATACCGCCATTGGTGTTTGAGCAACCGGTTATATCTGACTCCATTGAACGACCTCGGCCCCCACTCTGTAGCTGGCACCGACTCAATTATCAGCACAACAGAGACAATGAACTTGTTCGTGTCGCTAAGTCTCACATACGGGAGAGTACGCTTCAATCCTTCAATCCGCTGCGCCGATACTAATTGAGGATTTGGAAAGACTGGCGCTGATAAGCCGTTTCGCAAGATCAGCGTTCACCGATGACCTCAGACAGCTAATCAATAAGTTCATGCCGACCAATGAGCTTTACATCACCGATTTTGGGGGAGCATTTGTTCGTGCCTGCCGACTTCCAAAACCTCGGTGAAAATGAAGGGTTTTACCCTCGAATTTCGTTCTCATGAGTGGGGGCGGGCTGAGATGGGGCAGCGAAGTTGTCAAACAGTGCTGCCCCGTTTTTGAGCCAACCAAGCTTCGCCGTACGACACTGATAGTGCATTGACATGACTGGGCAACATTTGAAATACGAGTTCAGGTGCCCTGATTGCGGTAGGCTCGTCAAGTACAACCCCAAAAGAAAAATACAGGAAGCTTGTACATGTGGGCGAAAGCTCACATTGAAGGAAATTGAGAAGATAAAGATTCAGCAAGTGTCAATGACCTTTGACAAGAGGTAGTGGGGACGAGTTCGTCATAGTCGAGCACATGCCGCTGTGTTGGTTCAGTCTGAAATGGAAAGAGGGGGCTCTCCGCTGGCGGCGGTTCTTCCGCTGTTCGCTCGCCGTCTCCAACTTCCCCGATCCCGGTCGGCCCGAGGGGAATCGATTTATCACGCTTTTGCTCTTGGACAACGACAATCCTGACACCAAGGTTCGGAGTACAATTTCCGCATTGAGGCCATGAGCCCCAGTGGCAAAGGGCTTAAACTTGGCGCTCGTTCGTTTTGGAGCAGCCACCCTGAAAGAGAGGAGAAATGGGGGTTTGCAAATATTGCGGAACTAGTGCAGGAATGTTTAGAGATGAACATCCGGCTTGTGCACGAAAGGCACGAGATGAACGGGCCTCTGCCCTTGTCTCAATCACAGAGGTAATGAAACACGCCGTATTGGATAGAAAGATATCCAGCGAAATAGAGAAGTTGTATCGTGCCAGCGCAACTGAATCGGGTATGACATCCCCGACACTGACGGCACTGATGAGCGAGCTTCAAAGTGAGCTCAACAGCTTGATTAAGAAAGCAGGGGAAGATAAGAGAGCCATCTTTGACGCTATCCTTGCGGGTTGGAGCGAAGCTGCACGACAGCGGGCAACCACAGAACCGCCTCTCGACCTCGCTGAACATGAAGGCATCGTGAGAATTATATCCGTACTTGATCTACCTAATTCATTCAGCGGGATTGCTCTCACAACGAGCGGGGTAAACATGAATGGTCCTTACTGTCGATCACTTCCTGCCCGGACCGATCTTTTGTACCAAGTGGAGTGTTAGTGTAACGCCTTGTTAGACATTTGTCCGTAGCCGCCGCCGGGGGTGTG
>Ga0302326_10028635_pt1 | contig 11203 bp, 12 predicted proteins | sample Palsa_T0_3_FD_202264 | JGI IMG/M metagenome (GOLD analysis project Ga0302326, IMG submission 202264) | Peat permafrost microbial communities from Stordalen Mire near Abisko, Sweden - Palsa_T0_3 | ecosystem: Environmental > Terrestrial > Soil > Palsa > Peat permafrost | place: Sweden: Abisko...
GGGGAGCGTGAAAGCGGCGTGCGGAGGTTTGTTGCATGCTCGGGTTACTTGTCGCCCTTCTCGTACTCGTTGTCCCCGTCCAAGGTTCGCCTGCCCACCATTCCAATGTCCAACACCCCGTTGCGCCGCACCCTGGGAGGCCGCCTTCTCGGGCGACGATGTCCGCGTACGCCGGTGACCTCTTCAGCCGGCGAGCGCGCCGTCGCGCGGCGGTGATCCTTCGCTTGCGTTGGGAAGATTTGCGACTCGCGCAGCTGGACCGGATTCGCGCCGCAATTCGCCGCCAGATCCCAATCGACGATCTGTTGCGAGAAAAGTAAATTCTGCGAGCCGGACGGAACCGAGCAACTTTCGAAACTCGTTCCAGGTAGTGCTCCTACGAACCAATATCCAACCGGCACGCAAAAGGACCAAGTACTGATGATTCGTTCTCGGATTATGCAGACTGCCATCGTCGGCCTTACTGGCGCGATCATCGGCAGCTTCTCGATGATGCTCTTCGCGAGCACCCATTTCGCCAATGTCGCTGGCCCAGGAAACACGCCGCCGCAAGTGAACGCGGCGCCGCTGACCTCCGGAGCAAGCGATCAGGATCGTATCGTCAGCGCGGTCAAGCGCGTCGAACCGTCCGTCGTCGCGCTCAACGTGACGGTCAACGGACAGCAATACGTCCCCGTCGATCCGTTCGCGCAGCTGTTCGGCGGGCCGAGCATCGTTCGGCCGCAAGCCTTCCACAGTCGCGTTTCGGGCTCAGGATTCGTGTATTCGCGTGATGGCGCAATTCTGACGAACGCGCACGTCGTCACCGGCGGCTTTGCCGGTCAACCTTCGAAGATCGACGTCGTGTTTGCGAACGGCGATCACGTTCCAGCGCATCTCGTCTCTGCGAACGTCGGCGTCGACCTCGCGCTTGTGAAAGTCGACAACTACGCCAAGCTGCCGCCGCCCCTTCGCTTCGCAGACTCCGACCGTCTCGAAGCGGGTCAGTGGGCAATCGCAATAGGCGAGCCGCTCGAGCTCAAGCAGACCGTTACGGTCGGCGTTGTCTCGGGCTTTCATCGCGACGAGATCGCCGGTGGCGAAGGCGGAGGCGCTGCCCAGCAGTTCAAGGGCCTGCTCCAGACCTCAGCGCCGATCAACCCCGGCAACTCCGGCGGGCCGCTCGTCGACCTCAACGGCGACGTCATCGGCATCAACCAGCTGACCGCGAACCCGCAGGCCGCCCAAGGCATCGGCTTCGCGATCCCGTCGAACTCGGTTCAGCAAGTTGCTCTTGCGCTGACGAAAACCAAGGGCATCACCCAGGGGACCCACGAGGGCTACATCGGCGTCGCGCTCCAGGCGATGAGCTCGGGCGCCCGTTCGCAGCTCGGCTACAACGGGCCTGACGGCGTCGTCGTTGCCCAAGTCGTCGGCGGCGGCCCGGCCGACCAAGCCGGCCTCGAACCCGGCGACGTCATCCTCGGCGCCAACGGCAAGTCGGTCGCTACCCCGCAAGACCTGACCAATGTCATCAAGGGCATCCCCGTCGGCGGGACGGTCAGTCTCCAAGTCTGGAGCGCCGGCAACAAGAAGCTGGTGCAAGTCAAGACAAGCGAGCGGCCGGCGAACCTGGATACGCCACAACAACCCCAGCAGCAACCCTAGTTTGTCATCCCGAGCGAAGCCTGTGACTTCGAAACTTCTGTGCCAGGGAAATTGTCATAGAAGGTGAGCGGAACAATCTGCCGCCGTTTGCGGTAATATGGTCCGTACCTTACACTTCTTGACTCCTTGAGTTGAGGTAAGCGGCAAGGCCAAGAGCTAGCGCTCGCGGCTGGTCCACTCGCTCGGGAAGAAGGCACGAAACAACATGGCAAAAGTGGTCGGCATCGACCTTGGCACGACTAACTCGGTCGTCGCCGTAATGGAAGGCTCGCAACCGGTCGTCATTCCCAATGCGGAAGGCAACCGGACGACGCCATCCGTCGTCGCGTTTACAAAAACCGGCGAACGTTTGGTGGGACAGCTTGCGAAGCGCCAAGCAATAACCAATCCGGAGCGCACCATCGCGTCGATCAAACGACAGATGGGCACGGATTTCAAAGTTAAAATCGACGGCAAGGATTACTCACCGCAAGAAATCTCGGCGATGATCCTGCAGAAGCTCGTCAACGACGCATCGACGTATCTCGGCGAACGCGTCACGAAAGCCGTCATCACCGTTCCGGCGTACTTTAATGACGCGCAACGGCAAGCAACGAAAGACGCCGGCCGCATAGCAGGCATCGACGTTCTGCGTATTATCAACGAGCCGACCGCGGCATCGCTCGCGTACGGTCTCGAGAAAAAAGGCAACGAGACGATCCTCGTTTGGGATCTCGGCGGCGGCACGTTCGACGTCTCGATCCTCGAGGTCGGTGACGGTGTTTTCGAAGTTAAGGCTACCAACGGTGACACGCACCTCGGCGGCGACGACTACGACAAGCGCATCGTCGATTGGCTCGTCGGCGAATTCCGCAAAGATCAAGGCATCGATCTTTCCAGCGACAAGCAGGCGATGCAACGTCTGACCGAAGCGGCCGAAAAAGCCAAGATCGAGCTGAGCTCGATGGTTCAGACGTCAATCAATCTGCCGTTCGTTACGGCGGATCAAAATGGTCCGAAGCACTTGGACTACACGCTCACGCGCGCCGATTTCGAACGTATGACGAGCGATCTCACCGATCGCACCGTGCAGCCGTTCAAGAGCGCTTTGAGCGATTCAGGACTCGATATCTCGAAGATCGACCAGGTCGTAATGGTCGGCGGCGCGACGCGCATGCCGGTCATTCAAGAGCTTGTTCAAAAGCTCACGGGCAAAGAGCCGAATCAAACCGTCAATCCCGACGAAGTCGTCGCGGTTGGTGCAGCGATTCAGGCCGGCGTCCTCTCGGGCGAAGTGCACGACGTCGTACTGCTCGACGTTACGCCGCTGTCGCTCGGCATCGAAACGCTCGGTGGCGTCAACACCAAGCTGATCGAACGCAATACGACGATTCCGACGCGTAAGGCGCAAATCTTCACGACGGCGGAAGACGGCCAGACCTCGGTCGACATTCACGTCCTGCAGGGTGAGCGCGATATGGCGGGCGACAACAAGACGCTCGGGCGCTTCCGCCTCGACGGAATTCCAGCGGCTCCGCGCGGGGTACCGCAGATCGAAGTCACGTTCGACATCGATGCCAACGGCCTCGTAAGCGTCAACGCGAAAGATCTCGGCACGGGTCGCGAGCAAAAGATCACGGTCACTGCATCGACAAATCTCAACAAAGACGAAGTCGATCGCATGGTCAAAGACGCCGAGGCATTCGCCGCGGAAGATCATCGCAAGCGCGAAGAAGCGGAAGTTCGCAACGCTGCGAGCTCGTTGACCTACTCGACGGAGAAATCGCTCAAGGAAGTCGGCGACAAACTCGACCCATCTGCCAAGGCGGATGTTGAGACTGCGCTCGGCGATTTGAGGCGGATCTCCGAAAACGGCACGGTCGCCGAGGTCAAAGCTGCGACCGAGAAGCTGCAGCAAGCCAGTTACAAGATGGCCGAAGCCCTCTATCAAAAGAGCGGTGCGGCTCCGGGTGACGGGCAGTCCGAAAACGGCGCGACGCATGACGGCGCGACGAACGGACAACAGCAGCAGCACAGCGAGTCGACGGCGTCGTCGCAATCGTCCGATGACGTAATCGACGCTGAGTTCAAAGAAGCTAAGTAACTTCAATGGACACGAATACGGAAACGACTGCGGCGCAGGGTTCTGCGCCGCAGGGCGATCCCGCATCTGAGCTTGCGGCCGCGAAAGCCAAAGCCGAAGAGAACTACAACAAGTACCTCTACGCGATGGCCGACTTCGAAAACTACAAGAAACGCATCGAACGCCAGTTCGCGGATATCGCGACCGCCGGAAAGCGCCAGCTTCTCGAGCGAATTCTTCCGGTGATGGATAATCTCGAGCGTGCGCTGGCGCACGACGCGGATGCCGAAACGACACGCAAAGGCGTCGAGCAAACGCTGAGGGGCTTCGAGCAAGTCCTCGCCAGCGAAAATGTTCGACCATACTCCGTCAAGGGACAACGTTTCGATCCGACGCTTGCAGAAGCGATTGGAACGCAGCCGACTCCGGGCGTCGCCGATGATATTGTGGTCGAAGAAGCGCAGCGCGGTTACAAATACGGCGATGAGGTTCTTCGCCCCGCGAGAGTCATCGTCGCAAAATCCAGCTAGCGTACAATCGAAGTGCCGATGAACTACAAGGACTATTATCAAGTCCTAGGCGTTCCGAAAAATGCCGCCGAGAAAGATATCAAGTCTGCGTATCGGCGGCTTGCGCGCAAGTGGCATCCGGACGCTAACCCAAAGAGTCCGAAAGAAGCCGAGGAGAAATTCAAAGAAATCGCCGAGGCTTACGAAGTATTGGGCGACGCAGACAAGCGTAAGAAATACGACGTGCTCGGTTCGGATTGGCAGCGCGCTGCGCAGCAAGCCGAACAACAGCGCCGCTATCGCACTCAGCAGCAGCAAGAGGATTTCAACACCTCAAACTTCGGCGGTTTCGGAGGCGCAGGCGGGCCTAGCGGATTCTCGGACTTCTTCGATGCGTTCTTTTCCGGAGTCGGGAAAGACGGCGGTCGTCGTGCGACGCGGCAACCGTTCCAGCAACGGGGTCAAGATCTCGAGACGACGCTCGATCTCTCGCTACGCGAATCGTACGACGGCGGAACGAAATCCGTCTCGCTGCAAATCGAAGACTTATGCCCGCAGTGTAAGGGAACCGGAACCGTCGGCAAGAGCATCTGCCCGAAGTGTCACGGCACCGGCCGCGTCCTCGAAACGAAACATTTCGACGTAACCATTCCGAAAGGCGTGCGCGAAGGGCAACGTATACGCCTTGCTGGTCAAGGCGCGACGGGAATCGGCGGCGGACCGAAGGGCGATTTGTATTTGGTCGTCCACATCAAAGACGATCAGACCTACACGCGCAAAGACGACGATCTGTACATCGACATGCCCGTTTCGATTTACGAACTCGTACTTGGCGGCGACCTCCGCGTCCCTACGATGAGCGGCGACGTTACGATGACCGTACCCGCCGGAACGCAGAGCAATAAGCTCTTACGTCTGACGGGGAAGGGAATGCCCCATCCTAAGGGCGGCGGTAACGGCGATCAATACGTGCGCCTGATCGGCACGGTTCCGCAAAATCTCTCCGACAAAGAAATCAAACTGTACCGCGAGCTCGCGACGCTCCGCAACGGCAAAGCATAAACGTTAGCGCAGTCGCGCACCGCTCGGCAATGCGCGGCTGCTTGCGCAGCCTATCGCTAAGGTATGAGGGAACTCTGAAGCGCTTTTAGCCTGTAAAGTTGAGGACGAGGGAGCTGCGCCGGCCCTGCGGGCGGAGCTCGCTGCGTAGACCGATCGAGGTCCGGAGCGAGAGCGGGAAATACACGTCGCCGTCGACTCCACGCCGCGTTTGCGCATAGAGATAGTTGACTTGCGTCGCGGTGCGGCGATAGATTGCGTCGATACGAAAGCCACCATTCTGGCTCGTAATCCAGAGCGAGTCGCCCGAGATGTACGGCAAGTCCTGAACGCCGCCGTACGCATTGTCGTCGTTCTGGAGGCGAAGCGACCACGCGCGAATGCTCGTCGTCGGCGTGATCTGATATTCGAGTGACACGCCGGCCCCAGTAAGCCCGTGACTATTGTCGACATTCGTGACTTGGCCGTAGGTCTGGACCTCGGCGCGAAGGCGCTGGCCGTCGGTATAGTCGAGGTGCGCTTCCGCAAGCGCGGCGAGATAGGGTGCGTTGTATTGGGAGATCCGAACGAGCGACTCAGAGATGCCGCCGGTAACAGAAAACGCGCCGAGCCCTTGCACGACCATCAGCGACGGCAGTGTCACGTTGCGGGTTCCGCTCTCGGTATCGTAGGTCGTGTGCGCGATGCCGAAATCGACACTGGTGCGGCCGGGAACGTGCGCATGAACGTAGACGGTAGCTTGTCCGAAATTAACTGCATTATCGCTCGAAGCAATGTAGTTCGAATCGTTCGAGTATTGCGCTCCAGCATCGAAAGCGACGACGCCAAAAAGCGTGCTCGCAGACGCCTTGAGGGCAGCGTCGTTCCAAATCGTGTCGTTCGCGAAAAAGCTTTGCGTGCCGAACGCATCAGCTGCTGACAAGCGGAAGCGCACGCGGCCGAATTGCTCTGTGAATCCGACGGTGGCGCTCGATTCAGAAAGGTCGTACATCGTCGTCGGCAGCACGGTGACCGCGCGCGACGAAGACAATTGCGCGTCGATCGTCCCGCCGGCAAAACCCGCCGTACCACTTGCGACGATCCGCTCGCGCTCGGTATAGTCATCGCCGTCCGAGCCGAGCGAAACGCCGAAATCCGGCGTGCCGCCCGACAAACGGAACGCGGATGCGTTTCCCCATGCGGCCTGCTCGACGACTGCAGGATCGCGCGAGAGCGCGATGAGGCCGGCAGTCGCGTAAGGACCGTACTGATACGCGCTGCTCGACGGCTCGAAGGTCACGACATTTCCGGAATGCGCCGGCGTCGTTGCGAGCGCGGTCGGAAGATAGGATGCAATGTCGTACGTCGGCGCGTCGCCGTCGAGGACAAGCGCGGTGTTCCCCAGACCGCGATCCGAAAGCGAACGATCGTTCGGAGCACCGAAGCCCAAGCGCAAGACTTCAAACGGTTTGAGCGCAAGCGCGTCTTCAATCTGCGTGTAGGGTAGCGCCATCAAATCGGCGGCGGACGGCCCATCGGACGTGAGCGCGTCGTAGCGCTGCAAGATAGCGACGACCGGCTCGCTCGGATCGACGGCGACTGTTGCGGTACGACAAAACCGGCACGTAATGCGCACGCGCTCGGGCCGCTGCGGCCCCTCGAGCGCGAACGTCCCATCCGAATCCGTCGTCGCGATCGTACCGCTGCGATCCAACGCGGTTACGGTAGCGCCGGCGATTGGCGTTCCGTGCGTGTCGCGCACAATTCCGGTCAGAAGAGAGCTAGCTAGGGTGGGCGGCGTAGCCAGCACAAGCCAGAGCACAACCGCAACGGATCCCGTTTTCAGCAATTCCTCATGCCCGGATGGTAAAGGGAGACGATGAACTTTAAGCTCGCTTTCGCGATGGGCGCCTTGCTCCTGGCGTTGGGGACGGCCATGGCCGTCGCCGGCGTGGAGCTCAACCCCGCCGTGATGGAGCAAGTTCTCGAACCGTCGCAGGCACCGTCGCTGCTCGGACCGATTCCCGTCGAAGGGAGAGTCGGCTGGGCTTGCGAGCCTGAGAAGGCCGCAACGACGGTCTCGATTCGCGACGCCCATTTACCGCAACCAACGCCCGGAAAATGAGCGTGCGCGCCGTAGCGCTCGCACTCTGCCTGGTCGCCGGCTTTCCATTGGCCGCGAACGCACAGAGCTATGGAGCGCCGACACCGACCTCGACCGATCGCGCGACGCTGCGCAACCTTGCGATCACGCGTGAAATCCGGGAACGTTTCGCGCGCGGCATGGCCGCACTCAATCGCGCTGATTACGCACAGGCCATCACCGAATTCGAGGAGGCGTTAAAGCGCAATCCCGGCGAGCCGCAAAACTCAACCGCTCACTACAACCTCGCGCTCGCATTCGCCGGCGCTCGTGAGCTCGATCGCGCCGCGAGCGAGCTGCAAGACGCAATTACCCGCGATCCGGGCTTTCTGGCGGCTTATGCCAACTTGGTCAGCGTCGATCTCGACCGGAACGATGCAGCCGGTGCGCGCGCCGCCGCGGATCGCTTTATCGCGCTCGCGCCGACGTCCGCACGCGCCCTCTATTCGCAAGGGCTCGTCGCGCTGCGCGCGGGCGATATGACGACCGCACGTGCGGATTTCAATAAACTGGTCGACCGCAATCCCGCCTACGCACCCGCGCACTACGATCTCGCGCTGGTCGCTCTGCAAGACGGCCGTCTCGACGTCGCCGAGCGCGAGCTGCATGCGGCATTGACCTCGTCGCCGCAATATCCGCGAGCCCGCTTTGCGCTCGGCATCGTGCTCCTGCGCGAAGGACGCCGCGCCGAAGCACGCATGGCCTTCGAAGCGGTGATGCAAGATGCGTCGGATCCAAGCTTGCGGAACATGGCGGTCTCCATTCACGACACGATCGCGCAATAACGATGCGAATCTTACTGGTTGAGGACAACGAGGAAATCGCCGAGGCCGTCACGCGTATGCTGGAACGCGAGCGGTACTCGATCTCGCATGTTGCGGACGGAGAATCTGCGCTTGCGCAGCTCATCGACGGCGAATTCGACCTCGCGGTACTGGATCTGGTGATCCCCAAAGGGGATGGTTTTTCGGTCTGCTCTAAAGCTCGCGAGGCCGGCGTTTCTACGCCGGTTTTGATGTTGACGGCCCGCGACGCCGTCGAAGACCGCGTTCGCGGTCTGGATTGCGGCGCCGACGACTACCTTGTCAAACCATTTGTCGCGCAAGAGCTGGTTGCGCGCATTCGTGCGCTCTTGCGACGCGCGGAACGTCCCCCGCAGAGCGTTCTCGATGCCGGCGACTTGCGCGTCGATCTCACCGCGCGTCGGGCCTTCGTGAGCGAATCGGAGATTGTGCTCGGTACGACGGAGTTTCGATTGCTCGAGTATCTCGCGCGCAACGCAGGCCTGACGCTCTCCCGTCAGCAAATTCTCGACCGCGTGTGGGGCGATGAATTCGCCGGTTCGAGCAATATCGTCGACGTTTACGTCGGACAGCTCCGGCGCAAGCTGCGCAGCGCGGGTGCCGGTAACATGATCGCGACGATTTGGGGAGTCGGGTATCGACTGGTCACCTAAACGCGCGATCGTCCGCCTGACGTTCTCCTATTGGACAGTCTTTGCACTCGTCGTCGTCGCACTGGCCCTCGGCGCGTACGTATTCGAGGAACGGGTCAACCGCGATCTCGTTGCTCCACTCCTGAACTCGCCGCAAACTCATGCTCTCGGTGAAGCTGCGCTCGGCCGCGCGATGGAGCGCGTGGTTTGGATCCTCATATCGATTGCGGTTCCGCTCTTGGCCTTCGTCGCAATCGCCGCGGCGCTCGTTGCCCGGCATTCAATCGCTCCTCTCGAAGCCGCTGCCGAGCGGGAGCGCGACTTCGCTGCCGACATCGCGCACGAATTGCGGACGCCGCTCGCTACGATAGCGAGCATAGCGCAGCAGGCGGCGGTCGATGCGCGCGATGCGGAACGTACGGCATTCGAAACGATTGCCGGCGCCGCTCTCGATGCATCGCGGCTCGTCGGCGATCTCGCGTTGCTCGCGCGCGCCGGCGGCCCTGAGAAACTCCAACGCGAGACGATCGACGTCAGCGACACTGTCACTCGCGTCACGCGCGAGTACGCCGTTCGAGCCGGCACACCGCGCATCGATCTCGAGTCGGCTTCGGTCTTCGCCGAAGCCGACGAGCGCCGCGTCGCGCAGATCGTTCGCAATCTTCTCGACAACGCTGTCCGGCACGCGCGTTCCAGTATACGCGTCGCCGTTCGGCCCGAAGGCGACTTCGCTGCCATCGTCGTCGATGATGACGGTCCCGGTGTTCCGGGCGAAATACGAAGCCGCGTATTCGATCGCTTGGTGCGCGACGGCGACGGTGCCGGCAGCGGACTTGGTTTGGCAATTTGCCGCTGGGTCGCTCGCGCTCATGGCGGTGACGTTAGCCTCGAGAGCTCCGCGCGTTTCGTCGTACGGATTCCGCGATTGCAACATAATGGGATCGACTCCTAAGGATTGTAGTCGTTGGCAGGGGTTCCGGCAGCGGACGCCTCACCCGGTCGCGCGACAGACCAGACGCCGCCGAACGCAGTGATGCCGTTTCCATTGGTTTGTCCGGCCGCACTGTCACCGGAATACGTGTACAGCGGCCAACCGTTGTAGGAAAGCTGCGTCTTACCGTCACTGCGTACGAAGCTCGACCACCCGGTCGACATCGACGCAGCAGCGCCGGGCGGGACGAGTACCGGCCAGACACCTGCGCAAGCGCCCGTGCACGTTGAATTGTTGAACGAATCCGAGCTCAATACGTAGACGGTAAATCCGGCCGGCGAAACGTAGCCCATCGAGCCTGCGAGCTGCGCTGTTGAAAGTGGACTCGATGTGGCGTTGTTCGAGGATGCCGAACCCATCCCGTAACTACCACCTCCGCCACATCCGCCCAGTGCGGTCGCAGCCAAAATCACGAAGGTGGCGAGAGCTGTGCGCATGATGTTGAGACGTTCCTTTCGTAGCAGTGATTGCGCACGAGCTTACGATGACGGCGTGAACGAACTCTAAACGAACGTCGCGAACAGTCTCAGACTTTTCTCACGAAGAGCGGCGTCGTGGTCGGCGACTGACTGCCGCCGGTTGGCTCGACGCTGATCGCGACTGCACTGACGTTCGCGGAGGCTTCCGGAAGCGACAGAATCACAAACCCGCGGCTATCGGGGACGAACGTTACGCTCGGCGCGACACTCTTCGCACCGGGTGCGAGCGTCCAGGCTTGATAAACGTGGCCGGCCGGAAGCGCCGGTAGCGTGCGCATGACAAGATATATCCGCTCGCCGTTCTTCAGGATCTCGCCGCCCGGTACTTGATACTGTTGCGCGCTTGCAATCTGAAGATCGTTCAAGCGTCGTTCGGCGTTCAGCGAAAACAATCCGAACACGACGGCTGCAGCAAGCGCGAGCACGGCGACGGCGTCGCTCACGCGGATGCGGACGAGCTTGGGCATCTCGATCGATTTCATCACACGCGCTTTGAGATCTGAAGCATGGTGCGCATCCTGTTGATCGTCGGCGGACAGCGCGATCGCATCGGCAGCAGCTTTCAGCTCCATATATTCTTTGCGGCACTCCGGACAAACAGCGATGTGCGCCGATACGATCCTTGCGTCGTCGGCATTGACCGCGCCAAGCGCGTAAACGGCAACCAGATCGAGCATCGCGTCGTGACCGGCGTCGTTCATGCGCCCGTCCCCTCGAGCTGATCGCGCAAGCGGCGAAGCCCGGCACGAATGCGTGTTTTGATCGTCCCAAGCGGTGCGCCGATCCGCGTTGCAATTTCGGCGTGTGTCACGCCTCCAAAAAATCCCATCTCGATCGGGACACGCTGTTCCTCGGGAAGCGCGGCTAGCGCCTTACGCACGCTTTCGCCATCGAGCCGC
>Ga0302326_10028636_pt1 | contig 11203 bp, 15 predicted proteins | sample Palsa_T0_3_FD_202264 | JGI IMG/M metagenome (GOLD analysis project Ga0302326, IMG submission 202264) | Peat permafrost microbial communities from Stordalen Mire near Abisko, Sweden - Palsa_T0_3 | ecosystem: Environmental > Terrestrial > Soil > Palsa > Peat permafrost | place: Sweden: Abisko...
CATCCGTCTTCACCGAAGCCTGGGAATCACCACCATCTACGTCACGCACGACCAGGTGGAAGCGATGACGATGGGGCAACGCATGGCCATCATGCGGGACGGCATTTTGCAGCAATGCGACGAACCAGAGAAGGTGTACGCAAAGCCCGTGAACAAGTTCGTGGCCAGCTTCATTGGCTCGCCCCCCATGAACTTTATCGAGGCCACCATTATTAGCGAGGGCGGTCAGGCATATGTCGACTGTAGTCAGTTCCGTCTGCCATTGGACGCCAGCCACCCAGCCGCCTCGATGGTTGGAAAAGCGGTGACCCTCGGAATCCGGCCAGAGGACATTTTCGACGCAAATCTGAACTCGAACGTAGCTACGTCGGAAGCGAACACGATCACCGCGAGGGTCGACGTGCTGGAGCCGCTAGGGCACGAATATGTCGCCTACATTGCGATTGGCACCATCAACCTGATCGCGACGATCGACAACGAGACTCGTATCAAGGAAGCCACCGATACCCGCTTCGTGATCGATCTGACTGCGATCCACCTGTTCGACGCCCAGACCGAAGAAGCGATTCGGTAGCCAGAGCCTGCGGGGACGGATTCGTCTCGCCCGTTCGGCGCTACGTCGGAACTTTTCCGTGGACCGTGGGCGTGGGCCTGCTGGTTCGCTTACATGCTGGCACAACCTGATCGGTTGCTCCTACCGGCCACCCTCCCTCTGCGGTCGGCAGCCTCTATCACTCTCCGTTGCAAGCCGAGATCGAATTCCTTACGATTTCCCTGTAATTCTCACAGGTTTCGCCGATACAACTGATGGGCCTCATCAGGCCCCGGATTCGGAGCGAAGCAATGCTGAACAACATTTTGGGGTCTCACATAAACGATGTGCAGAACGCGCTCAGCAGGACCACCCAGCGCCAAGCCCTCCTGACCGCCAATCTGGCCAATGAGAACGTTCCCGGTTACAAGCGGCAGGATGTTGACTTTCATGTGGCGCTCCAAGACCAAATCAAGGGCAGCCTGAGCCAGGCCGAGATCGATCAGAAGGATCGAACGAGCCAGGCACAATCGGACGCAACCAGCATTCGAACCGACGGAAACAACGTGGACGAGGAAAGGGAGGTCACCGGCATCGCCGAGACGAGCCTGCACTACTCGGCGCTCACTGCCATGGCTGAGGACTACTTCAGCGGGCTCAAGAGCGTGATCCACGAAGGGAGAGCAGGATGAGCTTGAACAGTGCAATGAGCGTTTCGACGAGCGGACTTTCAGCAGAGAGATTCCGCATGGACGTCATCTCGTCCAACATCGCAAACGCAAACTCCACCCAGATCGGGAATCAGGATCCCTATCGCCGAAAGGACGTGGTCCTCACTTCGAGCGAGCAGGGAGTCCAGGTGGCCCAGGTGGTCGACGATCAAACCCAGTTCCCACTCAAAAGCGATCCGGGAAATCCGTATGCGGACCAGAACGGCATGGTCAAGATGAGCAACGTTCAGCCGGTCAACGAGATGGTTGACATGATGTCCGCCAGCCGCGCCTACGAGGCAAACATTGCCGCATTCAACACCGCCAAAGGCATGATCAAAGATGCCCTGGCGATTGGAAGAGTCTAGATTTAGCAACCCATGCTACTACCCACCAACCCCGCAATCCAGGAAGCCTTAGGGACCGGACGGATAGCTGTGCCGACGCCACAGGCGGGGTCTAAAACGAGCGAAGGCGGAGACTTCGCCAAAACGTTGATGGACGCGATCAAAGAAGTTAACACCATCCAGAACCAATCTGGACAGATGGAAAACGACTTTGTCACGGGTCGACGGCCGGTGGAATATCACGACCTGATGATCTCGATGCAGAAGGCCAGTACCGCAATGCAGCTAACCATGGCTGTTCGCAACAAGGTGCTGGATGCCTACACCGAGATCGACCACATGCAAGTGTAGGCAGTTCGCTCTCCACCGCCTAAATGAAAATGGGCGGCTTTTTACTTCGGTTAAAACAGTGGTGGGAACGCACCGATCGTACCCAGCGAATGGTGACGATCGGCGGCGCTCTGGGGTTGCTGGTGCTCTTCGCGGGCATCATCACGATCGTGACCCGCCCCAAGTACGAGATCCTCTACGCGAACCTGTCAGAGCAGGATCAAGCGGCAGTCGTCACCGAACTCCAGAATATGGGCATCGACTGCCAGTTCGATCACACCGGCACCGTCGAAGTACCGTCCTCGGTCAAGAATATGGCGCGGATCAAGCTGGCAGCCGGCAACAAACTGCCCAAGGCGCAGGGCCAGTGGGGACTTTCCGAGCTGAACAGCATGAACAGTTTCGAGACGCCGAGCGTCGAGCAGGAGCGGCTCAAAGCGATCACGGAAGGCGAGATCGCCAAGTCGATCGAGGCGATGGACGGGATCGAATCTGCCCGGGTCCATCTGACCCTCCCCGAGAAGTCGCCGTTTGCGGCGGAGCAGAAACCAGGCTCCGCTAGCATTTCGATAGTCGAGTCCTCAGACTCAAATATGACGGCGGTTCAGGGCCGGACGATTGCGATGCTGGTCAAGAATGCGGTCGATGGCCTGGACGCGAAGGGCATCGTCGTGGTCAACCAGCACCTTCAAATGATTTGGAACGGAGAGGATGAGCAGGAGGACGGCTCCGGCGGCTCTGCCAAAAAAGCAGACCTGGACGAGGAAGTCAGCCTTCGCCGGCAGCGCGAGCTTCAGACCTTGCTCGACAACGCCTTCGGCCAAGGGGCTGCGATGGTCACCGTCCATGCGGACGTGGATATGGACCCGACTCACACCGTCTCGGACTTGCGAACTCCGAGCGGAACGAGCGACGTCCAGACTCAGAGCGAATCGGTCAACGGAGGCGTGAAGCCGATCGGCGGAATTGCAGGCCTAAACGGACAAATCGCGGCGCCCGGCGTCAGCACAGCGCAGAACCCGGGGAACTACACGGGCAAGAACGAAACCAAAGAAGCGATTGTCAGTGAGGTTCAGACCGAGAAGAGCAAAGCGATCGGCGGCATTCGCGGCATGTCGATTAATGCAGTTGTGGATTCAACCCGCGGTGTCGATGCGTCGGCGGTCCAGTCAATTCTGGTCGGCGATCTTGGCGACCGGGTCAAGCTCGATGCGAAAGGCCAGATCGCCGCAGGTCAACCCTACTCGGTGACGGTGACCCCTGTCGAGTTCGACAAGACCGCCGCCAAGGCAGATGCACAAGCCGCTTCCGCAGCCTCAAGTCAGCAACACATTCAGCAGCTCATCTCGATGCTTCCGATCATCGCACTCCTGATCGTCGGGCTCGTCGTATTCAAGCAAATCACCAAGTTTGCAAAGGGCGCGCAAGCGGTATCCACTCAATTGACCCTGCCAGAGGAGAATCTGGCACTAAGCAGTGGTCCTGCCGTATCGGCATTGTCAAATGGGGAGTTGAGTCACCTATTGGAAGAGATTGAATCGACTGGCGGGGGCGGGCGCAACTCGATCCTGCATCACATTCCAGAGGATGACCCGCACATTGAGGTGGAGAACATCAAGAACCGGGTCCACATCCCCCTGGAGCAGCTCAAGAAGCTGGCCCAGGAGAGGCCCGCGTTGGTTGCGATGCTGATCAAGAGCATGATTTTGGAGGAGCGTAAGTGAGAAAGGCCAAGGAGGAGCTGACCAATCGCCAGAAGGCTGCGATCATGTTGATGGTCCTCGGACCGGAAACCGCCGGAAACGTGGTCCGTTACCTCGAAGAGGATCACATCGAGGCGCTATCTCTTGAGTTGGCCCGACTGGACAAAGTCAGCCCCGAGCAGCGAGAATTCGTGATCTCCGAGTTCTATGAGAACGCGGTCGCTCAAGAGATTATCGCGGAAGGCGGCGTTTCCCAGGCTCGCCAGGTCCTTGAGGCCGCATTCGGTACCGACCGGGCGGAGGATATCCTCGGGCGAGTAGTGGCCGCTATGCAGGTCACACCCTTTGAGTTCCTCAAAAAGGCGGACCCGTCCCAGGTCCTCAGTTTTATCCAGGACGAGCACCCTCAGACTATCGCCCTGATCCTGGCTTACATGCCGGTCAACAACGCGGCGATGATCCTTACCAAGCTGCCCAGCGACTTGCGCGGAGACGTCGCGGCCCGAATTGCGATGATGGAACAGACACCACCGGAGATGATTCGGCGGGTGGAGCAAGTGCTCGAGAAGAAAGTCAGTTCCATCCTTAACCAGGAGATGAGCCAGGCGGGTGGCCCCAAGGCATTGGTGGACCTCCTTAACCGAGTCGACCGGTCGACCGAGCGGTTGATCCTCGAGAATCTGGGCGAGACCTCTCCAGAGCTTGCCGAACAGGTCAAGAACATGATGTTCGTGTTTGAAGACATCATCCAGCTTGACGACCGCGCAATTCAGGCGATCCTTCGCGAAGTTGACATGAAGGAGTTGGCAACCGCGCTCAAGGGCGTCGGCCCCGAGGTTCAGGAAAAGATTTACAAAAACATGTCGGAGCGCGCGGTGGCGATGCTCAAAGAGGACATGGAATACATGGGCCCCGTTCGGCTCCGCGTGGTGGAAGAGTCCCAGGTCAAGGTCGTCAACATCATTCGGAAGTTGGAAGAGGCGGGCGAGATTGTGGTAGGCCGCTCCGGAGAGGAAGAGGTCCTGGTTTAGTTGAGGAAAAGCTCGGTGATGTCGGTCAAGCCCTCCGCGACAGAGTTCTCCCAAATGCTTCCGAAGCTCTCACCCACGGCGGCGACGACCTCCAGCCGCCAAACGGCTCCTCCGCCACCCGAGATCATCGAGGCGGCGCGAGTCCGGGCCGCCGAAGAGGGTTATCGCTGGGGTTTCGTGCGAGGGAACAAGGCCGGGTTCAAGCATGGCCGGGAAGAAGGCACAATTATTGGGCGCGACGAGGCAGCTCAAGAGGCGGCGAGACTTCACTCCCAGGCGCTCGCGGAATTTCGAAAATCGCTCACGGAAGTCGTCCAGGAGATCCGCGAAGCTATACCACGGTTCTACGAAGCGGGCGAGATCGCAATGACCGAGTGCGCCATGGAGGCCGTGAAGCGCGTGTTGGTTGCCGATCTGGCGCTCGGCCGCGAGTCGGCCCTTGCGATTGTCCAAGACGCGCTCAAGGAAGTGACTCACTCAAAGGAAGCCAGAATCCGGCTCAATCCGTTGGATCGCGCGTTCCTCGAATTGCATCGGTCCGAGGTGGTCGCCGTTGCATCCTCCCTTCGCGAAATCGACTTTGTCGACGATCCTTCCATTACTGCCGGCTGCGTCATTGAGACGGAAGGCGGCATGGTCGACGCAACCGCGGAGACAAAATTGGAACTGATCGAGGAAGAACTGCGGAGGACAGCTTGACGCCAACCTTCCAGCGTTTCCGGACCGCCGCCGCGACCGCCGACCGTTTCCGGATTCTCGGCCGCGTCACCGACGTGGTCGGGCTCGTGATCGAGTCCAACGGACCCAACGCCAAGATCGGCGACGTCTGCATGATTCAGACCGGCGACTCGGAGCTGTCCTGTGAAGTGGTCGGATTCCGAGGCGATCGGACGCTGCTGATGCCCCTCGGTGAGTTGGAAGGAATTCGGGTGGGGGCAGTGGTCCGGTCCACCGGCGCCTGCCTTTCGGTGCCGACCGGGGACTCCCTGCTGGGGCGCACTCTGGACGGGCTCGGGGAACCTCTCGACGACCTTGGACCTCTCGAAATTCATCGTCGGTATCCTGTCATTGCGCAGCCGCTGGAGACCGGGGTCCGGGCCATCGACGGTCTTCTCACCCTTGGTAAGGGCCAGCGCATGGGAATCTTTGCCGGGTCCGGAGTCGGCAAAAGCACTTTGTTGGGAATGATCGCCCGTAACTGCAAGGCGGATGTCAATGTGATCGGGCTCGTCGGTGAGCGCGGCCGCGAGGTGCGGGAGTTCATCGAGAACGACTTGGGCGAGGAGGGGCTCCGGCGGAGCGTCGTTGTATGCGCGACCAGCGAGCAACCCGCCCTCATGAGAATCAAGGCGGCCATGACGGCGACCGCAATTGCGGAGGCATTTCGCGACCAGGGCAAGTCGGTGCTCCTCATGATGGACAGCGTCACTCGGTTTGCGATGGCCCAACGCGAGCTTGGACTTGCGGTCGGCGAGCCACCAAGCACGAAGGGCTACACGCCCAGCGTTTTTGCCGTGCTGCCAAGGCTCATGGAACGCGCCGGGACGTCAAGTATGGGCTCGATCACCGCGCTCTACACGGTCTTGGTGGAGGGCGACGACCATAATGAGCCGATAGCCGACGCGTCCCGTTCGATCTTGGACGGACACATCGTTTTGACCCGGAAACTGACCAGCCGCGGTCACTATCCGCCGATCGACGTGCTCTCCAGCCTCAGCCGAACGATGCCGATGGTCGTGTCCCCAAGCCAGATCAAGCATGCCCGGATGATCCGCGAATCGATGGCAGCTTACGACGATGTGGCGGACCTGGTCAGCATCGGCGCCTACAAGGAGGGATCGAACCTGTTGGTCGACGACGCGATCCGCCGCCGTGAGGAGATCCAGCGATTTCTGCGGCAGGACAAGTTGGAAGCGACTCCGTTCGAGGAAACGGTTGGCCGGTTGAAGCAAGTTTCGGGGGATCTGTGATGCCTAAGGTGCCGAATTGAAGTTCCGGTTCCGACTCCAATCCGTCCTGGACTACCGGGCGAACCAGGAGGATGAGGCCAAGCAGGTTTATCTGACCCGGAGAGCCTCTCGGTTCGAGGGCGAATCCGCGATCACGGGACTCTCGACCAAGCGGAGAAGTGTGTTGGAGCAGCCTGCCCCATCGCTGCCGACCCGGCTCGGCATGGAAGCCCGGCTGAGCAAGCTGGACGACGAGGAGCGGTTTGCCCGGACGGCGGTTAACGTGATGCTCAATGAAGAGGAAGCGGCCGAAGTGGTTTGGAAGCAAAAGAGACAGGCCCTGCGGTCGATTGAGTTGCTCAAGGAGAGGGAGTTGACCGAGTGGACTCACGACCAAGAGCGTAAGGAACAGGCCGAACTCGACGAGTGGGCCGTGATGAGAAGGAGAAGCTAAATGGAAAGTTCAGGATTGCTGGGCCCTCAGGGCGCGATGCAACGGCTGGAGGAGCTCCAGTCGAGGATTCAATCCTATCAGCCACCAAGCGCGCCGGTTTCGTTCGCCTCGACCTTGAGTGGATGTCTTGCGCCGGCCGACCCGAGCCAGTTCGCGATTCAGGGTGCGGCAGACCTCAAATCGATGGCGGTGGATGCTGCCCAGAAGAACGGGGTCGACCCGGCAGTGTTTCAGTCTCTGATTCACACCGAAAGCGGCTGGAATCCCAATGCCCAGTCCAACAAGGGCGCGCAAGGCCTTGCCCAACTTATGCCGTCGACCGCAGCGTCACTGGGGGTCACGAACCCGCTCGATCCGGCGCAGTCGTTGCAGGGCGGCGCCAAATATCTGAAGCAGATGCTGGACATGTTCGGCAACGATTACACCAAGGCGGTAGCGGCCTACAACGCGGGTCCCGGTGCGGTTCAGAGAGCAAACGGCATTCCGCCCTATCAAGAAACGATGTCCTACGTCCGAAAGGTGTTGGGGGGACTTAACGGACCGAGTTGAAACGAGCTCTGCTGATCGGAATCCCGCTCCTCTTGGTGGTCGGGATCGTGCTTGGCCTTGCGACGATTGGGATTCTTAAGATTCCAGGAATCTCGCCGCGAAACTACGGCCGGCCCATGATCGCGAGCCCGAGTCCGGCGCCCGGCTTCCTGTGGACGTTCGTCCACCCATTTCAGTCTCTTACCGATCAAGCCGACGCCGCAAAGCGAAAACTCGCCTCAGCGCCGCCACCGCCGGACACCTCGTCCATCGTCAAGCCGGACCCATCGCTGGGGGTGGCAAAGCTCGCCAACCTGTGGAACGGGATGGATGTCGAGAAACTGGCGGACATTACGGCCAAGTGGGACAAAGCCACCCTCTGCCGGGTGCTCCTGAAAATGGACCCGGACCAAGTGACCGCCTACCTCGCGGCGGTCGATCCCAAGCGCGCGGACCAACTTTCGAGGGAGATCCAGGTTCTTGCTTCGGTGCCCGCTCCGCCACCGACTGAGTCGTAGTTCGGAGTAAGTAAAGTGCAAATCCCGTTTGCATTTCGCTAAAGTTGATCCATGCCCGCTGCGACGCTCAAAACCCTAAGCCTGCGAAACTTCAAGAGCTTCGCGGAAGCTGAGGTTCATTTTGAAAACCTGACGTTCATCGTCGGGAGAAACGGCGCCGGCAAAAGCAATTTGCTCGACGCTCTGCAGTTCTTGTAGGAGTGTATGGTCGGACCGCTCGAGGCTGCAATCGAGCGACGGGGCGGCTATAAAACGATCCGGCATCAGGGTGAGCAAGCCGAGGTTCGTCCCTTTGGAATCAGCGCTCTCTTCCAGTTGGACGACGGTTCAGAATGCTCTTACGCCTTCGAACTAGCCGAATCTACCGACGCCGAGTTTGCGGTTTCCCGGGAGGAGTGCGTGATCTGGTCGCGTGAAAACGGAACCGAGCTTCTCAGAGAGTTAGAATTCTTCGACCGAACAAATGGGGACGTAACCAGCTCCGCGAGCGGTTTTTCGCCCCAAATCCAGTCCAACGCCCTTTTGTTTCCTTTACTGGGCGGGTTGGAGTAGTTTTTTCCAGTCTATCGCGCGATAGCGAACCTGCAGATCTACAACTTCTCTGTTCCTATGCTAAAGGGGGAGCAACCCGATCGTAGTGGCCGCTCGCCTGCGAACAATGGCAGAAATCTCGCGAGCGTACTCAACGAGATTGCGACGCGCTCTCCGGAGCAGTTTGGGCGGATCAACGAGTTTCTTGATGCGGTTGTGCCATCCACGAAAGTGTTAGCCTCTGTGCGCCAGGACGGTCGGCTCGAGGTCAATTTCCAGCAGGAGGCGACGACCATGGAAATTCACCTTCCGGCCCGAAGCATGTCCGACGGAACTGTTCGCATCGTGGCCCTCCTCGCCGCTGCCTTTCAGCGTGAGATCCCCACCCTGTTGGCAATCGAGGAGCCCGAGACGAGCTTGCAATTCGGCGCTGTTGCGATCTTGATGGATGTCATAGGAATGGCGGCAATAAGAACCCAAGTAGTCGTCACCACTCAAAGTCCGGAGGTTTTGGACTCGGAGTTCGTGACGCAAGACAATTTATACGTGGTGACCTGGTTCCGTGGGGCCAGCACCGTCACCCACCTGTTGTCTGGTGTACGCGAGGCACTTCAGACGCACTTATTCAGTGCAGGTGAACTCCTTCTGGCTAACCAGCTTGAATCGGAGGAAGCGAGTTCCAACAGCGTCACGCTGTTTCGGAGGATTCATGCAGCTTAAGCCCATTGTTGAGGGCAGAGGTGAGGTGACCGCGATTCCGAAACTCCTTGGCCGGCTGTTTGGTGCCGCTCAAGTGACAAATATTCATGTCGGTTCTTGCATCCAAATAAAGCGGGACCGATTCGACAAGGCCTGGGATCTGCAGAAGTGGCTACACGAGGTGAAGCTGTTAGGTGCCCAGGGCGCCTTGATCATCTACGACGCGGATGATGACTGCCCGGGAGTTGCGGCCGACCGGACTCGACTAGCGCTGAGCGAATACAACGGCCCAGTGCGTTATCAAGTGGCGGTTGCGAACAAGGAGTTCGAGGCCTGGTTCCTCGCGGCACTCCCTTCGCTTCGGGGAATTCAAGGCATTTGGTTAAGGCCGTGGCTGACCTGATCTCTGAGATGGGATCGCCAGACGGAGAAAAAGTCCGCAGCCTTTTCCTCTGAGCCAACCAAGCGTGCGCTACTTCGCCCGTTTGTAAAACCTCTTGCTAACGAGCGTCCCCGATTCCGTCTTCCCACGGGTCTCAACCTCGCAACGAGCGCCCAACGGCACTTCCCGCTTCAGAAACGCCAGCGCCAACGCAGTATCTAGAGTCGGCGAGATGATTCCGCTGGAGACGGCGCCGACTTCTCCACCTTCCACCCGAACTGCCATCCCCGGGGTCGTCAGCCTTTTGCTGTCCAGCTTGATCCCCACGAGCCGGGTGGGCGTTCCGTGCTCTCGCGCCTCGTTGATCGGTCCTGAGCCGATGAACGTCTTGGTCTTTCCGATGACCCACCCGAGACCTGCCGCGATAGGGCTCAATTCGTCGTTCAGTTCGTGGCCGTAGAGCGGCAGTCCCGCCTCAACCCGCAGGGTGTCCCGGCTGCCGAGGCCGCATGGGGTTACACCCGCCGCGAGGAGCGCGTCCCAGAGCCGCTCGCCGTCGGCGGCGGCGCAGATCAGCTCAAAGCCATCCTCTCCCGTGTACCCGCTGCGCGCGGCTCTAGCCGTCACGCCGGCGAAGGAGGCGGTCACTACGCCAAAAGTCTGAATCTCGGCCAATGACGTGCCGCGCAGCCCGGCTAGCACGTTCTCCGCAGACGGACCCTGAACCGCGATCATTGCGGTCTCGTCGGTGTGATCGGTGATCGTGACTCCGGAGGGCTTGTGCTCCGTCAGCCACTCGACGTCTTTCTCGTGGTTGCTCGCGTTCACCACCAGGTGGAACCGGTCGGCGAGCCGGTAAACGATGATGTCGTCGACGCAGCCTCCCTGATCGTTGGGAAGCAACGAATACTGACCTCCATCGACCGGAATCGACGCAACGTCGTTGGAGGTTAGGTTCTCCAGCATTGTCTCGACTTCGGCCCCCACGAATTCCAGCCTGGCCATATGGCTGACGTCGAACATCCCGACCGATTCCCGAACCGCCTTCGCCTCGGCGATGATGCTGGTGTACTGCACCGGCATCTCATATCCTGCAAATGGCACCAACCGGGCGCCCGCCCTCTTGTGTGCCGCATGGAGGCACGTCGTGCGAATCATCGAATTGATGGTAGACCAAGTGCCTAGAACGACGTGTCCCAGAGCTTGACCATCCACCGTTCGGGCATTGGAAGGCTCTCAAACCCGCACTCCCGATAGATACCGTGGGCGTCTTTGGTTGCCAATAGCCAGCGCCTCAGGCCTTGGTGCTCGGGGTGTTCGAGGATATAGCCGACCATCGCTTTTGCGATCCCTTGACCTCGCGCAGACGGGCTTACGAACACGTCGCACAGCCAACCAAACGTGGTTCGGTCGGAGACGGCCCGGCAGTAGCCGAGCTGCTGACCATCGGCATACGCCCCGACGACGAGAGAGGAGCCGCGGGCTGCTT
>Ga0302326_10028637_pt1 | contig 11203 bp, 10 predicted proteins | sample Palsa_T0_3_FD_202264 | JGI IMG/M metagenome (GOLD analysis project Ga0302326, IMG submission 202264) | Peat permafrost microbial communities from Stordalen Mire near Abisko, Sweden - Palsa_T0_3 | ecosystem: Environmental > Terrestrial > Soil > Palsa > Peat permafrost | place: Sweden: Abisko...
GCCCGCCGAGGTGGCGGTGGGGAATAGCGGAAGGTCGGTACTGGGCGAGCCGCCGGGGATGCTCGTCGCTCACGCCTTGCCATCCGGCCCAAAGCACCTTCGCGCGACCCATCCCTATTTTTTAGACGCCCTCTCAGCCAAAAACTCTGCGCCGCATGGGCAAAAAGGATCAGATGCGCCAGCGTCGTTTTACCACCGCCGGGCCTGCCCGCGGGGGTCAGACGCCGCGACCGCCACGCACGAAGTGCAAAATGAAGACGATCAGCGCGATGACCAGTAAGAGGTGAACGAGCCCGCCTGCGACATGAAAAGCAAACCCGCCGCCCCACAGAAGCAAAAGAAGAATGGCAATAATTAAGAGCATAACATAGATACGCTTGCGCCACTTTGGATGGTCGCTTTTAACGGCTGCAGAAATCCCTGAACCTAAAATGGGAGGCAGGAGTGCGGTCAGAAGGCGAGATGTCGGACCACTTGGACACCCTCTTAGCCGAGGCGTGGCGGGTAGCGCAGCGTCGGCGTGCCGTCGAGACGTTTGGACATGTCGATGGGGGCGCCGAGATTCACCTCCGCCGGATCGACCTGGTAAGCCCAGACTTGGAACCACGCTAAATTCGCCGGTCCAAAAAGCGTCGAGAACGCGCCGTCCACGGCATCCAGGCCGCAGGCGATATTGATCCGGCCGATGCGCGGCTCATTGAAGCGCGCGTCGAAGGTGTACCAGCGGTGCCCGACGTAGACTTGCATGTAGGCGTGAAAGTCCATCGGTGAACCCGGATCCCAGCAGCCGACATCGGGCACGTAGCCGGTGACGTAGCGCGTCGGCACGTTGAAACACCGCGAGAGCGCGACCGCGAGATGCGCGAAATCGCGGCACACGCCGTAGCCTTGCGCGAGGATTTCGCTCGCGGCCGTGTGAGGGCTGCCGGCGCCCCAGCGGTACTGGATATTCCCGTGCACCCAGTCGCAGATCGCCTGCACCCGCGGCAGACCCTCCGGGAAATTGCCGAATTTCTGGGCCGCGAAGGTCATCAATCGATCCGAGTCGCAGTAGCGGCTGGGCAGGGTGTAGCGCAGCAATGGCCCCGGCACCTCGGAGACCGGCACCGGCTGATCGATCAGCCAATGGTCATCCGTGGTCGGAGGCACCCCGATGAAAATGTCGTGGCGGACCGTGGTGCCGCCGGGAGGCAGACTCAGGCGCTGCACGATATTGCCATGCGAATCCTGAAAGCTGAGCGCCGCGATGGAGGGGAAGATGGTCATCTGCTCCCTCACCTTGCGCTGCCAGGGATCGAGCCGCGGCTGAATATTGAGAATGGCCGGCGTCCATCCGGCGGCTTGGTAAACGAACTCGAAGCCGCATCGAATCGTCAGTTCCTGCGGAGGGGAGCTTACCGGCACTGGCGTGAGTGTTGGAATGGCGTGAAGAAATCGTCGGACGGGTTCCAGCAGGACCCCGCTTCGCCGAGTATTCCGGGGAGAAATCTGGCGCGAGCGTTCATGCCGTCACTATCGCGCTTCGCCGCGGGTTTGTCACTGCCGTACCGCGCATCGAGCGAGGCCCGGCGGTTGGCGCTCGCGGAATTCTCTGGCCGAAGGCGTTCCGGTTTTCAGCGGACGAACCGTGGCAAAAAATAAGCAATCTGCGTGGAGTCGCGCACCGCAAAAAAGGGTGTATGGTAATCCATGAGTACCAGCGGCAATCCGACGCCGGACGGCTTGCGGAATTCAACGCGGGATCCGCCGGCATGGAAGGCGGTCGTGCTCATGTATCAAGAACCCTCACTCTGGCGGGCCCTCTGGCAACTCGCCAATACTCTCGGTCCGTACGCGCTTCTCTGGTATCTGATGTATCGGAGCCTTGCCCGGTCCTGCTGGTTCACCTTCGCGCTCGCGATCCTGGCGGGCCTGTTTCTCGTCCGCATTTTCATCATTTTCCATGACTGCGGGCACGGCTCGTTCTTCAAGTCGCGTCGCGCCAACGACATCGCCGGATTTATCACCGGCGTCCTTACGCTCACGCCCTATTACCACTGGCGCTGGGAACATTCCATTCACCACGCCAGCTCGGGCGACCTGGATCGGCGAGGCACCGGCGATCTGTGGACGTTGACCGTGGAAGAATACCTCAAATCCTCCCGCTGGCGACGCTTCGCTTACCGCCTCGCCCGCAATCCGCTGGTCCTTTTCGGCCTGGCCCCCATTTACCTGCTCGTCTTCCAGCAGCGCTTTCCGGCCTTCAAGGCCAACCCTCGCGAACGCCGGTCGGTGCACTGGATGAACCTGGCCATCCTCGGTGTCGCCGGCGCGCAAGTCTGGTTATTCGGCGTCGCCGCTTACGTCTTGATTCAATTGACCATCGTCGTCGTGGGCGGCGGATTGGGAATCTGGATGTTTTATGTCCAGCATCAGTTCGAAGATGTTTACTGGGAGCGTGACGCGAACTGGGATTTCACGGTCGCGGCGCTACAGGGCAGTTCGTTTTACAAACTGCCTAAAATCCTCCAGTGGTTTTCGGGCAACATCGGGTTCCATCACATCCATCACCTCAGCCCGCGCATTCCCAACTACAACCTCGAACGCTGCCACAAAGCGGATCCGCTTTTCCAGGAAGTCAAACCCCTCACCTTCTTCTCCAGCTTGAAGTCACTTCGCACCCACCTCTGGGACGAGGGCCGGGGCAAATTGGTCGGCTTCCGCTATCTACGAAAACTCCGCAAAGAGCGCGAGAACGCCCGGTCTGATCAGCACCCCGCCAGCAATCACCAACCAGTCACACACGGCCCTGGAGGAGATGCAGGACCACCCTGATCACGGCGACGACCAGAATGATGTGAATTATTCCGCCAGGAAGGTGCGTCGTGAAGCCCAGAGAACGAGCAGGACAACAGCGATTGTCAATAACATAGGTCGAATGGTATCATTAACTATTTCGGCAAGTGGTCGCGCCGATCTCGTGAAGTCACGGTTGATCGAGGGTCATTTTTGCGACCTTGCCGGCGTCATCGTTCGCCTGATCGATGGCCTGCTCGAGGTCTCCGACACATTGGTCGAAGTCATGGCGCGGGCCGGAGGAGCGGTCTTTGAGATGTTCGGGTGACAACAGCGCCAGACGCTTCGCGAGATATTCGCGCTGCTCGTCGAGCGCCAGGAGGCGCGTCCGGAAATAGGCCGGCGCATTGCCCGGCGTCCGCGCTTTCACCTCGGTGATCTCCTTGGCGAGATCGGCAAGCGTTTTATTCCCGCCTTCGCGATAAACGGCCATCTCGTTGCTCAGGTACGCCGTGGTCCTGGACCAGGCCGTTCGGGTGGCTTTGCCGGCTTCAGCGACCAATTCCTTGGTCTTGTCGACGACGGTGTTTGCGGTATCGCGGGCCTTTTCGGTGGTCGATCTGTCATCGGCCTGTGCGACCAGGACCATGGCGGTGAGAATGGCGGTCGTGAGGGTGTGTTTCATAGTTGGAAGTTTGTCAATGGCGTTCACTCGATTTGCCCGAGGCGCGGTTTCGGATTGGCCGGGTCGCCATCCTTGTGCCCGTTGGGTCCAACCTGCCCCAATCCCATGCTCAGCGCGGTCATGCCAGCCAGTCCTCCCAGTTGCATGCTTTCCACGGCGGTGCTGGGAACGATCACCAGGGTGGCATTTTCCTTCAGACCTTCGTAAAGCATGTTCATGGCCCGCAAATGAAAGGCCACGGGATTGTGCTCGTAGCTTTTGGCCGCTTCGGCAAATTTCTCCGCGATCTGCCGTTCGGCATCTCCCAAAATGACGCGGGCCTGACGCTCCCTTTCCGCCTGGGCCTGCATGGACATCGCATTCTCGAGGGCCGGCGGGATCAAGACATCCTTCACCTCGACGGAGATCACTTTGATGCCCCAAGGCTCGGTGCGCTCATCAATAATTTTCTGCAGTACCTCGCTGATTTTGTCCCGGCCTTCCAGCATGTCCGAAAGCATGGTCTTGCCGATCACATCGCGCAACGCCGTCTGGGAGGCCCAGCTGATGGCGCTTTGGTAGTCAGCCACCGCCAGGGCTGCTTGCTTCGGGTCCAGGACCTTCCAAAACAGCACGGCATCCACATCCACCGGTACCGTGTCTTTGGTCAGGGTCTTCTCCGCCTTGAAGCCGGTCGTGATCACGCGGGTGTCGATCCAATAGGGAATCGCGTCGACGACCGGAATGATGAAGAACAGTCCTGGCCCCCTCAGGGAGTGGAAATGACCCAGGCGCAGAATCACCGCCCTGTCCCATTGATCCGCCACGCGAATGGCGGAAGAAACGACGAAGGCGGCCACAATGGCCACGGCGAGGATCGAGACGATCTCCGGAGTGACCGCGGTCCCGTGCCTGGCGTAGGCCAGTGCTGCTCCAAGAGCCAGGATGATGACGAAGACCAGCGTTGAAAATGATCTATTTTGTTGATTCATGATAATGATTGGTAGAGTTGGTTTCTTTCGTTGCTGCGCCACGAATCGCCGGCGCAATTACTGGTGAGGGTGCCATGCTTCGGGGTTGGTCACGGAGATTTCACTTCTGGTGATGGCCAACGAATATCGGGGCGTCGGACGGAGCAGGCCAATACCTTCACGGGGAATGCGCCATAGCCGGAAGCTATGCGGTAGCGAGCCACGGGCGCCGACACCCTTGAAACGCCGTCCCTTCAAGATTGGCGATAGCTCCCGGCTATGGGAGCACCATCCTACCCAGCGGGTGACGTGCAGGCGGCGAACAAGGCCAGACCGGCGGCGGCGCGGCGCAGATCCGGATAGGTTTCGTCGGCTCCCGCTTTGGCGAGCCGCTCGCGGCGCGCGGTGAATTCGGCATCCTCCGGCTGCCAGAGCCCGACGATGATCCGCGCCGAGGGCAACCCCGCGCGCAGCCGTTTGCAGAGCGCGCGGGCGGCCATGGTCGAGATCAGCGGCAGCGAGGAGATGCAGATGATGGCGGGGGCCGCGGTCACGGCTTGTTCGACGCATTCGGCGCTCAGCAGTTTCGAGGAAAACACGGTCGCCGAAATGCCAGCTTCCGCCAGCACTTGCGCCAGCATCAAGGCGGCGAGTTCGTCGCCTTCTCCGCCCGCCGGAATGCACAGGACCGGCGCGGTCGCGACGGCGGACGCGACGCGGGGTTCGGCGAGGTCCGCAATGACCTGGCGCAGAATCTGGAGGGCCTCCGTGAGGGCGGCATCGGAGAGCACGCCGGCGCGGAAATCGGCTTCCATGCTGCGCAAAGCCGGGAGCACGGCCTCGTCGAACGCGGCGGGCGCGTTGTTCTCTTGCGTGTAGCGCTCCAGGATCGCGCTCGCTTCCTCCTCATTGAGGGCGAGCAACCGCTGGTAGAGCCGATCGCCCGGAGCGATCGACGGCTTGTCCCCCATCAGCAAGTCGAGAAAGGCGAGATCGGGCAGGTACTTGCCGGCCACCGCCAGACAGACAGTCAAGGGCGTGGCCAGCACCAGGCCGACGCCGCCCCAAAGCCACGTCCAGAAGAGTGCCGAAACGATCACGGCCAGCGGGGAAATCTCCGTGCTCGCGCCGTAGAGCCACGGCTCGACGACGTTGGCCGCCAGCAACTCGCACCCGGCGAAGAGGCCCAGCGTGAGCAGCGGCTGCGTCCATGATTGAAAGACGGTCAGCGAAAGTGCGAACGGCAGCGCCGCCGCCAGCCACGCGCCGATGTACGGCAAAAAACGCAATACCATGCCCAGCAATCCCCAAAACACCGCGTTCGGAATCCCGATGCAATACAGCCCGGCGCCAACCGCCAGGCCGAAGCCCGCGTTGACCATGACCTGCGCCCGGAGGTAGCGGCTGATGCGCAGTCCCACTTCATCGAGGGCCTGCGTCGTCACCCGCAGCCGGCCGCGGCCGACGAGATGGATCAGGCGGTCCCGCAAATCCTCGCCGGCCAGAAGCATGAAGATCACGATGACAATGACCACCAGGGTACTGGCGAGCGGGCCGACGACCGGCCAGAGCACGCCCATGAGCATTTGCGCCGAGCCTTCTCCAGTCTGAATGACCTCCACCCGCAACGGCCGGGTCTTTTCCGCGACGGTGGATGCCGGCGTTTCGTCCTCCTGCTTGTTCAGCGTCGCGGTAACGTCGCTGATCGTCTGGACCGCGAGGCGCAACGGGTTGTCTTTATGGGTCCGGAGCGCCGCCACGCGGGCGATGAGGTTGCTGCGGTATTTCGGCAGCGACCTCGCAAGATCGAGGAATTGGCTGGTTACCAGATAAGTCAGGCCGCCGAGCAGCACGAACGCCACCGCAGCCGTCACCAGGACCGCGCCCACACGCCCGAGCCGCCAGCGTTCCAGCCGTCGAACGAGCGGCGAAAGCAAAAAACTCAGGAGTCCGGCGAGCACCAGGGGCAGAAAGAACTCCTGCGCAAAGCGCAGGGTCGCCGCTGTGGCAATGAACAACGCCAGGACCAGCAGCGGTCCGGTCATACTTTTGCGGTTGGCGAGGTTCATGGACGGGTCTAGTCAGGCCGCCACAAGGCCAATCATGCGGCTCCAACTGTTAGTCGGATTTCCGCGAATCGTGATAAGCCAGGCGTGGCATGTGGTATTCCGTGGCATCGAGAATGATCTCCTTGGTCACGTTCACAAACACCTTCGCTTCCGTGTAACTGATCGATTCGACGTGCTTCGGTGAAATCGCGATCTCCATGCCCGAAAACCAATGCCCGGCTTCAACCACCAGATGGCGGATCGCCCAGGTCTTGCCATCGAGCATAAAGTCCACGACGGAACCAATCGGTCCGTCGGGAGTCTGGATGTGATATCCGTGGAGAGCTTTGGTGCTTCGGAGATGAGGATCGCCGGCATCCTGGGAAGAACCGCCCGGGCTTGGTTCCCTGGTCGCCAGAAAATGCGGAGGCGGTGCGACCGGAAGGGCCGTCGCTCCCCACATTTCGCCGCCCTGCCAGTAGGAAGGCCATCCATAATAACGAAAATACTCCTCTTCAAATTGCCGCGTGACCGGCTTGTGCGCTTCCATCGCGGGACTGTTTTCCATCTGTTCCCGGGTCAGATTGACGACCAGGCAGTCATCTTGTTGAAGAAAATGCCCAAAGGCATGGGGAGAAAGCAGCACCGATCGTCCCGCCAGCCAGGAACCGGTGTCCGCGACGACATAACGCACCATCCAACGTTGATCGCCAAAATAGAAGTCCTCGACGTGGCCGATCCCGCCTTCGGAAGTACGCAGTTTCTTTCCGTAAAGCTGTTTGACACTTAGCAACATTTCTCAGGGGTCAGCGTCTGTGACCGCCGCCGCCATGTCCGCCGCCACCACGTCCTCCGCCCGAAAAGCCGTTCCGTCCGAAGCTGCTGCCATAGAAATGGTGCCCTCCGTAGTGCCCGCCGTGATAGACGCCGCCGACGAGAAATCCGCCGTCATAGGGACCGTAGCCGCCGTAATAGGCCCCCGAGTAAGGGTAATAACCACCCCCGCCATCCACGGCACAGCCGCTCATCGACAAGATGGCGACGCCTCCCAACCCCAGCAGGATCTTCCGATGGCTCGTCACGAACTCGAGCAGGACCCGCGCGCAACCGGTCAGCGTGCTACTGTGTATCAATGTGGACTTTGGTTTCATTTTCAAAACGCTTTCTACTTTCGGAAGGGAGGCCCTGGGCGAGCACGCGAATGGTGTAACCGCCCATCAGTTTGCCGTTATCTACAAAGACCCAGTCCGAGATTTCATTGGGATTGACCGAGACACGATCGCCAAACTTCAGCCCCGTGATTTTTTTCGGATGGTTGTCCACCAGCCCGTGGAAGCGGTGGCCGCGGAATTCGACTTCCGCCAGCCAGATGTGTTCCACTTCACCATTTTCCACGAACGGCTTTTTGACTTCGAAGTCATGCTGTCCCTTCGCCGGGTTCTGGAGGGCGGCGATAAAGACACCCACGGATTTTCGCGCTTCGCGCACCGCCCGGCGCATCTGCGCATCCCTGTCCTCGATGCGGAAAATCTCCGGTTGCCCGCCGGGGCGGCGAATTTCGCGCGCCAGGGGATGTTCGACAGGCTGCCCGGCGCATCCGGCGATCAAGAGCGGCCCCAGGAGGAGGAGTGGATTTTTTTTCATCGGCATGTGGATACGAGTTTTGCGGAATTCTCCCCGCCTGGCTCTTGGACCCACCCAAGCATCGGAGCATCCCGCCAATCCCACCAATACCTCCTCGGCGACCGGGCCATGTCTAAAAGCTATGCGCACCGGCCTGGAAGCCTCTTAATCCTCCGGCAAGGCCATCTCCTGCCCTAACATTGGCGATAGCTATTAGCTATGGACTGCTTGTTCCCGCGGGCTTTTTGCGAAAGCGAGCGACGAGGTTTTCGACGATGACAAAAGTGACCGGCACAATAAAAACGTCCACAAGCGTTGCCCCCAACATGCCGCCGATGACGACCGTCCCGAGGGTTTGGCGCGAAACACCGCCCGAGCCGGAGGCCAGCCAGAGCGGCACGCAGCCGAGGATAAAGGCAAACGAAGTCATCAAAATCGGCCGCAGCCGGATGCGCGCGCCGAGCAGCGCAGCCTCGGAAATGGACTTGCCTTTCTCGTATTCCGTCTTGGCGAAGAAAACGATGAGGATGGCATTTTTTGCGGCGAGACCGATCAACATGATCAACCCGATTTGCACATAAACGTTGTTTTGAAATCCGCGCACGGTCAGCGCGAGGAACGCGCCCAGAATCGCCGTGGGCGTGCCGAGCAAAACGCTGAAGGGCAGCGACCAGCTTTCAAATTGGGCCGCGAGAATCAGAAAGACGCAGAGCACCGAAAGACTAAAAATGAGGGCGGGTGAAACGCCCGCTGCCGCCTGTTGTTCCTGGAAGGACATGCCGAGATAATCATGGCCCATTCCCGGCGGCATCGTCTGCGCGAAAACTTCCTCGAGGGCCTTGGTCGCCTGGCCGTCACTGTAGCCCAATGCGGCCGCGCCGTTGACTTGCGCGCAAGTATATTCGTTGTAGTGCATGACGAATTCCGGCCCGGTGCGATATTGAATTTCCGTGAAAGCCGCGAGGGGAACCGCTTGTCCTTTGCTGTTGCGCACGTAGAACTGGAGAAGATTCTCGGCGTGGGCGCGAGCTTGCTCGTCGGCTTCCAGATAGACCTGCCATTGCCGGCCGAAACGGTTGAAATAATTGACGAAATTTCCCCCCATGAATGTTTGCAGCGTGCTGTAAACCTCGCCAAGCGGAACGCCCAGTTTCAAAACCTTGTCGCGATCCACTTTGACGAAGACCTGCGGCACGCTCGGCAAATACGTCGTGAGCAGGCCGGCAATTTCCGGTCGTTTCCGTGCGGCGGCCATGAACTTGCCCAGATTTTGCGTGAGAAATGAGGGGTCCTGTTTGCCGGACCGGTCCTCCAGGATGAAAGTAAAACCGCCGGACGTGCCGACGCCGGGAATGGACGGAGGCGAAATGGTCAGCGCCATCGCTTCGGGCAGTTTGGTTAGTTCTCGATTGAGGCGCGTGCTAATGCCTTTTATTTGTTCACCCGCCTTGGTCCGTTGGTTCCATGGCTGGAGCGTCACAAAAAAGAAGGCGTTATAGGTGGCCTGAACCTGGCTCAGCATACTAAAGCCTTCGACGGTGGTATAAGATTTTACGCCCGGTGTGTTTTTTAAGATGCTCTCGATCTTTTGGCAGACCGCGTCGGTACGCTCGAGCGACGCCGCGTAGGGCAGTTGCGCAACGATGTACGCGTAACCTTGATCTTCCTCCGGCAAAAAGGCGGTCGGCAGGCGCATTCCCAGGAAGACGGCCAGCACCCCAATCGCCCCAAGCATGATCACGGCGAAAATACTCTTGCGGATGAACAGAGAAGCCACTTTCACGTAACCGTTCTGCGCCTTCTCAAACCCGCGATTGAACCAGCCGTAAAATTTTCCGAGCGGTCCGCCGCTTTGGCCTTTCTCTTTCGGCTTCAATAACATTGCCGCCAGCGCAGGGCTTAACGAGAGCGCATTAAACGCGGAGAGCATGACCGCAATGACAATCGTCAGCGCAAATTGCTGGTAGAGCCGGCCGGTAATCCCCGCGATGAAAATGGTCGGAATAAAAACCGCCGCGAGAATGAGGGCGAGCGAAACGACCGGGGCGGCCACTTCGTCCATCGCCTTGAGCGCGGCCTCCTTGGGCGTCAAGCCCTCTTCGATATGACGCTCGGTGGCTTCGACCACGACAATGGCATCGTCCACCACCAGACCGATCGCCAGCACCAGGCCGAAGAGTGAAAGGGTGTTCAGCGAAAATCCGAACATCGGAAAAAAGGCAAATGTCCCGATCAGCGCCACCGGGACGGCGAGCAGCGGAATGAGCGATGCGCGCCAGCCTTGCAGAAAAATAAAGACCACGATGAGAACCAGAACCAGCGCAATGACCAGCGTGCGGATGATATCCTGCATGCCCTGGGTAACGGCCAGCGTGGTGTCCAGGGAGACGGTGTATTCCAGGTCGGGCGGAAAACTTTTTTTCAGTTTCTCCAGAAGTTTCACCACCGCTTTTTGGTCGTCGAGCGCATTGGAGTCGGGCAATTGATAGATCGCCATGACGGCGGCTGGCTTGCCGTTTAATTTGCCGACCATGTTGTAAAGTTGCGCCCCGAGTTCCACACGCGCGACATCCTTCAAGCGCACGACCGAGCCGTCCGCATTTTCGCGCACCACGATTTGGCCAAATTCCTCCGCCGCCACGAGCCGGCCCTGGGCGGTGATGGCATAGGTGAATTCCTGCCCCTTCGGCGACGGCGGGCCGCCGACCTGGCCGACGGGATTGACATTGTTCTGCGCGTTGACGGCGCCGAGGATATCACTCACCGTAAGGTTCAGGGTCGCGAGTTGATCGGGTTTGACCCAAAAGCGCATCGCATATTGCCCGGCGCCGAAAACGTTGACATTGGAAATCCCCCTCACCTGCGTAATCTGGTCCACCAGATTGATGTAGGCGTAGTTTGCCAGAAACGTGGCGTCGTGGGTGCCGTTGGGCGAGGAAAGGGCGACCAGCATCATCGGACTCGTTGGCGATTTCAAAAGGGTGACGCCATAATTTTGCACCGACGGCGGCAGTTGCGGCGCGGCCTGGCTTTCGCGCAACTGCGCCAGCACTTGATCGATGTTCGGATCGGTCTTGACGTCGAAATTCACGCCCATTCGCATGATCCCGTTGTTTGCGCTG
>Ga0302326_10028638_pt1 | contig 11202 bp, 8 predicted proteins | sample Palsa_T0_3_FD_202264 | JGI IMG/M metagenome (GOLD analysis project Ga0302326, IMG submission 202264) | Peat permafrost microbial communities from Stordalen Mire near Abisko, Sweden - Palsa_T0_3 | ecosystem: Environmental > Terrestrial > Soil > Palsa > Peat permafrost | place: Sweden: Abisko...
GGTGCCGAATGTATTGTCGCGGCCCAGGGTTCCTGCGATGATCTGCTGGAAATCCATTCGAACATCCGCGAAAAAATGTTTCGGCAGGTTGCTGCAGTGGAAGCACACGGCCTTGTTGGGATCGTCGCCGTAGTTGTTGTTCCAATCCAGTAGAGCGCTGGGTGTGCCGGAGGCGAGCCGCAGCGCATGCATCGCGACTACTCCGCAGATGTCGGTCTCGCACGCGCTGGACGTCAGGTTGTCGCTCATCATACTCATCACCGTGCAGGGCACCACGCCAAAGTACTCTTCGAGCGAGGTCCAGCACTGAATGGCGCTGATCGAAACATCCGTCTCTTTCATCCAGCCGTCAATCACCGCGCCCAGCTTGGCCATTTTCAGCAGCGCTGAGGCGGGCGTGCCGGTGGTATCCACGTAAGCCTTGATCGCAGCCAGCTTGGCTTGGGCGGCCGCGTCGTCGTCCTTCATCTTTTCGATGCGGCCCAGCACTTCCGACAGATCGAGCGTAATCACGGAAATGCCGTTGGATTCGAGCAGCTTCTCGCTGAAGCGGACCGTATTGAACGCCGCCGGCCGCGCCCCCAGCGCGCCCACTCGAAGCCCGCGCAGACCGCGCACCACGTGGCATACACCTGTAAACCACTGAAGATCCCGCTGGAAGGTTTCCGACTGCGGCGTTTCAGTGTGCAGCGTGGTCAGCGAATACGGAATCCGGTACTGAGTCAGGTTGTTGCAGACCGACATTTTTCCGCAAAAGCTGTCCCGGCGGTCGGCAATCGTCATGCGGCCCACCGTGTCGGGTGTGGCCTGAATCAGCACCGGCACGTTGAGGTTCGCTAGCCGCAGCGTGTCTGCGACGGCGCGTTCATCGCCGAAATTCGGCAGCGTGACAATCACGCCGTCGATTTTTTCGCGGTGCGCTTGGAAGAGGGCGGCACAGCGGCGCGCTTCGTCGAATGTCTCCACCGCGCCGTATTTCGATTCCTCGGGCGTGAGCGCAAACACCTTGGCGCCCGCGGCTTCGAGCACACCGATCATGTTCTGGCGGCCAGTGGCAGCGAGATGACCCGGGAAAAAGCCGCGGTTGCCGACGATGAGTCCAAATGTGGGTTGATGAGAATCAGTAGACATAGAGTTATTTCTTTCGGTGCTCAGGTGCACGTGAAGGGGTTTACAGGCGGCAAACGGAATTATACAGTGGCACCGTCTTCAGCCTGTGAACCACAGCCTAAGTCTGTGCCACGAGAATCCCGGGCGCCCTGGACTTTGCGTAGACTGATTAACGACAATGATTCTCATGAGCAGCTTACTTCGCTCGGTGTGCTGGAGAACTCTTTTTCCTGCCGTCTTTGTTGCGAGTGCATTCTGTCAGGCGCCCGCGCCATCTTCTTCGCCTGCCGCGCTGAAGGTGACCGGTGACGTCGCATCCGTGCTGACGCTCACCGCCGGCGATCTGGCCCAGATGCCTCGCGAGCAAGTGAAGCTACAGGAAATGGGACACGATTCTGTTTCCTATGAAGGTGTGCCGATCCGCGAGGTTCTCAAGAAGGCCGGCGTTCCGCTCGGGAAGGAACTGCGCGGGAAAGCCCTCTCGACTTACGTTCTGGCAAAGGCGCACGACGGCTATCAGGTGGTATTCTCGCTGGCCGAGCTGGACGCCGACTTTGGCGATGAACACGTCATCGTGGCTGACAAAGAGGATGGCAAGCCACTGGCTGGAGAGCGCGGGCCGTTCCGGCTCGCGGTCGCCAACGATAAACGGGCCGCACGATCGATTCGCATGCTCGAAGAGCTGGAAATCGTCCGGCTGCGAAAGTAGGCACCACGCCAAATTTCATTTGGGGCAGGTTGACAACCTGCGGCCGATTGATCATCGGCCTGGGCTGGGCAGATCCGGGTTGCCAACCCGTTGCAGGTTAGCAACCTGCCCCACATGTCCGTATGCCTCCCCACTCTTGCGGTACGATCCGGCAAGATGCCTGCTGCCCGCAAATCCGCTGCCCGGCCTTCCACGCTGCCCGCAGCAAAGACACCGCCCTCATCCTTTCGCGGCTTTCCCAAACAAGGGATTCAATTCCTCGCCGAACTCAAACTGCACCAGGACCGCGACTGGTTCCGCGAGCGGAAGCATGTTTTCGAGGAGCTTGTGCTCCACCCCATGCAGCAGCTCGCTTTCGAAGCTGCTGCCGCGTGCCGCAAACGTGGGGTGCTGCTGTACGCCAGGGAGAAGGCCCCCACCACGCGCATCTATCGCGACGTTCGTTTCAGCGCCAACAAAGACCCGTTTCACACCCACATGGGCGCGGGGCTCAAGCGACTTGGCGAGACTGGAATGGGTGAGTTATTCGTCTATATCTCACCGGATTCCTCCTTCGTGGGCGCGGGCTTTTGGATGCCGGAACGGCCTTTCGTCGAGGCATGGCGCGCTGCCATGGCTCGGGAGCCCAGGAAGTTCCTCGCGGTTGTCGCCTCGCTCGCCAAACACGGGATCGAGTTGTCCGTGGAAAAGCCGTTGCAACGGCTGCCCCGCGGCTACTGCCAACACGAAGGCACGCCGATCGAAGAGCACCTCAAGCTGGTCTCCTACACGACTCATCGCAAGTTGAAGGCGGCGGAGGTTTCGTCGCCAAAGCTGATCGAACTGGTGGCAGACTTTGCTGTGGCCGCGAAGCCGTTGCTTGATTATGGCTGGGGGCTGGGCTATGAGCTCAAACGGGATTTGCTGGACGAGCGAATGTAACAACGGAAGGGAGGAGCGCGACTTGGGGTCCGCCCCACTCACAGACATCGGGCAGCCGGAAAAGCGCCGAGACGAGTCTCGGCACGGCAGGCACGAGTGCCCGCGCCACATTCGCCAGCTAGACCGAACGCTGATAGGCGCGGAACGAGGAGGTGGCGAGGGTAGCGCTTAGGACTCCAAAGGCGGCGAGCAAGGCCATGCGCAGCGCGATGGCTGCCGGGTCGCCGCTGCCCACAAGCGCTGCCCGCGCCGCGCTCACGGCCCAATTCACTGGATTGAGGTTGGCTACGGCCTGAATCCAGACCGGCATCAGCGCGGGCGACATAAAGACCGGCGAAAGAAAGGTCAACGGCAGAAGGAGGAAATTCACCGCGCCGATCAGGGATTCTTCTTTTCTTACCGCCAGCGCCATGGCCAGCGACAGCGCGCCAAAGGGCATTGCCAGCAATATCGAGCAGGCAAATAAAATCGCCACGCCCGCAAAACCGCCTCCCCAGCGCGCTCCCAACACAAATCCGATGCAAACCAGGATCGCGGTTTGCGTGAAAATGGTCAAGGCCAGACTCACCAGGCGTCCCGCAATGATCGCTGCCCGGCTCGCCGGAGACACCAGGAACCGGTCAATGACTCCCGAATCGAGATCGCGAATGATGCCCATTCCGGTCCAGCCGGACGAGAACATCGCCGACATGCATACGATGCCCGGCGTCAGGAAAGTGATGTAATTAGTGGCGCCGAAGCCCGGCAGCTCGACCACTCGCTTGAACAATTGGCCGTAGAGCAACAGCCAGATCAATGGCTGGAACAAAGTCAATGCAATCCAAATCGGCTGGCGCAGCAAGGCCCGAATGTGGCGCTGCGCCAAATACCAGGAGTGCCTCACTTGTTTCATGGTGTCCCCCACTTTCCTTGCGGCCCCTGCTGCTGAGCGGCCTCGGCCTGTTCAAACGTCCGGCCGGTGTAGCGCAAGTAAACGTCGTCGAGCGAGGGCCGCGACAATCGGACTGAGGCCGCCTTCACTCCCTCGGATTCGAGCGCGCCCAGCAGCGCGGGCAGGGCGCTGGCGCCGTGATTCACGCGCGCATGCACAGCCTTGCCATCCACGACCACCTGGTTCACCTGACCCGTCCGATCCGCCGCACGGCGCACCGTGGGCTCATCCGCCGTTTCAAACAGATCAATAGAGACTGAATCACCCTTCAGTTCCGCCTTCAACTCTTCCGGCGTACCTTCCACCACCACGCGTCCACGATCGATGATCGCCAAACGTTCGGCCAGCCGATCGGCCTCCTCGAGATAGTGTGTAGTCAGCAGAATCGTCAGACCCTCCTGCGACAAGCGTGCAATCTCGTTCCACATGTCCGCTCGCGCTTCCGGATCCAGGCCCGTAGTCGGCTCGTCCAGAAAGAGCACTTTGGGGTGGTGAATCAATCCCATGGCAATATCCAGCTTGCGCTGCATGCCGCCGGAGAAGGTTTTGGCTACGCGATCCGCAGCTTCTGTCAGATGAAACCGCTCGAGCAGTTCCGAGACCCGGCTCTTCAGCTCATGGCCCGTCAAGTCATACAATTGCCCCTGCAACGTCAGATTCTCGCGGCCGGTGGAAGGCATATCCACCGAAGAGCGCTGCGCCACGCAACCGATCGCACGCCGCACAGCTTGAGGGTTGGCGAGCACATCGATGCCGGCGACGGTCGCCGACCCCGAATCCGGCCGCGAAAGGGTGGTGAGAATCTTGATGGCCGTCGATTTTCCGGCTCCGTTGGGGCCAAGCAAACCGAAAACCGCGCCACGCCGGACGGAGAACGTCAAGCCATCCAGAGCGCGCGTGCCCTTCGGATACGTCTTTACCAGGCCGCGAGCCGCAATCGCCGCATCGCCATGATCCGGTAGCGAGGGGACGTCCTCGCTTTTCGCTTCAAATGATTCCACAGTTGATGCTCCGCTCAGGTATGGCCGAAAGCTTTGTTTTTCCAGCTCTAGAGCAAGATAGCAATTTCAGATAGGTTTCGTCGATTTGCATGCGCCGGCATGTGGCGAGCGGCTTACACTTTGTGCCGAGCGGCTGGCAACGCCTCCGGCTGGGATGGATGGAACGGGTGTGATTGCTGGCCGAGCCGCGACCGTGAGGGAGCGATTGGGCCTCCTTCCAGAGGCTGGAGGCACAGGCCAGCGGGGCCTCCGGATGGAATCGAATGGGACATCCTGCGGGTGGTCCAGGCTGGGAGCGCTCCCTCACGGTCGCGGCTCGGCTGGCGGGTGTTGACTGGCTCCCGCGGCAGTTAGCCGAATCTTATGGAACCTTTGCATTCTGGTTAGCGTTCTGGAATCATGAACTGTATGAATCCATTTGTGAAATCTGGGCGCCGGTCCCTGTGGCTGGCCGCGTTGATGATTCTAGCCGCTTCGAGCCTCGTGGCGCAAACCGGCAACCAGCCTCTTCTAGGCACATGGAACCTGGTGGCGATCACCCCGGATGGCGACAAGGTTCCCTTTGGGCTCATCATCAAAGAACAAGAAGGAAAACTGACTGGCACCTTGAAATTTGGCGCAGACGAAGGCGAGGCCAAAGACTTCTCGGTGGCCGATGGCGTCGTGAAATTTCAGGCGCCGTATGAGGGCGACTTTTACGGGATCGAATTGAAGCTCGTCGAGGGCAAGCTGACCGGCAAGTGGCACGGCACTGACTCCGAGGGTGAAATTTCGGGCACCAAAGCCGAGGGCTGACGAGCTCGCGCCGTTTCAAGGAGTATAAAGGAAGTCTTCGGGCGCGGGCAACTGAGCGGTTGCGTCTCGGGGAATCAGGAATGCTCCCCCTTCGGCGGTACATTTCACCCACCGGACCTCCGGCCGCCCAGTGCGGGGCAGCACGGTAATGGGCACGTCCACGGTGAAGTCTTCGGCCACTCCGCTCACTTCGATTTCGACCTGACGAGTGGCAGTCCCTTTTCCAGCGGGCGCAACTTTCAGACTTAGTTTCGGAATGCCGGTCCCATACACCCAGGATTCGAAAAACTCTTCGAGCTTCGGGTCCGGCCCCCCAGGCGGCAGGTAGCTTGCGGCCAGTTTCCGAAAATCCTCATTGGTAATTGTGCGTCCCGCGTACTCAGCGGCCAGGCGTTGCAGCATCTGCCGGAAAGCGAGGTCTCCCATTCGCTTCCGCAACATGTGAAGAATCCAGGATCCCTTCTCGTATGTGATGACTCGCCAGACGTCAGGATCGCCCAGCTCTTCCAACCGGTGCCCCAGCTCGATTGGCCCTACCGATTCCACCAGCCCGCCGTCTTTGCGGGGCTCGAGGAGGTCTGCCCGGAAAGAAGCCAGCGTCTGATCCCGAATTGGGATACCGCGATTCTGTGCCAGCAAATCGAGAGCGGCGTCGTTGGCGAGAGCTTCGAAAATCCATTCGCTGCGGTAGCCGGCCGGAGTCACCACGTTTCCCCACCACTGGTGCGCTACTTCGTGGGCCAGCAGGATTTCCGATAGAAAGATGCTGCTCCGGCGGTTCTGCAGGGCGGGGGGACGCTCGTCGTCATGGAGGTACGCCATGGTGGACAGGTAAACCAACCCTGGAAAGCCCTGTCCCATATTGGCGGGGATCGGCGAGACCGCCAAGGTCCGTATCGGCAAGGGGCCCCATTCCGCCGTATAACGATCGAGCAGCGCGCCGGTCCTGGCAGAGATCTCGGCCAGCCGCTCCTGTGCAAGCGCTTTGCCGGCTTCGGCACTTTTCTGCGATGCTTCCGCGCTCCCGCCGCTTCCCTCCTTCTCTGGGGGGTCATTCCCGCGCATCAGCAAATCGCGATTCGCAAAGCACTCAATCCGATACGGCCCGTGTACAGCAGCGACCTCCTCGTACTCTCCCAGATTGAAACCGGCAAACCGAACCGGGGCAATTGTGCGCCGGTGCACTACCCGCTCACCATTTAGCACGTGCTCTTCCACCGGCTCGCCAATCGACACAACCCGGAAGCGCTCTGGCGAGTGGAAGGTCAGGTCGAAAAATGCCGCTTCAGGGCCGCGGTGGGGGAACCAGGCGTTGCGGTCGGCGACATAAAATCCTCGCGCCCCCTCGCGGTGAACCACCGTCCCTTCCGCGACGATCGTGAAGGTGTGTGTCTCGCCAGGAGTGAGCTCATGCTCAGCTACCACGACAAATGGGGAAAGCGAAGGGTCCTCCTCGGCAATATGCACCGAACGTCGCTGATATATTTCGGCGGGCTCGCCGTCGACCAGCGCGGAGGTCACCTTGAGCCGCTCTGAGATGAGAAATGAGACTGAGCGCGTATGCGCCCCCTCGACTACCGCGTCGACTCGCGTTTCGGTTGTCTGCCGCAGATCTTCGCCGATTCGTGTATCGATTCGATAGTTGGCCAGGTGGACCGAGTCGCCCGGTGCCGCTACCGTATGCCGGGGGGCAAAGCTGCTCCAGAGCTGGAAAAACGAGCGCCCCTGCGAGGCTTGCACGTTCCCGATAGCCACCGGTTCCGGCGCGTCCGGGTCGTACAGGATATCGAGGGCGCCTTGCTGCCTGCCTGCCAGCAATCCTTCGAAAAACCCGGCGGAGGCAGTTGGGCCGTTGACCATCGCATCCAGAAGCCGCGTCTCGACGTCAGCCGCCAGATTGCGCACAACCGGATTCCACTCCGGAGCCAGTTTCTCCGCCAGATCCGGGGATTTTTCGGTAGCGTGCTCCGCAACGTGACTTTGAAGTTCGTCAAATGTCCGATCGGTAAAGAGAAAGACGGCCGAATGAAAATGCTCGTCGAGATTGGGTGTCTTCGCAAAGTGAAGCAGGGCCGCGCGCTCCCCGCGCCGCGGCGGAAAAACCAGCAGTTCCGCATCTCCCAGCTCGCTCTCCTGAGTGACGAAAATAGCTGCCAGCCGCCTGCCGCCCACCGGCGTCGCAAACGAAATCACACCGTCGGATAAGTACAGCCGCAAGTCCCCGCGGGTAATCCGGAAATCCCGCACGCGATAGGTTGCTTCAGGGTCGAGGCTCATTTCTCTGAGTTCGCCATCGAGCATTGCCAGGCTGGGGATGGGGCTGGGGGTGAGCGGCTCAGCATGCGGTTCCGGCGCGGCGGCGAGTCCGAGTACAACCAGCGTGCTCAGAAGGCCGGCGCCTGGCGGCAGGAGGAACGGGCTCATGCGCTTCAATCGGCGCTCCATGAGGGCTAGTACCGAGGTGCGGAAGTCCGCATCCGCTCGCTGACGGTCGCGGTTCGGTGCAAGCCGCCGACAGCACTGAACCGCGCGCGTCAGCAAGCGGACAAATGTTCTACGCCAACTTCCGCAATTTGGCACTAGGTATCAGCTTTCAGCCATGGCGCACGGCACACGGGCCGCCGCGCTACTTGATCTCCGGGCTCTGCGCGGTGGCAGGCTCCTGTCCCCAATTTTCGTGAACGATGCCGGTCTGGTCCGAATAGAAAGTCCTTCGGCCGGTCGTATTGAATGAAACCGGGACAGCGGTCACCGCGAATCCACCCGGCTGGGCAGCCAGCGTAAAGTTGTATCCGCTGTTGGAGCCGCTGGCCAGGCTCATCGGAATCAAGCCCGCCGCCGAGGGCCCCTCGGGCGCACCGGCCGCCGCCGGCCCCAGCTCCGTGAGCGTAGTCGCAAACCTGCCGAACTGCGACATGTACTGCGTTTGCGCCGTTTCCAGGGTCTTAATCTGTTGAATCGCCGCCATTTCGCGGCCATGCATCATGGCCTTGTTATACTGCGGCACCGCCACGGCCAGGATGATCAGAATGATCGCCACGACGATCAGCAACTCAATCAAAGAGAAACCCGATTGCCGGCCGCGCTTTCGGGTCAGCTGGTCAAACCTGCTCATACGACTCACATCTTAGTATGACGCGACGGATGGCGCGGGCGTGTACTGGTGGACGGGGGTAAAACCGGCAAGCCGGGTGGTGTTCCGGGCTGTGCGCTCCGAGTTGAATGTGGCGGCCGGAAGTAGATAAAAACAAATACATCTACTCCTGGCCGCCTTGGGACAGGGCGCCAGTCTGCCTGTAGATCAAGGGCTCGCAACACGGCGCAAGCGCGCCCCTACTTCTTTTCTGTCTCCTTTTCTGTGCCCTTGGTCGTTTTCTTTGTGGTCTTCGCTGGCGCGGCCTCCTTAGGCTCGGGCTTAGCGGCTGGCGGCGGAGTCACCTTGCGAGCTTCCGGCGCGGGAGTCGTTTTAGCTGGCGCCGCCTCCTTAGGCTCGGGCTTAGCGGCTGGCGACGGAGTCACCTTGCGAACCTCCGGCGCAGGCGCGGGTGCTGCTTTAGCTGGCGCCGCCTCCTTAGGCTCGGCCTTGGCGGCTGCCGGAGTTGGCGACGGGGTCACCTTGCGAACCTCCGGCGCAGGCGCCGTGAGTGTCTTGGCTGCGGCTGGAGACTTGGTTGTTTCCTCCCTGGATGGGGTCTCTCTTGCATTCTCCTTTGCACCCTCGCCCGGTCGGGTCACCTCACCTTTGTTCGGGGTTATACCTTGAGGGGTGCTCTTGGGCTGAGTATTTGCGGTCGCCGGCTTGGCGTTCATCGCGTTGGGCGGAGAAGGTTTCCCGGCGTTTTGCGGGGAGGGCTTCTGGTGGCTGGCCGCCACGGCCTGGGGACTCACCTTGTGGACGGCGACGGCTGGCGGAGCTGCGCTTTTTGGAACGGAGGCGCGAAGCTCCTGCTTGTTAAACGGCTGGCCGGCATGACTATCCAGGAACTGCTGCTTCTTCGCGAAAGGAATGGGCGGAGGCGGAGGCGCGGCCTTCGCAAACAGGGGTTTTGCAATCAACTGGGCCGGAGGGTGAGGCGCGCTGGCCTTCCCCGCCCCCATCCCCAAAGCAAGGGCCGCTCGGGTGGGGGCCACAGGCGGGGCAACTATCCCTGCGTGGGCGCTTTGAAGGTGCGCCAGATCCTGCTTCGGCAGCGACTGCCCGGCGCGGGAGACGGTCTGCCCCGAAGCCATTGCGCTTTGCGATATGACGGTAACGGCATTGGGCGCCTGCACATTGGCGAATACCCGTGGAGGCGCAGCAGCGGCGGCGGCCCCAGCGCCACGGTTGACGTAGGTGATGTTGTAAATGTTGGTGATATTGACGTTCTTCTGGATCACCGTGTTGCTGACATTTACCTGGGTGAAGTAAGCGGCACTGACATGATAGGAGGGTGTGTAGTACTCGCCGGGACCGAGTGGAACCCATCCAAGCGAAGGCCCTCCGCCGAGATCGATGCTCAAGCTGAAGCCGCCGCCTCCAAAGAAAGCAACCATGGCGGGGGCATATACCGGACGCTCGGCAACGCCGACGGCTACGGGCCCTGGAGTCCAGCCCCACCTGCCGCCAACGAAGGCCCAGCGGCCATAGTGGAACGGAGCAAAGCCCCACGACGCATCGTCAACCCAGGTCCAACCCCAGGGTTCAATCCAGGCCCAATGGCCATAGCGATATGGCGCCCATCCGGCCGCCACGGTGCGGGGGTACCAAACGGCGCCGACGCCGGGCTGCTGGCTCCAGGAACCGTTCTCGTCAAGATCCTCGGCGCCGATCATGTCGACAGAGACATAGCGGGGATGGAAAGCCAGCTCGCGGCGGTCGCGGTTGAAGCAGAATTGATCGAAATCATCGGGATCCGGCAGGCCGCCGAAATTGTAGGCGAGGTAGTCCGAACCACTGAGCTGAGCGCTCTGGCCGCCTTCGAGCGAAAATCCGTTGTTGCCGCCCGTAATATCGGCGTTGCCCGCGCGCACCGCGACAAAGCTGGTTTGGTCATCGGGGTTTACGCTGATGCGGTAGTCGCCCGGCGCGGTGACGGTGACGGCGGCGTTGGGCGTATCCACCTCCAGCACATCATTCGGGGACAGGCGCCGGACGTGGAGATTGAGGGAGCCTTCGACAAGGCTGATTTGCGCGATGCCATCGTCGAAGTTGAGAAGGCCAAAGCTGGTTTGTGGGCCCATGCGCAGAACGCCCGCATCGAAGTGAAGCTCAGCCCGCGAGTCGACGTCGGTGTAAATGTAGTCGCCAATGGTGAAGGGGCGATTGATGACGCCCGGCACCCACTGGTCGGAACCGGCGGGCTGCATGGACACAGATCCTTCGATGAGGTTAAGCCGGGCAACGCGGCTCGGCGGATCGACGTCCTGAGCGGGAAGCGCGAGAGTCAAAAACAAGGCGCCAAGCGCCACGCGTCCTGCGAGGGGAACGCGTCTTGAAAGTGTATGCATGCTAGACATTACTGTCTTCTCCTTGAGCATTATTATCTCCATCCCTGGAGGTTGACGCGATACACCTGGAAAGTGCAACACGGAAATGCGCAAAGGATAGAACTTAATCTAAAGGAAGATCAATCCGCGAGAAAAGCGGTCGTCTTGATGCCGGAGACATCGAAGGGTTTGCGGCAGCGCACGTTCTGACATTGCGTCTTGTCATCTAAAAGGACCATGTAGCTCTGGGCCTTGGCGAACTTGGCGCG
>Ga0302326_10028639_pt1 | contig 11202 bp, 9 predicted proteins | sample Palsa_T0_3_FD_202264 | JGI IMG/M metagenome (GOLD analysis project Ga0302326, IMG submission 202264) | Peat permafrost microbial communities from Stordalen Mire near Abisko, Sweden - Palsa_T0_3 | ecosystem: Environmental > Terrestrial > Soil > Palsa > Peat permafrost | place: Sweden: Abisko...
CCTGGTCCGATTTTCGAATGCTGTCCGCAATCATTCGAAGATGGCATGGATTGGCCGCGATCACCTCCTGGCCGCATCGCCCCAGCAGTTGGCTCACCCAGCGGGAGTGAGTCCCCACCTCGATGGCAATGCGCGAAGGCGGAAGGTCCTAAAATGACGGGCCATCGTCTCGGGTGTAGATCGCAGACGGCCCTCGGTCAGTATCTTCCCATCGGGTCCCAGCACACAGCAGTGGCTGAAACGATCTCCGAGATCGATTCCAATCGTGATACGGGTTGGGGTTAGTGTTAGTTTGGCGCGAAACCGGCGCAGTCCGAAACGCCCATTACCGTCTTGAAATAAATGCATGGCCCCGAGTGATAATGAAGCACCCGTGCGCAGGGCGGTTCAGTAACACGCAGCTGGTGACGGAACAAAATTGCTGAGCACCTTCCGGCTGGGTTATTGGATGATGACCACGTTCATGCTCCAGGGAGTGAGAGTCAGGGTCAGAGGCAGGCTCTGCGCGCCCATGCTGGTGGTAATTGGCGGGGCCCAGGTGCTCGTCCCTGCCGGGTCCGGCGGAGTGCCGGTCGGCGAACCCGACAGGTCGTAAATGGCCTTGTCGTAGGTGGTGACGTTCACGCTCGAAGAGGAGCTCTTGCCCGAAAGCGTGACCATCACCTGCTGGCGGGTGGTTTCGTTGTCGTTGAACAACAGCAGGGCCGTGCCGTTGGGGTTGGTGGCCGCATAGGCGCGCACGTCGGTCGTGTCGCCGGCGACGGTCGCCGTCAGCACCGTCTGGCCGTTGACGGCCATTTGCCTGAACAACTGAAACGCGCGCGCCGTGGGAGACATGGTGCCGATGGGGCCCCCACCCGGACAGGTGCTATCCGAGGGCCCATCGGAGAAGACATTGTAGGCTCCGAAATCCTGCCATCCGTAGAGGGACGCGCTATCGTTTCCGTTGGAGCCGTTGCAATTACCGAAGCCAATCCACCAGGTCAGGCGCGAGACTCCATCGTTCATCATCTCGCCCAGCACCTGGCCGGCATACAACCCCTGGGTAATCGACCAGCTCTGCTTGCCCGGATTGCTATAAGGCCCCCCGATCTCGCCCACGTAAATGGGAGTGCCCGGAGTTCCCCACTTGGTCAGCTCCGACTTGAGGGTGTTGATGTTCGTGGTCAACTCCTGCGCCGCCTGCTGCACCAGGAAGGTGTCGCTTTCCTCGCCCGGCGTCTCCGGATAGTAGTGATATTCCACGAAGTCATAGGACCCCTTGGCATTGGCCAGCACCGTGTTGTCCCATCCGCCGGTCGTGTTATCCGCGTCCACATCGACGCCGACCAGCGTGTTCGGGCTAGCCGTCTTAATCGACTGGTAGTAGCCGGTTGTTCCCACCACAGCGGCCGCGTAGATGGTGGGGTCGTTCGGAGTCGAGTGCAGGTCGTACTCCCAGCTCCCGTACTCCTCGTTGCCCACCGTCGAATGACTCACGGTGATGCCGTCGGCCAGCGCGGCCGTGACCCAGGCGGCAGCTTCGCTAGGTTCGCCGCCTCCGTTGCAGGTTGTGTTCGAGCCGTAATTCGCCGTCAACGCCACATCGAGGTTAGCGGGAACGGCCATGTCATTGACGAAATTCGAAAACGTGTCATTCGCATCGGCATAGCCGCCATCGCACTCAGAATTGGTGGTCCAGTGGTAGAGGTCGGAATCCGATCCACCCGGCCAACGCACCTGGGTGATGCCGGCGGCCTGGAAAGCATCCACAATTCCGGCCTGATTGGAAACCAGATCGTACCAGACGGCCATGTTCATTCCCAGCAGCTTGTCGGTCACGGCGGGGCCGCTGCTCGCCAGGTCCACCGTCACCGAGGTAGCGACGATTCCCGTTACTGTTACCGGGGCCGTCGCTGTGATCGCTGTACCGCTGGCATTGGTCACGGTGAGGGTGTAGGTGGTGGTCGCCGTGGGGCTCACGGTCACGCCCACACCACTGGTGGCGGTCAGACTGCCCGGAGTGATGACGCCTGTGCCGTTCGCGAAGACTCCTGTCAGAGTCGCACTAGATCCTGTGGTAATGGTTCTCGGAATTGCGATGAAACTGGTGATCGCCGGTGCAGGGTCCACGGTGATGGTGGCCGTTGCCGTCACCGCTGTCCCACTCGTGGGAGTAACGGTCAGGGTATAGGTGGTGGTCGTCGTGGGACTCACGGTTACAGCTACGCCGCTGTTGGCTGGAAGATTGCCGGGGGTGATAAAGCCTGTGCCGTTCGCGAAGACGCCGGTCAGAGCCGCGGTTGACCCATCCGTAATGGAGGCGCGATTCGCGGTGAAACCGGTAATTGAGGGCGGAGGAGGCAGCGTCTGGGTGCTCGATGACCCACCGCCGCAGCCGGTCAAACCTGCCAGGGCCAGGCTGAGAGTCATGGCCAGATGAGTTAGAACCAGAAGACGTTTCATGGGATTCCCCGTGTCTAGGTCAGGTAGAAGCCGGCCCGCCGTCTCAAATTTCCAGGTCGGGTTACAGTGACATAATGGAAGCCTTCTCCGAATCCTGGGGATGGGGCGACGTGTTTACCGCCGGGTCGAGCATGGCGCTCATGAATTGTCCTTGGGCGGCGAGCAACGTTCCGCTGATGTAACCAAAGATCAGTGCGAAGCCCCCAAAAGCACGCCCACGCCAGGGCATAGAACGACGAACTCAAGATTCCGCCGACCAAACTGAGAATCCCTATGCCTGCTCCCACAATGATCGACAGCTGCTTCACCATATTCCCGAACTTCAAGGTCCCCACCGTCACACCGTACGCATCCCGTTAGCGATCCCACAGACCGCCAGGCCGACTTTTCGCAACTCCCAACTGCGATTCCCATTGGAACCTCCCGCGCACAATCTCCGGTGATTCCACCACAGGGGCCCGCGTGATGGTAGTTACCGAGGATACGAACGATCATTCGCTCTGATTCCGAATTGCCAGGTGCCCGAATTACCTCCTCTCACACACACTTTCGCGTTCGACAAAATGATTGCGAAGCGATCAGGCCGTGGGCTGTGGCTGACATAGAACGTAGCCAAGAGCCACAGCGAAAAGACAGACCAGTCCTTAACTGTTGAAACCGTGCGCCGTGAAAGGCGCTGGACTACAGCGGGTGCAACTCCCGCCCGGGAACTGGTTCGCTCCACCGGTAGCAACCGAGGCGGCAGCGGAGGCAACGAAGCTGTCGGAGCTCTCGGTGTAAAGGGCCGCTTGGCGACCCCGCGAGCGTGCAGGCCGTAACGGGAGTGAACGCTGAGCAGGCCCCGAAAAGGTGATTGCAGGAGCCGACCTTACTGTTTCACGGGGAAGGCCGCTGGCAATGGAGACAGACGAGCGAATAAGCTCCATTGAACCTGCCGGGGTAATGGCGATGGCATGTGCCCATAGGAGACCAGAGGCAACACGGGAAGCCCAAGCGGTGATTGTTTTAGGCATCAACTGGCAACTCGCGAGAGACAGGCCGGGCCGTATGGGGTGGCCGAGAGGAGGAAAGGGGCCTTAGTTAAAGAGGAACGCAAGAAGCTACAAAGGACCGAGGGATTGGCGATGAGCCTAACAAACTCCATTCAGTGTTCAGAAGTTGCAGTCGGCATTGCTCGCAAAAGCGAAGGAATCGCTCGACTTTCGTTTCCACGCGCTGCGCCTTGCCAATCCGTTCGTCTCGCGACACATGGATGAGCCATTTTGGTGTATTGTTTCGAAGAACCCAGGAAACCAAAATGGGAATTCCTGGATTAAATTGCCGGCTGAGTTTCATGGGTCTCGACGTGAGAAGGGAGAGTCACGGACATGGAAGATATTTTCGCGTACGCTAAGAAATGCGTGGACAACAAAACCGTGGTGGCGAGAATTGGCCACTCGGCAAAGCTGCATAGTGTTCGCAGCGCAGTGTCTTCGAAGGGTTCAGCGGCCAGCAAGTTATCGAGTCTCGGGGGTGCCGCGATTCGCGCGACGTTGCAGGCCATCCCGCTTCCAGCGGTAGGCAGCCTGCTTGCCTCCGTAGAGGAAGCGGTGGAAAAGGCCGTCAAAAGCTGCCTCCACCGCCGATCCCTCAGCAAAGCCCAAACGACTGAGGAAAAGATTAAGTTTAAATTGAAGGAGCTCGACGTAGAGGAATTGGACCGATATCGCTGGAAAGTGCAGGAGTCGATCACCGATTTCAATAAAGCCATGCAGGGTTTTGGTGCAAACTTGGCCAAAAAGCGTGAAGCAGGAGCTACATGCGACGCCTTCCTTGAAGTGGCATTGGCGGCGGAACAAGCCTCGCGTCGCACCGAAAAGCTCAAGGAGGCGTGCCTGGCCCTGCATGCCGCGATGCTCTTGACGATGAACTGGGTCGAGGAGTGCGAAAACGGCCCGTCCACGCCTGTGGCGGCGGTAGCGGCTCCCCATCGCCAACCACCGACGCTCGGTATTAATGGGCGCAAGAACGACTTCATGAAGATCATGACGGCATTCATCAATCAGGAACTCAAGGAGATGGAAACCCTCACTGATGAGAATAAGGATTGGTATATTGCCAATTATCACGGGAAGTGCGATCGGTGGTGCTGCTGGCGGTTGGCGGGCAAGGTGGACAGCTGGGCGAACTGCAAAGATAATTGCGCTTGGGTATTGCGAACCCTGGCGGATCCCTTCGTGCCGGATAGCTTCAGCAACAACCTGGGGAGCCTCTGGTAGAAAGCGGCGCGCGCTCATGGCTCTGACCAGCGTGGGGATGCTCGAGGCCCGCTTCGCAGGGCGTTACCTAACTTCTTAACTGCAGAAGGTGAGGAACGAAGCTCCGGGTTTCCGGGGCATCGTTCTTGTGTCGGACTCAGCCCATGATCGGGCGGACCATTTCGCACTACCGCATCGTCGAGAAGCTGGGCGGTGGCGAGATGGGTGTGGTTTACAAAGATGTAAGGCTGCATCGCTTCGTCGCTCTCAAATTCCTGCCTGATGATGTAGCCAAAGACGCACAAACTCTCGCTCACTTTCAGCGCGAGGCACAAGCGGCTTCCGCGATCAACGCCAAGACCAGCGATCCGTCAGCCACCTTTAAGAAGAAGACTGGCGACGGAGGCTCATGGCGTTTTGATTACGGCGCCCTCGCTACCCGCATTCAAACAGGGACCCGGAAGCGCGGGACTTGTGTGTTGTCGGTTTGTCGCCAGGCGAGTTCCCGGTTCCACTGTTCGATGTGCTGGCGAAACTGCATCACCATCCGGGGTTCGTTCGTCGGAACGCACCAGGATATGGCAGAAGCGCTCGCCTTTGCTGCCGAGGGCAAGGTCAAGGCCGACATCGAGCTCCAGCCTTTGTCTTCGATCAACCACATTTTCGACCGGCTTGAGCATGTCCAGGTTGCGTCACGCGTTGTGCTCGAGTTCGCGCAGGGCTGAAACGCGGATGATTCATTGTTGTGGCTGAAGATAGAAGCCCGAGCCACACGGTCACCATTCGGGCCCCCGAATGGCGATCCGATTTTGCAGCTTGCTCGCAGGAGTTAGGCCATGTCTTTCGTGGAAGATGTCGTCATCGTATCGGCACTACGGACGCCGATTGGGAAAGGCTCGCTTTCTTGTTGAAGAGAATGCCCTGAACAGCAATAGCCTTACACCTGCTATTGATGAAACCTGTGTCCATTCTCCTTTGTCTTCTGGGAGCGGTAGGCCGGTTTGTGTCTGGCCGGCTCAGGCCGGCACGTTGAAGGCCGATCCTCTCGCGCGTTTCACACAGATGATCGTGTCACGTACTTCGGACTGGAATGCGGTTGAAGGACGGTTGCGGCGATATGAGCGCGACCCGGTTCATGAAAAATCGCGTCTCGTGGCCCGCGTCGACGGAAGTGGTTCATGGACCGATGTAACCTGTGCTTCGATTCCACAATGCAAGACAATTCCACCCGTACGGCTGTCTCACGGGTTCGTCGCGTTGTCGCCCGCAAAGCACTTAGGTCCGGCCGTCCGGCGTGACCCGGCTCACAGTCCCAAGTGGCCACAATCACAGACAGATGAGAGCCACCGAGTGAGAATTTCTTGGATTGTTTCGAGTGAGGAGGAGAAGCGCCATGAAAACCCGGCTGGGGGTCATCCTAGTTCTGGCATTCGCGGCGCTGTCTCCACTCGCGTTCGTCACCCCGGCCCAAGCTAAAGTCGAGTTTCCTAAGTACAATCCCGCGACTGGAACTGTCTTCGAGGAAGCGCTCGAGGAAGTCAGGGACCGTGAATGCGCGGTCAGCGGTGGCACGGGTTCCCCTGTGATCCTCTTGCGCGACGGCGCGACGATCGAAGTCCGCGCGGCTTCGGCCGAGCCCGCCAAGACTTACGAGCTGTCACCCTCATTTTCCCCTTGCGGCAAAGCAACGGACCATAGATTTCCCAGACGTCAACCAGGCAGCAATCGTGGAAGAGACAACGAGCCGAAGAACGCGCCAGCGAATGATGCTCGGCGCCCCGATGTTTTGGCGGTGGCGGTCCCTCGGCTACTTGTATCTCCTACGCACACCAAAGCTCACTAACCACGGATACTGTCGCGCTCGCTGACTTCACCAACACGACCGGCGATCCGGTCGTCTGACCAAAACTCCTGTCGCCACCGGCGCTCTTTAGCGCTCGGCCAGCGCGACAAGGGTCACTTTGTCGCTTTCGCTCTCCACTGCTTGCGTAGCATCGTTGCGGCGCTGAATCCGGCAGCCAGCCTGTCTCCCAGACCTCAGACAGGAAAGCGCGGCCGCCACTGCGGGTGAACACGAGCTTGGGATCGCTGGGCTTCTCGCTGCCCACTACGTCAGTCACGATGGCCTGGTAGAGGCGTCCCTCTGCGCTCCGCACCTCGAGTACGTCGATGGCGGCTTTGCTAGGGACGGACTTCAACAAGGATCGGAACTTGTAGATTCCGTCCGGAAACGTTTGGTTTCCTACGACAAATGCGAAAGGAACCTTAACGGTAAGCGCGGGGTAGTTTGAGGTTTGGGCATAGCCGATGCTTGCGAACAGCGACAGTCCCCCCAGCAATCAAGGAAACAACACTACTTTTTTTCATGGAATTCTCCTCCAATTCGGTGTCGCCTTTTCCTCGCCTACTTCCCTTTGCCTGAAAGCGAGGAACCTGCAACATGCCGTCTACTCTGTAAAGCGTAAGAACGAGAACAATTTGCTCACGGACCGGAAGTTTTTTTCGAAAACTAAGGGTGCACCGTCCAACCTGCTGCGGTTTCTCGGCTCCGTGGACGCTCGTTCGTTTCGATAGTGCGAGATTGTCAAAGAACGTTTCACTCAACGAGCTAGAAATCTTCGACCATCCATACATCACGCTCCTGGTGGCAGCCGTTGATGGCGATATGGCGCCCGTCGGGGGAAGGTATGCCCCAGGTGGAAGATCCGCAATCGACTGCCTGATGCCAGACCGGTTTTATGTGACCCTGTCGATCGATGTGCAGGAGGTTTTCAAACCCGTCGGCCGCGTTTCCCATGGCAAAAAATCCCTTCGAATCGAAGGTCCAGTCCCCGCCATTCAGCCACCGATATCCCTTGATGGCGACGACGCGAGGCTTACCGCCGTGCAGAGGAATAAAGTCGATTTCATTGCTAGTCCAATCGCTCCTAACCACGACCACTTCGGAGCCATCGGGAGCCAGGCTCCATTGGTAATTGTGCCCGCTCTCTTTTGGAACATGAAGCAATTCCTTACGAGTGCCCTGATCAGGATCGAATTCTACAATCAGCATTTCCCGATCGTCCTCCGAACGGGAACCATAGGCGCAGAAACTCGCGGAGCGTGTCGTACATTGCACATTTTCAGGCCTGGGGACGGCGAACAAAACCTGCGGCGTGCCTCCGTCTACCGATACGCGAGACACCTGTTGGGATTCTCTGGGCGAGGCACCTGGGGGCGCACTTAAAAAAATCAGAGACCGGCCATCTGGGCTGAGGCGCGGCACTTCCACGTGACCCGCCGAAGACAGGATGAGTGTTTGAGGGCTTCCGTCCAGCGGTTGTTTGAATAATGCCTCATGTCCTTGGTAAGAGGAATGTATGATCACATCGCGAGAATCCGCCGTCCAGGTCAATGGTATTTGGTCGCTCAAGCTGACGGGATGTACGTTGTTCACGCTTCCATCGCCGACCAAGTCCGCCGCCAGCACTTTGGCATGGCCAGAGCCGCGCTCGTAGGCGAGATACTTTCCATCAGCCGTACCACTGGGATTGGCCGCATAAAATCCGGTAAAATTCGTGAGCTGGACCGGTTGCCCTCGCCGCTCGCCAGTCTCAGGGTTGGCTCGCACCATCCACAAATCTGACCCGCTGCTATAGATCAATCTGTCCGGAAACACCCATCTTAGGTCGGATCCAATTTTGTCATCGGAAAAGATGCTGGTTTTGTTTGCGCCATTTCCGTCACAACTCTCGATAGAAATTTGAACTTTGCCCGGCTTACGGGTCGCCATCAGGTATGCCAGGCGCTTTCCCTTGGGCGCCCAGGTGAAAGCAAAGCTCACAAAGGAGGAGTCGCGTGGCGCCGCCACTATCTTGTGCGGGGCTTCTCCCTGCAGTCCCATTACCCAGATTTCAGTCGGCCCCATGAAGCCATGACCCTGGGTGAACGCAATGAGGGAATCTTGCGGGGCAACTGCTGCTCCTCCCCAAGGCGGCAGGTCTCCCTCGAACAGCTTCCGAGGGGATCCTCCAAGAATGGAAATCGACCAGAAACTGGCGGGGTGTGCGAGTTCGCCTACGTCTTCGGCGATAAAGCTCGTGGAGTCGGGGTACCAGTCGGCGAAGCCCCAGTTGGCGGGCTGACCCACGGGAAGTGAAACGTTCCGTGTCTCGCCCGTGGAAACAATTTGTATATGGACGCCTTGAATGTCGTCGTAGCCGAGATACTTCCCGTCAGGTGAAATGAGGGCGAAGTTTACCGGTACATCTAAGCCCTGCCTGGTCAGCTGGCGATGCTTGAATTGCCGCACCTGCTCCGGGCGATTCGTGAGCCACCAGGCGATTCCCACGATCCCTGTGACAACCACGGTTGCAAGCACCCCTCTAAGAAGCGACAGTCGCCGCTTCGGTTGGGCGACCGTCAGGGCTTGTGCCTTACTGCCTGACCCTTCATTGCTAATAGGTTCCGGGGCCGGCAATGACTGCTCCGCGATTGGGCGACTCGACGTGGTGCCTTTTAACAGCCGCTTGAGTTCGCTGCGCACATCCGCGGCGCTCTGATAACGCAGTTCCGGATCCTTCTCCAGCAGCCGGTTGATGATCCGTTCCATCTCTGGCGGCAAGTCAGGATTTAAGCGTGTGGGAGGCGGAGGCTCGCGATCGAGAATCGCCCGAAAAACTACGGCCGAAGTCTCGCCCCGAAAGGGCAGCCGGCCAGTGGCCATTTCGTACAGAACCGCGCCAAATGAAAACAGATCCGTGCGCGCGTCCACCCCCTTGCCCATCGCCTGCTCCGGCGACATGTATGCAACCGTTCCCAGCGCTGCTCCGGGACTGGTCAGCAGTTCGTCGGGCATCGCCGATTGGGTGGGCGCACCCGCTTCCGCGACTCCCGTACCCGTCATCACTTTGGCCAATCCAAAATCCAAGACTTTGGCGTCACCTCGTCGCGTGAGGAAGATATTCGCCGGCTTGATATCGCGGTGCACAATTCCCAGCCGGTGCGCTGCCTCCAGCGCATCAGCGACTTCAATCCCCAGCGTCAGGAGTTCTTCCGTTTCCATGGCGCGGCCGGCAAGGCGTTGCCGCAGGGTCATCCCTTCCAACAATTCCATGGCGATGTAGGCCTCACCTGCTTCCTCACCAATGTCGTAAATAGTGCAAATGTAAGGATGGTTGAGCGCCGAGGCCGCCTGCGCCTCGCGCCGGAACCGGGCCAGAGCATGCGGATCCTGAGATACTTCGCTAGGCAGAAATTTCAGTGCGACAAAGCGGTGCAGGCGTGTATCTTCCGCTTTGTAGACCACACCCATACCGCCCCCGCCGAGCTTCTCGACAATGCGGTAGTGCGAGATGGTCTGCCCGATCATGTTGGCTCCCTGCAATGGACGTCAACCGGGGCCCTTGGGTCTTGGGGCTTGATGTTAAGTGCCGCCGGGGAAGGAGTCAATTCGGCAGGCCGGTGTCCGCTTTCCGGACCCCGGCGTTAACCTTCGGGGGGGCTGCCATTAACCGTTGGGTTAGTGGGAATCTGCGACGGCCGGGCTTCCATTCGTGCCGCCAAAATTCACATCGTTTCTTTTCAATCACTTCCGAAACTCGAAGAATCCGGCTTCAGGTGGCAAGGGCCTGTCGCCAGAACAGGTGAGGGCGAAGCAACTTGACGCCCGCACTGACCAGGGAAGAAGATCACCGTCTGAGTCCTCTTTTCCGGTTTGAGGGTTGCTTGCGGGCACGATGAATGCCGCTTGCCTCCTTGGGAATCGATGCCGGATAGAAGGGAGGGGTTCGAATCGACTGAGAAGCACTCGCAGCGTGCCAAGTGATCAAAGAAACACTCAATTGGCTAGATCAATATTTGGGACCGGCGCATTAGGCAGTCTTGGTTCAATCTATGAGCGCGGGCGCGGAACTGATGTAACCAACGATCACGATTTTCAAGCAAGTCAAAGCAGGACGCATCTTATTCCGCATCAGGAATATGCGTAAGGTCTGATCCCGTTCCGTGGAGGAATGGCTGCGCACACAGCAGAAGAGGCTTCTATTTTCGCCTCAAGCGCTTAAAAACGCGCGATGCGGTCGGCGATTTCCGCGTTAAGTTTGGGAAGTTGTTTACACCATTCGGACACAGTGGTTAGTTGCTGGACGTTGCAGTTCGGCAAGCTCAGGACCGAGCGTAAGGTTCCTGTGGATTCGTTGGTCCGAAGGTCAGCTCTTGGTGGCGGAGTTTGCAAGCAGCATTAGCCGCGGACCGAGTTTTGTCAGAGTCGGGAGCTCTATAGAATAGGGTTAGGGTCGTGGCTGGAAGTTGCAGCAGCGAAGCTGATTGTGGCAACGGTCGGAGTGGCCAAGGTAACTGCTTGTTTGGACGAGGCCGTCGGTTGAAACTTGGTTAGCGCGCCATTCGGTCTTTGACAACGGAGAGTCCTGAGATCGTTGGAGGAAGGAAACCTGCATGTTGATTCAGGTCGGCTATGAATTAGTCTTTAACTGTCCACAAACGACGCCGATGATCCTCATGGTCAACGTCCATTACTCCC
>Ga0302326_10028640_pt1 | contig 11202 bp, 9 predicted proteins | sample Palsa_T0_3_FD_202264 | JGI IMG/M metagenome (GOLD analysis project Ga0302326, IMG submission 202264) | Peat permafrost microbial communities from Stordalen Mire near Abisko, Sweden - Palsa_T0_3 | ecosystem: Environmental > Terrestrial > Soil > Palsa > Peat permafrost | place: Sweden: Abisko...
CGATCCGGCGATGGCCGATCCCGCGCTGGTTCCGGACATGCACTGGAACGACGATCCGGCCTGGGCCGGAGACGGCAAGACGATTCACGTCAATTGCGATTACCGGCTGGTGGTCGATAATCTGATGGACCTGACGCATGAGACATTCGTTCATGGCGGCAGCATCGGCAATGAAGCCGTCGCGGAAGCGCCGTTCGATGTCGCGCATGGCGACAACACCGTCACCGTGACCCGCTGGATGAGCGGCATCGAAGCGCCACCGTTCTGGGCCCAGCAGCTGCAGAAGCCGGGACTGGTCGATCGCTGGCAGATCATTCATTTCGAGGCGCCCGGCACGGTCAATATCGATGTCGGCGTCGCGCCGGCCGGCACCGGCGCGCCGCAGGGCGACCGTTCGCAAGGCGTCAATGGCTACGTGCTCAATACCATGACGCCGGAAACTGCGACGACCTGTCACTATTTCTGGGCCTTCGTGCGCAATCATCGCCTGACCGAACAGCGGCTCACCACCGAAATCCGCGACGGGGTCGCCGGCATTTTCCACGAGGATGAAATCATTCTCGAAGCCCAGCAGCGCGCCATCAGCGAGAACCCCGATCGCGTGTTCTACAACCTCAACATCGACGCCGGCGCGATGTGGGCGCGGCGCATGATCGACCGCATGATGGCGCGGGAAAACCAGCCGCCGGCGATGCAGGCCGCGGAGTAACCCATGAGCGAACGCGACCCCGACCGCGCGGTGTCCCAGACAGTGCGCGCCCAGCTTGCGCTGCGCGACCTGATCCTTTCGGGCCGGCTGCGGCCGGGCGAGCGGATTTCCGAACTCCAGGCGGTCGAGATCACCGGCGCGTCGCGGACGCCGGTGCGCATGGCGCTGGTCCGGCTCGAGGAGGAAGGCCTGCTGGAGGCGATACCTTCCGGCGGGTTCATGGTGAAGGCGTTTTCGGAACGCGATATCCTCGACTCGATCGAATTGCGCGGGGTGCTCGAAGGCCTGGCCGCCAGGTTCGCGGCCGAGCGAGGGGTATCGGCGCGCGATCTTGAGCCGCTGAAGGAAAACCTGGCGGAACTGGACCAGCTGGTCGCGCAGGATCCGGTCTCGGTGGAAGTGTTTTCGTCCTATGTGACGATGAACGCCCGCTTTCATGCGCTGCTGACGGAATTGTCACGCAGCGCGCCCTTGATCCGGCAGATCGACCGCGCCTCGGCGCTGCCGTTCGCTTCCCCGAGCGGCTTCGTGATGGCCCAATCCGTGCTGCCGGAAGCGCATCAGATCCTGATCATCGGACAGGACCATCACCGCATTGTGGTCGATGCGATCGAAAATCGGGAAGGGGCGCGCGCGGAGGCGGTGATGCGTGAGCATGCGCGTCTGGCCGCCCGAAACCTGCGGCTGGCGCTGCGCAATCGAACCCATCTGGATCTGCTGCCGGCGCTGGCGCTGATCCGCTCCCCGGTGAGCGAATAGGGGCTTGGTCACATCATGCGATTTGCCCAGACATGGACGACATGCACCGTTCACAGCACCCGCGATGTGACGCCGGCGATTCGCGAAATCGTGCTGCGGCCCGAGCGTGCGGGCATCGAAAACTACCCGATCGGCAGTCATATCAATGTCGGCGTGTTGATCGATGGACGGCCGGAGACGCGCTGTTATTCGCTGGTCGGCGATTTCAGCCCCGATGGCTACCGGATCGCGGTTCGGCGCGCGCCCGACAGCCGCGGCGGCTCACGCTATATGTGGACACTGAAGCCGGGCGCGCGCGTCGAGGTCTCGAGCCCGGCCTCGCTGCTCGAGATCGACTGGTCGCGAACATCCTATTGTCTGATCGCGGGCGGAATCGGTATTACACCGATCCTCGGAATTGCCGCTGCTTTGATGCGCCGCAACGCCGACGTCAGGCTTCACTATGCCGTCAGGTCGCGCGGCGATGCCGCGTTTCTCGACGAACTGTCTGAGTTGCTCGGCGATCGCCTGACCGTCCATGCCGGCGACGAAGGCAGGCGCATCGACCTGGACGGCACCTTTGCCGGTCTGCCGCCGGATGCATCGACGATCATATGCGGCCCGATGCGGCTGCTCGAAGCGGCGCGGCGTGGCTGGGCGGCGGCCGCACGCCTGCCGACCGATCTGCGCTACGAGACATTCGGCTCCAGCGGTCTGTTGCCGACCGAATCATTCCGGGTCCGGATCGATAATTCCGGCCGGGAAATCATGGTGCCCGAAAACAGATCGATGCTGGATGCGCTCAACGAGGCTGGCTATGAGGTGATGTCGGACTGCCAGCGCGGCGAATGCGGCGTCTGCGCGATCGACGTCATCGCCGTGGACGGCCAGATCGATCATCGCGACGTGTTCTTCAGCGATCATCAGAAAGAGACCAATCGCAAGATCTGTCCCTGTGTTTCGCGCGCCATTGGCGCGATCACCGTGAATACGCTCTATCTGAACGACGCTCGCTGAAAGAATTGCCGGACCTATATCCTGCTCTCCCGCACCCTTCCCAATAGCGCCAGGCCCGCGATGAAAAACAGCACCAGCACCGCCATGCCGGCCTTCTGGCTCTCGGTCACCGCGGTGATGACGCCGATCAACAGCGGTCCGACGAAGGACGTGACTTTTCCGGTCAGTGCGAACAGCCCGAAATATTGCGCGATGCGATCTTGCGGCGCCATCCGGATCAATAGCGTGCGCGACGCCGCCTGCAGCGGGCCGCCGGCCGCGCCGATCAGGCATCCCAGCACCAGATAGGCGCGCTCCGCGGCGCCGGAAAACAGCGCGCCGTCCGGTCGCGGGGCTGCGACCTTGATGAACAGGATCGAATCCCTGTCCACCAGCAAAATCGCAGCAATGGCGAGCAACAGGATCAACATGCTGCCCGCGATCACGCGCTTGGGCCCCAGCCTGTCATCGAGCTTGCCGCCGAGCCACGCGCCAAAGGTGCCCGCGATCGCCAGTATGATACCGAAAGTGCCGATCTGGATCGTGTTCCAGCCGAACGTGCCGGCAGCGTAGATGCCGCCAAATGCGAACAGCGACACCAGCCCGTCGGTGTAGATCATGTTGGCGAGCAGAAACGCCGCCATCGATTTCTGCTGCGGTAATTCGCGCAGCGTTTGCTTCAGTTCACTCAATCCCTCGCGCAAGGCTTCGCGCACCGGATACCTGGCGGGATAATCCGGCGTCAGCAGGAACATCGGCAGCACGAAGATAATGAACCAGATGCCGGTGAGGGGACCGGTGATGCGATCGCCCTGATGGGAGACGGGGTCGAGCCCGAACAGCGGCATGAACCCGAACAGGGTGCGGCCGGTGTCGGGACTGGCGGCCAGAAAGCCGAGCACGAGAATCAGACTTAAGATGCCGCCGACATAGCCGGTGGCCCATCCGGTCCCCGACAATCGCCCGATCTGGTCCGGCGGCACCAGCGTCGGCATCATCGCATTGTTGAAGACAGTGGCGAATTCAGCGCCAATGGTTGCGATCCCGTAAGCGATCAACAGCGAAGGAATCCCGCTGGTATCCCCGGGCTTGCCAAACCACATCAGACTGGATCCGATCACCAGCAGGGCGCCGAACGCGGCGATCCACGGTTTGCGGCGGCCGCTGGCATCGGCGATGGCGCCCAACACCGGCGACAACAATGCGATGATCAGGCCGGCGGCCGCGGTGGCAAACCCCCACAGGGACTGCCCGCTGGCGGGATCGGCCGCCACATGGGTGGCGAAATAGGGCGCGAACACAAAGGTGGTGATCAGGGTGAAATAAGGCTGGGCGGCCCAATCGAAGAAAATCCAGCTGATGACCGCCGAGCGCGGTGGATAAATCTGCTGTATGACCGCAATGCGTGGGCCCGAAGTGACGACCGCCATGCTCGAAATGTCCTGCCAGATCACGAGGAGGCGTTTTGCCCTGCGGATCGGAACCCATATAGCATTGGTGGAGCTGAGGCGTTTACGTTTTTCAGACCTTGAACCGACTTCAACCCGCGGCGGATTTTCGATGACCCTGGTCACAGCAGGAATACGCAGGACCTTCACAGCCATCATCCTGGCCGCCATCTGCGTCATGCCGGCGGCCGCGCAGGAGCAGCGCCGCGGTTTCTACACGCCGCCGGCCGCCGACGCGATTCATCCCGTTGTCGCCGAGCACGGCATGGTGGTGACGCAGGAGAAAATCGCGGCGCGCGTGGGCGCCGACGTGCTCAGCCGCGGCGGCAATGCGGTCGACGCGGCGGTGGCCACCGGATTTGCCATGGCCGTGACCTATCCGCGCGCGGGAAACATCGGCGGCGGGGGGTTTATGGTGATCCACTCCAGGGAACGCGGCGAGGACGTCACCATCGATTATCGCGAGACCGCGCCGGCCGCCACCACGCCCAAGATCTTTCTCGGGCCCGACGGCAAGCCCGATATCGCCAAGTCGCGCGACTCCGCGCTCGGCATCGGCGTTCCCGGTACCGTCGCAGGATTGACCCTGGCGTTGGAAAAATACGGCTCCGGCAAATTTACGCTGGCGGAATTGCTGCAGCCTGCGATCGCGCTGGCCCGCGACGGGTTTGTCGTCACCGATGACGTTGCCGATACCATGCCCGAGGAGCGCGAGCGGCTGGCGCGCTGGCCCTCGGCGATCAAGATATTCTCCGGCAAGGACGGCGCGCCCTTGCATGATGGCGACCTCCTGGTTCAGGCCGATCTGGCGACCACGCTGTCGGCGATTGCGGAACAGGGACCGCGCGGGTTCTATGAAGGCCCGGTTGCGGCAAGGCTGGTAAAGGCGATCGGCGACGCCGGCGGCATCATGACGCTGGACGATCTGAAATCCTATTCTGCCGCGATCCGCCCGCCGATACGCGGCAGCTATCGCGGTTTTGACATCGTCTCGATGCCGCTGCCGTCGTCGGGCGGCATCGTGCTGGTGGAAATCCTCAATATCCTGGAAGGTTTTCCGATGGGTGACATGAAGCAGGGCTCGGCGCCCTCGCTGCATGTCCTGATCGAGGCGATGAAGCGCGCCTATGCCGACCGTGCCCGCTATCTCGGCGATCCCGCTTTCGTCAGCGTGCCGGTGGCGACCCTGACCTCAAAGGATTACGCCGCCAAACAACGCGCCAGCATCGATCTCGACCGCGCCACGCCGTGGACCGACGTGCTGTCGGCGACGATGCCGCGCGAAGGCAGCAACACCACGCATTTTTCGGTGGTCGACAGTTCAGGCAATGCGGTCAGCAACACCTATACGCTGAATTTCAACTACGGCCTCGGAATGGTCGCGGAAGGCACCGGCGTGCTGCTCAATAACGAGCTCGACGATTTCACCGCGGCGCCCGGCGCATCCAATGCCTTTGGCCTGGTCGGCTTCGAGGCCAACCTGCCCGGCCCCGGCAAGCGGCCATTGTCCTCGATGTCGCCGACCATCGTGCTGAAGGACGGCAAACCGGTTCTGGTGACGGGGTCGCCGGGCGGCAGCCGCATCATCTCCGCGGTCATGCAGGTGATCGTCAATGTGCTCGACTACCACATGGACGTCGCCGCCGCGGTGGCCGCGCCCCGCCTGCACCATCAATGGCTGCCTGACGAAGTACGAGCCGAGCACGGCTTTGCCGACGACACGCTGGCGGCGCTGCGGGCCAAAGGCCATCGCGTGATCGAACCCCTGGGGCGGACCTCGGCCAATTCGATCGCGGTGACCGACCAGGGATTGCTGGGCGCCCCCGATCCGCGCAGCCGTGGGGCCGGAGCGGCGGGGCAATAGAGCGTCAAGACAACCGATTGCGGATTTGCCTGTCGCGGGGATCGGCGTAGGGTTTGCACGACCTCCGCGCCAACCGGCCACCGTGGGGGCGGCTAAAGGCCGGTCAGAAATTCTCCGGGGAAACGTCCGTCATGAGCAGCACCGTTGAGCCATCGGGAGCGATTGAAGTCGCTGCCATCGAAGACACCAGCCTTCTCGCCTTCTATCGCGACATGAACCTGCCGGAACGGCGGACGTTCTGGGCGTGCGCGGCCGGCTGGGCGCTCGACGGCATGGATTTCATGATCTATCCGCTGGTGATCGGCACCATCATCGTGCTGTGGAAGGTCGATCCGGGCACCGCGGGCCTCGCCGGCACCGTGACCTTGCTGGCCTCGGCGATCGGCGGCTGGCTTGGCGGCTATCTCGCCGACCGCATCGGCCGGGTCAAAACCTTGCAGCTGACGATCCTGTGGTTCTCGGTTTTTTCGCTGGTCTGCGCCGTGGTGCAGAATTTCGACCAGCTGTTGATCGCCCGCGGTTTGCTCGGTCTCGGTTTCGGCGGCGAATGGGCCGCGGGCGCGGTGCTGATGGGCGAAGCGATCCGTCCGCAATATCGCGGCCGCGCGGTCGGCTCGGTGCAATCAGGCTGGGCGGTCGGCTGGGGCCTCGCGGTGCTGTCGCAGGCCGTCCTGTTCTCGTATCTGCCGCCGGATATCGCCTGGCGCTGGATGTTCGCGATCGGCGCGCTGCCGGCACTGCTGGTGTTCTTCCTGCGCCGTTATGTGGAGGAGCCGGCGATCGCCGCCGCCACCCGCGCCAAACAGCAGGCATCGGGCGAGCGACCCTCGATATTGGAGATTTTCGCAAGCCCGATGCTTAAGACCACGATTCTGGCGTCGCTGATGTCGACGGGATGCCAGGGCGGCTATTACGCCATCACCTTCTGGGTGCCGCGCTTCCTCACCACCGAGCGCAAGCTCTCGATCGTCAGTTCCACCGGCTATCTCGCAGCGCTGATCATCGGCTCGTTTGTCGGCTACCTCGTCGGCGCCTGGCTCGCCGACCGCATCGGCCGGCGCAACCTGTTCCTGATCTTCTCGATCGGCGCGATTGCCGTGATTTTGCTTTACACCCAATTGCCGCTGAACAACGAGGTGCTGTGGCTGCTCGGTTTCCCGCTCGGCTTTTTCGCCTCCGGCTATTTTTCCGGCGTCGGCGCGTTCCTCACCGAGCTCTATCCGACCCGGCTGCGCGGATCGGGTCAGGGCTTCTGCTATAATTTCGGCCGCGGCATCGGGGCGCTGTTTCCGTTTCTGGTCGGCGCGCTCTCGACCGAGACCTCGCTCGGCAATGCGATTGCGATCTTCGCGGTTGCGGCCTACGGCGTGTTCTTCATCGCCGCCTTTGCACTGCCCGAAACCCGCGGCCGCGTTTTACATGCGGATGCGTGACGCAATCGGAGGCCCCAAATGACATCGCTCAAAGGCAAGACGCTGTTCGTCTCCGGCGGCAGCCGTGGCATCGGGCTTGCGATCGCGTTGCGTGCTGCGCGGGACGGCGCCAATGTCGCGATCGCCGCCAAAACCGCCGAGCCGCATCCGAAGCTCAAGGGCACGATCTATACCGCGGCCGACGAGATCCGTGCCGCCGGCGGCAAGGCGTTGCCGATCCTGTGCGACATCCGCGAGGAGGCCCAGGTGATATCGGCGATCGACAAAACCGTCGCCGAATTCGGCGGCATCGATGTCTGCGTCAACAACGCCAGCGCCATCAGCCTGACCAATTCGCAGGCCACCGACATGAAGCGGTTCGACCTGATGATGGGCATCAACACCCGCGGCACCTTCATGGTGTCGAAATACTGCATCCCGCATTTGAAGAAGGCCGATAATCCGCACATTTTGATGCTGTCGCCGCCGCTCGACATGAAAGCAAAGTGGTTCGAGCACTCGACCGCCTATACGCTGGCGAAATTCGGCATGAGCCTGTGCGTGCTCGGCCTGTCGGCCGAGTTGAAGAGCGCCGGGGTCGCGGTCAACGCGCTATGGCCGCGCACCACCATCGCGACCGCCGCGGTCGGCAATCTCCTGGGCGGCGACGCCATGATGCGCGCCAGCCGCACCCCCGAGATCATGGGCGATGCGGCCTATGTGATCTTCACCAAACCGTCGCGCGAATTTACCGGGCAGTTCTGCATCGACGACAAGGTGCTGAGCGCCAGCGGCGTGCGCGACTTCGAGCCGTATCGCGTGGACCCGTCGGTGCCGTTGATGTCGGATTTCTTTGTGCCCGACGACGACGTGCCGCCACCCGGCGTCACCGTGATGGCGCTGCCTTCCGTTGGCGAGGTTCAGAAGCCGCGCTAGAGGGAGTTGCATTACGCGAGCGCGGGAGAGACGTGTGGGCCGGCGAAGATGGATCGCTGTCGCGGCGGGGCTGGCGATACCCGTGATGGCGGCCGCCTACTTCCGTCCCGATCGCGCCATTCGCGTCGCGACCGGCGTAGTCGCCGACAGCGTCTGCGCGAAAACTTTCGTATCGGGGCTCGATCCTCAGGCCATATTTGCCGAGACCATGGACCGTCCCGGGATTCGCCGGTTGCGGTCGGTCATGCGATATCGACTGGATCGGTCCGCCAGAACCGTCGATGCGTCGGTGATAGGTTTGCTTGGCAGCCGCGCCGCATTTCATGACGGCTTCGGTTGCGTCCTGTTGCGCGGATCGGAACAGCCCCATCTGCTCAGGAGCGACATTGCGGCGCTAAAGGCGCCGATTAATTCGCCGCTTCTGCCGGAAATTGCCGGCCCTTCTGTCGTCGAGCCATCTGATCCGGCCCTCAAAGCTGCGCTCGATCACGCCTTCGAGGAGCCCGCAGCGCCGCCGTTTCGGAGGACCAAGGCCGTGGTGGTGGTGCACGAGAGCAAGGTGATCGCCGAACGGTACGCGAATAGCATCGGCGTCGATACGCCGCTGCCCGGCTTTTCCATGACCAAGTCGATGGTCAACGCGTTGCTCGGCATTTTGAATAGACAGGGCCTGATTACGCCGTCGATACAGGCGCCGATTCCCGAGTGGCACCGCGCGACCGATCCGCGCCGCGAGATCAAGGTCGAGCATTTGATGCGAATGACCACGGGTCTGGCGCTGGATGAAACCAACACCGGCTTCGATCCCTCCAGCCAGATGTATCTGTACCGCGACATGGCCGGCTTTGCGGTGACGGCCGCCGCGATCGCTCCGCCGGGAAAACGGTGGCGTTACTCCAGCGCGACCACGCAGTTGTTGGCGCGGATCATCCGCGACACCGTCGGCGGACCGGAGCAGACCCTGACCTTGGCATGGCGCGAACTGTTCAACCCGTTGGGAATCCGCAGCGTAACGCTGCAGTTCGACGCGACCGGCACGTTGCAGGGGTCGGCCAACATGCTGGCGAGCGCCAGAGACTGGGCGCGGTTCGGACTACTTTATCTCAATGACGGCGTGGTCGGCGGAACGCGCCTTCTGCCCGAGGGCTGGGTAGACTTTTCCAGCGCTGCCACGCTCGACACTGATTATGGCGCCGGGTTCTGGACCAATCGTAGCGCGCACGAAAACGCCCAGGGGCGCGTGCGGCTCGGCATTCCCCGCGACGCGTTCTTTGCATCCGGCTCCCTCGGCCAGCGCATCGTCATTTTGCCGTCGCAGCATCTGGTGATCGTTCGTCTTGGCGACAGCGTCGATCCGACCGGCGACATCCGTGGACTCGGACGTCTGGTGAAAGAGGTGATCGCCGCAACGCAGCCTTGACGTCCTTGCTCCACTCGCGGGACCAGGCAAAGACCTCAGCGTCCCACCGTGTACCGCCCGCCCTTTTCCAGCGCGCGCTGATAGGCCGGGCGGGCGTGAATGCGCTCCAGAAATGCCATCGCCTTGGGATGGCCCTGATCCAGCCCGCCGCGCGCAGCCGCCGCTTCGAGCGGAAAGCTCATCTGGATGTCGGCGGCGGTAAACGCGTTGCCGGCAAACCATTCGCTCTTGCCGAGTTCGGCTTCCCAGAACGCCATGTGCTGCTTGAGCTGTGGGTTGACCAGCGTCGTCAGCGCCTGGTTGGCGACCTTGCGCACGAGCGGACGCAGCAGCGCCGGCGCGCGCTTCGGCATCAGCGTGAACAACAGCTTCAGAAGCAGCGGCGGCATCGCCGAGCCTTCCGCATAATGCAGCCAATAAATGTAGCGCAGCCGTTCCGGTGTCTTCGGCGGCGGAATCAGGCGCCCATCGCCATAGGTCTCGATCAGGTATTCGGTAATCGCGCCGGATTCCGCGATGGTATTGCCGTTGTCGGTGATAACCGGCGATTTTCCGAGCGGATGTATAGCGCGCAGCTCCGCCGGCGCGCGCATGTCGGGCTGACGCTGATAGCGAACGATCTCGTAGGGCAGCCCAAGTTCCTCCAGCAACCACAGCACACGCTGGGAGCGGGAATTGTTGAGATGATGGACCGTGAGCATGGTGATTCCCCCTAGTGACGCGTTGGCGGCGCATGGTGGTGCCAGCCGGAAACCGGAAAGTCGAGCTACCTCGCGACCTGTATTACCCGGGTGTTATTGACAAAGATAATTTACCCGGGTAATATTTCTTTATCGACGGGAGAATCTGCCATGAATCCGGGACCTGAAGCCGCTTACATCGCTTTCGAAAGCGACCGTCGCATCGCGAGCGGCGATCTGCGTGATGTCGCGCGGGCGGCCAAAGAGCTGCTCGACCGACGCAAGGAAGCGGCGATCCTTGTCTTCGACGGCGCGACCAGTAGCCCGATCGAGATCGATTTTCGCGGTACCGTCGCTGACGTTCAGGCGCGGCTTCCAGAGACTGCCGGCGGACCCGTCACACCAGAGGACGCCGCGCCGTCAGCCCCGCGTGGCCCGGGCCGTCCGAAACTGGGCGTGGTCGCGCGCGAGGTCACGCTGCTGCCGCGGCACTGGGACTGGCTGGCGCAGCAACCCGGCGGCGCCTCGGTCGCGTTGCGCAAACTGGTCGAGGCCGCGCGCCGGACCGGCGAGGACGGCGATCGCGTCCGGCGGGCGCAGGAGGCGGCCTATCGTTTCCTGTCGGCGATGGCCGGCAACAAGCCCCATTTCGAAGACGCCATCCGCGCGCTGTTCGCGAATGACGCGGCCGGTTTCGAAAAATTGATCGCCGCATGGCCCGTGGATGTGCGCGACCACGCCCGGGTGCTCGCCGAAGGCGCCTTTCACGGCAAACCGCAGGATCCGGCCGGTTGATCCCTCGAACCCGAAGCGCTAGGCTGTTTGGAATGATAGGGATCATATAAGAAACCGTCACTTCAGGGAGACCGCCGTGAGCCCGACCGCCCCGCAATTCCTGTTCGATTTCGGCAGCCCCAATGCCTTTCTCAGCCATGAGGCGATCCCGGCGATCGAACAGCGCACCGGCGTGAAGTTCGAATATATTCCGGTCCTGCTCGG
>Ga0302326_10028642_pt1 | contig 11202 bp, 8 predicted proteins | sample Palsa_T0_3_FD_202264 | JGI IMG/M metagenome (GOLD analysis project Ga0302326, IMG submission 202264) | Peat permafrost microbial communities from Stordalen Mire near Abisko, Sweden - Palsa_T0_3 | ecosystem: Environmental > Terrestrial > Soil > Palsa > Peat permafrost | place: Sweden: Abisko...
AGCTGCCCCCTTGACTAGGGCCTGTTCCTGACGTCGGTCACAGCTCTTCGCCGGTCACGGACTCCGGCTCCCCTGTCCCCTGGAACGCCCCGGCGCGTCCCGGATGGGCGTGCGCCGTGACGAGCCGAGCGGTGAAACCGAACCCGCGAGGACTCCGGTCACCAGGTCGTGGCCCGCTGCCGTGTGCCCGCCGCCGACAGGGCCTTCGGCCTCGCCGAGCCAGCGGGTGGCTTCGGCTTCGGCGATGCGGGCGCTCAGGTTGTTGCAGATCTGCTCGAGGCGGGGAGGCTGGGCTGGGTGGGGCGCAGCAGCGGGCAGCGCAAGCAGGGGTGCTCGTGGAAGCATGGGGGTGTCGTGGGAGCGTCCGCAGTCGCCGAGTGCGACCTTGCGGCGCTCGAACGCAGCGATCGTCGTGCTGGCCTGAGCTCAGCGTCCCGTTTGGGGCAGGTCTTGTGGTCTGCCGGTTGCGCACGGCAGGGTAGGGAATCGGTAGGGCATTCATCCCTTGTTCAAGGAGTTGACCTTGCGCGTGTTGATGCTCGCTGCTCCGGGTGCTGGCAAGGGTACCCAGGGTGCGCTCATCGCCGAGCACTTTGGTGTCCCGCATATCGCGACCGGTGACCTGCTGCGTGATCATGTCTCGCGGGAGACCGATCTGGGCCAGCAGGTCAAGCGGTTTCTTGACAACGGTGACCTGGTCCCGGACGGCATCGTCCTGGGCATGGTCCGCGGCGCGCTCGAGGCGGCGAAGAAGGACTCGGGCGGCTATGTGCTCGATGGGCTGCCACGCACGATGGAGCAGGCTCGGGCGGTCTACCGGATGACCGTCGAGCTCGACCTGACTGCTGACGTCGCTCTGTATCTGCAGGTCGGTGAGGACGAGCTGATCAGGCGCCTGCTGGCGCGGGCGGAACAGGAAGGTCGCTCCGATGACGCCGAGAATGTCATCCGTCGCCGGCTGACGCTGTATCGCGAGGTGACCGAACCCATCCTCGGATGGTATGAGGGTCGCGGGATCTTGGTGTCGGTGGCAGCTGAGCGGCCGGTTGAGGACGTCACGCGCGAGGTTCTGGTAGCGCTCGAAGTGCTACAGGCAGTCGTCGGCCAGGTTCCGGACAGCGACCGGCGTTCGATTGACCTGACCGGGCTGGACGCCGCCTTCGGCGCCGCGCCAAGCGGGGACTAGGGCCGGTTGATGACGGAAGGGACCAGCTCAGCCGCTGAGCTGGGACTTGAGCGTCTGCTTGCGGTGCTTCCAGGGCCTCAGGAGCAGGAGGAGGCGGATCGTCTGCCGTCGTCCAGGGGCCGCCGCATTGCGCCGTCGGTCCGCTCAGTCGGCCGGGGCTGGTGAGTTCTCGACGGCAATCCGCGCCAGCTCGACGCGCGAGGAGATCCCGAGCTTGCGGAAGACCTGACGCAGGTGAAAGGCGACTGTGTGCACGCTCACGTACTTCCAGTCGGCGACTTCCTGGTTGCTCAGCCCGTGCGAGACCAGCTCGGAGATCGCCCGCTCGGTGTCGGTAAGGCTTTCCCAGCCCGCGTCCGGGCCCTGATGCGCTGCCCAGTGCCGGCGCCGCACGCCCAGTCGGCGCAGGCGCCGCCGCACCCTGGCCGTATCCCTCGCCGCGCCGGCCCGCTGGTAACCGTCCAGCGCGTCGTCCAGGCAGGCAACGGCTTCTGCTTGCGGTTCGTCGCGCAAGATCCGCAGGACGCCTAGATCCTCCGCTGCCGACGCGCCGAGCCAGGAATCCTCGTAGAGCAGGCGGCCCTGCCCGAGGCGGCTGGGATCGCTGTCCAGGATCCCGCGAGCGTGCTCGGCGGCCGCCGAGACGGTCGCGAAGCCGGGATTCGTCCGGGCGATATCGTCGGCCACCCAGGCGGTCCGCTCCGCGAGCTCCCGTTCGCCGGCAGCCAGCGCGACCCGAACCAGCCACGGCATCGAGGTCGGCGCGGCCGAGTCCGTCGATCATCGAGCTCTATGGGGGCTGAGCAGCTTGGGATCATGTGAGCTCGCCTGGCTTCAAGATATCCGGACCGTGGTCTGACCGTCATTCCGGTCGCGGCCTCTCGGGCGGCTTTCTTGTTTTCGCGCGAGTGTGCGATCGTCCGGCAGCGCGGACGAGAGTGCAAATGAGCATGTCAGAGCCGGTGCGTGGCGCGGCCCAACTCAGCCGGGGAGCTCAGCCCCGGAGGTCCTCCGGGCGCTTTCTGGCGAGATGGCCGTGCAGCGCGCCCGTGGCCTGGCCGACTTCGATCATGTAGCCGTCCGGGTCTCGCATGTAGCAGCGGATCTCCGCCTCGCGGTCGATTGGCGGCGTGACAAACTCTGCGCCCTTAGCCCGCCATTCCGCGTAGCAGGCCTGGATGTCAGAGACCCGCAAGTTCAGGAAGATCGAAGTAGTATCGCCTGGCTCGTAGTTGACCACCGAGATGCCTGGCTTGTCGGAAGTGGGCGGCCCCCCCGGGTTCATCAGAATCCACGAGTTGGACAGCTTGACGATGCACGGGTTCTCCTCAAGGACCACGGTGCCGCCAAGGACGCGCGAGTAGAAGTCCCGTGACCGCGCCACGCTGCGGACGGTGATGAACATGGTCACGACGATGCCCTCGGCGGGCGCTGGCAGGTTGGCGACGTCAAAGTAAGGCGCAGGTTCTGTCATGCGCTAACCGTTCCCCGATCGGGACGGCGCACACGATGCGGTTCGCGACGAGTCGGGGTGGTCCACGACGTTGGAAGACACCACCAGTATCCGCACTGTGGATAACGGGCTCGAGCTCATCTGCGTGTCCGGCTGGCGGTCCCGGAGCAGGCGGGGCCGCCAGAGATCTATCCGGTGGTCTCCATCTTGATCGACGGCGAGGAGCCTTCCCGGAGCCGACCGCTGCGGATACGTGGGTTCTTCGCCGGCCGCGATCCTGGCTGAGGATGAGCCGCTGCTGCCTGCCGACCTGCCTCGCCGCATTGCGGTCTGGCGGGCCCGCTGGTGGCGGGGGAGAATCTCGGTTATGCCAGCTGAGGAGCGGAAGCTCGCGACCGTCCTGTTCGCGGATCTGGTCGGGTCGACAGCGCTTGCGGGAGACCAGGATCCTGAGCGGGTCCGGGCGCTGCTTGATCGGTTTTACGATGCGATGGCGGCGGAAGTCGAGCGGGCCGACGGGACTCTCGAGAAATTCGTCGGCGATGCGGTGATGGCGGCCTTCGGAGCTCCGGCGGCGCATGAGGATGACGCCGAGCGGGCGCTGCATGTGGCGCTGGGGATGCAGCAGCGGATGGCCGAGTTGTTCGGGGGGCGGCTGGCGCTGCGCATTGGTGTCAATACCGGCGATGTGGTCGTCGGGCGCCCCCGCGAGGGCAGCTCGTTTGTCACCGGGGATGCTGTCAACGTCTGCGCGCGGCTGGAGCAGGCAGCCGCGCCAGGGGAGGTCTTGGTTGGTGAGCGGACGGTGGCGGCTGCGCGCGGCGCGTTCGAGTTCGCGGAGCCGGTGAGGGTCGAGGCGAAGGGGAAGCCGGAAGGCGTCGTCTGCCGCAGGCTCGTGCGGGCGCTCTCCCTGATGCGCCCGCGTGGTATCACCGGTCTGCAGCCGGTGTTCGTCGGCCGCGGTCGGGAACTGGCGGACCTGCAGCGATGCTATGGCCTCGTACTCACGACCGGCAGGCCGCAGCTGGTGACTGTCGCCGGTGATGCCGGGGTGGGCAAGACACGGCTGGTTGGTGAGTTCTGGCAGTGGCTCGGCGGTGATTTGCGCCGGCCGCTGCTGCGCAGCGGCCGGTGCCTCTCTTACGGTCACGGGATCACGTACTGGGCGCTGGGTGAGGTGCTCAGGGAGCACTTCGGGATCTTGGACAGGGATCCGCCGGATGTGATCGCCGCGCGGGTCGCGGGCCGCGACGGACTGGGTTTCACGCTCGGCCTGGCGCCGCCCGAGGGAATGCACCCGCTGACGGTGCGGGACCGGCTGCAGACGGCGTGGCTGGACTTCCTGCAGGAGCTGACCAGCGAGCGGCCGGTCGTGGTGCTGGTCGAGGATCTGCACTGGGCCGGAGATGAGCTGTGTGACCTACTGACGATGCTCGCCGAGCGGGTGGCCGGGCCGCTCCTGCTAGTGGTGACCGCGCGGCCCGAGCTGCTCGATCAGCGGCCGGGATGGCCGCCCGGGGGATCGCTGGTCCGGCTGGAGGCGCTGCCGGCCGCGGAGGCAGAGCAATTGGTCGGCGCCCTGCTCGGCAGCCGCTGCCCCGCCCCGATCCGGGAGCTGGTAGCGGAGCGGGCGGAGGGAAACCCGTTTTTCGTGGAGGAGCTGATTGCGACGCTGGCCGGCCGAGGTGTGCTGACGCGCAGCAGCGGCGGCTGGTTATTCGGTGAGCTCCCGGAGGGTTTTTCCGTGCCGGACACCGTCCAGGCCGTGCTCGCCGCGCGCGTCGACCTGCTCAGCAGGACCGAGAAGGCGGCGTTGCAGACGGCCGCAGTGATCGGCCGGGTGTTCTGGAGCGGCCCGGTCTGCGAGCTCGTCGAGGGAGCGGATCCGGAGTTCGGCCTGCTGCAGGAGCGGTATTTCGTGCTTCCTCATACCCGCTCATCGATCGAGGGGCAGCGGGAGTGGCTGATCAAGCATGCGCTGACCCGCCAGGTCGCCTACGAAAGCCTGCTCAGGGCGAAGCGGGCGCTGCTGCATGCGGGCTTCGCCCAGTGGCTGGAACGGAACGGCGAGGGAGAGGACGAGTACGCGCCGATGCTTGCGCACCATTACGCCGCCGCGGTGGCCCCGGACGACCTTGATCTGGCCTGGCCGGGCCGGGAAAGGGAGGCCGGTGCGCTGCGCGCTAAAGCCGTGTTGTGGTCGCGGCGGGCGGCGGAGCTGGCCATCGGCCGTTACGAGATCGACCAGGGCGTTGCCCTGCTGCGGCGGGCGCTCACACTCGAATCCGAGCCGCAGGAGCAGGCCGGGATCTGGCGGCAAATCGGCAACGCATGCGCGCTCAAATACGACGGCGCTGGCTTCTGGGAGGCTATGCAGCAAGCGCTGGACATCGGTGGCCCCTCGGCCGAGGTGTACGCCGATCTGGCCCTGCAATCGAACCTGCGGGGCGGGATGTGGGTCCGCCAGCCGGACTGGTCCCTCGTCGATGGCTGGATTCAGCAGGCGATCGAACTCGCCGAGGAAGGTTCCCTCACCCAGGGGAACGCGCTCGCCGCGCTGGCCATGACCGCCGACGACGGATCTGCAGCAGAGTCCGCCTCGCGCTCGGCCCTGGCGATCGCAGAACGGCTGGGCGACCACGAACTTCGCTGCACAGTGCTGCATAACGTCGCCTACCTGGCCCTCCTGGCCGGGGACTTCGACCGTGCCTGCGCATTGATGGATGAGGTGATGGGGCTTCTTCCCGGGCTGCCCAATCCAGACGTCTGCTCCACGGCCCTGCACACCGCGGTCTTCATTTACATGAAATCCGGCCAGCTAAGCACGGCGGCCCGAGCCAGCGCGCAGGCCACCGAGGCCGCGGCCGGCCTGACCCCGCACCACCGACTGCACGCATTGTGCTGGCGGATTCTGCTGGCAAGTGTGACAGGGCGCTGGGAGGAGGTGCGAGCAGACGCAGCTGAGGCCGAGCGGGTGGTGGACGCCAACATGGCCGCGGCAACGCCCTGCGTGCTGACGGTCTCCGTCCTGCTGAATTGCGCTACTGCCAGCGCGCTTGCAGGAGAAGATGACGAGAGCCGTCGGCTGGAAGGCAAAGCCGAGGGGATCGGGACTGAAGGCAATCGCTGGTATCAGGGCTGGATCGAGCCTCCCCGCATCCGCCTTGCGCTGGCCCGGAACCAGCCCGGCGTCGTCGCCGAGCTCGCGCCGCACGAGATGGACTGGGAGTGGGAACCGGCATCGACCTTCCTGGACGCAATGGCCGCGCTCGGCGACCGCGAGCGCATCGAGACCGAAGCGCCGAAGTGGCTGCAGGCCGGCACGTTCGCCGAGCCATTCGCGCTCCGCGCGCTCGGCATCGCCCGACGCGACCGGCCACTCCTCAAGCAGGCGCTAGAGCGGTTCGAGGCAATGGAGCTCTCCTGGCACGCGGAGCAGACCAGCCGCCTGCTGTGAAGGTGCTGTCACTGTGCCCCAGGCATCGCCCACCGCGAACGGCCCGGTTCGCCGCCCCTACCACCCACACAAGCCTGCCACCGGTGCCAGGCACCCGCCGCCAGAACGGGCTTTCCTGCGCGGCTCAGAAGCAACAAGCCGAGCACCGCTCGGAAGTTCATAGTCGTTCGGCGTGGCGAGCATGACCGGCTCCCGGCTCCCCCCCCGGCGCACAGTTGCCTTGTGGCAGCGGTCGGATCGAGTTCATTCGCACGAGCCTTTGGTTAACGCCTGCTGGGTTCCGGGCGGTTCACGGGAGCCAGGATGGGAGCCAGCGTGCACAGGAGCCGGGCGCCGTCAGGCGACATCTGCCGAACGCCGCAGGTCATTTCCGTATCTGGCGACAGGGGGCATCGCGCCACCCGGTGAGCGTGTATCGCATGCAAGAGGTCTGTGGTTCGAGTCCCCTTAGTCGCGCGGTCGCTTCTGCTGGCCTCATCTCGCCGGGAGGCGATCGAGATCGCCACCGCAACTTTCGAGGAGCGCGGCACCGATCATCACCAGCCACCCGAGAGCGCTGACGCCAAGTCGATTGAGGAGTACCTGATCAAGCCGGACATCGTGTTCGGGTCGGCCGATGACGTCGTGGAGGCACTCAGCCGCGACGCGGCGGTCGTCAGATCGACCAACTAACTGTTCAATTTCCCGTTCGCACCCAGCGGCTCGACGGCCTTCCGAGAAGGTCTCGCAGTGCTCGCCGCCGAGGTCTACCCCCGGCTGCGGCGCGACGAGGTCGAGTTCGCTGCGCACTCCGGCGCCGCGGTGCGTTAGACGGGACGCGGGTCAGGGTCTCGTCGCACCGGTCCGGCAGAAGCAGGATGCGCCGATGGGTACGTCGGCCCGCGCGAGCGCGATGCGGAGCTGCTGGCCGATGATCGCGGCTTCGTCCGACCTGCCGAGCCGGGACAAGACCTCGTGGTAGCCGTGCAAGCTCCACACGTTTCCGGGGTGCTGGCAGGGACGGGGGAGAGATCCGTCGAGTCCGAGATCGGCGCGGTAGACCTTCCCGGCTTCCTCGACGTGGCCTTGCTCGAGGAGCAGTGCGCCGAGCGCGTGCCGTGCGGGCTGCATCCACGCCCATGGCTCGTCGTAGGGCAGGTCGTCGTCCAGGTCGACCGCCCGGCGGAGGTGCGCAAAGGCTGTTTCGTAGTGCCCTTCGCGGTAATCCAGCTCACCGGCCAGCATCGCGGCCGCGACCTGCAGGATGTCCTGGCAGGTGTTGTTGAAGATCGTCCGAGTCACGGGCACGCGAGAGACTGCTGCGGTGAATTGTCGCTGCGTTTCCCGTGCCGCGTCGATGTCACCGGTGGTGGCGTAGGCGATGCCCTTGCCGTAGGCCAGCATGGCGGTCGTGACGCAGTACAGCTCCTGGTCCGAGGGGAGTGGGTTGTCGATGAGCTGCTGCCAGCGGCCGAACCGGATAAGTGCGTGAACCCGAATGGACACGAATCCCTCAAGCCAGTCCGCCATCGGCGGTATCTCGGTGCGAAGCAGGCTGTCCGGCAGGAGGCGCGCTAGCGCATCGGCGGTCTCCAGGGCGGTGTGCGACTGACCGAGAAACATGGCGCCGTAGATCTTGAAGTGATAGTTGTGGGCGCGGTACAGCATGTAGAAGGTGGTCGCACCATGCTGTTCGCTGACCCGGGCGTCGGCTTTGATAGCAGCGTCGTTGCCGGCGACCGCCTGCCGGTAGTCGCCGCACAGCACGTCGAGGTGCGTTGGCATGTGCACGAGGTGGCCCGCGTCCGGAGCAAGGTCGCGCAGCAGCTCACCAGCCCACAGCGCATCCTCTGGCGTCTGCGACATCTCCATCAGGTGGATATACAGATGCAAGGCGCCGATGTGCGCCCGGCCGGCAGGACTGGTCAGGATGCGGTCGAGGACGTCACGGATCTCAATGGTGGCCGCTCCGTCGGCTGGCTTGCCGGTGGCGGTGTCCCAGAGCTGCCACGGTGTCAGGTTCATGAGCGCGTCAGCGAACAGCACGGCGACGTCGAGATCGTCGGGGTAGTCGCGGTAGGCGGCTCGCATCGCACCTGCGTAGTCGCGGTTCCAGCGTGCGTTGTCGCCGCTTGGCCGGTCGTCCGGATACCGGTAGCCGAGTGCCGCGATCAGCGCCTGCTCGGGCCCTGTGGCCAGGCCCGCGCAGCGCTCGGCCTGGGTGACGGCCGCATGGGCCCGGGCAACTGCCGTCTGCGCTTCGCCGGGCTGGAAAGCCTCCCAGGGCTTGTTGTAATTAGGCCCGAGGGCATAGGCAATGCCCCAGTGAGCAAGGGCGCAGTCGGGATCAGCCGCAATAGCGCGCTGGAAGCACGCCACCGCCTCTTCGTGATGGAACGCATACGACCAGGCCAGCCCTCGCTCGACCCACGTCTTCGCCTGTGGCGACGACGTCGACACACTGCGACTGTAGTTCCCGAGGCTGAAGTACTCAGACACGCTCACCTTCTGCTCTCGCGTGACTGGCGGCAGCCACGACGCTCTGCTCGATCGCCTCGAGCTCAGCGTCAGTGCCCTGGCGGCGCGGGCCGGTGAGTCAGTGGCCGGCCGAGATCAGCCACCAGCCGCCAGTGAAGGCGAGCACCACGCCGACCGCGATCGGCGAGTAGTTAAGAGTGTGCCCGGTTACCGGGCTGGCAGAAGAGCACGGTATCTGCCCGCTCTCGCTCCTGACAAGAGCCATCGGGTCGGGCCGGCGTGGCGGTTGCCTGACCGCTGTGAGCTGACAACGCGCAAGGCCGGTCCAGCCAGACACTGCGGCGACGGGCATCTGATTGCTGACTTGCACATTGAACGATAATGCCGCCAGCCGCGAGGGAAGCTATCAGCAGAATTCCAGGCCATCAATGAGGAGTGGGCAGGTTCCCCGCGATCCCCCTCTGGTCGCGGGGAACCTGCCAGTTTCGTCACCTAGAGCGTGGTCGTTCGGCCCGCCAGCGACTCCTGTCGCAGTTCGGGCCCGCCGTTGGTGATCAGGTACCAGGCCTCATCCGCCTGGCCCTGCTTGATCTCCGCTGCCGCCGCCTGGGGACATGGGCCCAGATCCTGCTGACAGTCGAACTCCCACCACGCGCGCTGCGCGAGATGCAATGCGTGCGCGGCGCGAGTGGCCTCTTGAAAGTCACGCCAGGCGCTCGCCAGCGTCGCATTCGTATGCGACGAATGTGCGATAGTTTCAACGAGTTCAGGAACAGTGTCCGTGAGATCGTTGATGGCGGAACTTTCAAGTATGCGGCGTATCTGCCCCCTGGTGAGCTGATCCAGGAAGTCGGGATCTCCGGAGTCGCTGCTCGGATCCGGAACGCTCGCCGAAAATGCGCGGTCGGCCTGATGGTCAACCCTGGCCGGCCGCAAGTCGGTCAATGGCCGTAGATCCTCCAATGGCCGTAGATCTGGCAGTGCCCGTAGATCCGCCTTGTCCCAGCGTGGCGAACGGTGTCTGGGCTGATATCCGGCTCCCAGCAACGGGAGTCCGGCTAACCAGGCCATGGCCATCCGTCCGGCCCCCGTGCCGGGTCGGCTGCCTGGCGGCGCCGAAGCGGCCGCCCGGTGACGTTACTCACCACGAAACTGGCCGCCATTCCGAGGCAGCGGTATAACTGGCTCCTCACTACTGTGGATATCGAGAAGAATTTCGCGTACCTCCGTCGCCAGGAATCGGCGGTGACCGCCCAGGGTGCGGATGGAACTCAGCTTGCCGGCCCTTGCCCACCGTGTGACGGTCTTGGGATCCACCCGGAAGGCTGCTGCCACCTCGCCAGGGGTCAGCAGCGGAGCGGTGTATTCTACGGCTTGGCGTGAAACCATTTTCTTTGTTCCCCTTGTCTTGTTTCTTGGACCGGAATGGCCCAGGTCCGCCGGGCTAGAAAGGAGCCAGGCAAGCGAGTGTCTTGCAGGCGGTGTCACGCTGCTGAACCGCCTGCGTCGTCGTCATGCTCGCGGGTGATCGCTGCGACGGGAACCCGCAAAGCACGAGCAATCCTGTGAATCGTGGCCGGCCGCGCACTGCGCTTTTCCCGCTCGATATTCGACAGCGCGGACTGGCTCATCCCGACTTTCCGGGCGAACTCGGGCTGGTGCCAGCCGTCCTTCTCGCGGAGGCTTCGGATGGCTGCGCCGTTCTGGCGCAGTCTTCCTGGCCCTCGCCCTATCGACACCCCTGGGGTTACGGTGACCGTTTGTGTCGTGCTCATGCGAGATAACTTAAGGTCACGCCACATGCTCCGCAAGCTAGTTCTGGACACTGATGGTCACTAATGGCCGTGACCGTAAGGCAAGTAGCATGCGAAGTAATGGCCAGGAGCTACGGAGGCTCCTGCCGGGCAGAGACGGCCCCGTTCCGGCAACGCCTGGCGGCAGGCGATTAGCTGATCTGACGGCCCGCCGTCCGCCGCATACCAGGGTTGCCGACTTGGCGTATATCCGCAGGTAGCGAAGCCGTTGCCGGCCCGACAGAGGTCCGGTGGCGCCTGCCGCAGGGCAGCATCGCAGTGCGGCCGCGGACGCAGCGCCTGAGGCTAGATGACCGGTGTGGCCATTCCGTTACGAAGTAAAGGTGCACTCTCGATGTGGCAAACTATGTCCAGAAGGATCGGTAGTTGGCACCTGTGGATGGACCGTGATGGACACTTATCCGAGCGAAGCCTGGGAGCGCCTGGGTCGCATGCTTGAGCGACGGAGGGGCGAGCTCGGCTTCGGGTTCCGTCAGCGAACCCGGTTTGCCAGAGAGCGCGGCGGCGGGATGATCTCCGTGAAGACCATCAGCCGCCTGGAGAATGGTGAGCGGGCCTCGTACCCGGAGTCGACTGTCGGGACCGTCGAGGCGATGTACCACTGGTCGCCGGGAAGCGTCGAGCGCGTCCTGGCCGGCGGCGAGCCGAACGTGCTCCTGATTGCCCCGGCACAGGATCGCAATCCCATCACAACCGCGGACGCATCTCCCACGCCGGGAGAGCGGATGGCCAGCTGGGTTTATGTACGGATGAAGCAGCGCGGCTATGGTGACGACACGATTCATGGCTTCCTGGATGCCGAGGGCTTGCCCCGCGAGCCGTCCACCGTGGCAGC
>Ga0302326_10028644_pt1 | contig 11202 bp, 13 predicted proteins | sample Palsa_T0_3_FD_202264 | JGI IMG/M metagenome (GOLD analysis project Ga0302326, IMG submission 202264) | Peat permafrost microbial communities from Stordalen Mire near Abisko, Sweden - Palsa_T0_3 | ecosystem: Environmental > Terrestrial > Soil > Palsa > Peat permafrost | place: Sweden: Abisko...
CGCGGGCGTGCTCAGTTGGGGACGGATCTGGGAGCTCACCGACGAGCAGTGGGACGCCGTGGTCGGGGTGAACCTGACCGGCACCTTTCGCACCGTGCGCGCGGTGCTGCCGGCGATGATCGAAGCGGGTAACGGCGGCTCGGTCGTCGTGGTCAGCTCGTCGGCGGGGCTGAAGGCCACGCCGGGCAACGGGCACTACTCGGCGTCCAAGCACGGCCTGGTCGGGTTGACCAACTCGCTGGCCATCGAACTCGCCGAGTTCGGCATCCGGGTCAACTCCATCCATCCCTATTCGATCGACACGCCGATGGTCGAACCGGATCTGATGATGCAGGTATTCGGGAAGCATCCCCATTACATCCACAGCTTCGGCCCAATGCCACTGCAGCCCAAAGGGTTCATGGCCGCAAGCGAAGTGTCCGACGTCGTCGCTTGGCTCGCCGGCGACGGCTCGAGCACGCTGACCGGAGCGCAGATCCCCGTCGACAAGGGCGTGCTCAAGTACTAGCTCGCCATCTCCGCCAGGGTTTCGGCGAATTGGTCGACAGCCCAATCGAGTTCGGTCGGGCTGATCACCAGCGGGGGCGCGATGCGCAGCGTCGATCCGTGCGTGTCTTTGACCAGAACACCACGCTCGGCCAGTCGCAGGCTCAGTTGCTTCGCGCTGCCCAGTGCCGGGTCGATGTCGACGCCAGCCCACAATCCGCGCCCGCGCACCGCCACCACCCCGTGGCCGATCAACATCCTCAGCCGCCGATGCAGGTGTGCGCCCAGCCGCGTTGCCCGATCCTGAAACTCTCCGCGAGCCAGCATCGACACCACGGTAGTGCCGATCGCCGCCGCTAAGGGGTTGCCGCCGAACGTCGAGCCGTGCTCGCCGGGATGCAGCACCCCCAACACAGCCCGGTCGGCGACCACCGCGGATAGCGGTACCACGCCGCCGCCCAATGCCTTGCCGAGCACGTAGACATCGGGCACCACACCCCAGTGCTCGCAGGCAAACGTGCGGCCGGTCCGAGCCAGGCCCGACTGAATCTCGTCGACGATCATCAGAACGTTGTAGCTTGTACAGATTTCGCGCACTGTCGGCAGGTAGTGGTCTGGTGGCACGATCACGCCGGCCTCACCTTGGATTGGCTCCAGCAGTACCGCGACGGTGTGCTCGTCGATCGCAGCGGCCAGGGCGTCGGCGTCGCCGAACGGGACCGAACGGAAGCCCGGCGTGAAGGGTCCGAAGCCGGCACGCGCCGTCTCGTCTGACGAGAAGCTGACGATGCTGATCGTCCGGCCGTGAAAGTTGTTGTCGGCGACCACGATATTCGCCTGCCCAGTCGGAACACCTTTGACGTCGGATCCCCATTTGCGTGCGACCTTGATAGCGCTTTCGACCGCCTCGGCGCCGCTGTTCATCGGTAACACCATGTCCTTGTCGCACAGTGCCGCAAGTGCTGAACAGAACTTCCCGAGTGCCTCGGCGTGAAACGCTCGGCTGACCAGCGTCACGAGGTCCAGCTGGGCGTGCGCGGTCGCGGTGATCTCTGGATTGCGGTGGCCGAAATTCACCGCCGAGTACGCGGCCAGGCAATCCAGGTAGCGGCGTCCTTCGACGTCGACGATCCACGCCCCTTCGGCGCTGGCCGCTACCACCGGCAACGGTGCGTAGTTGTGCGCCGTGTACTGCTCGTCCAGTGCGATCGCCGAGTTGGTGAGTGCACCGTGCCCCGTGGCGGCGATCACGAATACAGCTCGAGCGTGCAGCATTTCACGGAGCCGCCGCCTTTCAACAGCTCGGACAGATCGACACCGATCGGCTCGAAACCGGCGTCGGACAACTGCTCGGCGAACCCGACGGCGGTGGCCGGGTGGACGACGTGGCGGCCGTCCGAGACAGCGTTGAGGCCAAACACGTACGCGTCAGCGCTGTCCACCACGATCGCCTGGGGGAACAGAGTTTCAAGATGCGCCCGGGAGGCGTTGGTGAACGCCGGCGGGTAGTAGGCGATGGTCATGTCGTCGAGCACGGTCAGCGCGGTATCGAGGTGGTAGAAGCGCGGATCGACCAGTTCGAGGCTGACAACCGGACGCCCGAAGATGTCGGCGATCTCGCCGTGTGCCCGCGGGTCGGTCCGAAAACCCGACCCGGCCAAGATCATTTCGCCCACCGGCAGCAAGTCGCCCTGCCCTTCGTTGACGTAGCGGGTCTGCGTGGGATAGTAGCCCCGCGATTTCAGCCAATCGGCGTAGGCCGCCGACTCTTTCTTGCGCTCAGCGTGTTTGAAGCGGGCGACCACCGCGGTGCCGTCGATGATGAGACCACCGTTGGCGGCATAGACCATGTCGGGCAGGCCAGGCACTGGGTCGACCAGGTCGACCGTGTGCCCCATCTGCAGGTAGATCTCGCGCAGCTGCTGCCATTGAGCCACCGCGACGGCAGTTTCGACCCGACTGGTGGTGTCCATCCACGGATTGATCGCATAGTCGACCGCGAAAAACCGCGGCGGTGTCATGACGTAGTGCCGCGTGCGCGCCCGCCGTTCGGTCTGCACTGCGGTTTTCGGGTTCACCCCCGCTGACGGTTCAGCGGAAATCGTCATAGCCCGACGGTATTGGAGATCCAGTAAACAATCAATCGCTGCCTGTTGCGGATCTATAGCGTGTTTGTTGCGCCAAATGCCAATTTGCGGCAATCTGTTGTGGCAGGAGGGGTGATGGACCGGTTAGACGGCCTCGACGAACAGATTCTCGCGGAGCTCGCCCAGCATGCCCGGGCGACATTCGCCGACATCGGCGAGCGGGTGAACTTGTCGGCCCCGGCGGTCAAGCGCCGCGTCGACCGGATGCTCGACAGCGGTGTCATCCGGGGCTTCACCACGGTCATCGACCGCGACGCGTTGGGTTGGAACACCGAGGCCTACGTGCAGGTCTACTGCCATGGCAGGATTTCGCCCGACGAGTTGAAACGCGCCTGGATCGACATTCCCGAAGTCGTCAGTGCCGCAACGGCTACCGGCACTGCCGATGCCATCCTGCGGGTGCTGGCGCGTGACATGCGCCATCTAGAGGACGCCTTGGAGCGGATCCGCACGGCCGCCGACATCGACCGAACCGAGAGCATCGTGGTGTTGTCCAACCTCATCGACCGATCACGGGCCAAAGACCCGGGGTGAGCAACCATCCGGGGCCGCGATCGTGTATGAACGCGTGGTGACAAGTAGCGCAGGCAGCAAGGGAATTCTGATCGTCGGCGGGGGACTCGCGGCGACCCGGACCGCCGAGCAATTGCGTCGGTCGAGCTTCACCGGTTCCGTCACGATCGTCAGTGACGAGGTTCATCTGCCCTACGATCGGCCGCCGCTGTCCAAGGAGGTACTGCGCGGCGAGGTCGATGACGTGACCCTCAAGCCGCGCGAGTTCTACGACGAGCAGAACATCACGCTGCGGCTGGGCGCGGCGGCCACCAGCCTGGACACCGCGGCGCAGACGGTGACGCTCGACGACGGATCAACACTGGGCTACGACGAACTCGTCATCGCGACAGGCTTGGTACCGCGACGCATTCCGGCTTTCCCCGACCTGGAGGGCATCCGGGTGTTGCGTTCGTACGATGAAAGTCTGGCCCTGCGGCGACACGCGTCGGAAGCTCGGCGCGCCGTGGTGGTCGGCGCGGGATTCATCGGCTGTGAGGTGGCGGCCAGTCTGCGGGGGCTGGGAGTCGAGGTCGTGCTGGTCGAGCCGCAGCCCGCGCCGCTGGCATCGGTTCTCGGCGAGCAGATCGGCGGACTGGTCGCCCGGCTGCATCGCGCCGAAGGCGTCGACGTGCGCACCGACGTCGGGGTGGTCGATGTCCGGGGGGGCGATCATGTCGAGACCGTGCAGCTGACCGACGGCGCCGAGGTGGCCGCCGACCTGGTTGTCGTGGGCATCGGCTCGCGGCCCGCGACCGAGTGGCTGAGGAGCGGCGGCGTCGAGGTCGACAACGGTGTGATCTGCGATGCGGCCGGCCGGACGAGCGCACCGAATGTGTGGGCGCTCGGCGATGTCGCATCCTGGCGGGACCCGGCGGGACACCAAGTACGCGTGGAACATTGGAGTAACGTCGCCGAGCAGGCCCGCGTCGTGGTGCCCGCGCTGCTCGGCCAGGACACGCCGTCCAGCGTCGTCGTCCCATATTTCTGGAGCGATCAGTACGACGTGAAGATTCAGTGCCTGGGCGAGCCGATCGCCACCGACACCGTGCACATCGTCGAGGACGATGGCCGCAAGTTCATGGCGTTCTACGAGCGTGACGGCGCAGTTGCCGGCGTTGTCGGCGGTGGTATGCCCGGCAAGGTAATGAAGACGCGCGCCAAGATCGCGGCCGCGGTACCGATCTCCGAGGTGCTCGGGTAGGGGTCAACCCACGAACTGCTCGACGGCCTCGCGGATGCCGGGAAGCGCTGAACCGGCTTGATGTTCGATGAGGGCGGCTTCGGCGACCATGCCAACCCATAGCTGCGCGCTTTCAAACGGGTGGTGGCGCCCGAGTGCGGCGAAGTCGGAGCGGCAAAAGTCGGCGCTGGCGTGGTTGCGACGAGTGATCTCGTCGGTCACAGCGGGCTCGGCGCGCGCCTCCAGCAGCAGGGCCCGCACGCCGCGGTCGCGTAAGCAACCGTCGAGGTAGGTATCCGCGACGGCGTTCAGGCGATCACGTCCCGGCGGCATGCCGGTGATAGCGGCTGCTATCTGGGCGGTCAAACGTTCATGGAATTCCCGGTGCAGCGCAAGCAGATACGAGGCGCGATCGCCGAAATGATGGAAGAACGTGCCTTTTGCCACCCCGGCGTCCGCGACGATGAGGTTGACACTCAAGCCGTTGAGGCCGGTTCGCTCGGCCAGTCGCAGCCCCGCGTCGATGAGCGCTTCTCGGGTTTTGGCCATCCCCGCCTTGCGCCCGCCCGTCATGCACGCACTCTAACCGCCGGTTTGCGGGCGGCTTTTCGCTGACTGCGGCGGGCGAGCAGTGCGCCGTACTGCTCGCACACATCGATCACTCCGGCGAGCTGATAGGTGATCCAGCCTTTATGGGTCGAGGGCATGTTGTGCTCGAAGATTCGATGCCCCGCGATCTGAAAGACCCAGCCTCCGATAAACATTGGCGTTCCTATTCGGGGTTTGGTCAGTAGCAGCGGGATTGCGGCTGCGATGACGGGAGTGCCGATCAGATGTGTGAGTCGCACGCCGCGGCTGGTGTGCTGAGTTCTGTAGAACGCCATCTTCTCCGAAAACGGCGCATCGGCTGAGGGAGCAGTCATCAGTTCCTCCTTGAGGTTGAGTCTCAGGAGATGCTACCTTCGACTGACCGGTCGGTCAACGAAAGGACGCGAGATGGTCAACACGGTCGATACCCGGGTGGGAAAGGTTGCCTACAGCGATGTCGGGGAGGGGCCGGTAGTGGTGTTGTTGCATGCCACGTTGCATGACCGCCGGGATTTCGACCCGATCGCGTCCCGTCTTCGTCAGGACCACCGGGTGATCGCGCTGGACTGGCCGGGTCACGGTGAGTCGCCGGCACCCGCTCCCGATTACCAGCCCACTGCGGCGTCCTTCGCCGATGTACTGACCGATGTCGTTGCCGGACTTGACTTGCCGACGGCCGCGTTCATCGGTAACTCCGTCGGCGGCTTTGCTGCGGCGCGATTGGCGATCACCGAGCCGCAACGGGTTTCACGACTGGTGTTGGTCAACGCCGGCGGATTCATCGCCGGGCCGGTCACCAACCTCTACTGCCGAACGCTTGGAACGCCGGCCGTGATGAAGCGAGTCCTGCCGTGGTCGATCCGCAGATACATGCAGGCGACCAGCGACAGCGACTACGCCGTTCAGACACGCGCGCTGGCGCGGGCGAGGACACCCGAGGGCGTCGCTCTGACTGCAGCAATGTGGCGTAGTTTCGCCGAGCCCGACTATGACCTGCGCCCACACGCCGACCGCATCACTGCGCCGTGCCTGGTGATTTGGGGATCGAAAGACACCGCGATACCCATTCGTCTGGGTCGGTCGACCGCGGCGGCGATACCGGGAGCACGGCTGGAAGTACTTGCTACAGGCCACATTCCATTCTCGTCAGATCCGGACGGATTCTCGGCCATCGCGTTGCCGTTCTTGGCCGCCACCCGCGACAGCGTGCAGTGATCCGCGCGCTATTCCCACGTCACCGGTGGGCCATGCGGCGAGCACACGGCCAATAGCCGGTCATCGCCAGCCGGCCAACAGCGGGCGCGGACGGCGAACTCGACGGGCGAATCGGGCGTGCGCCGATGCGGCTCCAGCGTCACATGGGCGAACGGCGCATCGGGCCGGGCTCGTGCTCCCAATGCGTCGATCTGGTCCGTCACGGTCGCTTGCTCCGTCCCGGAGAGGTATTGCCACATAATGGAATGCCACAGCGTGGTGAGCTCGCCGTCGATGACGTCCAGGTCGGCGACGGCGTCAATGGCATTGCGGCGGTGCAACGGAGCCGGCACCTGCCGGGCGATCCTGATCGCGCCGCGCAATCGGTCCAGACGGGTCTGCTGATCGGGCCACACGTAGCTCAGCAGCGTCAACTCGCCGTCGGGACTGGTGGCGTCCAGCGGCGCGATGTCGTAGCCGTGACGTTCCACTATCCGCAGCGCCGTGGCGGGAGGTAGCCGGCCCCGCCACGCGTCGTCAATGGTCACCAAGGAGTCGGCCGGGCCCCACTCGCCACCCGGATGGCGGTAACGGTAGTAATCCGCGCGCAGGTTCAGTCCGGCACTGCAACCGATCTCGAGAAGCCTTATCGGCAAACCGAATCGCTCACCGAGAATCAACAGACCGCCGATCAGCGCCGCAGAGCGGCCTACCTCGTTGGTCTGCGGCGGTGAATCGAGCGCGGTACGTAGCTGGTCGGCATACTCGGCGGCGACCAGCGTGATCTCGGGCCACGCGGCCTCGGCATCCCAATGCCCGCCGGTGCTCGGATACCAGCTGCGCAAGGTAGATGCGCGACCGTCGAGCACCAACCGGTGCAGCCCGCCGAGCAGTCTCAGCGGCAACGCGGAGTGGCCCGGATCGTTTTCGTGCCCGGCCAGGATTGCGGCGAAGACACCGCCATCTTCGACATCGGTGGCCACTCGGTGCAGCACCGAGGCATACATCGGTGAACCCAGGCCGGCGCAGGCCTGCCCTTGCAGTTCCAGCGACCGCAGCAGCCGACTCACTGTTTCGGGTATTCCAGTCCGGCGCGGACCACGTCAAAGGCGTCCCCGAGAGCCTGTGGCAACGAGACGTTTTCGTCGTCCAGCCAGTGCTCGTAGGCGCTCAAAGCGACACCGAGCATCGTCCATGCGACAGTCTGAGGCCCTAGGTCGCCGGTCTTGACCCCGGATCGTCGTGCCACAAAGCCCGCAATGACGTCCCGCCATCCCGCGTACATCGTCATCGAATACGCCTGCAGCTCGGCGGTTTGAAGGATAACCCGCATCCGCTGCCGATGCGAGCGGGTTTCAGATTCGTCAAAGGTGTTGAAGGAGAGCAGCGCAGCTCGCAGGGCCTCACCAAGCGGCATGTCGGGATCGAGATCGTCCAACAGTTCGCTCAGGTGCTGCAGATGAGCGTCGAAGTCCCCCCAGGGAATTGCGTTCTTCGAGGCGTAGTAGCGAAAGACGGTCCGGCGGGCGATGCCCGCGGCGTGCGCGACGTCGTCGACGCTCACCTCCGAGAATCCGCGTTCGACGAACAGGCCCAGGGCAACATCGGTGATGTGTTGCGGGGTGGTGGAACGACGGCGGCCGAGCCGCGGTTGCTGCACCATAAGACCCGCCCTTCCATTGCGGCACTCGATGCCATATTCTGACCAGACCGTAGCGACTTGTCGAGTCCCGACAAAACGAAAGGCAACCTCATGGAGCCCAACCAGCAGTCCGACATCGATGCCGAGCTCGTCACCGAGACCTTGGTGGAAGAGGTTTCCATCGACGGGATGTGCGGGGTCTACTGATCGTGAGCGCTCCCGCGCAGGAGCGTGGCGCAGCATCGTCACCGGCCGAGTTCGATCCCGATCACGCGTGGCGACTCCACCCGCAGGTGGCCATCCGACCCGAACCCTTTGGCGCGCTGCTGTATCACTTCGGCACCCGCAAGCTGTCGTTCCTGAAGAACCGCACCATTCTTGCGGTGGTGCAATCGTTGGCCGACTACCCAGATCTACGAGCGGCGTGCCGCGCCGCCGGAGTCGAGGATTCCCAGCAGGGTCCCTACTTGCATGCGCTGGGTGTGCTGGCCGGGTCCAGCATGCTGGTGCCGACCGATGAGGAGGAGCGACGCGCATGACATCGACGGTGCCACGGCTGGTCGAGCAGTTCGAACACGGGTTGGACGCACCCATCTGCCTGACCTGGGAGCTGACCTACGCATGCAATCTGGCGTGCGTGCATTGTTTGTCGTCGTCGGGCAAACGCGATCCGGATGAACTGTCCACCCGGGATTGCAAAGACATCATCGACGAGCTCGAACGCATGCAAGTCTTCTACGTCAACATCGGCGGCGGCGAACCGACTGTGCGGCCGGACTTCTGGGAGTTGGTCGACTACGCCACCGAGCATCACGTCGGCGTGAAGTTCTCGACGAACGGCGTGCGGATCACACCCGAGGTGGCTGCTCGGCTGGCCGGCAGCGACTACGTGGACGTCCAGATCTCGCTGGACGGCGCGACCGCCGAAGTCAACGACGCCGTCCGCGGTCCCGGGTCCTACGCGATGGCTATCCGCGCGTTGGAGAATCTGGCCGCCGCCGGATTCGCTGACGCCAAGATCTCCGTGGTGGTGACCCGCCACAACGTCGACCAACTCGACGAATTCGCTTCGCTGGCAAGCCGATACGGCGCCACACTCCGCATCACCCGGCTGCGGCCTTCTGGCCGCGGCGCCGATGTCTGGGACGAACTGCATCCGACCGCCGAGCAGCAGGTACAGCTTTACCATTGGCTGGTCGCCAACGGGGAGCGGGTGCTGACCGGCGATTCGTTCTTCCACCTGTCCGGACTGGGCGAACCGGGCGCGCTGGCCGGGCTGAACATGTGCGGCGCTGGGCGGGTGGTGTGCCTGATCGACCCAGTGGGCGACGTGTACGCCTGCCCATTCGCCATCCACGACCGCTTCTTGGCGGGAAATGTGTTGTCCGACGGTGGTTTTAACAAGGTCTGGAAGGACGCCCCGCTGTTTCGGGAGCTGCGTGAGCCGCAGTCGGCGGGGGCCTGTGGAAGCTGCGGGCACTACGACAGCTGCCGCGGTGGATGCATGGCGGCCAAGTTCTTCACCGGCCTGCCGATCGACGGCCCTGACCCGGAGTGCGTCCAGGGCTACGGCGTGCCGGCCCTGGCTGCCGAGCGAGACAAGCCGCGCCCCGCAGGCGATCACTCGCACGGACGGCGGAGAAGTGGACCTGTGCCGCTCACATTGACGGTGTATCCACCGGCACCGCCGCAGCGGTCGTGTAACGAGAGTCCGGTCTAGCCGTGGCCCGTGACGTCTGGTTCGAGACGGTCGCCATCGCGCAGCAACGTGCGAAGCGGCGGTTGCCGAAGTCGGTCTACCTTGCTCTGATCGCCGCCAGCGAGAAGGGCTTGACCGTCTCCGACAACGTGGAGTCGTTCAGCGAGTTGGGTTTCGCGCCGCACGTGATCGGCGCCGTCGAGAAGCGAGACTTATCGACAACTGTTCTGGGTCAAGATATTTCGTTTCCGGTGGTCATCTCGCCTGTCGGTGCCCAACTTGTTCATCCCGACGGTGAGGTGGCGGTCGCTCGCGCGGCGGCAGCGCGCGGCACGGCGATGGGACTGTCTTCGTTCGCCAGCAAGCCGATCGAGGAAGTTGTGGCCGCCAACGCGAAAGTGTTCTTCCAGGTCTACTGGCTCGGTGGCCGTGACGCGATCGCCGAGCGAGTCGAACGGGCTCGGCAGGCCGGCGCGGTCGGACTGATCGTGACCACCGACTGGTCGTTCTCGCATGGCCGGGACTGGGGCAGCCCCACGATTCCCGAGCAGATGGACCTGAAGACCATCCTGCGGAACTCCCCGGAAGCGATCACTCGCCCGGGCTGGCTGTGGAAGTTCGGCAAGACGTTGCGCCCGCCGGACCTGCGGGTGCCCAACCAGGGCCGCCGCGGCGAGGCCGGGCCGCCATTCTTCGCCGCCTACGGACAGTGGATGGCGACGCCGCCGCCGACCTGGGCGGACATAGCCTGGTTGCGCGAACTGTGGGGCGGCCCGTTCCTGCTCAAGGGTGTGATGCGGGTTGACGACGCCAAAAGGGCTGTGGATGCTGGTGTTTCGGCAATCTCGGTGTCCAATCACGGCGGCAACAATCTGGACGGTACCCCGGCCTCGGTTCGCGCACTGCCCGCTGTCGTCGACGCGGTTGGTGACCAGATCGAGGTTCTGCTGGACGGCGGCATCCGACGGGGCAGCGATGTGGTCAAGGCGCTGGCACTGGGGGCGCGTGCGGTCATGATCGGCCGCGCATACCTGTGGGGTCTCGCGGCGGCCGGACAGCCGGGCGTCGAGAACGTGCTCGACATCCTCCGCGGTGGCATCGACTCTGCATTGATGGGCCTCGGTCGCGCCTCGGTTCACGACCTTAACCGTGACGACATCCTGATCCCATCGGGGTTTGCTCGCGCGCTCGGGACATCGGCCGCCACCGGCGCGGCCCGGCCCGCGCCGGCAGCACGGTAGGCCGCCCACCCGCGAGGCCAGCGAGCATCCTGATACTGGCGGGGCGGACGTGGCTAAGCTGAGCGTTCTTAGTGAACGTTCGATTTACAACTATTTTTTTCCGGAGCGCCAACAATCTATGCACGCCAGGTGAATTCGGCCTACCATCACCGAGTGGCAGTCCAGGTCGAACTCGGGGGCTCGACGTCGGGTCAGCTGCTGGGCATGCCGCTGGCGCTGACGATACCGGTCGGATCCACCGAGCAGCATGGGCCTCACCTGCCCCTGGACACCGACACGCGGATCGCGACCGCCGTGGCCCGCGCGGTCACGGCCGGGTTGAGCGACGGTCCCCAGCTGCACTGGATGGTGGCGCCTGCGGTCGCCTACGGCGATAGCGGTGAGCACCAGAGCTTCCCCGGAACTATCTCCATCGGCACCGACGCGTTGGCGGCAGTGCTGCTGGAGTACGGCAGGTCGGCCGCCTGCTG
>Ga0302326_10028645_pt1 | contig 11202 bp, 9 predicted proteins | sample Palsa_T0_3_FD_202264 | JGI IMG/M metagenome (GOLD analysis project Ga0302326, IMG submission 202264) | Peat permafrost microbial communities from Stordalen Mire near Abisko, Sweden - Palsa_T0_3 | ecosystem: Environmental > Terrestrial > Soil > Palsa > Peat permafrost | place: Sweden: Abisko...
GGAAGTAGACGCTGCGTCCCGCTGCGTTCCTCTTCGATACGCAGCGGGACGCAGCGTCTACTTCCCGACCCGACCCCTTCCGCGATCGCCGCCGCCGGGGTCTTGAACCAGATCTTCTCGTTCGGATTGTCCTCGTGCGTGAAAAGGGCGACCACGTTGTCGCCGCGCGCCAGCAGCAGGGAGAGGCACTCGTAGCCGACTTCGCTGTAACCGAAGAAAAGAATGCGGGGCTTGGACATCAAAAATAAGGCGCCCCGCTACGGTCTCGTCTCCAATACCTCCTTCACGAAGTACCGCTGGCGCGAGCGCACGACCTGATAGGTCCGGCCCACGTACTCGCCGATGAGGCCGATGCCGACCATGGCCACGCTCAGCAGGAAGAAGACGATGCCAAACAGGGTGAAGGTGCCCTCGGCCTCGGCGCCCATGAAGAGACGGCGGTAGGCGAGCACCAGGACCAGCAGCAGGCTGAACGCCGAGCAGGCCAGCGCGAACATCGTGAAAATCTGCAGCGGTACCAGCGAGAAGCCCGTGATGAGGTCGAAGTTCAGGCGGACGAGCTTGTAAAACGAATAGTTCGAGATTCCGGCGTGGCGCTCCTCGTGCTTCACCCCAACCTCGGCCGGGTTGCCGGCGAAACTGTAGGCCAGGGCGGGAATGAAGGTGTTGATCGCCCCGCTGGCCACCACGGCGTCCACGACTGGCCGGCGGTACGCGCGCAGCATGCAGCCCTGGTCGGTCATCTCGATCGACGTGAACCGGCTGCGCGCCACATTGATGAGTTTCGACGCGAGGGTGCGGAAGGCGCTGTCCCGGCGGTTCAGGCGGAATCCGCCGACGTAGTCGTGCCCGGCGTCGATGAGGGCGAGAAGCTTGGGAATTTCCTCGGGCGGATTCTGCAGGTCGGCGTCGAGGGTGACGATCACCGCGCCGCGCACGCGCTCGAAGGCCGCCACGACGGCCATGTGCTGGCCGTAGTTGGCGTTGAAATCGATCACGCGCGTCACGTCGGGCCGGGACGCGTGCTGCCGCTTGAGCAGCTCGAACGAGCGGTCGTGCGAACCGTCGTTGGTGAAAATGATCTCGTAGCGGCGGCCGAGGCCGTCGAGCACGGGATAGAGGCGCTCGAACAGCCGCGGGAGGTTCAACTCCTCGTTGAACACCGGAATGACCACGGAAAGATCGATGGCGTCAGGCACGGTCGAAGACGTCGCGCATGGCGGCGATCACCCCGTCCTGCTGCGCGTCGGCGAGCAGGGGGAAGAGCGGAAGGCTCACGATCCGGTCGGAGATGAATTCGGTGTTCGGGAAGTCGCCCGGCTTCCAGCCGAAGTGCTCCCGGTAATAGGGATAAAGATGCGCGGCGCGGTAATGCAGGCCGGTGCCGACATTGCGCTCCTTGAGCGCGGCCATGAATTCATCGCGCGTCAGGCGCGTTCCCGCCCCGGTATTCACCAGCGGCGCAAAAAGATGCCAGGCGTGCTTGCATGGGTAAGCCGGGTCCCCGGGCAGGATCAATTCCTTCCAATCCGCGAGCGCCGCGCGATAACGGGCCGCCAGGGCGGCGCGCCGGGCGATGAAGCCGTCGAGCGCGGGCAACTGGTGGATGCCCAGCGCCGCCTGCATGTCCATGAGGTTGAATTTGTAGCCCGGGGCGATGATTTCGTAATGCTGGCTGCCGGTCCGCCCGAAGCGCGCCCACGCCTCGCGGTCCATGCCGTGAAAACGCAGCAGCTGCACCTCGGCGGCCAGCGCGTCGTCGCGACAGGTCACCGCCCCTCCTTCGCCGGTGGTGATGTTCTTGTTGGGATGAAACGAAAACACCTGCGCATCGCCGAATGAGCCGATGCGGCGCCCCTTGTATTCGGTGCCGATGGCGTGCGCAGCGTCCTCGAGCACCCGGAGGCCGCGCTTCTGCGCGAGTTCGTAAACGGGGTCGAGATCGACCGGCATGCCCGCGAAATGGACGGGCATGATGGCTCGCGTGCGCGGAGTAATGGCGCGGGCCAGCTTCGTGACATCCATCTGGTAGGTGCGGCGGTCCACGTCGACCAGCACCGGTTTTCCCCCGGCCAAAACGATGACGTTGAGCGTCGCCGCGAACGTCATCGGCGGGGTGATGACCTCGTCGCCGGGCTGGAGCTTCAGCGTCTTCAGCACGAGATAAAGTCCGGCGGTGGCCGAGGTGAGGGCCAAGGCGTGGGGAGCCCCGCAGTACGCGCGCAGCATCTCCTCGAATTTCTTGACCCGGGGGCCGGTGGTGATCCAGCCGGAGGCGAGGCAGGCCTGCACCTCGGCCATCGCCTCGGGGGAGATGGTGGGACGCGAAAACGGCAAAAAGTCCGGGAAGGCCGGCTTGATCGGCGGCGCGGTGGGGGTGGGGATGACGGACATGTCAGGGGTAATTGCTGAAAAGATAATAGTCCCGGGTCATGGCGAGCAAATGCTTATGAAACGCGGGATCGGCAAAGAGTTCCGTGATGTCCCGCTTGCGCGCAATGACAAAGATGCGCCCGGGTCGCGCCCATTCCCGGCGAAACTCAGCCTCGTCGATAAACCGCCCGCTGGCGCGCGCGGCGGCGTCGTTCTGCAGCTCGAGCTCGTCACCATAAAAACTCACCGTGCCATAGAAGCGGTGGGCGTAAAAGGCGAAATCCTGGTAAAACCCATGGTAATGATAGACGCGGTCGCCGGGTGGGACTTGCGCTTTCACGATCAGGGCGATGTCCCGGGTGCCGACCGGCTGAAGCGCGGGCCTCGCCAGGGCGAGAACGCCATAAAACAATCCCGTCGCCGCCACCATGCCGGCCAGCGCCGCTCGGGCGCCGCGCGCTCGCGCCAGCCACCCACACCCCCCGGCACCCGCCGCAAGCACCGCCGCCGCGGCATAGGCGTAGGGCCGCAGCATAAGAGCCTGGGTGGGATCCAGGTTCCTTACGAGGGCCGGATCCCAGACCACCGCGCACACCGCCAGGGCCAGCAGCCCGCAGACCACCGAAAACAACCGCAGCCCGCCGCGGAGCGGCGCCAGCACGCCCTCGTCCCGCCGCCGGGCCAGCCAGGCTCCGATGACAACCGCCAGGGGAGGAAACACCGGAAGGATGTACGGAATGAGCTTCGACTGCGAGGCGCTGAAAAACAGGAATATGAAAGCCGCCCAAAAGACGAGGAACCCCATCTCGGCGTTTTCCTTGCGCCGCGCCCAGCCGCCGGCAAGCGCTTCCCGCGACGCCGGCCAAAGAAAACCGACCCAGGGAAACAGGCCCAGCAGGACGACCGGGATAAAATACCACCACGGCCCGTAGCGGTGGTGCTCCGTCGTCGTGAACCGCTCCCAATGCTCGTGAATGAAATAAAAATGCGCCCAGGTGCCGTTCCGCCGGGCGACAAGGATGTGCCATGGCGCCGCGATCGCGAGAAAGAGCAGCGCGCCGGTCGGCAGGTATAAGGGACGCAGGCGCTTCCATTGGTTGAAAACCAGGAGCCACCCGAGCATCACCGCCCCCGTGACGAGGAATCCCATGAGGCCCTTGGTCAGGGTCGCCAGCGCCGCGCTGGCATAAAGCCCGTAAAAAAAGAGCCGGCGCCGCCATCCGGGCGGCTCGCGCACGCCCAGGATAAAGCAAAAAAGCGTGGCGCTCATCAGGACGGCCACGGCCATGTCGAGGATGAGCAGGCGCGCATGGGCGAAATAAATCAGGGAGGTGCCGAGCACCACGCCGGAGGCAAAGCCGGCCCCGCGCCCGCGCAGTGCCCGCGCCGCGGCGTAGGTGAGCAGCACGCCGGCCAGGGCGAAAAACGCCGGCACGGCGCGCAGGGACCGTTCGCTGGTTCCAAACACCTTCATTTCCGCGGCCACCGCCCAGTACAGCAGGGGGGGTTTCTCGAAATAATCGACCCCGTCGAGCCGGGGCGTCACCCAGTCGCCGCTCGCGTCCATCTCGCGCGGGATCTCCGCGTACCGGCCCTCGTCGGGGTTGGCCAGCGGGGCTCGGCCCAGCCCGAAACCGAATCCCGCGCCGAAAATGACCGCGAGCAAAAGCAGGTCGCGGAGCCAGGGGGCGGGGTTGGCCGGCGAACCGGGGATTTCCGAATCGGTCATGGAGAAAACGCCCGCTCACTCTCGCCCGCCGGGGCGGACTTGGCGATTTTTTTCGTTCGCCCGCCGCGCTCCCCCGGGCCCATTCTTCCTCATGGCCGACTCCAAGCCGTTCATCTTCATCTGCGGACAGGACGACTTTCTGGTCGGCCGGCTGGGACAGGAACGTTTTGCCGCGCTCGCCGCGGAAGTGACCGATGAGTTCGGCCGCGAAGTCATCAGCGGGTTCGCCGCCACCGTCGACGAAGTTGCCACGGCCGTGAACCGCTTCCGCGAGGCCGTGCAGACGCTGCCGATGTTTGGCGGACGGCGGGTCGTGGAGCTAAAGGACGTCAATTTTCTCGGCGATAGCGGGCCCGGCCGCTTCGAAAGCACCGAGCTGCTGGTCGAGGACCTGCAGAAGGTTCTTGAGTCGGTGAACCCCGCCGAGACGGCGGTGCTCATCACCGCGGCGCCGGTGGACCGCCGCCGCGCGTTTCTCAAATGGTGCGAAAAGAACGCCGAGTTTGTCCTCGTGGGCGGAGAGGGCGCCGGCGGCGACGAGGCGCTGGCAGCCGTCGTGCTCGCCGAGGCGCGCGCGCTGGGCGCGACCTTTGCGCCGGGCGCGATCGAGGTGCTGCTGGCCAAGGTGGGCGCCAATACGCGCCTCCTGGTCGAGGAAGTGCGCAAGCTCGCCAACTACGCGGCGCCGGGACCGGTGGAAGAGGCGCATGTGCTCGAGTTGACGCCCAATGTGGCGGAGGGCGATTTCTTTGAGACGGCGGAGGCTTTTTTTGGCGGCAACCTGCCGCAGACCCTGGACGCGTTGCAGCGCCATTTTTTTGCCGGCGGCGACGCCCGCCCGGTCATCGCCGCCCTGCAAAACCGCAACCGGCTTTTGCTGCAGGTGCGCGCGCTGCTCGATGCCGGGGACATTCGCGTCGGGCCGCGCGGGATCGACGGGCTGCCGCGCGCGGCCGCGATTTATGGCGGTAAATTCGGCGAGGCGGCCGGCGTGAAAAGCTCCTTCAATGTTTTCGCCCAAAATGCCTGGTATCTCGGCAAGCTGGCCGGCGGGTCCAAGCTCCCCTCCGTGCGCCGGCTCATCGACAACCAGCAGGACTTCATCACCGCCTTCGAGGACCTGCACCGCCGCCCCGCCGAGCAGGAGGAGGTTTTGCGGGAAATGGTGGTCAGGTGCCTGGCGACGCAGCAAAACTGAATTGGCAGGTGGGGCGGCTTGTCCCGAAGACGCCTCATTGGGAAGCTGGTCGGGGTTTTCTCTCTTTCGGAGCCAAACAGGCGTGTTAGGGACAACCCGCCCCACCTCAGTCACTCTGTGGTTGCGGCTATGCCGCGCCGTGATACTTAAGGGCTCCCGTGAACGAGCCGCTCCCCCCGCCTGCTGCGCCCATCCCCAACGTCCTCGCCGAGCGCTATGCTTCGGTGAAGATGAAGGCGATTTGGTCGCAGCATGGGCGCGTGCTGCTCGAGCGCGATTTCTGGATTGCGGTGATGAAGGCCCAGCGCGACCTCGGCGTGCCCATCCCCGCGGACGCGATCAAGGACTACGAGCGCGTCAAGGACCGCGTCGACCTCGCGTCCATTGACAAGCGCGAGCGCGCGACGCTGCACGACGTCAAGGCCCGCATTGAGGAGTTCTCCGATCTCGCCCAGCGCCAGTTCATCCACCTTGGGCTCACCAGCCGCGACCTCACGGAAAACGTGGAGCAGTTGCAAATTTACCGGGCGCTGCAGGTCGTGCAGTTCAAGGCCGCCGCCGCCCTGCTCGCCCTGGCGGGCCTGGCCGAAGCCCATCGCGATTTGCTGATCACCGGCCGCACGCACAATGTGCCCGCGCAGCCCACAACCCTGGGCAAGCGTTTCGCGATGTTCGGTCAGGAGCTGCTGGTGGCCTTCGGCCGACTCGATGAATTGCTCGCCCATTACCCGGTGCGCGGGCTCAAGGGCGCGGTCGGCACCCAGCTCGACCAGCTCACGCTGCTCGGCGGGGCCGCGCAAAAGGTCGCCGACCTCGAGGCCCGCGTGCTCAAGCACCTCGGCTTTCGTGCCTCGCTCGCCGCCATCGGGCAGGTCTATCCGCGAAGCCTCGATTTTGAGGTCGTAAGCGTGCTGCATCAAATCGGCGCCGGCGGGGCAAGTTTCGCCACCACGCTGCGTTTGATGGCCGGCGCCGGGCTGCTGACCGAGGGCTTTCAGGAAGGCCAGGTCGGCTCCTCGGCCATGCCCCACAAGATCAACGCGCGAAATTGCGAGCGCATCTGCGGTTTCTCCACGATTCTCAGCGGCTATGTGACGATGACCGGCGCGCTCGCCGGCCATCAATGGAACGAAGGGGACGTGTCGTGCTCCGTGGTGCGGCGCGTGGCTCTGCCCGACGCTTTCTTCGCCATCGACGGGCAGCTCGAGACGTTTCTCACCGTGCTGCAGCAGATGGAGGTTTTTCCCGCGGCCATCCTGGCGGAGTCCGAGCGCAACCTGCCCTTCCTGGCCTCGACCACTTTCCTGATGGAGGCCGTGAAAAACGGCGCCGGCCGCGAGACCGCGCACGCGGCCATCAAGGAGCACGCCCTCGCCGCCGCCAAGGCGTTGCGCTCGGGGGGCAGCGCCGACCTGCTCGGCCGGCTCGCCTCCGACCGGCGCATCGGCCTCGGGAAAAAAGCGCTTCAGGCCATCATGGCGGAGAGCGAGCGTTTTGTCGGGGCGGCGCCCCACCAGGTGGATGCCTTCGTCGCGGAAGTGAAGCCCCTCGCCCGGAGATTCAAGGGCGCGGCGGAATATCTGCCGGGCAGGCTGCTGTAGGTCAATCGCCAGCGATTAAGCCCGTCTTCGCTCGCTGAACGCGAGCTTCGCCGCGGCAGTTTTCGCCGGGGCGCTTTGCGCCCGGCGAAAACTGAAATATTCATTTGCGTTAGCCGTGTCTGCCGGGTTCTCTTGGACATTCACGCTGGTTTAAATCCTTTAATCACAAACTCTCATGGCTGAACTCGCAGGCAACGTCTTGGTGGGCCAATCTGGCGGCCCCACCTCTGTCACCAACTCCAGCGTGGCTGGCATCATAACCGAGGCGTTGAATCACGGTTGCGTTGAGGAAATTTACGGCACGCTCAATGGCGTGCTCGGCCTGTTGCAGGAAGACCTCATCGACCTCGCCGCGGAGTCCCAGCAGCAAATTCGCGCCCTGCGTCACACCCCGGGCGCCGCGCTGGGCACCTGCCGCTACAAGCTGAAGAAAACCCAGGATTTTGAGCGGGTTCTCGAGGTGTTCAAGGCCCACAATATCCGCTACTTTTTCTATATCGGCGGCAATGACTCCCAGGACACCGCCGACAAGATTTCCAAGCTCGCCCAGCAACAGGGCTACGAGCTGCGGGTCATCGGCGTGCCGAAGACGATCGACAACGACCTGGCCGTCACCGACCACTGCCCGGGCTATGGCAGCGCGATAAAATATCTCGCCACGGCCGTGCGCGAAGCGGCTTGTGACAACGAAGCGATGGGCCAGGGCGACCTGGTGCAGATTATCGAGGCCATGGGCCGGAGCGCCGGCTGGATCGCCGCGGGAGCCTCCCTGGCCAAACGCCGCGACCATCCGCATGATCCGCCGCATCTTATCCTCCTGCCCGAGGTGCCGTTCAACCAGGAGAAGGTTTTGGAGGACATCCGGCGCGTGCTCAAGCGCGAGCGGTTCTGCCTGATCGTTGTCGCCGAGGGATTGGTGGACTCCGATGGCAACTACATGGCCGCGGACGCCGCGACCGACGCCTTCGGCCACGCCCGGCTGGGCGGCGCCGGCGACGCCCTGGGCGAGGTCATCGAGGCCAACTTGCCAGGGGTCAAGGTGCGCGTCGCCCGCCCCGGACTTCTCCAGCGGGCCGCCGCTCACGCCGCGTCGAAGACCGACGTCGATGAAGCCTTTCTCGCCGGCCAGGCCGCCGTGCGCGCCGCGGTCGGGGGTGAAACGGACAAGATGGTCACGCTGCTGCGCGGCGATGCGGATCACTACAGCTGCGAAACGGGCCTCGCCCCGCTCAGCGAGATCGCAAACGGGGTGAAGAAGCTCCCGCGCGAATGGATCAATGAGGACAACGTCAGCATGAATTTCCAATTCCTGCGTTACGCCCAGCCGCTCATTCAGGGAGAAATCACCCTGCCGTATGACAGCGGCGTGCCCGTTTACGCCCGCCTGGACAAGGTGCGGGTGGAGAAGACGCTGCCTCCGTACGAGGTTTGAGCTGACCAGTCTTCGCCGCCGCGACAGCGAGCGAAGACTGCCGCGCCATAGCCCGCGTTCAGCGGACGAAGGCGGGCCGAGTACAACCAGCGGCTACGCCTGGCAAGCCCCGCCTGCGCTACTATTATTTCTAAGGTTTTGTAACGGATTGCGTTGAGAACGCGTCTCATATTTTACTTGAATCCAATGAGACTTAGTCTCCATTTAGGCTGACCGCACGGCCTATCCATCTTGATGCAACCCTCTCTTTCACGCCCGATCGACAGCGTTATAGGCACGCAGGCACCCACTTACGCACGTTTAGGCCGGCGCGTGCTTGTTGGAATTGGGATAGCGATGATTTTCGGGGTCCTTGTGTGGCAAGGCATGACATCGGCCGGCAATCCCGATCCAACTCTTTCACATACAAGCACATCCGCCGCGATCCTCGATATCGGCGTCCTGGTTTTTCGGGAAGGTCTAGAGTGCATCCTCGTTCTCTCCGCAATCACGGCGAGTATGGTTGGACCAGATGTTATGCACCGGCGGCCGGTTGCGGCGGGAGCCGGCGTCGGCTTGCTCGCCACGCTCATAACGTGGTTTGTTGCGGTGGGAATCGTCAACGACCTGACGACAAGCTTTCCAGCCCTGGACATTCAGGCCGCGACGGGACTTTTGGCCGTCGTGGTGCTGCTGGTCGTGATGAATTGGTTCTTCCACAAAGTCTATTGGGGCGGATGGATCGCCCTGCACAACCGGCGGAAAAAAGATCTGCTCAGGGATGCTGATTCCCCCGAGACCTCCGGAGGGCGGTTGCTGTGGGGAATGGGCCTGCTCGGCTTTTCGTCGCTCTATCGCGAGGGTTTTGAAGTGGTCCTTTTTTTGCAGAGCTATCGGCTGCGGCTGGGCGGCGCCATTGTGCTGGAAGGCGTGCTCCTGGGCCTCCTTTTCACCGCAATCGTCGCGGCCCTGACCTTTGTCGCCCATCGGCGCCTGCCCTATCGGCGGATGCTGGTGCTCACCGGCGTCCTGCTCGGGGGTGTGCTCCTGGTGATGGTCGGCGAAGAGGCGCAGGAGATGCAATTGGCGCACTGGTTGCCGACGACGAACATCGATTGGCTGGCCCATATTCCCGCGTGGATGGGCGTGTGGTTCTCGGTTTTCCCGACCGTGGAGACTTTGTCCGCCCAGGGGATAGCCGCCCTGTTCATCGTCGGTTCCTACTGGCTGGTCAGGCTTCCGGCCTGGCGCCAGCAGTGCCAGGCCGAGTGCGCAGCCGAGCTGGAATCCGTGGATGGCAAGAAACATTGCACCCCGCTCTGCGTCTCCGCCACGGTCTGCCAGCCCTTGAAAGTGGCGGACGCCATTCGCCGGCGCTGACGGTCTCTATCACGTCCCCCGTTTGTTGCCGTAGAGTTCGATCTGGAGGCGGGGGGCGTAGCGGTAGCCGCGGGTTTTGCAAAGGTCGCTCAGCCAGCCGGCGCGGGCGCGCAGGACTTCCTGGGTGATGCCCTCCGGCATCAGCATCACTTTGTCCCGCGGTATGTCGCGCTTGAGGGAGGTGAGCATGCCGGCGAGTTCGTCCAGGTCGCCCGGTTGCGCCACCACGAATTTGAACTGGTAGTCGTACCCGCCCTCGAGCCATGCGCGCACCATGGCGGGCTGCCAGCGCGTCGCCTCGTGCTTCTTGCGCCATGCGGCGTGCTGCGTCCCGCTCGGCGCTGAATTGAGGAGTTTGGGAGAAAGTGAGGCGAGATCGCAGGCGATGCCTTCGGGAGCAACGGTCGCGGCTGTCTCGATCGTGATATGGTACCCGAGTAACTTGAGCTCGGCCGCGAGTTCGCGGATCTCCTTGGCAATCATCGGCTCTCCGCCGGTAAGCACAACGTGGCGCGCAGCGGCGTGGGATTGCACCGCGACAACGATCTCCTCAACCGTGCGCGGCTCGCCTTCCGGATTCCAGGAGGCGTAAGGCGTGTCGCACCAAGCGCAGCGGAGATTGCAGCCGCTGGTGCGCACAAAAACCGAGGGGACGCCCGCCAGACCACCCTCGCCCTGGATCGAGTAAAAAATCTCGGAGATCAGCATGGCGCGGGCTTCGCCGGCAGTGGACCGGTCGACTCGTAGGCCGTCGGATCGGTCAACCCCGCCTGGGCAAATGCCTCGCGGCGCTCCACACAGGTGCCGCATCGGCCGCAGTGGATGGCTCCCCCCCTGTAGCACGACCAGGTGCGCGCGAAGTCCACCCCCAGGGCGGCGCCCTCAGTGGCGATGCGCGCCTTGTCCCAGGCGATGAAAGGCCGCAGCAACTGGATGCCCGCGTATGTGCCCGTCCGCATGGCATCGCCCATCGCGCGCATGAATTCTTCGCGACAGTCGGGATAAATGACGTGATCTCCGCTATGCGCGGCGATGACCAGCCCCTTGGCGCCGATGCTCTCGGCAAACCCGGCAGCAATGGAAAGCATGATCGCGTTGCGAAACGGCACGACGGTCTGCCGCATGTTGTCGGCCTGGTAATGTCCCTCTGGGATGGCTCCGCCGCTCACCAGCAACGAGGAGACGAAAAGCCGGTTCACAAAGGGCAGCGGGACGATCTCATGCCGCACGCCAAGCCGGGCCGCATGTCCCGCCGCGCAGGGAATCTCCCGGGCGTTGTGCTTCGCCCCGTAGTCGAAGCTCAGCGCCGCAGTCACGTCGTGCGACTTTTGGGCGAAGTAGAGCGCGGTTACGGAATCCATGCCACCGGAGCAGAGAACAACGACTTTCATTTCGGGATGATAGCGACAAAACAGCGGCGCACGAAGGTTTTTTCTTTCCGGGATATCTTCACTCGGCAAGGTGGAGCGGGTTGCCCCTAACACGCTCGTTCGGCTCGAGCCCAATTAGC
>Ga0302326_10028646_pt1 | contig 11202 bp, 8 predicted proteins | sample Palsa_T0_3_FD_202264 | JGI IMG/M metagenome (GOLD analysis project Ga0302326, IMG submission 202264) | Peat permafrost microbial communities from Stordalen Mire near Abisko, Sweden - Palsa_T0_3 | ecosystem: Environmental > Terrestrial > Soil > Palsa > Peat permafrost | place: Sweden: Abisko...
CGTGTCCCACCTGCCATGGATCCCGATATAACGCGAAGACCCTCGAGGTCAGTTACCGGGGACTGTCGATCGCCGGTGTCCTGGGGCTAACGGTTGACGCCGCCTGGGAGTTTTTCGCTGAGGAATTACAGGTGCATCGAGCATTAAGCGTCGTTCGGGAAGTGGGTCTGGGATACCTGCGCCTCGGGCAGCCGGCAACGGAACTCTCCGGCGGTGAAGCGCAGCGGATCAAGCTCGCAACTGAACTCCAACGGATCGCACGCGGCGATACTCTCTACGTGCTTGATGAGCCCACCACTGGGCTGCATGCGGCAGATGTGGAGCGTCTCGTACTGCAACTCGACAAGCTGGTTGATGCGGGCAATACGGTGTTGGTCGTCGAGCATGATATGCGGGTTGTCGGGGCAAGTGACTGGGTCATTGACATTGGCCCAGGTGCCGGCGACGAGGGCGGTCGTGTGATTGCGGTTGGCACGCCTGCTGAAGTGGCGACGACGTCTAACAGCCGCACGGCACCTTACTTACTGCGCGTGCTTACCGATGTTCCGCGTAGCGGAGACTCGACTTTTACTCGTGCCTCAAGTTGAGAAGCGGCCAGCGGCGGTGCGCCGATTATTCGCAGCAAGAGTAGCAATGTTGTTCGATTTTCTGATAGGGAGCATGCAAGATGATTACGATCTCTGCGTTCAAATGGGTTCCAGAGTTTGCCCGCGGCCAAGTGCGCGACTTGCGCGCACGTTGGGCGCTCGAGGAAGCCGGGTTGCCCTACAAGACTCGCCTGCTCGAGCAGGGAGATCAGAATAAGCCGGAGTATCGCGCTCTGCAGCCGTTCGGACAGGTGCCGATTTTCGAGGAGGACGGCCTCATACTCTTCGAGTCCGGAGCCATCGTGCTGCACATAGGCGAGCAGAGCGAGTCGCTGCTACCGGGGGACGCAGGGGCGCGTGCGCGCGCGACGCAGTGGCTGATCGCAGCGCTCAATTCGATCGAACCATTCGTGATGAATGTCGCGCTGATCGACCTCTTCTATGCGCAGGAAGAGTGGGCTAAGCTTCGCCGGCCCGGTGCCTTGGAATTCGTGAATAGGCGCCTGTCTGCCCTCTCCAAGTGCCTGGGTGACAAGTCCTTTCTAGACGGCGAGCGCTTTACGGCGGGCGACCTTATGATGACGACGGTCCTGCGCATCCTCGCGCATACCGACATTGTCTCCAGCGACCAGCGGCTGGCTGCCTACATCGAGCGCTGCACCGCGCGCCCCGCTTTCAAACGCGCGCTCGGGGCGCAGATGGGAGATTTTAGTGAAGCGCCCAGCCGCGCGGCAGCGGCAACAAGCTAAGCGTCACGATCACGAGATGAGGCCGATCGCGCCAGCCGCCAGGGCACCTTGGCGAAACCGCGGGTCGTGCGCGCTCATCATTATTCTGGCGCTCGCCGGGATCGCGCTGCCGGGCTCTGCAAGAGCGCAAAACGTACGCACGCCAAATCCAACGCCTTCCATCACGTCGCTTCTGCCGTCGTCGGTCACGACGGGTGCCGCATCATTCAAGCTGACGGTCAATGGAACCAACTTCATTTCGACTTCTACCGTGCAGTGGAATGGGAGTAAGAGACCTACGTCCTATGTGAGTGCGAATCAGCTCACCGCTTCGATTGCTGCCACTGACGTCGCTACGCCTACCTACGTGGCCGTCACAGTTGCAAATCCGACTCCGGGTGGAGGCACCTCGGCAAGCGTCGGATTTACGCCCTTGTGGGCCGAACCTGCGCATGGCGCTGAGGGTTACTTAGTCGAGGTATCGACCGATTTGACTTCGCTTGCGCAGCTGAACTCTTTTGGCGGTCCCCTCGTTGCTGCCTGGAATCCTAAGACAGCCAGCGCAGCCGGACCCGGAATGCATATCTTGATGTTTGGTTCGCCAGTCGCTTTATGCCCTCCACATTCGCCAGGGCCGATGTCGAGCTTTTCAGATGCAGTGCTCACTTCAGTCGGCTATCCAGGACATTCCTCAGCAGTGCCTACAGACATGCGCTTCGAACCGAGACCTATGAGCGCCTGCTCGTCGGCCGCAGCTGTGGATCATGGCCCCGAAATCGTCTTTTTCGATCGTTCGCAGGCGTGGCTCTATACGGCGTCACTGGGAAATCCAAGCGATCTGTTGTCGCTCTTTTCGCCACTGGGTCAGAATGGGAAAGGAGTCAATGCCCATATAGTTGTATCGTCCGTTAGCTACCGACTGCCCAATCCGGGATCGCCAGTCCGTCCGTGGGCATTGAACGGTCGCGCTAGGCTGGCGACATTGGCCCAAGTAGTGCGCATTCGAGCAAAAGACGCTGCGGATCTCACTCAGACCAAGCAGGAGATAGCTGCCTATTTTATCAACACCGCTTGCGCCGTTTCGAATCCAAGCAGGCTTTGCCAGATCTATTACCAATTTGCCGTGGTCCTTGCACAATCTAACGTCGGTGATTGGGCATCGCCTTCCGAGTTTCAAGCACCTCATTTTTTCCTGGATCGCGCGCAGAATAATCTGCCTATCGTTGACGTTGCCCTTATTCCGGAGGCTGGGAAGACCATCATCAGTGATGAGTCCGGCGTCGCTTTGTTCACGTCGCGCGGTCGGCCAACGCAACACGGCGGCTTTTCGCCGATGCAATTCGACGTCGAAATAGATCTCAGTCAGTTCGAGAACGCGATCCGCATAACGAGTGCCCTGACACTCGCTCAGTCAGTAGGGACTGATACGGCTTGTGCACAGTGTTTACAGGTATTCGGTGTGTCCTGGAACGATCCGAAATCATGGGCGCTGCTCCAGTTGGCAACTCATCAGGAGATATATGACGCATCGGGGAAGGCGGGCGAAATTCTAGGCGGCTACTCCTGGATCTACGGCGGAGCCGCACCCTAATCATTGATCTGATGGGCGTAATTCGGAAAGGTTCGTAATGGTTAATCCTGTGCCCTGGCGCTAAGCGACTGCACGGTCTTTGCGGCGACCGCCACGCTTTCCGTTCTCGCGCGAGGCCTTGGCCTTGCTCGAACTCCGGCTCGACCCTCCAAGCCTGCCGATCTGTTGCATCCACCGACGTGAACCGAAGGCGCCCTCGATGAGCCCCGGAACATACAGATCCGCATCAAGCAGGGGCCAATGCAGCGCGAGCCCATTTGGGCTGACCTTTATTTTCGTTAATTTTGATCGAGGCGCATCCCTCAGCCCTTCGGCCAGTCTCGCTGGAAACGCGAATTCACAACCGTCCTCGAGTGTAATCACGATAAGTCCGCGTCGGGAGTCATACCGAGCGGCGCGCGCAATCGGTCCGCGCGCAATTGCCGTCGCGCCGCGCGCGTCGGCCGCTACAAATTGCTCTCTAGTAATTGCCATGAACCGCTTTCCATGCCGCACATAAACGGTGAACATGCGTTTGCAGTAATCGAGCTACACGGTTTACTTCTGGCCGTGAAAATCTGAAGTTTTCACGCAATTCGATCGGTCCTCTTGGACAATTTAAATTGAACACCGCCTGCCGTTGACCCTCCCAAACGTGCACATGAGCTGGACGATGCTCGTTCGTGTAGATCAGGACCCGCATGCGACCGTAGCGGAGAATTGTGGGAGGCATTATAACCTAAGCGCGGTTAGGTTCAAATGGCGACTGGAGCCCATGGCAGGCTTTTTCTCGTCGCCGCGGCCTCAATTCGATGAACGAAGCGGAAGCGTATTGTCCGGAGCTACCACCCCGCTGCTCGACCCCCCGTCCTGGTTGGACGATTGCCACTCGATGCGACTCGCTACGGAACTCAGTTTCTCTGGCGCCAGGTGCGCGTAGCGCAGCACCATTTCGTACGATTTCCAACCTCCGAGCTCCATCAGTTCTGGTAACGAGGTGCCGCTTTGCACATGCCAGCTTGCCCATGTATGTCGGAGATCGTGGAAGCGAAAGTCTTCGATACCGGCACGCTGTCGCGCTCTATCCCAAGCCGTACTACTCTTCTGAATACGCTTCCCGGCAAAGGGAAAGCACCAGCGTGGATGTTGGCCGAGAGTTGATTGGAGTGCCGCAATGGCATCCGAATTGAGAGGAATGCCGCGTCCTTCCCCTGACTTGGTCGCCCCATGATCGAGCCAAGCAACCTTGCGCGTAAGATCGACTCGATTCCATTCCAGTCCGAATATTTCACCGGCCCGACAGCCTGTCGAAAGGGCAAATCTGACGATTGGCTTCATGTGCTTAGGCATGGCGTCAAGCAATCGGTTGGCTTCATCACGTCGAAGGAACCGTACGCGGCGGCGCGGTTCCTTGAGCATGCGAATTTTGGGCACCGCGGGGATCCAACGCCAATCCTGATGCGCAAGGTTTAAGATCCTGCGCACTATCTCAAGGGCCCGGTTGATCGTCGCGTTCGTAACCCCATCATTTTCTCTGCGGTCGCGGATGAACGGCTGCAATGCCGTCATATCGACGGCGTCAAGGCGTCGCGAGCGCAGATAGGGCGCGAGTTTCTTCAGGTGATCGCGATCATCGGGCAGGGTCTTCTTTTCGGCACATTCCTCAAGGTACCGCACAACCGCTTGTGACCATGCGAAAGAGTCACTCTCTTGATGCTTGGGGCTTTCGAGCGATTCGCTCCGCAGCCGAACGACAAATGCTTCGGCGTCGCGGCGGTCGACACAGCCTGTGCTCTGAGACAGGCGCCTTCCATCCGGAAGAACGAGGCTTACCCACCAATACCGGGAGTCCTTGCGGCGATACAGTTCGCGCTTACGAGCCATAGAAAACGCCGGCTTTGCCAGCGTTCACTTTGGCGATCCCGGAAGAGACTGGCTAGGCGCATTTCCTGTCGATTTCTCCAGAAAGTCGCATTAAACCTCTCGTCGCCTCATTTACGGCTCGCTAGCTCCTCCCGCAGGACAGATAAGTAGTCATACACGCGGGCTCGCGAGCAGAAAATAAAGTCCTGCCGCAAGTACAATCGTTACCGGCAATGTAAAGGCCCACGCAATCACAATTCGCGACAGCATGCGGTATCGCAGCCCCGCTCCAGATGCAACCATGGTTCCTCCGATGCCAGAAGTAACGATGTGCGTTGTGCTAACTGGCAATCCCGTAAAACCCGCGATTCCAATTAACACTGTGGATACAATTTCTGCAGCTGCTCCCTGTGCGGGAGTCAGGTGGATATTGCCTAGCCGCTCTCCCAGCGTTTTGACAATCCGCTTGTAGCCGATCATGGTGCCGATTCCGAGACAGAGCGCGCTCAGGGCGCGTACCCACCACGGCGCGTATTCGACCGATTTGCCGAGCTCCTTGGAGAGTTTTTTGGCCTCGCTCTGATCGTGCACGTTTACTCCCGGCGCCTCTTGCATGTGCTTGAGCTCGGAGATCACTTGGTAAACGTCGCCGCGCACATTGGATCGCTGCTTGGCGGTTTCAGATTTCAACCCAATCTCGAGCGGCGCCGGTGCTGCAGTATCTGTATGTGGAACCGCAAGGAGCGGATTGGCATTGCCTTGGGCAGCCCGTACCTGAATGGAGCGAATCGCGGCGAGTGCGGAGTCCTTTTGATCGTCGCCGTATCGTTGTATGAGCGGCCGCGCCTGTTGCATGAGTCGCGGCAGTTCATTCAGAGACTGCCAAGCCGTTGGATTTAGGGCGTATGAGGCAGGAAACAGGCCGATTATAGTCAGCATGATTAAGCCAATGCTTTTCTGACCATCGTTTGTTCCATGAGCAAAGCTGACACCAGTGCACGTCAAGATAAGGATCGCACGCATCCACCACACTGGGGGCTTATCGCCAGCGGGCTCATATAAATGCTTGTCATGCACGGTCTTGCGGGTCAGTAGATACAACGCGCCTGCAAGCACGAAACCCAGAAGCGGAGAAATTGCCAGCGCTTCCAACACCTTCCACAGCTGAGCCCAGTGCACACCTTCGCGTAAGCTGCGTGATTGTGCCAGTGCGTTACCCAGTGCGACGCCTACGAGTGCGCCAATCAGACAATGCGAACTAGAATTCGGCAAGCCAAACCACCATGTCCCGATGTTCCAAAATAAGGCAGCTATGAAGAGTGAAACGAGCATTGCTACTGCGGGTCCGCCATCGGGCGGGGTCAGCACTTCCGCTGGCAACAATTCAACGAGCGCATAGGCGACCGCGATACCGCCCACGAGGACACCAATGAAATTCATGAACCCGGACCACACGACCGCGGGCCCTGGCGGTAGGGATTTCGTGTAGATAACCGTCGCGACGGCGTTTGCCGCGTCGTGGAAGCCATTGGTAGCTTCAAACATCATCACCATTAAGAGCGAAAAGATGAGCAGGCCGAAGGCGAGCGCTGAAGCTGGATCGAGTTGAGTGAGCATTGCCGTCCCAAAAGGCCTTTTACGATCAACCGTTGGCCGCCGGGCGTGTTCCCCCTGTCACGAAAACTTAATTCTGCACGCGAGAGATCCGGACGGGCATGGTGAAGAGTGTAGGTCGGCGAGAGGAAGAGCGGAAGGTCTGTGGATCTCGGGGGCGGGAGGGCGTTTGAATCCAGTCGGCGTGGCATCAAGCCCATTGCAGACGGGTACATGCGAGATCGCCCGATCCCAAGAAGAGTCGTGGCGCGAGACAACCAGTTCAGCCGTAACGCCGTGAGAATCCTTCACGGATGTGGCGGGCAAGCTCTGATGCAACCTTCGTCACGCCCTTCGGTGGAAGACGCAAATTTATGTGGAATTCTGGCAGCCGTGGCAGGGATCCGTCCGGCAACACTTCAACGCGCTCCGGGACGGTGTGGAACAGAAATGGTGCCACAGCCATGTCCGCCTCAAGCGTCGCGAAGACTGGCTCCAGGCTCCCGACCTGGCAGATCGGCCTCCACTCGATCCCGGATTTTGTTAGCGCCTTAATCGCAAACGCCCTGAACGCGCAGCCTTCTTGCCCCAATGCCACCGCTAAAGGGCGCCTACGCCACGCATCACCGCCCCTGGAGCCCACCCAGACAAGACGGTCCGTTAGCAACAGTTGCTCGCGCTTACCCGGCTCCGATTCTGTCATCAGCGCGAGATCAACTTTTTGTTCGGATAAGCCAACGCGCAGGGAGCGAGTCGTTTCACTCACCAGGGTCACGAGCACGTTGGGATGCTCCTGGGTGAAACGGCGCAGGATCGGGGGCATGAGTTCGCCTACGACGTCATGAGGGACGCCGAGACGCACTTCACCCGAGAAATCGGCCTGTTGCATCTGCTCCAGCACGTGATCGTTGAGCGCGATCAGGCGATGCGCCTGAGCAATGAGTTTCTCGCCATCACGCGTTAGCCGGGCGGCGTCGGCTGCGCGTTCAAATAGGTGCATGCTGAACAAGGCTTCCAATCGTTTTATCTGCTGGCTCACGGCGCCTTGACTCAGATTCACCACTCTTGCGGCTGTCGTCATGCGACCCGTTTCCGCGACTGCCACGAATGAGCGCAACAAACCGATGTCGATGTCTCTGAGCCCGCGCATGGTATTAGATCTCCTAATAGCGGCTAGCAGCTAAATTAGATTCTCACTATGCCGAGTGCACGCTAATCTTGCAACTTCAAGTGCGGGTGCCGGTGGAATTCGCGATATGTCTATGCACGGGCGGCGCGAAGCGCTGCAGGACTCGTGGCAGGCAAAGCCGCAGAAGTAATAGGTGACTTCAATGGAGGGAATGACAATGAGCGCAGTGCTAGAAAGAGGCGACGACTACGTCGTCAAGGACATTTCTCTGGCCAATTTTGGCCGTAAGGAAATTAAGATCGCGGAAACCGAGATGCCTGGACTGATGGCGATTCGCAAGGAATTTGCTGCCGGAAGACCTTTGAAAGGCGCACGGATTTCGGGCTCGCTGCACATGACGATACAGACGGCCGTTCTAATCGAGACGCTCGAAACCCTCGGTGCCGAGGTGCGTTGGGCGTCCTGCAATATTTACTCTACGCAGGATCATGCGGCAGCCGCCATTGCTGCAAACGGTACTGCGGTCTTTGCGATTAAGGGCGAGTCGTTTGCCGACTATTGGGATTACACGCATCGCATCTTTGAGTGGCCAGACAGTGGCTACAGCAACATGATTTTGGATGATGGCGGGGACGCTACAATGTTGCTGCACTTGGGCGCCAAGGCGGAGAAAAACATTGCCGTGCTTGCGAAGCCCGGCAGTGATGAGGGAGAGCACCTATTCAGTGCCATCAAGGCCAAGCTCAAGGTGGATTCGGCGTGGTATTCGAAGCGCCTCAGCAAGATCAAGGGCGTCACCGAGGAAACCACAACAGGTGTCAAGCGTCTGTACCAGATGCATAAGAACGGCGAACTGGCTTTCCCTGCGATTAACGTTAACGACTCGGTTACCAAGTCCAAATTCGACAATCTGTACGGCTGCCGCGAATCACTGGTCGACGCGATCAAGCGGGCGACTGATGTAATGGTTGCGGGCAAGGTTGCAGTTGTCTGCGGCTATGGTGACGTCGGCAAGGGATCTGCGCACGCCCTCCGCGCCTTGTCCGCCCAAGTGTGGGTTACCGAAGTCGATCCAATCTGCGCCCTGCAGGCGGCGATGGAAGGTTATCGCGTCGTCACGATGGATTATGCCGCCGACAAGGCGGATATCTTCGTTACCGCCACGGGCAATGCGCGGGTGATCACAATGGCGCACATGCAGCGCATGAAAGATCAAGCCATTGTCTGCAACATAGGCCACTTTAACAACGAGATTGAGGTCGCCGAACTGCGTGGTAACAAGTGGGAGAATATTAAGCCGCAGGTCGATCACGTGATATTCCCAGGCGGCAATCGCATTATCCTGCTTGCTGAGGGTTGTTTGGTAAATCTTGGTTGTGGCACGGGACATCCCTCCTACGTGATGAGCTCCTCGTTTGCGAATCAAGTGATCGCGCAGATCGAGCTTTTCACGCGTACCGAACATTACGCACCGGGTGTGTATGTGTTACCAAAGCACTTGGACGAGAAAGTGGCGCGGTTGCAGCTCACGAAGCTTGGCGCACAGCTAACCGAACTCACGGAAGCCCAGGCCACATACATCGGCGTATCGAGGCACGGCCCATACAAACCTGATCAATATCGGTACTGACCGTTGCGGCAAAGCCCTATGACGTCAAGGGATCGATGTCTCAGGCCGAGGTGGTTGAGAATCGCGGTGATGGGCTTCGAGATTATGGGCTTCGAGGTGGCGCCATTGCGGCGCGACGCGCGAATCCATTACGCAGCATGTGATGATTACAGAGATTTCTGCACGCATCGCCTATCATTACGAGTCGTCATGCCCGTTAGCCCTTTGCCGATCGTGAGGTAGCTCCCCATGAACGAGTTGCGTATCTGGATCATTGCGGCTTGGGTTACGCTGCCGACCGTTATGTACGGAGGCTATTCTCTTCTTAATTACATCAATCGCAATAACACACTGACTGAGTTTCAAGTGCGGTGGTTCCGGGCGGGCCATGCTCATGCTGGCGTATTGGTGGTGATGTCGCTGCTCTATTACGTGTTTATGGGCAAGACTTCCCTGTCTCCTGCGCTCAAGCACGCTGGTTGCGCGACACTCTTTGTGGGAATCCTGGCTCAATCGGGTGGCTTCTTTATCCACATGCTCGTTGGAAATCCCAACCAGGCTTCAATCGGCAACACGGTAACCGTCATTGGCGCCGCTCTGCTGACGCTTGCCATCGCGCTACTGGTTTACGGGCTGAGCACCACGCACTGAGAACGACATGAGTGCGCATTCTCAGGATGTGCCGTGCCGTGAAGCGCAACGGAAATCGAGGGCGAGCACTCAGGGCAGCAAACGTCATGTATTCGCCGACCTCCTGGTTAGGAACCAGGGGCTTGAGGCATTCGGATTCCAGCATCATGGCTCGTCAATATCCGTCGATCAGTCGGCCGTAGCGAGCCGTTTTTTAGCTCAACGACTTCTATCGCACACACGATGAGTACCTCGAGGCTCCGGCAACGGCGCCAACTGCCGAGTGCGAGCCGATCGTGCTCAAGGCCAGTGTCAACCCTGTTCGAGGCGGCCAACCTGCGGCACGCGCGCGAGTGGGCAGTCTTCAAGGACGCGGACATTCCGGATGACATCCTGATCCCGGGAATGCTCATGACGACCACCATCGTCGCAGGTTGCCGACCAGACGGCGTCCGGCGCATCCTATCGGTACGAAGCAGAATGGTTAGGGGGCAGGCAATGTCTGGAGAAGCAACCGCAGCGGGCAGCCCAGCCACTGACTAACGTGGATCGCGCATCTCGATGAGGGGATTGAGCGCCTCGGCGTGATATAACCGGCTTCGAGCGATCCGGAAAAGCGTCCGATATTAGATGCGGAGTATGGCGGTTTCACCGACTGACACACTTAAGGTTGCACGCGATTTCCTGCTCGCCCATCGGGAAGATTATGCGACGGCACGGCGAGATTTCCGCTGGCCGCGACTCGATCGCTTCAACTTCGCCCTCGACTGGTTCGATGTGATCGCGCGCGAGCGAGATCGTGAAGCGCTGCGAGTGGTCCATCAGGACGGATCGGTTGAATCAAGTCGCTTTTCCGATCTCGCGCGTGCGTCCGATCGGCTGGCAAATTACCTGCGCTCGTTGGGTGTGCACCGTAGTGACACCGTACTTCTGATGCTGGGCAACGTTACCCCGCTCTGGGAATCCATTCTCGCGATCGCCAAATTAGGCGCCGTCTTGATTCCGGCATCGCCGCTCCTGAGTCGCGATGATTTGAAGGATAGGCTCGACCGCGGCGCGGTGCGGGCGGTGATCGCAGGGGCGGCCTATACGGATCGATTTCCGGCCGGCGCCTGGACCGGCGTGACAGTGGGTGCCGATGTGCCGGGCTGGCATCCGTTTGGCGACGCCGCCAAGGCGGACGCGGGTTTTCTGGCCGACGGGGCAACCAACGCGACCGATCCGTTGATTCTCTACTTCACCTCCGGTACGACATCCAAGCCCAAGCTTGTTTTACACAGTCACGTCTCCTATCCCGTAGGCCATCTGTCAACGATGTACTGGATCGGGTTGAGGCCGGGAGACGTGCATCTCAATATCTCATCGCCCGGCTGGGCCAAACATGCCTGGAGCAGCTTGTTCGCCCCGTGGCTTGCCGAGGCGACGATTCTGACGCTCGACCACGCGCGTTTCGATGCAGAGGCGACGCTTGACGCGATACCGCGGGAGCGGGT
>Ga0302326_10028647_pt1 | contig 11202 bp, 10 predicted proteins | sample Palsa_T0_3_FD_202264 | JGI IMG/M metagenome (GOLD analysis project Ga0302326, IMG submission 202264) | Peat permafrost microbial communities from Stordalen Mire near Abisko, Sweden - Palsa_T0_3 | ecosystem: Environmental > Terrestrial > Soil > Palsa > Peat permafrost | place: Sweden: Abisko...
ATGCGACGCATCATTCGTCGACGAGAGGGTGCAGTATAGATATTAGGGCTGAAAATGCTTACTCGACAGCGAGCCATTCTCAGGTTGATCGGCAACGAAGGCGGCTCTTTAACCCGCCTCCGGCTAGTTAAGCTCGCTTTCTTGCTGAGCCGTGAACGCAAAGCACCGAGAGCTGGATTGTATGATTTTGTACCGTACAAGCACGGCCCATTCTCTTTCACGCTCTATCATGAACTCCGCGCCCTCGGACGTGATGGATGGCTGGACGAAGAAGAGCATGATGTCGGACTTGCCGAGACTCCGCACTTGGAGACGGCGTTTTTGGATAAGCAATTTCTGGCTTTGATCGATGGGCTGAGCGACCGTCACCGTTCTACGTCAACGACTGCGATGGTAGATGGCGTCTATCGCGATTACCCGTGGTTCACGCTGAACTCAGAGTGGATGCCGAAACGGGCGGTCTCCAGACCAGAAGCCGAGTCCGCAGTTTACACAGTGGGTTATGAAGGCATTATGGTGGATGCTTTGCTTGATTGCCTACTGCGCCGAGGAATCAAGCGTCTCATCGACGTTCGCTGTAATCCCATTGCGCGCCGATATGGGTTTCACAAGAATACGCTGTGCAGGCTGTGTGGCGATGTCGGAATCGAGTATCTCCACTTCGCATCGCTCGGTGTTCCGTCTGCATGGCGCACTGATTTGTCCGATCGCCCATCTTATATGCGACTCTTTGAACGATATGACAGGGAGATACTCCCGAAGCAGCACGCGGCCGTTGAGAAAGTAGCTGGCCTGATGGTCGATATGCCGTCCGCATTGATGTGCATGGAGGCCGATCACGATTCTTGTCACAGGAGTCGGCTCGCTGCGTTGGTGTCCCGCCAGACACTGCTCCAGGTCGTAGAGCTGAGAGAAGCGTGAAGCCGTCCTTTTCCAAGGCTAAGGTTCTCATCACTGTAATGACCTACCCGCATCCTTCCGAGTCTCACAAAGAGCTTGTGTGTTCGGCAGGCATAACTGAAGGTGGGGAATGGGTTCGACTCTATCCTATTGATTACAGATATCGCCCCAAGAATCAGCAATTCCGAAAATACCAATGGATCGAAATCGGACTCGCCGAACAGGGCGCCAGAAATGACAATCGGCGCGAAAGCCGGAACCCGGATCTTGAGTCCATTCGGTTGCTCGGGGAACCGCTATCCACAAGAGACCACTGGCGCGCGCGGCGGGAGATCATTGATCGCCTTCCACACCATACTCGAATTGAGTTGGAAGCTCTCTACGAAAGCCAAAAGGTTTCCTTGGGTGTCGTTCGGCCGAGCGAAATTCTTGATCTCAAGGTCGAGGCTGTTGACCGCGAATGGAAACCGCAATGGAAAGCGGCGCTCAACCAATTCAGTCTGTTTAGTGGTCCTCCGAAATTCTTGGAGAAGCTGCCCTACAAATTTAGTTATGTGTTCCGATGCGCCGACAGCGGCGAGAAAGTGCACACTGCCATGATCGAGGATTGGGAACTCGGCGTGCTTTACCGAAAGGAAGTTGAGCGACTCGGAGACGAACAGGCTGCTATCACCAACGTCCGTAAGAAATTCTTCGACGAACTCTGTGGGCCCTCGAAGGACACACGCTTTTTCATGGGGACAGTCTTTCCGTACAACACTTGGGTCGTGCTTGGAGTCTTTTGGCCGCCCAAAGAAATCCAAGGCTCTTTGATCTGAACCGATCTTGAACTCGTATTCGTGCTTTGCTCCTCTAGTACTTGGCCGGACGGAAGCCAAGGGGGCTAGAGGCTTGATCCTTGATTCCGAAATATGTTCGCATTTGCAAACGAGCACCAGGACACCGGGGTGTCCTCAGTGATCCGCCGAAAAAACGGCGCGATCTACCGCGCTTTCGTTGTGAATGATAGCGTCCTTTATCATTCACCATCCGAGTTGGCAAGGGGTGAGGTGCAAAGCGGGGAATCCGCAACAAAAAATCGGGGGCTTGTACGAGTAGCCGGTGATGCGAACAGAGCTTTAAACCAAACTGGCAGACCAGAGGGAGTGTCCAATGGCGCAAGAAGGTACACCGGTGAAAACCCATGTCGGGGCCGGTGTACATTTTTGGGCCGACCTCCTCTTCCACGACCGTCATCCTCCCCATCGAAAAGAATGCGGCATGGCGGATCGCTGAAACTGCCCTTCGGGTCTTGCTTTCCATTCTCCGCACCCTTCGCCGGTGAACACCGCATATTCCCCTCAAGCGTTTGTAGCAAAACCATAAGCCCTGGCAGTCAAACGCGGTATCCGATACAAACTGCGGTTTATATGGAGTCGCCCATGCCCCACAACGTGTCCAAGAGAAGAAGCTCCTCTGATCGCGACAGGTTCGCGATTATCGCTGCCCCCCAAGAGGTCATACCTCTTGCGGATCGTCGGCGTCGCGCCATACTTAAGACGGCGAGGCTGGCTTAGGTAGAACACGAAAGCACCTAATCCAACGGCCAGGAATAAGGGAATGGAACAATTAAGAAAGTATGGCTTACAGGAAAACCGACACCTGATTGCAACAATTTTCAACCCAAAGTCGGCCGGTTATCGAGATCTGCAATATCTTGAACGCGCTTTGGAGGACGCATGTACTCAGGCTCAGAGAGCCTTCGGACCGAACGACGAAATTTATTTGGACGCGAGAATAAACGCTGCTCTTTTCTATTGGTATCGCTTACAAAAATATGCGCTGGCGGGCGATCACCTTCAGTTTGCAGTTGCCGTAGTTGAGAATAACCCGGGAGTTGCCCCTGAACTGCTGGCGAAATTATTATCTGCATCGGCTTTAAACGAGAGCCGGAGAAGGCCAGCCGATGACACCAACTCTATAACTGGGATTCTTTCAGGGACGCTGGCTGAGCCGTTTGGCCATCGTGTCGAGAAAGGCGATTTCCGATCGGCCATCAAGGTCTTCGAACTGATGGCGGAAACCGCTCGGCGTACTGATCGCCCTGTTCTTTCATATCTCATTGCGGAGCTTGGCCCCTCATTCTGTTACGAACTTTGGACCCTGGGTCACAGAAGTGAAGCTATCCAGATACTCAGAAATGAAGTTTTGGCGGACGCTGCGCAAACATGGGGCGAGGAAAGTCTCCAGGCAAAACGGATAGCATCCGAAGTGCGCTGGCTCGAAGAGTTGAAATCGGGCGAGTCTCAGGTTTCGTTTGGCTCGGTGGAACAAGCCCGGAGAGAAATGCAGGACGTATTCCTCACCGCAACTCTGCCTGCGCAGTTTGCAATCACTCCCGTTGAGTCAGCGCTATTCGAACAGGTTTACAACAGCGTGAATTAATTCCGGTCGGCCGCTCCTGATCAGATCGGCCGATCCATCGCAAATTGCGAGGCTGGCATCCGGAACCTGCTGAATGAAATGCAGGATGCCGGGGAATACGCTGCCATCATGAACTGGACCGACAGCTTCCTTCGGGCTGCAACAGATCAGATACGGAACGTCAGCGAGCGCCGCCGTTTCAACGAACGCTTGTCTCCAGATGAACGCGACCGCATCGCATCTCTCAAAGAGGGCGACGTAGTCCGAATGCCGATACAGGGCTTGAACCCGAGCCAGGAATGGCTTTCCCGCGAACATACCTGCTGGCTCCTGAATGGTTGTGGCGAGAACGGTCGTTCAAACGCTGTTGCAGTGCTCATTCTGATGCCGTGTCTGGACGTCCTTGCAAGCCTCTACGGCATTAGCCTGGACGGCAGGAAAAGACAAAAGTCGCTGGAGCTTCGGAAGTTGGTCCTGAGTTTGGCCCACGCAAATTGCTCTGACCGGGACCTTGTCAGCCGGATGCGGGTGAAACTTGCGCAGTCTCTTGTCGACAATGCCAGCGGCGACTGGGATGACTTGATGAGGTGCCTGTTGGTCCACACGGACAGCCTGGATTTTTCAGTCCAGTCTCCCCTATCTTACTATGCCGCACTCGGCAGCGCATTACGCGCAACCGGCTATTGGATGCGGCGAGTGCAGAGCGGGACCTCATCATGGGTCTCAAAAAGCAGTTATCCCTTCATGGACCTCGTTTTTGCAGGTGAATCTGCGAAGGCGGCGTTTGCATTCTTCAGCAAAACTCCCTTTACGATTGAGTGGGCTCAGCTGACGCACAGTCAGTCCGACGCCTTGATTACGAAGACCCCACATGACAACCCGGATTCTGAAACCACCAGACACAAAGATCCCGACGTGGGGAAGGACGAAGACAATGCGGAAAGAGACTTCCTGTATGCCGGCATCCGTCATCTGGCAGCCGCCGATTTTGTCCTGGACCCGATTCACTTTACCGAGCGCTGGATCGACATTCAGATTCTGCGTGCCAGGGCGCTGAATTCCGCGGCAGCGTTCGAAAACGCCTTGCCGGACGATCCATCGGCTGTGCTGATAAGGGCAAAGACCTTGATCTCCCATCTGGAGCCATCCGGTCTTCATCTGCGCCTGAACCTGGCGCTTGCTTCTTTGGGAGCGATCCACACCGCCGCCGTCATTGCCGAACTTCCTGCGCAGGCTGATCGGGCGGTTGCGTCCAGCAGACGCTATGGCGTTCGCACATTTCTTGAGCTCTGCGAGTTTGGGGAAGCGCTCTTCAGCAAAGCACATTTCGACGATGCCGCGTCCGTGCTCCATCATGCGTTGGAAATTGGTGAGCGGCTTTTCCTTATGGGGCGGAGCCTAGACAGCCTGAGGACCATTTCGCACCATCTCGCGCGCGTAGCGGGGCAATTCGCCTACTGCTGCCACAGAGCCGGCGAATACACCAAAGCAGTGATGGCGATCGAGCGCGGCAAAGCACGGTTGTTGCTTGCATCACTCAAAAGCGAGCAAATCGATTGGGAAATGCTTCCGGAAGAGACGCGAATTCGGGGGAAGCAACTGTTTGAGGAGCGCCGGCGGCTGATTGCCGAATCGGACAGCTCGGTGGCGTTCATTGAAGACATTGATCGCCTTGCGGAGTTGCAGGCGGAACTATCCGAGTTGCTTCGCGGCGACATGGATTCACTCCTCCCCCGGGCGTTCTCCATTCAGTTTCTTTCCGACATCCCCTCCGGCAGCGTCATCGCGTTACCACTAATCACGGAGCACGGATCTGCTGTCTATCTTGTCCGACCCTTAGTCGGTGAAGTGTGCGCCGAAGACGTAATTCACCTACCTGAATTTACTTCTGCAACGCTAAAAAGTTGGCTTAACGGCGGGGAGGCGCCCGGCTGGCTGGATGCCTATGTACAACGGAATCGTTCCCGGCTCAATCAGAACAGATTTCAACGCAAGATCGAGGAAATATCCCGTCTTGCATTTACAACCCTCATCGGCCCGATTTGCGACCGGGTGCGAGGACACGAGTTGGCGGACATTATTTTTGTGCCCGCGGACGGGCTTCAGTTATTGCCGTTGGTTTGCTCTGGTGGGGAGACCACCGAAGCACCTGCGGATGGGCAGAGAAATCCTCTGAACGACTTCACTTTCAGGACCGTGCCGTCGGCTACCGTATTGCAGATACTGCGACGACGGTATCAGGCGCCCTCAGGAAAACGGGGCATGGTAGTCGGCGTAAGCACGTACGACGCCCCGGAGTGGGCCCCTCTTCCAAACGCCACGATTGAAGCAACAATCGTTGCTGATCAGCTGGGCGTTACGCCGCTGCTGGATGGCGCCGCTACGGCCGATCGGGTATCGCAGGAGATCAACCGCTCGAAGTATGTGCACATTGCCTGTCACGGCGCAAGTTGGGCGACCGATCGGATGTTCTTCGCCGGTTTCAGTTCCAAAGCCGTCCTGATCCTGAACAATGACGGATTAACCACACGCGATATCATCTCATCCTGGGACTTGCAGGGCACGCAACTCGTGAGTCTGTCAGCCTGCGACACAGGATTGGTGGATTTGTATCGCCCGTGGGATGAGTTCGAGGGAGTGTCCAGCCCGATGCTCGGTTTGGGCGACTGGAAGGTCATTGACAGTCTGTGGTCTGTTGACGATAAGAGGACTTCCTTGCTAATGGCAAAGCTTTATCGCAACGTCATAGTTCACGGGATGAATCCGGAGCGAGCGCTGGGGCAGGCGCAGAATTGGTTGCGTTCGGCCACTCTGTTAGAATTGCAGACGACATTTCCGCAATTATTCAGTGATGAAGAAAAACAGAATTTGGAGCCCGGAAATTTACAGCCATTCGCACACCCATATTTTTGGGCGTCTTTTGTTATGATCGGATAGATTATCAGGTAACTCACGCGATGTAAGAATGGCGAATCTGAATGAACGGATTTCCGCCGCAACCCAATTCATTGAGCATGTCGACTTGCCTCGCGCTTCGAGTTCGGCTCGGGCAGGCGAGGACTTCTACGCCAGGATAAAACCTGTAAATTCGCAGCAAAGTCTGGCGATTGGACGCGGGATTGTCACCTTCGTGCCGCAGATGCCATCCGGAAAGAGGGAGGTTGTGGCAAACAGCTTTCTGCTCGCCCAGCTTGCCGCCGACAAACGAGCATCTGCGGGCCATGATTTAGATGAATGGTACCGGGCTTTTTTTGAGGCGCTGACACACATTGGCTGGCTCATCGAGCATCGGGATTTCAACGAGTACACAACGCGTGGAGAAGAGGTTGAGACACATCAGGCGATTTTGGGGATCGTCGCCGCCCTTCTAGGGAGCGGGACCGCGGCTTACCTGCTGGTGAAGGCTACCCTCGATGCTCTGGGCAAGCTGAGTCAGGAGGACTGGATCGTTCTGTTCCGGACCAACAGTCAGTCGAGAACGGAAGAACTATTTCAGATTGCTGTCGCAGAGCCCGATGAACAGGGAAATACGTCGATAAAGCTGATGGCATTTAAGATCGCCGCAAAATCGACGCGAACCGGCGTTCTATTTTTTAAGTGGGGGATCGCAGAGGCGACACTTCGGTATTTCAGTGGAAAAGTCACATACGCAACCTCGATAGCCGACCATGTCGCCGGTCTGATTGCGGAAAGAGTCAGGTCGTACACCGCGGATTATGTGACAAATCTGGAGATATGACGGCAACAATCTAGCCCAAAATGTCGGAGACAGACCACTTTTTCTTATTCTGGTTTTGCATTTTCTCCCGGGCTTGCCTCAGTACATCCTGCTTGTTTCTTTGTTGGCGAATTGCTTGTTGGATTGCGTCCATTACTTCGGCCACTACGGAATCCTCACCATCCTTTGCGGTCAACCTCGCCTTTACGGAGCGAACGGCTTCATCTGCGCGTTCACGCAGGAGTTCGGGATGCAGGTCAGTTAATCGAGCTAGATAGTTATTGGCGGTCGAATCGAGCGGCAGCTCGACGAATACCTGATTTACGACGTCTTCGAGTACCGTGACCTCAAAATCGGAAGCTGCCACACGTTGAAGGAATTCCCGCCAGTTATGTATGGACCTGCGGGCGGCCTCGTCGCCACGGCTTTTCCAGACAAGTTCGATTTGCCCGAAGATGTTGTCCGCCTCTTGCCCAAGCAATTCTGGATATTTCTGAAGCAACGCTCCCTTCTCTTGATAAGTGGCGGAGTGAATGAATTCGATGACCTTCGGAATCAGATCGGGTTCGTTAGAGTGAATCGAGACTTCCTGTTCAGCGTCCATCGGTTGATCCTCAGCAGGCAAGCACAATGAATTACTTATACCACGTATGGCTTTGCGGAAATGATCTTAAAACTGCTGAGAGTCACGACGCAATATTCAATTTCGGTGCAGGGTGCCGGGCGCAAAAGTCGTTGGTGGACAATGATTTCGTGAGGAAAAGCGGCAACGCGCCGGCCGTTCCGGCGAGTGGGCGGTTCCAGTTTGGCAAAAGTGTCGGACGTGGCAGGCGCGATTAATGCCGCAGCGCTGACCGGCTCCGGGTGTATGGTCGGCTACTCGGACATTGGTCAGCGGATACCCCGCCTTACTGCGCGGTGAATGATAAAGGACGCCATCGCCAGTTGCGTGCCCGACCGCGCGGGCCAAGATTTAATAGGTCTCACTCGCGACCGAGATTTCAAAGCGATCATTGACCGCGTGATGAAGCTTCCGCTTGCTTCCGATGTAGCGCTCCGTTGTCTGGACAGAAGCGTGCCCAACCAAAAACTGAAACTGTTCGAGTTCGCCGCTGCAATCATGGCAGAGTCGGGCGCAGGTGCGACGAAGACCGTGCGGCGCCAGATTAGCTATGCTGGCACGCAGGGCACACCGCTTGACCGCATACCAGATCACGTTCGCTGTGATGCCAGCTTCTTGTCGCTTTCCCGCCTTCGAAACTCTTCTGAATACTCTTCCTTCGTTCACGCTCGAATGCCGGAGCCATGCGTCCAGAAGCTGCTTGGACCATGATGGCACCGGCACTGTTCGCAGCCTTCTTCCTTTGCCGATCAAATCGACGACGACCCAACGTCCCTCTCGCATTTGCAGTTGGTCGAGCATCAATCCCACGAGTTCAGAACGTCGCAACCCACAACCCAGAAGTAGCCCAAGGATTGCTCCGTCCCGCCATCCACGTAGGTCTGTCTTCGAAGCGGCATTCACCAATTCTTGCGCCTGGTCCCGGGTGAGCCAATTACCGCTCTTCCGTCCGAGCCGCTTCACGCCCTGAACTCGCCGGATTCCGATCGCCAGTTCCGGAGTCAGCCAGCCACTCTCCGCAGACTCATCAGCCAGCCTTCGGATCGCGGAGAGGTGCCGATTTATCGTGGAGGCGGAGAGGTGGAGACTTTCCAGATGCGATCGGTACCGGACAACGACGGCGCGATTGAACGTTAGCCGGGGTTCGCTCCAATACCACGCGACGAACCTGTCGATGGCAAATGCGTAGCTCCGACGAGAGTGAACGGAGGTTAGCGTATTGAGAACGGCCGCCTTCGATTGTTCTAGAACAGGGATGGTGAGTGTCTCAGAACTGACGCCAGATTCAGTATGCTTTTGAGGAACGATAGGGAGCGGCTCCTTCCAACCGCCGCCACAGTTTTCTCCTCACAGACGCTTTTCGCGCGTGCCACCAGAACTCGGTATCCGTGCCCTTTAAAAAGCGGTCCAGGATGATTGAATGGAATGTCCTTTATCGTTCGCTATGTGTGTTGGCAAGCTGAATAAGCTTGGGCATTTGCCCGCGTAGGGTTCAAATCTGCGCGAGGGCGGTTATGCGGCCGAATGAAAAGAAAGCATTCGCGAAACCAGCCGGCTGATCGTTACTGATCATGTGCGAAGATGAGTACAGGGCTTGCGTCGATCTCGAGCCGTACCGGAGTCCGAAGGATCTGAATGACCCCAAGCAAAGATGAATGGAAATACACAGGTACGGCGGTGCAGCCGTCAGTCGACCGGGACCTCTGTGTTGTTGAGGGAATAATGCGGGAAGTTCTGCCGTTCACGATGCCGCTATTCACACGTGAAGGACTCAATCGAGCCCCGCAGCAGATTGCAACCAGCGTTATAGTCACGATCGCGGGACACGTTTTCCTACTAACAGCCGCTCATGCAATCGAACAGTTCAAAGGAAAATCCCTGCTCATCCCACTGGATGGACAGTACGTCTCCTTAGACGGCGGCGTGTGTCGGAATGATCCCGGGCCAACGGGCCACCATGGCGATGAGGAACAAGTCGACACGGCTGTGTTACACGTTAGGGGTCCAAATGTGGCGAGGCTTATAGAGTGCGCTTATCCGTTTGAACGTTCCTTGTTGCTGAATACCGCGTCCCCAGGCTCGTACGCGGCGGTCGGATACCCGCTGCGACTCTCAAAGAAAAAAGGAAGTCAGATTTTTAGCTATCCGATGGGCTGGCTGTTACCGGGGATTACTGAGGATCGCTATCGAAGGTCCAAGATCAATCCGTCTGAGAATCTCGCCTTCGAGATGACCAAGCGAGTTGCCACCTCAAGCGGGTACGCCCCACGGCCATCACTTCGCGGCATGAGTGGTTGCGGTGTCTGGATTGCTCCCCGTGTTGATGGCATGGACCTGCCCCACAGGCTCGTCGGTCTTTTCACGGGCACGAACAAAGCACAAGCGCTAGCTCTGGCTACCAACATCAGACGACACGCCGACTGCATTGCGCACTTCTTTCCCACTCTCGTTCACACAGAAAAGGGTAAAAACGGCACCCAGAGACAACCCGTACCCGACAAACAAGCTGGCACACGAATGGAAGTCGATGAGCGCGAACGTTAGAACGGATTGGTGCCCCGGAAACGGGATTTGTATACGGATTTGGCGTAGAGTTCCGACGGGGATAAACGGAGAGCGATAAAAGACGTTTTGATTCATTGAGAGCTAAACGGACGAGTGCCCGCCGCTGGCCGCCACCCAAACGAGCGGAATCAGTTGCCTGGCTGCCTGGGCCTTAGGGGGCAGGCAACTAGGCAGCTCCCTGAGCATCACTTTCGTGTTTCGGAATTCGTATCCATTTATAAGCACCAGAGCGCCGGGGTGTCCTCATGGATAGAATAAAAAAACGGTGCGAGTCTCACTGTCAGCGTAATCTCAGGCTGGCAATTCTCCAACTCTCGCGGTTCGAATTGATGGCGTAGCACGGCAAGGTAAGACGGAGTTATCTCGGATCAAAAGTACGACCAACCTTTGCAGCCTCACTATTCGCGGCATCGATTACATCTTGGCTTTTCCTGTCAATAACTTCCAATGAGGCCTTTTCGCTTTCATCGGCGGACAACACGCACGGAACGTAATCTGATGATGATGAGCAGCGTTTGTATTGTGATTGAGCGGCGTCCCTTTCGGCCTTCAGTTCTGCAAGAGTGTCCACGGCCTGTTTTTCAGCCGCATCCCAAATTTGGAATTTCTGAAACTCGTCGTCGCTTAGTTTGTGCATTGCCGAACACGCGATTGCCACATCGTCCCCGCCGGTTTTGTGGCAGTCCCACACAGAATAATCAGGCATCGCAGAAGAGAACGAAGCATTGTAGTCGCCTCGATCGACCACGATTGAACCAGAAGTCTCATCGAGCATCTCGGCCGCGTCCCAGTGCGTGACCGGGGCATCCGGCGCGTCGCAAACGAGATTTCCGGGAACGAGAAACGTGCATGTCTTATGCTGCCCGTTCTCCCAGTGATCAGCGAGAATTGAGATTCGCTGAGTTCTTGAACAGCCTAGCAACGCGATGAAGCAAAACATCGATATCGCGGGGCCGCTACGCCGTAGCCAATGTGTCCTCAAAACTCCACGATA
>Ga0302326_10028648_pt1 | contig 11202 bp, 8 predicted proteins | sample Palsa_T0_3_FD_202264 | JGI IMG/M metagenome (GOLD analysis project Ga0302326, IMG submission 202264) | Peat permafrost microbial communities from Stordalen Mire near Abisko, Sweden - Palsa_T0_3 | ecosystem: Environmental > Terrestrial > Soil > Palsa > Peat permafrost | place: Sweden: Abisko...
GCGCGCGGATCGCGGCGCACCTGGCGAACGCCGGCGTGCCGTGTTTTTTGCTGGACGTGGTGCCGCAGGAGGTTTTACCGGAGGAAGCGAAGCGCGGCCTGACGCTGCAAAGCCCCGAAGTACGCAACCGCGTGGCGCGCGCGGGATTCGATGCGGCGCTGAAGGCGCGTCCGACGGCGTTTTTCACTCCTCAAACCGCCCGGTTGATCACCATCGGGAATTTCGACGACAACCTGGCGTGGTGCGAGCAGGCGCATTGGATTATCGAGGCCGTCGCGGAAGACCTGAAGATTAAGCAAACATTCCTGGCGCGCGTGGAAGCGCATAGGCAGCCGGGCGCGATCATCACCACAAACACGTCAGGGCTACCCGTGGGCCGTATAGCCGAAGGACGCTCTACAGAGTTTCAGCAGCACTGGGCCGGGGTGCATTTCTTCAATCCTCCGCGTTACTTGAAGCTGGTGGAGTTGATTCGCGGGCCGGCTACCAGACCCGAAGTCGCCGCGGCCCTGGAGGAATTCTGCGATCGCAGACTCGGAAAAGGAGTGGTGGCGGCGAAGGACACGCCGAACTTCATCGCCAACCGCATCGGCACGTTTTCGCTGTTGACCACGCTGCGCTGGATGACGGAACTGGGCATGAGCGTCGAGGAAGTGGACGCCTGCACGGGGCCGGCGATCGGGCGTCCGAAATCCGCGACATTTCGCACGGTGGATATTGTGGGCCTGGACGTTCTGGCCAGCGTAGTCCGGAACCTGCATGAAAACGTCACCGGCGACGAATCGCGCGAGATCTTCCGGCTTTCGGAATCGCTTACGAAAATGATCGAGCGAGGCTGGCTCGGGGAAAAATCAGGGCGTGGATTCTATCAGCGCGTAAAGAAGGATGGCGAAGCGGAGATTCTGGCGCTCAATTTGAACTCGCTGGAATACCGGCCGCGGCAGAAAGCGCGGTTCGGATCCATCGAAACCGCGCGAGCAATCGAAGACACGCGAGAACAGCTGCGGGCGCTGGTGACTCCCGCAATGAGGGGCGGTGGCGGCGACAAAGCGTCACAATTCCTGTGGGGCTGTCTTTCAAGCACTTGTCTCTATGCCGCGCGGCGGATTCCGGAAATTGCCGACAACATCGTGGACGTGGACCGCGCCATGCGCTGGGGGTTCGGCTGGGAGTTGGGGCCGTTTGAAATTTGGGATGCGCTGGGCGTGGAAACCATGGCGACGGCGCTGGAGCGGGAGGGAAACGCGCTGCCGCCGCTGGTGACGAAGCTGCTGGATTCGGGGGCTGGCGCGTTCTATGAATCGAGTAGAGGCGCGGACGCAGGCGCAACACGGTACTTCGATCTTGCCAGCGGGACGCACAAAGTCACAGCGGAGGCGGCGGGAATCATCGTGCTGAAGTCGTTGCACGAGCGGAACCGCGTGGTGGAATCGAATTCCGGCGCGAGCCTCTTGGACTTGGGCGACGGCGTCATCTGCTGCGAATTTCACAGCAAGATGAACATCATTGGCGAAGACGTTGCGGGCATGATTCACGCAGGGCTGCGGCGGCTCTCGGAAGATTTCGAGGCCATGGTGATCGCCAACCAAGGCACGAATTTCTCCGTGGGTGCAAACCTTATGTTGCTGCTGCTTAGCGCGCAGGATGCAGAATGGGACGAGATCGAGATGGCCGTGCGCCGGTTTCAGGATTTGAACATGGCCATCAAGCGGTCGCCGCAGCCTGTAGTAGTGGCTCCGCAGGGATTGGCGCTGGGCGGCGGATGCGAAATTACGCTGCATGCGTCGCGCGTCCATGCGGCGGCGGAGGCATACATCGGGCTGGTGGAAACCGGCGTGGGATTGATTCCGGCGGGCGGCGGAACGAAGGAGATGTTGATCCGCGCGAACGAACGCGCGGCTACGAGCAACGATCTTGATTTGTCTCATGCGCTCGCGGCGGTTTTCGAGACGATGGCGATGGCAAAAGTCTCCGGCAGCGCGGAAGAAGCGCGGGAACTAGGGTTTTTGAGGGCGTGTGACACGGTCTGCATGAATCGCGATCGGCTGGTGGCGGACGCAAAGGAAACGGCGCTGGCAACGGCGCGGGCGGGATATCATGCTCCGGTTCCGGCGCCGGTTCGCGTGCTGGGCGAGCCGCTGATCGCGCTGGCCAAGCTGGCGCTGCACCAGAAGCTTCGCGGCGCATATATCAGCGAATATGACGCTCTTGTGGCGCGGAAATTGGCGACAGTGCTTGCCGGCGGCGCTCTTTCCGCTGCCCAGGATGTTTCCGAGGAATATATTCTGGATTTGGAGCGCGAGGCGTTTGTGAGCTTGTGCGGCGAGCGCAAAACGCAGGAGCGCATCGCGCACACGCTGAAGACCGGCAAACCCCTGCGAAATTAAATTCGTCCGGGCCTTAGGGGCGGTCGACCATGAAAACGAAGACCATTCCTATAAGCTTTTCTAGACTCGCGCTGAGGGAGGGTTTCGAGACTGTACTAACGGTGGCAATGGTGTGCAATGATCTTGCCGTCGCCGACGTGTCAATGAGCCGTTACGGCGAAATGTCATCCCTTGCGTTGAGTCACATCAAGCGGGGTGCAGCAATGTACTTTATGAAAATGAGTTGCGGCCATCTTCAGGAAGGCATGAAAGCGATTGAGAAAATTACCCAGTCTTGTGAATTGCGCGCTTTGGTGGATCGCTGTGGGCCACGGGCACAAACAGGATTCACTGACTTATGCGGATGTTTGAAGAAAGGCGCGGAACATGGTCAATTTGAAAAATATGTGGGGTCAATCCGTAACCGTGTGGCGTTTCACTATGATCCAAGTATGTTGCGATCGGCGGTAGACAGGCGAACTGCCGGGCACGGAGCAACCACGGGATTCATGACCGTTGGCGAAGATATACGCTCGTGCAGGTTCGAGTTTGCTGATGACATCCTGGATACCATTGTCTGTAGAAAGTTTTGGCACATTCCAGACGAGGCGGACGTGCGCCTTGAGGCAGACCGGATTACGGGTTGGTGTGATGGGAAGAGAAAGAGCTTTCTGTGGTTCGCGGAGGAGTTAGTGCCGCGATTTCTACAAGAGCACTGAGGCGGCAACCGTTGTGATTGCTGGTGGCGAAATCAATCAGGCAGGAAATTCTGCTAAGAGGAAACATGATGGCAGAGGCGGTAATTGCAAGCGCAGTGCGGACGGCGGTGGGAAAAGCGCCGAAGGGATCGTTGCGCGCGACACGGCCGGACGACTTGGCGGCCGTTGTGATTCGGCGCGCGATTGCCGATGTACCCGGATTGGACGCGAAAGAGATAGACGACGTGATCCTGGGCTGCGCGATGCCGGAGGCGGAGCAGGGGATGAATCTGGCGCGGATTGCGTCTTTGCGCGCCGGGTTGCCGCACGAAGTTTCGGCCATGACCATCAACCGATTCTGCGCGTCGGGGCTGCAAGCTATCGCACTGGCCGCCGAGCGCATCGCGAGTGGGCAGAGCGACGTGATTTTGGCGGGCGGGGCGGAATCCATGAGCCTGGTGCCAATGGGCGGGAACAAGATTTCGCCGAATCCGCGCCTGATCGAACAATATCCGGACGCCTATATCAGCATGGGGCTGGGGACGGAAAATATCGTGCGCAAGTTCGGCATCACGCGGGAGCAGGCAGACCAATTTTCACTGGAGAGCCACAGGAAGGCGGTGGCGGCCATCGCCGCGGGGAAATTCAAAGATGAAATTGTGCCGGTGGAAGTGAGCATCACGTCGTGGCAGGATTTGGAGCAGCAAGCGGAAGGCGAGCGACGTAATTCACCACGCGGGGGGTATGCAACGACGGTTAAAATCACGTTCGACGTGGACGAAGGCCCGCGAGCGGACACTTCGCTCGAAGCGCTGGCGAAACTGAAGCCCGCGTTCCACGTGGCGGGGTGCGTAACGGCGGGAAACAGTTCGCAGATGAGCGACGGGGCCGCGGCGGCGGCGGTGATGAGCGCAGAGCGGGCGAAGGCGCTGGGCGCGGAGCCGTTGGCGCGTCTGGTGGCCTATGCGACGGCGGGCGTCGCTCCGGAAGATTTCGGCATAGGGCCGATATACGCTATTCCCAAGGCGCTGAAAATCGCAGGATTAAAACTCGATCAGATAGACGTGATTGAACTGAACGAAGCGTTTGCGGCGCAGTCGCTGGCGGTGATGCAGGTGGCAGGATTGGACGCCTCACGCGTGAATCCCAACGGCGGCGCCATCGCGCTGGGCCATCCGCTGGGCTGCACTGGAGCGAAACTCGTCGCGAGCCTGGTGCATGAATTGCAGCGGCGACAGGAACGCTACGGCATGGTGACGATGTGCGTCGGCGGAGGAATGGGAGCCGCGGGAATCATCGAGCGGCTCGCCTGACTCCGCATTTCAATCGCGCCAGTGGCGCAATCAAGCTTTCGGTTTCCACAGGCCGACGGTGTTGCCTTCCGGGTCAGAAAGCCACGCGAAATGTCCGGCATTTGGGACCTCTGTGCGCGGGATGAGAGTCTTGCCGCCGAGCGATTCGGCTTTCTTGAGGCAGGCGTCTACATCATTCACGAGAACGTAGAAGATCGTGTAGTGGTGGGGCTCGTGGCCCAGCGTGGTGATGTGGCCCTGGATGCCCGCGTCCGATCCCGTCGCGACCATGGCGGCAGGCCCCATGGGCTGCGTGGTCCAGTCGAAAAGCTTGGTGTAGAATTCCTGCGTTTTCGCCGAATCCGCACAGCCGATTTCAAAATGTACGACGGGGTTTCCCATGCTCGTCCTCCCAAGTTTATTCACGAACTGCGGCGCCGCGCCGGTTAGTCAAAAGCGGCGCGGGGAAAGCGCGAGTTTACACGGATGGCGGCACGGATGCCAGCATTTGCGTCGGCTATTGCCGGGACGTTCGATTCCCGGCTACGATAGACTGACCGATACTGAATTATGGGATTTATCTTCGCATCGCGTGCGGTTTTTCTTAGCCCGAAGTGTCAAGCGCCGATTTCGAAAAGTGAAATTCACGGAGTCGGAGTGCCTCTGGAATGTCGATCGTGCGGAACCAAAATCCGGCTGGTTAGTCAATCGACGCCACGATGGCTCAGATGGGCATGCGTAGGGATAGGTTTTGCGCTGGCGCTGCTTATTGGCGTGCGCAACCCATTTATTATCCTTGCTGTGATATTGCTCATCGCATTCGTCGGCGGATTTATTCAAGCGGCCTGTGTGCCCCCAAAGGTTGAGGTCTATCACGCCTGGTCAGGAGTGCCCAGTTCCCTGGTTGTTCCCAAGGAGCCGCGCTGATAATCAGCTATGTCCCGGATAATTCCGAAAAGGTGATGAATTAATGTCCAGCGCAACTGTTTCCAATGCGACGAAGCGCGGCGGAAGTTTTCTGATTGAAAGTACGCGGCCGGAGGAGATCTTCAGTCCGGCGGAACTGACCGACGACCAGCGGCTGATCGGGCAGACGGCGGAGGAGTTCGTCGCCAAGGAAGTAACGCCGCTGATCGCGGAGCTCGAGCAGCACAAGGAAGGTTTGATGCCGCAACTGCTGAAACGCGCCGGCGAGGTGGGACTGCTGGGCGGCGGCATCCCGGAAGAATACGGGGGAGCGGGGCTGGATAAGGTTTCGACCACGGTGCTTTCGGAAAAGCTTTCGGCGTACGCGTCTTTCGGCGTGACGCATGGTGGCCATGCGGGCATCGGGACGGTTCCCATCGTGTATTTCGGAACCGAGGAACAGAAGAAAAAATACCTGCCGAAAATCGCCACGGGTGAATGGATTTCCTGCTATTGCCTCTCGGAGCCGCAGGCCGGTTCGGACGCGTTGAATTCCAGGACGCGCGCAGTGCTCTCGCCCGATGGCAAGCACTGGCTGTTGAGCGGGCAGAAAATGTGGATTACCAACGGCGGCTTCGCGGACGTCTTCGTGGTGTTCGCGAAAGTGGATGGAGAAAAGTTTTCCTGCTTCATCGTCGAGCGAAGCTATCCGGGATTTTCCGTGGGCGCGGAAGAAAAGAAACTGGGCATCAAGGGAAGCTCAACGGTGCCGATTTTCTTCGAGAATTGCCAAGTGCCGCGGGAAAACCTGCTGCACGAGATTGGGCGCGGACACATTGTAGCTTTTAACACGCTGAACGCCGGACGGTTTACGCTGGGCGCGGCGTGCCTGGGCGGCGCGAAGAAAGTATTGGAGATTGCGTCGAAATACACGAAGGAGCGCACCGCGTTCGGAAAAAGGCTGTGCGAATTCGGCTTGATGCAGGAAAAGCTGGCGGAAATGGCGATTCGCCTGATGGCCATGGAGTCCATGATTTACCGCACGGCCGGAGCGATTGAATCCGCCATGGAAGGCGCGGCCGGAGCGGACAAAACGAAACAGGCGATGCACGTGCTGGAGGAATTCGCGATTGAAAGCTCGATCGCCAAGGTGATGTGCAGCGAAGCTGTGGACTACGTAACGGACGAGGCGGTGCAGATTTTTGGGGGCTACGGCTATCACGAGGATTATCCCGTGGCACGGGCGTATCGAGACAGCCGCATTAACCGTATCTTCGAAGGGACGAATGAAATCAATCGCATGCTTATCGTCCAGATGCTGATGAAGCGCGCGATGGGCGGGACCCTGCCGTTGATACCGGCGGCGTTGAAGCTGCAATCGGAGCTGACGGCGATGCCTGCGGGCGGTGCGACGGATGGAGGGCCGCTGGCGGAAGAAGCCCGATATGTGGAGCAAGCCAAGAACGCGTTTCTGCTGGGCGCGGGGACGGCGGTACAAAAACTCGGCGAAAAACTGAGCGAGCAACAAGAAGTGATGGCGGCGCTGGCGAACGTGGTGATGGATATCTATGCCATGGAAAGCTGCGTGCTGAGGACGCAGAAGGCCCTCGCGCGCGAGGCCAGCGATGCGGGACCTATGGTTCCCGCGATGGCGGACGCCACTCGCATTTTTGTGCATGACGCGATGGACCGCATCGAGAAAAACACGCGCACAGCGCTGGCGGGAGTGGCGGAGGGCGACACATTGCGGACGTTGCTGGCGGCCTTGCGGCGGTTCGCCAAGCACGAGCCGGTGAATACCATCGCGCTTCGGCGGCGCGTTGCCGCTACAGTGCTGACCGGCGACCGCTATCCGTTTGAAGGCCGCTGAACCGGATCGCGCCGGACGCGCGCGCCGAGACGGCCACCGAGACCGTTCCCTGGGCAGGAAACTTCCACAAAAAAGAGTGTATGCGGGAGAGGTGCGTCGTGCTACGCTTTTTGTTCGCCTATGAGTTCGCTGCCCTTTCAAGCGGCGGCCTCCAAAAAGCGGGCGGGAAGAGGAAGCTATGAAACACGACGCGATTCAGAAGTGGCTGGGATGGGTGGTGGCTGTGATCCTGGCGGTGCAGTTTTATTTCGTGAAGGAAATGCTGGCCGCCGAACTCATGTTCGCGGTGGCCTTTGTCGCTCTGGCGGTGGGATTCGCAATTTTCTACGGACTGAGTGCCGTGGGACGGCCGATCATCCGCGTCGCGGAATCGCTGGCGAAGTCCGCCACGCGCATCGTGGAATCGGCGATTCAATTCCTTGACCCAGTCAGTAGAAGGCCGTTCCGGCAAACGCATTCACAGTCTGTCCGATAATATCACTGGCCTGATCGGATACCGAAACGAACGGGGCGGGGCGATTTCGGCGGTGTTTGCCATGGGCTGCCCTGCTGTGCCGTTACACCCGGGGGATTTGCGAGGTCGTCCAGCCGCCGCCGAGGGCCTTGACGAGCAACACGCTGGCTTGCAGGCGGCGGGTAAGAATCTCCACTGCGGTAACCTGGTCGGAAAGCGCGGTGCTCTGCGCGGTAATCACTTGAAGATAGTTGGCGAGGCCGCCGCGGTAGAGAGTGGTGGAAAGGTCCAGGGAGTGCTGCGCTGCGGCGACTGCCGCGTCTTCGGTCGCGGCTTCCTGCTGGAGAATGCGCAGAGCGGCAAGATTGTCCTCGACGTCCTGGAAAGCGCCGAGGACGGACTGGCGGTAATTCGCGACGGATTGATCATAATCCGCGCGCGCTTCCTCGGAAATACCCCGGCGGTGTCCGGCGTCGAAAATCGTCTGAGCGGCGGCGCCGCCGAGCGACCAAAATATGCTGGGCCCCTGAATCAAAGTGCTGATGGCGGTGCTTTCGAATCCCGCTGCCGGGGAAAACATGATGAGGGGAAAATAAGCCGCGCGGGCGACGCCGACATTGGCGTTGGCTTCCTGCATGCGGCGTTCCGCCGCGGAAATATCGGGACGGCGCTCGAGCAGGTCGGAGGGAAGTCCCGGAGGAATGGGGGGGGGAGGCGATTTGAGCGGTGATTCGGGAAGGCTGAATTCGGCTGGAGGTTTGCCAACCAGAACGGCGATGGCGTGCTCATATTGGGAGCGCTGCACTTCGACATCCTGGGCCTGGGCACGAGTATTTTCAAGCTGTGCCTGAGCCTGGGCCACATCCAGTGCGGAAGCGATGCCGCCGTGGAAGCGGGACTGAGTGAGATTCAACGCTTTTTCGTAGGCTGCAACAGTGGTATTTAGGAGTTGTTCCTGGGCATCGAGACCACGCATCTGAAAATAATCGAGCGCTAACTCTGCGTGCAAGCTGAGGCTCACGTTTGCCAGATCAGCGGCGGAAGCTTGCGCTTCGGAACGGCTGGCCTCGACGGTGCGGCGCACGCGGCCCCAGACGTCGGCTTCGTAGGAAGCGTCTACGGACAGAACATAGTCAGTGTAATAGCCGTTTTCGCCGACTTGGGTGAGCGGACGGTTGGATGAAAGCTGCGTGGGTGTGACGGACAACCCGCCGGAAATTGTGGGGAATAGAGCCGAACGCGAGACGCGAACTGCCGCGCGCGCGTGCAGGAACTGATCCTCGGACGCCTTCAGTGTCTGGTTGGAAACGTTGATCTGCCCTTCCAGGGCATTCAAATCGGGTTGCTGGTAGACCTCCCACCAATTTCCCTTCGATAGGGCGTCGGCGGGTTCAGCGGGCTTCCAATTGCCGGCTTCCTTGTAGGCAGGCGGAACTTCGGCCGCAGGGCGGACATATTTTGGGCCGACCGTGCATCCCCCGAGGAAGAAAAGCGCGAACACCAACGCGGAGCCGGCGGCCACACGGCAGCGCGCGGTTTTGCCGCCCATGCTTCGCGAATCTTGGGCCGGAGTGCGAATCACTGCGTTTTTGCTCCCTGCGCATTCCCCGCTGGCGGATTTTCTCCCGGTTGTTGCGAAGCAATCCTGACTTCCTCACCCGAGACAAGAGAATCCGGAGGATTGTCGATGATGTTCTCATCACCGCTCAGGCCAGAGGCGATTTCTACCGAGCTGCCGTAGTCGCGGCCAATCGTGACTGATTGCAGCACGGCGTGATTGCCGGCATCCACTTCGGCGACTTGCATTCCCTGAGATTGGAAAATCAAAGTGGTGACCGGCAGGATGTAGGCGGGCGTGGGTTCGGGCAGCTTGAAATGAACTTGAGTATAAGCGCCGGGGAGAAGCTCTCCAGTTGGATTATCGACATCCACCTCGACGAGCAGAGTGCGAGAGGCCAAGTCAATGGAATTGGCCGTGCGGACAAGAGTCCCGTGAAAACGCCGGCTGGGAAATTGGGTGACAGTGAGATCGGCGGGGAGTCCAACCTTGGCCGCGGCGGAATCCGGCTGCGGCACATTCACGAAAACACGCAGCTTGTTGATGGCGGCCATGTGAAAAAGTTCCTGGACGGAGCCGCCGTTGCCGGAGTTGATGAGATATCCCACGTCGGTATTGCGGGCGGTGATGACACCATCGAAGGGAGCGTAAACTTTCTCGAAGGACTGTAACTGGACGAGACGCTCGACGTTGTGCTGGTTGGAGTCAACGATGGCCTTTTTCGCCGCATAATCACCTGCCGCGTTGTCCACATCCTGCTGGGAAACTGAGTCAGTGCTTTTGAGAGCCTGGTATCTGTCCGTCGTGATCTGAGACAGCTTTAAGTTGGCAATCGCGGTATCCAAGTCAGCGCGAGCCTGAGCCAATTGCTGGTCCACTTCCGGAGTCTCGATATCGGCCAGTAATTCGCCGGACTTCACGTGCGAGCCGATGTCGTGGTACCACTTTTTCAGGTAGCCGTCCGTCCGGGCATAGATGGGAGAATCCACGAAGGCCTGCATCGTGCCCGGCAGGACGAGTTCCTGCTGCGGCGCGCCGCGCTTGGGATGAATCACGGAGACGGTGGGGATGGCGAGATTGTAAGTCTCCTTTTTTAGGGCGGCCTTGTCTCTCTCGCGGGGTATGATTCCGGCGACTACCACGCCAGCAATTACAATGAGAACGATGACGGCAATCAGCAAGCCATGTTTCCGGCCGCCAGGCCGGGGATTATGTTCGGCGGGCGTGGGCATACCAGTTGCTGCTTGTTCGGTCATGCGATCCTCTCACCATCCAACATCCGCGTCATGGGTCTCATGATCATTACGGGCGCTCCTTCTGCGGCTCGGGCGCTGGAGTCTCGGGATTTGTTTGTCCTTCGCGGCCATGAACAATGCTGATGAACACCGGAACGAAAAAAAGAGTCGCCACGGTGGCGAATAACAGTCCGCCAATTACCGCGCGGCCCAGGGGCGCGTTCTGTTCGCCGCCCTCTCCCAAGCCAAGGGACATGGGGAGCATGCCGATGATCATGGCCAAAGCAGTCATCAGCACGGGACGAAAGCGCGTAAAGCCGGAGGAAAGGGCCGCTTCGGGCGCGCTCATGCCTTCCTCCATTTTTTCCTTGGCGAAGCTGACGACCAGAATGCTATTGGCGGTGGCCACGCCCATGCACATGATGGTTCCGGTAAGCGCGGGGACGCTTATAGTGGTGCCGGTGACAAACAGGAACCAAACGATGCCAGCCAGGGCGGCGGGAAGAGCCATGAGAATAATGAAGGGATCCAGCCATGACTGAAAATTCACCACAATCAGCAGATAAACAAGAACTATGGAGAAGAAGAGCCCTCCGAGGAGGCCGTTGAAGGAAGAGCGCATGGTCAAAATCTGTCCGCGAACAATGATTTGCGAGCCGCGTGGCAATTTCGACTTAACCTCTTTAAGGATGGGATCAATTTCCCGTGCCACACCGCCAAGATCGCGGCCCTGGACCGATCCGAAGATGTCGATCACCGGCTGGACGTTGTAGTGGGAAACAACGGACATTTCAGTCCCCCGGCTGATATCCGCAATGTTTCC
>Ga0302326_10028649_pt1 | contig 11202 bp, 4 predicted proteins | sample Palsa_T0_3_FD_202264 | JGI IMG/M metagenome (GOLD analysis project Ga0302326, IMG submission 202264) | Peat permafrost microbial communities from Stordalen Mire near Abisko, Sweden - Palsa_T0_3 | ecosystem: Environmental > Terrestrial > Soil > Palsa > Peat permafrost | place: Sweden: Abisko...
CGCCGAGTGGCGCGTGAGCGGAGGACATGGCCGAACCCCTGACCGTCACGTCGGCAAGCTTCCGGACACACTCTCGCCGCGAGGTCGGCATCGGCCGTTTGTCCCTGCTCGCGCTCGGGTAGGGACCGCGACTGAGGAGGTGCGAACCCAGCATGGCGATGCCGCGCCTGCGAAACCCAATTCGTTTCGAGGCTGGCGCCTGGTTCGCCGTGAAGCGTCAATTGAGAGAAGACCCCAACCCCCCACCGAGCACCTGGACGCGACCGGTCGTTCGCGCCGTGCGGCCACAGGTCGACGGCGGTCGGCGACCCGCGAAGACGACGGTGGGCGAATTCGTGACCGTCGAGGCAGACGCCTTCAGCGACGGTCACGACTCGCTCGTGTGCGAGGTCCGCTCCCGGCATTCGGCCAGTCAAAAGTGGACGAGCCACTCTATGCAACCGCTGTTGGACGATCGGTGGCGGGCTACCTTCCCGATCACCGAGACCGGCCTGTATCGCTTCTCGGTACGTGCCCGCATCGACGAGTTCGCGACCTGGCGCGAGGATCTGAAGGAGCGGAGCAAGGCGGGACAGGACCTCGCCGTCGAGTTCCAGGTTGGTGCCGACATCATGGAGCGCGCCGCCGCCCGAGCAGGCGCAGAACGGCGTCGGATGCTGAGAGTCTTGGCGAACTCGCTCCGATCGAGTCGAGACGCGCTCGACCTCGCCGCCCCTCATGAACTCACGAGGTGGGCGTCAGGCGGGCCTGGAAGCGATGACTTGGCAGGTATCGTGTTCGGTGAACCGCTGGGTTCCGTGATGGGAGAACTGGCCGATCCCGCTTCCGGAACCACCTCCGAGGTCTACAGCGTCCTCGCCGAGGGGGCCAAGGCTCGATTCAGCACTTGGTACGAGCTCTTCCCGCGCTCTGCCTCTGGAGATCCCGGCCGTCACGGCACCTTCTGCGACGTGCAGCGGAATCTCGACTACGTCGAGCGGATGGGCTTCGACGTCCTTTACCTGCCTCCTGTTCATCCCATCGGAACGACCGCTAGGAAGGGCAGGGAAGGAGCCGCTCTGGCCGGAACTGACGACCCGGGGAGCCCTTGGGCCATCGGGAGCGCCGTCGGGGGCCACACGGCGATCCATCCGGACTTGGGCACCCTCGCAGACTTTCGCTCTCTGGTCACCGAAGCCCGGGCCCGTGGTATCGACGTGGCCATCGATCTGGCTTTCCAGGCTTCACCGGACCACCCCTGGGTCAAAGAGCACCCCGAATGGTTCAGGCATCGGCCTGACGGCGGCATCCGGTACGCCGAAAATCCCCCCAAGCGCTACGAGGACATCTACCCGTTCGATTTCGAATCTCCGGACTGGGCCGCACTGTGGCTCGCGCTACGTGACGTGGTCTTCTTCTGGATCCAGCAGGGCATCACGGTCTTCCGGGTCGACAATCCGCACACCAAACCGTTTGCCTTCTGGGAGTGGCTCATTTCTTCAGTCCATGCCCGCTCGCCGGAGGTGATCTTCCTCTCGGAGGCGTTCACTCGTCCGCGCATCATGGAACAACTGGCCCGGATCGGCTTCACCCAGTCCTACACCTACTTCACTTGGCGCACGTCGAAGTGGGAACTCGAGACCTATCTCACCGAGCTGACCCGTACCGACCGGGCCGATTACTTCCGGCCGAATCTCTGGCCGAACACGCCCGACATTTTGAGCGAAGAGTTACAAACCGGTGGGCGACCGGCATTCATGGCGCGACTGGTCCTGGCGGCCACTCTCTCGTCGAGCTACGGGATCTACGGTCCAGCCTTTGAGTTGCAAGAGCACCTTCCTCGCGGGAAGGGCTCGGAAGAGTACCTTCGATCGGAGAAGTACGAAGTTCGCTCCTGGGATCTCGAGCTCCCGACCAGTCTCTCTGCATTCATCGCTTTGGTGAACAAAATCCGCCGCCAGCACGAGGCGCTGCAGTTCAATGACCGGCTTCGCTTTCATGCGACCGACAACGACAAACTCATTGCGTACACGAAGGTGCAGGAGGGTCCGAGCGGGAAGGACGTCGTCCTGACCGTCGTCAACCTCGACTATCACCACGCCCAGTCGGGATGGGTCACCGTCGATCTCGATGCGGTGGGGTTCTCCGGCGCTCTTCCCTACACGGCCCACGATCTCCTCTCGGATGCCCGGTTCACGTGGACGGCCGGGTCGAACTTCGTCTCGCTCGATCCCCTCGTCGTGCCGTGCCACATCCTGGCCCTCGCTCAGGGCGGCTCTTCAGCGGTGGTCGGCGCGTCGTGACGACTACCGATGTGATGCGTGAGCGACGACCGGCTGATCCGGAAGCGTTCGGGATCCAACCCACCTGGTACAAGGACGCCGTCATTTACGAGGCACACGTGCGCGCCTTCCGCGATGGCAACGGCGACGGAATCGGCGACTTCAGGGGCTTGATAGAGAAGCTGGACTATCTGCAGGGTCTTGGCGTCACTGCCATCTGGCTCCTTCCCTTCTATCCGTCGCCCCTGCGTGATGACGGATACGACATCTCCGACTACCGCCAAGTCCATCCCTCTTACGGGAACCTGCGAGACTTCCGGCTCCTCCTGCGTGAAGCCCACCGGCGTGGGATACGCGTCATCACGGAGCTCGTCCTCGCGCACACGTCGGATCAGCATCCGTGGTTCCAACGGGCCCGTTCCGCCCGCGCCGGGTCGAACTACCGCAACTTCTATCTCTGGAACGACACACCCGATCGCTTCTCCGAGGCGAGGGTGATCTTCAAGGACTTCGAGACTTCGAACTGGACATTCGACCCCGTCGCAGACGCCTACTTCTGGCACCGCTTCTATTCTCACCAACCGAGCCTCAACTACGACAACCCGTCGGTACGGCAGGCCATGTTCGACGTCGTGGACTTCTGGCTCTCCATGGGTGTGGACGGATTGAGGCTCGACGCCGTGCCGTACCTCTACGCCAGGGACGGGACGACCTGCGAGAACCTGCCCGAGACATTCGAATTCCTCCGGCAACTGCGTGCCCACATAGACGATCGGTACGACAACCGAATGCTTCTCGCCGAGGCCAATCAATGGCCAGAGGATGCCGTGAAGTACATGGGCCAGGGTGACATCTGTCAGATGGCCTTCCAGTTCCCGCTCATGCCACGCATGTTCATGGCGGCGCGGCAGGAAGACCGCTTCCCGATAGTCGACATCCTGGCCGAGATCCCCAGCACGCCACCGGAATGCCAATGGGCGCTGTTCCTCCGGAACCATGACGAGCTGACCCTCGAAATGGTGACCGACGAGGAACGCGACTACATGTACCGGGCCTACGCGAAAGATCCCCAGGCCCGCGTCAACGTCGGCATCCGACGTCGCCTCGCGCCGCTTCTCGGCAACGACCGCCGAGTCGTCGAGATGATGAACGGGCTTCTCTTCTCCCTGCCCGGAACTCCGATCATCTATTACGGCGACGAGATCGGGATGGGCGACAACATCTACCTCGGTGACCGCAATTCGGTGCGCACACCGATGCAATGGAACGCCGACAGAAATGCCGGTTTCTCGGACGCCAACCCTCAGCGCCTCTACCTTCCCGTCATCATCGACCCCGAGTATCACTCGCAGGCGATCAACGTCGAAGCCCAAACGCAGAATTCGAACTCGCTCTTGTGGTGGATGAGACGCCTCATCGCCCTTCGCCAGCGCTATAAGGCCTTCGGGCGAGGGTCCCTCGAGATCTTGCTCCCTGACAATCGCAAGGTCTTCGCCTTCATTCGCCGCCTCGGAGAGGAGCGCATTCTCTGCGTGTTCAACTTGTCCCGGCACGTCCAGTATGTAGAGCTGGACCTCTCGGAGTTCCGCGGCGCTGTACCCGTCGAGCTCTCCGGCAACCAGGAGTTTCCGCCGATCGGCGACCTTCCCTACTTCATCACCCTCGGCTCCCACGGATTCTTCTGGTTCTCCCTCGAGCGCGAACCCGAGGAGCCCCTGCGCGGGCTGCCTTCCTTCTCGACGGCAGGTCCATGGACCTCGCTGTTCGACGGCGCCTCCGCGCACCGCTTCGAGTCGTGGCTCGAGACCTACATGTCGGAACGGCGCTGGTTCGGCCAAAAGACCCGGACCATCACATCAGCCTCCATCGTCGAATCTGTGCCTGTTCCAGCCTTGTCGCACGGCAATGGAAACGGGAGCGTCCGGGAGAGCTCGGCTCCCGTGGCCACCATCCTGATCGTGCAACTCGAATTCGATCAGGGTGCAGCAGAGCGGTACGTCGTGCCGGTGGCCTATGTGAGCGAGGTCGAAGCGGAGAATATGAAGAGATGGCAGGCCGATGCCCTCATTGCGGACCTCCGTGTCGAAGAGGACGACGGCGTCCTTATTGACGCCACCCACTCACCCGATTTCGTCAGGGCCGTGGCGGATCTTCTGGCGCGGCGCCGCACCCTTCCCGGACGTCACGGTCAGATCGTCGGACTCCCCTCGCCGAGCCTGCGGCGCTTCAACGGATGCCTACGCGAGGACTGCCCGTCGACCCCCCTGTCAGGTGAGCAATCCAACACCTCGGTGCTGCTTGGTGACCAGGCCATCATGAAGTTCATCCGGCGCTTCGAGGAAGGCATCAATCCCGGAGTCGAGATCAGCCGCTTTCTCAGCGAGCGGGCACGCTTCGCACACGCCCCCCGGGCGGGCGGCAGCATCGAGTACCGCAGCGACGCTCTGGGCGCGTCACCGGCGACCATCTCGGTCCTGGAGGAGTACGTCCCGAACGAGGGCGACGGCTGGCAGTACGTGGTGGATGCGCTCACCCTTGGGCTGGAGGACGCGCTGACGAATGCGCCTTCGAGCGACCTCGAGGCCACCTCGGCGCGGGGAGGTCTCTCCACCCCGGACCTACTGGCGGATCCCGTCCACCCACTGGCGGGCCCCCATCTGGAGTGGGCCTCGCTGCTGGGTCGCCGGACGGCGGAGATGCACGTCGCTTTAGCCAGCGAGCAACGCGACCTGGCCTTCGCTCCCGAGCCGCTCACCAGCCTTGATCGCCAGGCTCTCTTCCACGGAGCGAGAAGCCTGACGCGCCAGGTGCTGCGGGACGTGGTCTCGAAAGGAGCAACCTCGCCTCTGGTCGAACGCGTGCTCCAGAGCGAGAATGAGATCATTGAGCGGCTGCGCCGACTGAGTGCCACGTATGTGGAGGCCGACCGCATCCGTTGCCATGGCGACTACCACCTCGGGCAGGTGCTGTGGACGGGAAAGGACTTCGTCATCATCGATTTCGAGGGCGAGCCCTCGCGCTCACTGGGCTGGAGGCGACTCAAGCGTCCGGCCGCCTTCGATCTAGCCGGCATGATCCGCTCGCTGCACTACGCAGGGCAGGCAGCCGCCCTGAGGGTCAACCTCGAATTCGGCGCGTCGTTCGAAACGGGCCAGCCGGGGCGGCTCGCGGACTGGCTCTCCATCTGGCACCGCGAGGTGTCGGGACAGTTCCTCGATTCCTATCTGGAGGCGGCGGCTGTCAGCCCGCACCTCCCGTCCAGCCCGGAAGACCTCGAATGCCTGCTCGATTTCTTCCGGCTCGAGAAGGCCATGTACGAGCTTGGGTACGAGGTCAACATGAGGCCGACCTGGGTGGACGTCCCCGCCCGCGGCATCCTCGATCTCTTGGGCCACGAGTGACGTTGGGCGGCCAGGACAGCCTGGCGGAGCTGGCGGCTTTTCATGGGATCCAGACGACGTACACAGACGTCGACGGCGTGGGCCGACAGGCGGACCCGGTTGTGATTTTCGCCCTGCTCCAGGCCCTCGGCGTGCCGCTCGAGCAGCCCGAGGACGCTGCCGACCTGCTACGGGATCAGGAGATCGGTGCACTCCGCCGCCAACTCGAACCCGTCGTGGTCCACCGCATGGGTCGTGGGGAGCCGATATCGGCGACGTTGCCGGACGGCACGGAGCCCGGCTCCGTGTGGCTCGCCCTCGAACTCGAGGACGGGACGACCAGTCGGTGCCAGCTGGCCGCGGCCATCACAGGATTCACGACGGACGAAGGGGCTGGGGGCAACCGCTGCGCGCGGGTGCAGTTCGATCTCGACGCCGTTGCGCCAGAGCCCGTCCCCCCGGGCTACCACCGCCTCACGCTGGAGGGTGCAGGCTTCTCCGACTCGGCGCTGGTCCTCGCTGCCCCCAGCTGTCCCGATGGCTCCAAGGAATGGGCAGCCTTCCTGCCCCTCCACGCGCTGCGAACAGAGCAGGAGTCGGGGATCGGCACGTATTCGGATCTGGGCCGCCTCGGCGACTGGGTTTCTTCCCTCGGGGGTGGCCTGGTCGGGACGCTGCCGCTGTACCCGTCGTTCCCCGGACCCCCGATCGATCCGAGCCCCTATCTCCCGATGAGCAGACTCGCCTACAACGAGTTGTTCATCGATCCGTTCGTGCTTCCCGAATACGAAACGGCACTCGAGACCGGGACGCCCGTGCCGGTCGATCAACCCTCGGGACCGTTCGCGGCGCCTCCAGCGGTCGACTACGAGGGGGTCGCCAGGCTCCGGCGACAACAGCTGGAGCCGCTGGCCCGCGCCGTCTGCTCCGGCGCGTTGCCTGACCGTCGCCGACGCTTCGAGGAATTCGCCACGGCGCACCCGGAACTGGTGGCCTACGCAGAATTCCGGGCCGGCCGGGAAAGCACAACGCGCGCCGGGAATCCCGAACCTAGTGCGGTCGGCTACCACCTCTACACCCAGTGGGTGGCGTCGGAGCAGCTGGCCGCAGCAGGCCATCACGCGAAGCAGTATGCCGATCTCCCGGTGGGATCCCATCCCAGAGGGTTCGATCCCGTTTGGTCACCGGAATCCTTCGTCCCGGGGGTGCAGGGGGGATCCCCACCCGATCGCTTCTTTGCCGGAGGCCAGAGCTGGGGGTTCCGCCCCCTTCATCCGGAACGCATTCGGGAAGACGGATACGGTTTCTTTTCCGCTGCATTACGACGCGCTTTCCAGCACGCCGATTGCCTCCGTATCGACCACGTGATGGGACTCCAAAGGATGTACATGATCCCGGACGGGCACGACGCGACTGACGGCGCCTATGTGGCCTACCGGGCCGAGGAGCTCCATGCCCTGGTTGCCCTGGAGGCATACCGTGCCGATGCGGTCGTCGTTGGTGAGGATCTCGGCACCGTGCCCGCGGGCGTCAGGAGACGGATGGCACGAGACCACATGCTGCGCACCTGGGTCTTCCAGTTCGAGTCGACCCCCGAGGTGCCTCTCCCCCGGCCGGCATCGAATTTCCTGGCCTCACTCGGCACGCACGACCTGCCTCGCTTCGGCGCCTTCCTCTGGGGAGAGGACATCGACGAGCGCGAGGGCAATGGCGCGCTCAGCTCCGATCAGGCAAGAGAGGAGCGCAGCACACGCGCTCGCTGGCGGCGCAGACTCTTCGACGCGCTTGGTCTTCCCGCCGACCTGGCACCGAGGCTGGTGACGGCGCAGGCTCAGCGAGAGATCCTTCGGTATCTGGGTCGGAGCGACGCAAAAATCGTCCTGGTGGATCTGGAGGAGCTGTGGGACGAGCGGCGGGCGCAGAATCATCCCGGCACCGAATCGGTCGGCAATTGGCGACGACGGGCGCGGCGCACCCTCGAGGATTTCTCGTCGGACCCGGACATCAACCTGATGTTGTCGGAACTGACCACTGTGCGGGCATCATGACGGCAGGGATCCAGGCGGTCAACGAGTTTCCCGGTGCCGGCGCCATCACGTCCGACGATATCCATTGGTTCAACGAGGGCACGCACCGGAGCCTGGGGTGGCGTTTGGGTGGCCACCCACTTCCAGACGGCGGCGCACGCTTCGCCGTCTGGGCACCGAACGCCCACGCCGTCAGCGCCATCGGTGACTTCAACTCGTGGCAGGAGACCAGTGACCCGCTCCGCTCGCTCGGCGGCTCCGGGATCTGGGAGGCCGTCGTCCCCTCGGCCAGGGTCGGCCAGGTCTACAAGTTCGCCATTACCTCCCCACAGGGGGAAGTCATGCACAAGGCGGACCCGTTCGCGCACTGTACGGAGGTCCCGCCCAGAACCGGCTCGGTCCTGTGGGACCTGGAATACCAGTGGCACGACGAGGCGTGGATGGCCACCCGGAGAGAGGCGATGTCCCTCCAGGCCCCCATGTCGATCTACGAGATCCACCTCGGGAGCTGGCGCCGGGACTCCTCTCGTCCCGGTGGTTTCCTCGGCTACGAGCGGGTGGCAGAACCTCTCATTGAGCACCTCACGCGCTGCGGGTTCACCCACGTCGAGTTCCTCCCGCTGATGGAGCACCCCTTCTACGGCTCCTGGGGGTACCAGACCACCGGCTACTTTTCGCCGACCCGGCGCTACGGCGATCCCCAGGGCTTGATGGCGCTGATCGACCAGCTGCACGGTGCCGGCATCGGCGTGATCCTCGATTGGGTACCGTCTCACTTCCCCGCGGACAGCTTCGCCCTCGCCGAGTTCGACGGCACGCACCTCTTCGAACATGCCGACCCACGTCTGGGCTTCCATCCCGACTGGAGGAGCCTGATCTTCAACTATGGGCGGCACGAGGTGCGCAGCTTCCTCGCTTCGTCGGCCGAGCACTGGCTCGGGACCTACCACGCCGATGGCCTGCGGGTCGATGCCGTGGCCTCCATGCTGTACCTGGACTATTCGCGCCAACCGGGCGAGTGGATCCCGAATCTGGAGGGAGGGCGCGAGAACCTTGATGCCATCGCCTTCCTGCGCCAGCTGAACACGGGGATCTACAGCGATCACCCGGACGTCCAGGTTTTCGCCGAGGAGTCCACGGCCTTTCCCGGGGTATCCAGACCCGTGGACTCCGGCGGGATCGGCTTCGGCCTCAAGTGGGACATGGGCTGGATGCACGACACACTTGAGTTCCTCTCGCGCGATCCGATTCATCGCCGTCACCACCACGGCGAGCTCACGTTCCGCAGCGTCTACGCCTACAGCGAGAACTTCACCTTGCCGCTCTCGCACGACGAGGTGGTGCACGGCAAGGGTTCGCTTCTGACCAAGATGCCCGGTGACAACTGGCAGCGCTTCGCCAATCTACGCCTCCTGTATGCGTACCAGTTCGCGACACCCGGCAAGAAGCTCCTCTTCATGGGTGCCGAGCTTGCCCAGTGGCACGAATGGGACCACGAAGGCGAGCTGGACTGGGCGCTGCTCGGGTCAGCGTTCCACGACGGCATCAGCACCCTGATCGCCGACCTCAACCAGGTGCACCGTGCCGTTCCCGCGCTGCACGAATGGGACACGGACGCCCGCGGATTCTCCTGGACCCAACCCAACGAGCCCCAATCAGGTTTGTTGAGCTTCCTCCGCTTCTCGTCCTCGGGTGACCCTGTCCTCGTGATCTGCAACTTCACCCCCGTCGTACGAACAAACGTCCTCGCCGGCGTCCCTCGTGAGGGCTATTGGAGCGAGTTCTTCAACAGCGATGCCGGCGATTACGGGGGAAGCGGAGTGGGGAACCTGGGAGGCTCCGCCACGCGTCCGCTCCCCAACCACGGGATGCCGCACACGCTGACACTCACCGTCCCGCCACTCGGCTGCCTCTATCTGCAGCCGCAATGAGGTCCGACCTGGGCGCCGTACCCAGCGGTCCGTCCTCGACGACGTTCACCGTGTGGGCACCCGACACGAGGGTGGTGGAGGTGCACGGGAGCACCGGACGGGTCTGCCTTACCCGCGGCGCCGACGGGTACCACAGAGGCTCCGCCCCCTGGGGCCCCGGCTCTCTGTACCAGTACGTCCTCGACGGGGGCACCGCTTTGGCCGACCCCGCCTCGCGCGCACAGCCAGGTGGTGTGCACGGTCCCTCAGAGGTGGTCGATCTGACCTACCCGTGGCGCGACGAAGAATTCCGCCCGGGACCGCTGAGGGAGTGGGTCCTCTACGAGTTGCACATCGGCACATTCACCGATGAGGGCACCTTCGCAGGGGCGGTGGCCGCGCTCGACGACTTGGTGGAACTCGGCGTGACGGCAGTGGAGGTCATGCCGGTGGCGCAGTTTCCCGGGCGGCGCAATTGGGGCTACGACGGAGTGTTCCCCTTCGCGGTGCAACAGACCTACGGCGGCCCGAAGGGTCTGCAGGACTTCGTGGCCGAGTGTCACCGACGGCACATCGCCGTGGCGTTGGACGTCGTCTTCAATCACCTCGGGCCCGAAGGGAATGTGCTCGGCCAATTCGGCCCCTACTTCACCGATCGCTACAGCACGCCCTGGGGCTCGGCGGTCAACCTGGACGGCCCGCTCTCCGACGACGTGCGCTCCTACTTCCTGGCCAACGCACGGCAATGGTTCGAGGACTTCCACCTCGACGCGCTCCGCCTCGACGCCGTCCACGAGCTCATCGACCGCAGCGCTCGGCCCTTCCTGGGCGAACTGGCCGATGCAGTGGAGGAACTCGCCGGCCACATCGGTCGCTCCTGCACTCTGATTGCCGAGAGCGCAGACAACAACCCGCTCACAATCACGCCGACCTCCGGCCACGGGCTCGGCATGGACGCGCAATGGAACGATGATTTTCACCACTCGGTGCACGCCGTGCTGACAACAGAACGAGACGGCTATTACGGTGACTACGGGCGGCCCGACGACGTCGCACGGGCCATGAGCCAGGGCTTCGTGTACCAGGGCCAGTACTCGCGATTCCGGCAACGCCGGCACGGCGCACCCTCGGTCAGCATCCCACCGGAGTGCTTCGCGATCTTCGTGCAAAACCATGACCAAGTGGGGAACCGTCCGGATGGAGCGAGGCTCTCCACCCTCGTTGCCCCAGACCGTCTGCGCCTGGCGGCGGCCCTCCTTCTCCTGTCTCCCGGGCTGCCCCTCCTCTTCATGGGCGAGGAGTACGGCGAGGTGGCCCCCTTCGCCTATTTCGTCGACCACGCGGATCCCGAGCTCCTCGACGCGGTGCGGAGGGGGAGGGCGGCCGAGCACGCGCACAGCGCGAGCGGACCACTCCCGGACCCGGGCAATCCGGCCACGTTTGCTGCGGCCGTACTGCGGCGCGATCGTGTCAGCGACCCCATGAAAGACGACCTCTGGCACCTCTACCGTGACCTCATCGCACTGCGCCGCGACGAGCCCGCACTCCATCATTCCTCCCGCGAGCGGACGCGCGCTCATGCCGACGGGGACGTGGTGACCATTCTCCGGACCCACGCCGAGGG
>Ga0302326_10028650_pt1 | contig 11202 bp, 7 predicted proteins | sample Palsa_T0_3_FD_202264 | JGI IMG/M metagenome (GOLD analysis project Ga0302326, IMG submission 202264) | Peat permafrost microbial communities from Stordalen Mire near Abisko, Sweden - Palsa_T0_3 | ecosystem: Environmental > Terrestrial > Soil > Palsa > Peat permafrost | place: Sweden: Abisko...
ACAGCGCGGGTGGCTTGCCAAATACGTTGAAGCACTTGCAATTCCGGCTGCACCGACGGAAAAGCATTGCTACAACGGCGGCACAGGTGCCAGTCATAGGGCCTCGAATAGCCAATTTCAGATCGCCAGCCTTCAATTTGCGGGTCATAGCGGTGGGCAACCGGCCAACTTGCTACTTCCCCGCAGATGGGACAGGGCATAGAAAAGACTCCACGTTCACAACATCGGCGTCGCGCGCAAGCGCTTGACAGCCGGCTCGGCGCGCCGATTTGAAACTCGCAATGACGAAATGACTTGTAGTGGCGAACCGACTTGGCATGCAACGGCATTGGCGACATTTGAGCAACGACCCGGGCTCAGCGCGCTTGCGTAAGCCGAATTTCTTTATTCTCGGCGCCCCGAAATGCGGAACGACATCGCTGGCAACCTGGCTCGCCGAGCATCCGAACATTTTTATGTCGTCTTACAAGGAACCGCATTTCTTCAATACCGACGACAAGCGGGTGGTGGATACGCTCGAGTACTATGAGAACTTCTTTGCTGGCGCTGGTCCGCAACATCTCGCGATAGGAGAGGCGTCGGTTTGGTATCTGTCATCGGCGCACGCAGTGCGCGGCATCCTGAGCTATGCGCCCGAAGCCCGGTTCGTCGTGATGCTGCGTAATCCGATAGAGATGGCGCCGGCGCTCCACGCCGAAATGGTGTTTACCGGGATGGAGAACGAACGCGATTTTGCGACCGCCTGGCAGTTGCAGGAGGTTCGCCGCGCCGGGCGCTTGATTCCGGCATCTTGTTCGGTGCCGCGGCGGCTGTTCTATGGCGAGGCATGCTCGCTCGGCGCGCAGCTTGGGCATCTGCTGGCGCTTGTGCCGGTTCGGCGCGTTCTGACGATTCTACTCGACGATCTGCGGCAGGATGCGCGCCGCGAATACTTGCGGGCTCTGAAGTTTCTCGATGTGGCCGATGACGGCCGTTCGGATTTCGCGGTCCAAAACACTTCGAAAATCCGCCGCTGGCCGTCAGTCGCAAAACTCTCACATGAGATCATGGCTATCAGAGGCCGTCTGGGCATCAAAAGGGGCCTGGGATTGTGGCGTCACATCGACGCCATGAACCGCACTGACCAGCGCCGTCGACCGCTTTCCCCAGAGTTTGAGGCCGCGTTGAAACAATACTTTTCCGCTGATGTGGCGCGGCTCGGCCAGTTGCTGAATAGGAATTTGTAGGAGTGGGTGGCGTGATGAACGAGGCCTCCCGGGTCGTTTCCGACGCCGCTGTCATGAAGCCGCGAAGTTCGGCGCAGCCGCGTGCACATAAGATCGCACTGTATGGTTTCGGCTCCGAACCCGTCGTGCATCGCAACCTCATCGATCTTGCGGCCAAGGCGCAATCGCCGCTGACATGGTGCGCGATCCTCACCATGCCTCACTATCGGCCGGTCATCGGCGAAGTTTTGCCCGCCGGCGAAATACTGGATGTGTTCCGTATGCTGCCACGCTCGCCGGTCGGCGGCGATCTTGGATGTCTTGCTCACTACTGCGGCAGCCTGGTCGAGGACCTCGCGGCGCAGAAACGGACCCGCAGGCAAAGAAACGGACGATGGCGACTGAATCGAGGCATTGATTATTACAAGTTATACAAAGAATTCCTTGTCGACCGTGGCGCAACCCATGTTCTGACGTCCACGATCGAGACGCCGGATGCTAAGATCCTGGTGGCGGCCGCACAAGAGCTTGGCCTCGGCGTCTTGGTTCCGCTCGACATGAGAAATATGACCGGCAGTTATTTTTCCACGGATTGCTACGAAACCCCGCCGGCCTACGCCGAGGCCAATTCCAAGAGCCGCGCCCAAGCGGCCGAGTTTATTCATCGCTTCCGCGAAAATCCGACGGCGGCGCGCGGTCTGCCAATGGAGGTGACTTCGGGCACGAAAGATACCACGTTGCCGGCATATCTTTCGCCGCGGTGGCAGCGCATCAAGCGATTCGCGACGAACGCGATCGAACGGCCGGACATCTTCGACCCTGATCAAATCCGCGTCGCGGTCATGGCCAACGTGCCGCTGCTTCGCAAAACGATCAGGGGAGTTCGGGAACGGCAAAACTCGGCCCAATTCGACATCGCCCATGCCGAAGCTTTGCCGAAACGCTTCATCTTCTATCCACTACAATATTCGCCGGAAGCATCCATCAACACTCCGGCGCCGTATTTCCTGGACCAAATGCGGGTTATCGACGCCCTGCGCTTCGCCATGCCGAGCGACTGCGAGCTCGTGGTGAAGGAGCATCCGGCTTGTATGGAAATGCGGCCGGTCAAATTCATGCGGCGCATGCGTAATGTTCCCGGCGTGACCGTCATAAAAGGCTCGGTGCCCTCGGTCGAGGTGATCAAACGTGCCGCGTTGACTGTGGCGGTGACCGGAACGGCGGCGTTCGAAGCCTTCCTACTCGGCCGTCCGGCGATCGCCTTGGGCCGAGGCCTTTCGTCCTGGGCGATTGGGAGCATGGCGTCGATGTCCTATCTTCGCGCCCGGGTCCTCAACGCGATCAACGAGCCGGTTTCCGACGATTTCGTGATCGAGCAGGTCGCAAAGCTCATGAGCGTACGATACGCATTTTTGTTTACCCCGCCGCATGTTCCGGGGGAACCGATGCTTCGCCTGCGCAATATGCAGAGTTTTCTGTCCGCTTTGCTCGATCATCTGGAACGCGAAAGCTCGCAACAGCTTGCCGATCAACCCACTGCTTAAAGCTTGGCATCCGGGCTTCCAAGTTGTCTGGAGAACGTCTACTATCGTGGTAAGGTCGGGAAATAATCTCGGGGAATTTAGCTTAGGCAAAGGTGGGTTCGGCGATGCGGGTGCTGTTCATCTATCCGGAGCATTATCTCAACATCGGAATTCCTGGTGGAATCTCAATGCTCTCGGCCAACCTGAAGAAGCACGGCCATGAGACGGCGCTCATCGATACGACCTTCATGAAGGTCGATCCGGAGTTCGATTCCCGGACATTCGATACCAAGGCCATGCATCAGAAGCTCCATGGCGGACTCGGCGAAAAGGAAGCGGACACCTCCGGCATTTCACCGATGAAGCGGACTGCGTACACGATCGAGGATCTTGTGCGGAATGATCCGGTCGTTTCGTATCAAGAGCGGTTCCAAAGCGCCATTGACGGTTTCAAACCGGACCTGATCGCCATCTCGTCCATGACGTCGACCTTCGATTTCGTCATGGGGATTCTGCGGACTGTGAAGTACGACTGTCCGGTGATTGCCGGCGGCATTCATCCGACCATCGCCGTCGACGATTGCATGGCGCAGAAAGAGATCGATATCGCGTGTTATGGCGAGGCCGACAATATCATGGTCGAACTGTGCGACCTGATGGAGGCCGGAAAAGATAATACCAGCGTCAAGTCGATGGTTTTTAGAATGCCGGACGGTTCCCTCAAGCGCAATTCACCGGCGCCGCGTGTAGACAATGATGATCTTCCTTGCCCGGATTGGGGCCTGTTCGACCAAAGGCATCTGTTTCGTCCGTTCGACGGTAGGATTTATGCCGGGTCCTTCTACATCCAGTCACGCGGCTGCCCGATGAAATGCACTTATTGCGTCGATTCGACGGTTGCCGACATGACGGGAGGCCATGTGGGATATTTTCGGCATCAAAAGCCGGAAGTGACGATTCGGCACTTGAGCGAACTCAAGGAGAAGTTCGGCGTGAACTGGATCAAATTCGCCGACGACTCGTTTTTGCTGCCTAAGATCGATCATCTGGAAGAATTGGGTGAAGGTTTGAAGCGTTTGGGCATCCAGTTCGGCTGCTCCGTCATGCCGAACACCATCACTGAGGATAAGGTAAGGATCGCGCGCGAGATGGGCTGCCTCGCCATGAGCGTCGGTGTTGAAAGCGGCAACGCAAATATCCGCAAGATGGTCAAGCGAAACTACAAGGACGAAGTTTTGATAGAACGCCTGAAGAACGTTCAACGGCACGGTATTCGTCTGTCGACGTTCAATATCATCGGCTTCCCTGGGGAGACGCGGGATAACGTCTTTGAAACGATCAACCTCAACCGCCGTATCGGCACGTCAGCGTGCAACGTCTATATTTTGTTTCCATATCCGGGCACGCCCATTCAGATCGAGCACAAGATTCCGATCCGCGATGAAAGTGGCAAGATGCTTCCGGTCGCAAAGGCCAAAGAACTCAGGCTATCGAAGATGTCGCCCGATGAGCTCGAAGGCCTGCAGCATACCTTTAACTTGTATCTACATATGCCCAAGGAACTTTGGCCATTAGTCCGTCTCGCCGAGGCGTCTGATCCTCGCGGCCTTGAAATTCGTAAGATGATTGAGCGATTCGTGGTCAGTCATCTATCGAACGATCCACCTGAGCTTGTTGCGCTGGAGCATGCATTGCCGCCGGCAAGGGCCGCGCAGGACACGCGGCAGGTGACGCAAATACCCGCGATCCTTGCGAAGATCTATCGTCTCGAATTGACCGATGATGAATTTGAGAAAGTCACTGACGCGTTCCGTGAGCACGAACGCGCCTCAGTTACGGTAGAATCCGCGCCGTTGGCTCAAGTGGCAACGGCGTAGCTCCGCAGCGTTCCTTAATTGGACGGCTGTTCGCGGTTCTTTAGCTGCAAAGCGATTCCCGCTCGAATGGTGCGTGACGGGCTGCAGGTTGGCGGGTCTTGAATTCTTTTGAGCTTCGAACTAGCAGTGCATCGCCCCTCTCCATTCCGGCAAATTCGCCTTACGTCCTGCTAACGCGTCAAGAGATGCTCGTCTCGCATGCGACGCGATGATACTGCGAAGCTAAGCTGTGTCGCCTGTTAATCGCCCCCACTCATGACCGCTTCCCTCGCTTCGTCCGCCGGCCTGTCTCAGCTCAAAGAGCTCGAGGCGGAGAGCATTTACATCATGCGCGAGGTGGTCGCGCAGTTCCGAAAGCCGGTGATGCTTTACTCCATCGGCAAGGACAGCTCGGTGATGCTTCACCTTGCCATGAAGGCGTTCTGGCCGTCGAAGCCGCCATTTCCGTTGCTCCACGTGGATACCACGTGGAAGTTCAAGGAGATGATCGCGTTCCGCGACCGCCGCGCCGCCGAACTTGGCCTCGACCTCATCGTCCATACCAACGAGGAGGGACTGCGCGCAGGGATCGGGCCATTCAGCCACGGCTCCGCCGTCCACACCGACGTCATGAAGACCATCGCGCTGAAGCAGGGGCTGGAGAAGTACGGCTTCGATGCGGCGCTCGGCGGCGCGCGCCGGGACGAGGAAAAAAGCCGCGCCAAGGAACGCATTTTCTCGTTCCGCAGCGCGACGCACCGCTGGGACCCGAAGAACCAGCGGCCTGAATTGTGGAAGCTTTACAACGGGCGCATCAACAAAGGGGAGAGTATTCGGGCCTTCCCGTTGTCGAACTGGACCGAGCTCGACGTCTGGCAATATATCGCGGCCGAGAATATTCCGGTCGTGCCGCTCTATTTCGCCAAGGAGCGGCCGGTCGTCATGCGCGACGGCGCCTTGATCATGGTCGACGACGACCGCATGCCGCTGATGCCGGGCGAACGGCCGGTGATGAAATCGGTGCGCTTCCGCACGCTCGGCTGTTATCCGCTCACAGGTGCGATCGAGAGCCGCGCGCGGACGGTCGCAGAAATCATTGACGAGACCGGGTCGAGCGGAACCAGCGAACGGGTCAGCCGTGTCATCGACCATGACCAGGCTACTTCCATGGAAAAGAAGAAGCAGGAAGGCTATTTCTGATGCTCGATGCGGTCGGAAAATCGGGCGACGTTGCACAAGCCATTCGGGCGGCTCCGGCAGGAAGCAAGCTGCTGCGTTTTCTGACCTGCGGATCGGTGGACGATGGCAAGTCGACCTTGATCGGCCGTTTGCTCTACGATTGCCTGCTCTTATTCGAGGACCAGCTGGCGGCGCTGGCTGCCGACAGTGCTCGCTTCGGAACGACGGGCACCGGCTTGGACCTGGCGCTGCTGGTCGACGGATTACAGGCGGAGCGCGAGCAGGGCATTACCATCGACGTCGCCTATCGCTATTTCGCCACGCCGCGGCGCAAATTCATCGTCGCTGACACGCCCGGGCATGAGCAATACACGCGCAACATGGTGACCGGCGCATCGACCGCCGATTTGGCGGTGTTGCTGATCGACGCGCGCAAGGGACTTCTGCCGCAGACCCGGCGTCACAGTCATATCGTCGCATTGCTCGGCATTCGCGATGTCGTCGTCGTCGTCAACAAGATGGACGCGATCGGCTGGGACAAAGCGGAGTTCGAGCGCATCAAGAGCGAATACCTCGCCTTCGCCGCCAACGTGGCGTTTGCGCGCGTGCTCTGCATTCCTGCTTCCGCGTTGCATGGCGACAATATCTCGCGGCGAAGTGAGGCGATGCCCTGGTACGACGGACCGACGCTGCTCGCGCATCTCGAGACCGTCGAAATTTCCTCTGGCGCGGCACCGCGACCGTTTCGCATGCCGGTTCAGTGGGTCAACCGGCCGGACTCGCGGTTCCGCGGCTATTGCGGGACGATTGCTTCGGGAACGTTGAGCCGGGGTGACCGCCTCGCGATCCTACCGAGCGGTGCCACGGTCAGTGTCGCGCGCATCGTTACGCAGGACGGCGACCTGGAAGAGGCTGCGACCGGCCAAGCCGTCACACTGACACTTGCCGAGGATGTCGACATCAGCCGCGGCGACGTGTTCGCCGCGCATGATGCGCGTCCCACCGTCGCTGATCAGTTCTCGGCCCATGTGATCTGGATGAGCGAGCAGCCAATGCTGCCTGGCCGCTCCTATTTGCTGCAAACCGGAACCGTGCTGGTGCCCGCGCAAGTGACCGAACTCAAGTACAAAGTCAGCGTCAATACGCTCGAGCAAATAGCCGCCAAGCGTCTCGATCTCAACGAGATTGGACTATGCAATATCCTGGTCGATCACGCCATCGCCTTCGACCCCTACGGGGAGAACCGCGACACGGGCGCGTTTATCCTGATCGACCGCATGACCAATGCCACCGTGGGCTGCGGCATGATCGGTTTCCCGCTGCGCCGTTCGACTAATATTCACTGGCAGGCCCTCGCGATCGATAAGAATGCCCGGGCGAGGCTGAAGGGTCAGAAGCCATGCGTATTGTGGCTCACCGGCCTGTCGGGCGCCGGAAAATCGACCATTGCCAACCGCGTCGAGCAATTGCTGCATCAGCGCGGCCATCACACTATCGTCCTCGACGGCGACAATATCCGTCACGGCCTCAACCGCGACCTCGGCTTCACCGATGAGGATCGAGTTGAGAATATCCGCCGCGTTGCCGAAGTGGCAAAGCTGATGGTGGAAGGCGGATTGATCGTTATCGTAAGCTTCATTTCGCCATTCCGCAGCGAGCGACGCACGGCGCGCGCGCTCGTCGGCGAAGACGAATTCATCGAGATCTACGTCGATACGCCGCTCGCGATATGCGAGGCGCGCGATCCCAAGGGACTCTATAAGCTGGCTCGCGCGGGCAAGCTGCCGAATCTCACTGGAATCGGCAGCGCCTATGAACCGCCCGAGCGACCGGAACTGGTCCTTGCCGCCGGGACGCGGGCGCCGGAATTCCTGGCCGAAGAAGTGGTGGCCACGCTCAAAGCGCGGGGCGTCATCTGACCCTGCGCGACAGCGGCTGCAGATCGACAGTTCGATCCAAATCTTCAACTTTGATTCAATAAGCAATAGGTAAGCTTTGCTCAATCTCCTTATCGTATTGGGCACGCGGCCGGAGGCGATCAAGCTCGCCCCGGTGGTGCTCGCCGCCCGCAAGTACGCGGGTATCCAGACAACGGTTTGCAATACTGGCCAGCACGCCGACATGTGCGCGGGCGTTCTCGATCTTTTCGGCATTTCGGCCGATGCGAATCTTGATGTGATGACGCCGCGGCAAACGCTGACTGACGTGACCGGTTCGATTCTTAATGCGATGCGAGACGTGTTGGAACAACGTCATCCAGACTGGCTCCTTGTGCAAGGCGACACGACAACTGCGTTTGCCGCTGCGCTCGCCGCTTTTTACCAGAAGATTTCTGTTGCGCACGTCGAAGCCGGCCTGCGCACCGGAGACATTTATGCGCCGTGGCCGGAGGAGATGAACCGCAAGCTGATCACCGCAATCACGCGCTTGCATTTCGCGCCGCTATCTTCGAACGCGCATAACCTGCAACACGAGGGCGTCGAACCGGCCCGTATCGTCGTGACCGGAAATACCGGCATCGACGCGCTCAACTGGCTCGTGCACCGTCTCGAGGCGGATGAGGCGTTAGGGCGGCGCGCCCAAGCCGCGTTGAAAACGGCAGGCATTCCGTGTCTCGAATCCAAGTCATCTCGGATCGTGCTGATCACAGCGCATCGCCGCGAAAGTTTCGGCGCGGGCTTAGTGTCCATCTGCAACGCCATTGCCGAACTCGCCCAACGATTCCACGATCGTCAATTCGTGTATCCCGTTCACCCCAACCCGCAAGTGCGGGATACGGTTATCCGGGAGCTTGGGCAAAAGCGCTTCGCCAACGTGCATCTCATCGAGCCGCTCGATTATCTTCCATTTGTCCTTCTAATGTCGCGGGCCGAGCTTCTGCTTACGGACTCCGGTGGCATCCAGGAAGAAGCTCCGAGCCTCGGCAAGCGCGTCATCGTCATGCGGCAGGTGACGGAGCGTACCGAAGGTCTGCAAACGGCCCTCGTCCGACTCACTGGCACCAACGGCGACAGCATCATTGCCGATGCGACTGATGCCTTGAGCGGCCGTTGGCCGGCAGATCAGGGCATCGGTGATCTCTACGGCGACGGTTTGGCGTCAGAGCGAATCGTTGCGACGCTGCTCGGCGCGAATAAGTATATGTCTTGAGTCGACGTGCGCATCCTTGCCGTTTCATACATGCTACCGCCTGCGCTCTATCCACAGGCGATCCAGGTTGGACGTCTCCTCGCGCATTGCGGCGGCGAGATTGGCGCTGTTTGCGGCGCACTCGGTGGCGGCGCCGCACTCGACCAGGATTTCGGCCTAAATGCGCGGCTGGTCTTCCGTCTCGAAATTCCTTTCAGGCCGATGCTCTCGGGCCTCGCGTCCAGTATCGCCCGGCGGTTTCTGCCGTTCTATGCGAGTATTCCCGACGAATTCCGGGCCTGGGTGCGGCGCGCTGAGGCGGCCGTGCTTGCGGAGCTTCAACGGTCCCGCTTCGCGCCCGATCTCATGGTCACCTTCGGCGAGCCGATGTCCGACCACCTGCTTGGCCTTCGGCTGGCGGCGAAGCTTGATCTGCCGTGGGTCGCCCATTTCAGCGATCCCTGGTCCGATAATCCGTTCCGGCGGCACAACGTTCTCGCCAATGTCGTCAATCGCCGCTTGGAGCGCCGCGTCATCGCCAACGCGGATCGTCTTGTCTTTACCTCGCGGGAGACCGTGAATCTTGTAATGAGCAAATATTCGAAGGAATGGCGGCAGAAGTGTTCCGTGTTGCCGCACAGTTTCGATCAGGCGCTTTATCCGGCGCGAGCTCCCCATGGCCCAAAGTTGGTCGTGCGTCATCTCGGAAATTTCTACGGTCACCGCACGCCGCTACCGCTGTTTCGCGCGCTGCACGCGATTTTGCGCGATCAACCGGACGCCCTCCGCGATTTCCGCTTTGAGTTCATCGGGCGCGTGCCGGCGTGGGTCAGGTACCATCGCGCGTTTCGCAACTTGCCGAGTGAGCTTGTCCAGCTTGTGCCCGCTATTCCATACTCGGAGTCTTTGAAGTTGATGTCGGAATCCGATTTGCTGCTGGTTATTGATGGTCCTGCCGATCTCAGCGTCTTCCTGCCTAGCAAGCTGATTGAATATGTCGGTGCAGGAATCCCGATCTGTGGCATCGTCCCGCCGGGTACGTCGGCGAATTTGTTGCGTCGCCTAGGTGGACTTGCGGCGGACCCGCGTAACACGGAGGAGATTGCCGAGACGCTGATGAATTCTTTGCGCCTAGCTCGGGAGCGACGGGCTCAATCGGCGTTGCCGCCGTGGGGCGATCCCGAAGTGCGGGCGGAATTTGCGGTCGAGCACGTTGCGAGCGATTTTGAGGCGATCTTGGCTGATGCGGTTCAGTAGGCCGGCGCCTCACTTACAACCGCTCCGCCGTGACACGCGAATTTTTGTTCAGCGCCCGCTTTTCAAGCATCCGCCCGAGCGAAATCCCAGGCTGCTCGATTAAGCGATACGAGAGCCAAGCCACGAGGAAGGTAACGACGGCGGCTATAACGGTTGAAACCAGCGGCGGCATGAGCCCGTCGAGTTTGGCCATCAGCGGATAGCCGATGCCGCCATGGTAGAGGTACCAGCTATAGGATATCGCGCCGACAAATCCAAGCACCGGGAGCCGCAGTCGCGGCGCGTGCTTCAAAGCGAGGCCGAGCAGCGCCGCGTTGATCAGCACAAATAAAGCGAGACCAATCTTGACGTAGGGCGAGTAGATGCCCGCGGAGACTGCCGCGCAAAGGACAAGAAGGGTCAGCGCTCTGCCGCTGAGCTCGCGCCTGCACCACAACTCGAAATTCATGCCGACAAAGCAGATCGCTAGATACGTGAGGAGATTGCTCGCCTCGCTACGGCGAGCCAGGATCAGCCCGTTCACTGCCATGACGAGGTAGGGCGCGAACTGAATGAGCCGCCGGCCGCCAAGCACGAGAAAGGGAGCCAGAACATAAAACTTGGCTTCTATCAGCAAAGTCCAGAACGCAGCGTTCAGGGACGGCGCTTTTCCCACATCCATCAGCAGCAGCGCATTGAAGAGCGTATCACGAAGCGTTCCGAAATCGGCTTCTTTGAGCAGCAGCCGATGCAGGACAATAAGAACCACGAGCGAAACCCAGTATGCTGGCAATATGCGGAAGATACGCCGCAGCGCGTAGCCGATCGGCGACATGCCGCGCGACAGGTTTCGCCCGATCAGGAAGCCGCTGAGTATGAAGAACAGGGTGACGCCGCCGACAGCACACGGCCGCAGGATCTCGCCGAACGTGCCACCGACAACCCGGTCCGGCAGATAATGTCCGACGACGACGAGCACGATCGCGATCCCACGCAAAGCATCGAGCGCGGCGAGGTGCGGCGCGTCGTGCGCAGGTGTTCGCGGTCCCAAATCTGTCTGCGGTTTCACGCTCG
>Ga0302326_10028651_pt1 | contig 11202 bp, 12 predicted proteins | sample Palsa_T0_3_FD_202264 | JGI IMG/M metagenome (GOLD analysis project Ga0302326, IMG submission 202264) | Peat permafrost microbial communities from Stordalen Mire near Abisko, Sweden - Palsa_T0_3 | ecosystem: Environmental > Terrestrial > Soil > Palsa > Peat permafrost | place: Sweden: Abisko...
CGTCCGGGCGGCTCGAGCTTCGGACCGGGGCCGGGCTCAGCCCGCGCCCCGGGCTCAGCCGCTCCATCGAGGGCCCAGGCCCAATCCGCGAGGAGAAGCGCGACCGAGCAGTGCGATGATGAGTATGGCCGCCAGGGAGTACAGCGTCAGCGATATTCACCTACCCCCACACGTCGGGAGCTCGGGTGAGGTTGGGCTCAGCCAGTCTGCGGTCCGCGGCGAGGCCCTGCCGGGGGACGACTTGTCAGCAGGGCCGGTCGCTGGCACGATGCACGGCGTGACACCGGAAGAGACGATTGGGGAGCGAGTTCGTCGCCTTCGCGAAGACCGGCGTCTCACCCAGCGCGACGTGGCCTCGCCCGGTGTGAGTCCGCAGTACATCTCGAGAATCGAGCATGGCGACCGCAACCCGTCGGTCAAGGCACTGCGCAAGCTGGCCGCGAAGCTCGGGGTCAGCGCGGAGGTGCTCGAGAGCGGGCAGGATCCGGCGGCGACCGAGTTGCGGTCGTTCCGGCTCGCGGACGCCGAGCTCGCCTTGCGGCTCGGAGAGGATCCGACCGCCCTCGAGGCAACCTTTCGCACCTTGCTGGAGGAGGCGGCCGGCGCGGGTGATCCCGTCGCCCAAACGCGGGCAGCGCTCGGGCTCGGAACGCTGGCGGCCCACCGGGGTGACCATGATCAGGCGATCGTGCAGCTCGAGATCGCCCTCGAGGCCCCGTGGGTCACGCCGCTTCGAAACGTCGATGCGTACGCCACGCTCGGGCATTCGCTCGTTGCGGCAGGTCGAGAGGAGGACGCGGTGGCCCTCTTCCGTGCATGCGTGGACGAGCTCGCGGCGCGGCCGCCCATCGACGATGCCGCTGTCACACGTTTTGCCACCTATCTGAGCTACGCGCTGGTCGACAGTGGGCGCCTCGAGGAGGCGCGGCATGCGAACGAGCTGGCGCTACGACACGGGCGGGGAAGCAACGATCTCTCGACGAGGATCCGCCTTCACTGGGCAAGCGCCCGGCTTGCCGCGAGCACGGGAGACCTGCGGCTCGCCGAGCTCAGCATCACCCGCGCCATCACGCTCCTCGAGGCCAGCGAGGACACCGTCGCGCTTGGCCGCGCGCACCTCGTTGCCGCCGAGATCGCACTCTGGGACGGCAATCACGCGGGCGCGGCGGATCATCTCTCGCTCGCCGAGACACTCCTCCCCGACGGTTCCGCCCTCGAGGACCGCGTGTTCCTGCTCATCCAGCAGGCGTTTGTTGCGGCACGTAGCGGGGAGGCTGCCCGTGCGATGGACAGAGCGAACAAGGCGCTCCATCTCGTCGGAGAGAACGGAGACGCCACGATCCGTGGACGCGCCCACTGGGCGCTGGCGGAGGCGTACGCCTCGGCCGGCGCGACCGAGTCCGCGCGTGCCGCGTTCGCCACCGCGGGCGAGTTGATCCCCGTCGGCTCCAAGCACGCAAGCCGGCTCCTCCAGGCCTGGCAGCTCGCCGTCCCGAGCTGATTCGCTGAGTCGTCGCGAGCGGCGAGGGCAACCTGCGCCGCGCCCCCGCGATTCGTCGAGCGGTCACGGCGGATCGTGGCGGCCCGGCGCACGGCCAAGGTCCGGGCTCGAGGCCGGCAAACGGGCGCGCCGGTGGGCGCGCCCGCGGACGAACGAGCGTCAGGCCGTCTCGAATGCCGCGCCGGCGCCAATCGCGGTCGCCTCGCCCTGGGCCTGGCGGCGACCGATGAGCGCAGCGGCGAGCGCGCCGAGTGCGACCACACTCCCGCCGACGTAGACGGCGATGGTCGTCCCGTGGGCGAACGCCTGCCCGCTCTGGTAGCCCCCAACGCGCGAGAAGATCGAGGCGAGCACGGCGACACCGAAGACACCGCCGAGTTCGCGGATCGCGTTCGTCGCGCCCGAGGCCTTGCCCTCCTCCTGCGGCCCGACCGAGCTCAGCACGACGTTCGCCACCGGTGCGAAGAAGAGTCCCATCCCGGCCCCCGAGAGGATGAACGGCGCGACGAGATCGCGGTAGGGCGTCGTCGTGGTCATGATCGCGGCGATCCAGAGCAGCCCGGCCGCCTGAAGCGAGAGGCCGGCGGCCATCAGCCGCTGTCCGCCGATCCGGTCCGAGAGCGCGCCCGCGACGGGGGCGACGAAGATCGGCATCGCCGTCCAGGGCAGGATGCGCAGCCCTGACTCGAGCGGCGAGAAGCCCTGGACCGTCTGGAAGAACTGGGCCAGCAGGAATATCGAGCCGAACATGCCGAAGAACATCAGCAGGGAGGCGACGTTCGTCAGTGCGAAGGTGCGCCGGCGGAAGAAGTGCATGGGCAGCATCGGCGAGCGCGTATGGAGCTCCCAGGCGATGAATGCCCCGACGAGCAGCACCCCCGCGGCGAGCGGTGCGACGATGCCGGGGCTCGTCCAGCCGTGCGCGTTGCCGCGCACGAGCCCCCAGACGACGCCGAGCAGGCCGCTGCTGGCAAGCGCGAGACCGGGCAGGTCGAGGGCGGAGTCGGGGCCGCGCGTCTCCTCGAGCCGCGCGAGCGCCAGCGGCGCCAGCACGATTCCAATCGGCACGTTCAGCCAGAAGATCCAGTGCCACGAAATCCCGCTGACGATCGCGCCGCCGACGAGCGGCCCGAGCGCGATCGCGAGGCCGCCGATGCCGCCCCAGATCCCGAGCGCGAGCCCGCGCCGGTTGGCCGGCACCGCGGCCGAGAGGATGGTCAGGGTGAGCGGTGTCACGATCGCGCCGCCGACGCCCTGGAGCACGCGGGCGAGATCGAGCGCGGTCGCCGAGCTCGAGAGCGCGGCCGCCGCCGAGGCGCCGGTGAAGAGCAGCAGGCCGATTGCAAACAGCCGCCGCCGCCCGAAGCGGTCGCCGAGCGCGGCGCCGGCGAGGAGAAGCACCGCGAAGGTGAGCGTGTAGGCATTGACCGTCCACTCCAGCTGGGAGATCGAGGCGTGCAGCTGGCGCCGGATCACCGGGAGGGCGGTGGTCACGACGAGGTTGTCGAGGCTGACCATGAACAGCGCGACCGACGTGATCGCGAGCGTCCAGATCGTCGAACGTGACTGTGTGTGAGTCATCACTTCCTCCTTTGTAAAAAAAAGATCAGCGGGTGTGGATGAGCGGGGAGAGAAGACGCTCCGACCAGGGCTCCGGCCGGCGATCGAGGTCCATCGACGAGAACACATTGAGGAGCATCCCGTAGGCGAAGAAGCGCATCACCTCTTCGGAGGGGAGACCGGACACGCGCTCCACGTAGACCACGAGGTCCCCGAAGCCCTCCCGCACGACCTCGCAGATCTCGAGGTCGCCGCAGGCGGCGTAGGCCTGCATTTGCCCGCCGAGCCGCGTTCGGTCGGAGAGGAGCTCGACGTAGGCAACGCCCATCGCCTTGAGTGCCTCCTCCCCGCGCTTGCCCTCCGCGGCTCGCTGGAAGACCTCCAAGGTCTCCCGCATACAGCGAGCGACGGCAGCCTTGAAGAGCTCCTTCTTCGTCCCGAAGAGCCGAAACAGATACGGCTGGGAGATCCCGGCGCGACGCGCGATGTCCTCCGTGGAGGTCCCCTCGAGCCCGCGCTCGGCAAACTCGACCAGAGCGGCGTCGAGGACATCCTCGCGGCGTTCCTCCGCCGAGTGACGCGTCGTGGTGGTCATCTGCCAAAGATAGTGACTACTCACAACTTTGTCAAGCCCTCTCGAGATATGTCGCGCGCCGCGCCCGAAGTCAGCCGCCGCTGATCGCGGCGACCACATCGACGCGCGAGCGCTGCGCGAGCGGAGTATCGAGCCCTGCCCGCTGCTGGTCGACGTAGAGGTGGATGTGCGGCCGCAACGTTGGGCCCGGCTCGCAGAGTCTGTCGCGGACTCCGGGCCAGCGCTCCTCGAGCTTCTCGATCGCCTCCCGGACCGTCGCCGCGTCCACCTCGACGCGGCGTGGCAGATCGCTGAACAGCGGCGTCAGCGTCATCGGCAGGCGCAGGTCAGCCACGGCGCTACTCGATCACCGCCACCTCGACCGACCACACGGGCGGCAGGTAGCTCGCGATCTCGCTCCAGCTCTCCCCCTCGTCGGCGCTCGCGAAAAGCTGGCCGGTACTCGTCCCGAAATAGACGCCTGGGACGTCCCGCCGGTCGATCGCCATGGCTCCCCGCAACACGCCGAGATGGGCGTGGCGCTGGGGCAGGCCGCGGTCGAGCCGCCGCCAGCTCTCACCGCCGTCGCGCGTGCGCCAGACGGCCGCCTGGCCGTCGGGCATGCAGCGCGCGTGGCCGGGATCGAGCGGAATCACGTAGAAGCTGTCGGCGTCGTGCGGATGGACTGCGGCGGCGAAACCGAACTCGCTCGGCAACCCGTCGGTGATCTCGGTCCACGAGTGTCCGCCGTCGTCGCTTCGGTGCACGCCGACGTGGTTCTGCTGGTACATGCGGCGCGGATCTGCGGGCGAGCGCACGAGTCTGTGCACGCAGAAGCCGACCTCCTCGTGCGGCCGCGGCCAGTCGGCACGCAAGCCCCTGTTGCGCGGCGCCCAGGTTGCGCCCCCGTCGCTCGTCTCGAACAGGCCGACCCCCTGCACGATCGCCCAGAAGTGTGACGTGTCCTCGCCGTCGGGCATGATCGCCGAGACGCCGAGGTGGCCGGGCGGCTGATTTGCGGGGTCGTCCCATTCCTCGCAGCCCGGCTGGCCGGCGAGCGTCGTCAGGAGTGACCAGCTCTCCCCGCCGTCGCGGCTCTCGAAGATGCCCGGGGCCTCGGCCCCGGCGAGCACGCGCCCGTCGATCAGCGCGAGCGTCGAGAGCTTCGAGACCTTGCGAGCGTCCTCGGCGCCATAGGCGAGGCCCTCGCTCGAGAGCGTCCAGGTCTCGCCCAGATCGCCGCTACGCCAGACGGCAGCCCCATGCCAATCGCTCGCGCAGGCGGCGTAGATCGTGCCCGAAAGGGGGTCGAAGACCGCGTGGTAGACGGGCCAGCTCTCGCAGAGAGGCCCACGCAGCTTCCAGTTCCCCCGGCGATCGTCGGCCTCGACGAGGAAGAACCCCTTCCGCGTTCCAACCAACAGCAGCATTCGTCCCACCTCCGCCTCACCTCCGTCATCGAGATCCATCCGTCATCGAGATCCATCCGTCATCGAGATCCAATCGCTGAGACCGGCGAGCGGACCGAAAATCATCGCTCGGCCTCCGGACGGGAGGGTCGCTTCGCTCGCGTCCTCCGCGCCGGGGCGGGCGTCGAGCCTCGAGGTCGCACCCCGACCGCGCCGAGCATCCCCTTTTCATACCGTTTGACCGCCGATTTCGACGCACCCCGTTTGTGCCTGCACCTGACAGCCCCTTCCCGTTCCGTCCCCATCCCGTTCGCGAGCACGGAGGAGAGCATGCGCCGAGCCAGCGTCGCGGACAAGACTCGATCGCTCCCTGCGGCTGGTCGGGCGGGGGAGAGGTTCGATCCCCGCGGCCGACGCGGCGGAGGGAACCCATCGCCGCCCGGGGCGGTTCCGGATAGCGATGAGTTTACGGCCTCTCCGTCGTCTCAAGAACGTGACCTGCACGGCGCAGCCGCACGTACGATCCCCGGCGATGGATTCGTCACTGGCAAGCGTTCCGGTGTTCGCGGACCTGGAGGTGTATCGCGGCGAGCTGACGGGGTACTGCTATCGCATGCTGGGCTCGCCCTTCGACGCGGAGGACGCCGTCCAGGACACGCTTGTTCGCGGTTGGCGGAGCCTCGACCGGTTCGAGGGAAGAGCGGCGCTTCGCTCCTGGCTCTACCGCATCGCGACGAACGTCTGCCTCGACATGCTGAAGGGGAGAGCGCGTCGCGCCCTGCCGATGGACCTCGGACCGGCCTGCGAGCCGATCGCAGAGCGCTTGAACGTGCCGGCCGACGCGAACTGGATCGAGCCGGTTCCCGCCGGGCTGCTCCCCTCTCCTGACCCTGCCGACGCGATCGTCGCACGCGAGACGATCCGGCTCGCGCTCGTCGCAGCGCTCCAGCGCCTTCCGCCACGCCAGCGCGCTGCCCTGATCCTCTGCGAGGTGCTTCACTGGCAGGCAACCGAAGCGGCCGAACTCCTCGACACGAGCGTCGCCTCGATCAACAGCTCCCTGCAGCGGGCGCGCTCGACCCTCGCGGCGAGCAACGTGAGCGTCGACGACGCACCCGCCCCGCTCGGCGCGGCCGATCGCGCGCTGCTCGCACGGTTCGTCGAGGCGTTCGAGCGCTACGACATGGAGGCGCTCACCGCGCTGATCCGCGAGGACGCGACCCAGTCGATGCCGCCCTACGACATGTGGCTGCGCGGACGCGACGACATCCTGACATGGTGGCTCGGCCCGGGAATCGGCTGCCGCGGCTCGCGACTCGTCGCCGCCCAGGAGGCGAACGGCTCGCCCGCTTTTGGGCAGTACAAACCGAGCCCCGGCGGCGGCTTCGAGCCCTGGGCGCTCCAGGTGCTCGAACTCTCAGCCGGCCGGATCGCCGAGTTCACGTTCTTCCTGGATACAGAGCGGCTCTTCCCCCGCTTCGGCCTGCCCGCCCGCCTCGACTGCTAGCACCTCGACTCGTAGCACCTCGGCGAGTCCGGCGAGTTCGATCAGCTCCCGGAGCTCCTCGCCCGCGTGCCTCAGCAGCAGCTCCCCGCCGCCGCGCTTCGCGCCGAGCTGCAAACGGAGGAGCACGTCGATCGTCCCGAGGTCTGTCTGCTCGAGCGAGCCGGTATCGACAACGATGCTCCACGGGCGGCTCACAGCCATTCCCGAGAAGGACCGGCGAGAAAGGCCAAACTCATCGAGGAGCGAGCGCGTCTGCCACCCAAACGGTGTGCGGCTCATCACGGCCGCACCGAACGAGCAGCTCAAGTGGATCTTCGACGTCCCTGCCATGCGGCCGGCGACTGGAGTGGCGCACGCCGCGGCAGGTCGGCGCAACGACGCGGAGGCTCTCGGGCCGAGCGACCGCGACGGGCGCAGGTCCACGCCGCGGCGAGAGCGTCTCGGCGTTCGGCAACACCCACTCCCACCACGATTCGGACGCAGCCTCCCCTCCAGCGGGAGAGAGATTTCTCGCGAGTAGGCCCGCGTGAGGGTGCCTCCCGCGGCTCCGGGGCCGCTCGGAGGCAGGGATTCGCTGCCCGAGTGGCAAAAGCGCGAGGACCCGACCCCCAGCCGCGTCTCGAGCGCTGACCGGGCCGGGGTTCGGGTCGATCCTTGGCTGGGGGCTGGACGGCTAGGCGGCGAGTCGTCTCCGGGCCTTCTGCACCGAGGGAAGGGCGGTCTTGGTCTTCGCGAGCACGCGTGCGCGGACATCGACGGATGCCGGCTTCGCCGCGATCGTGATCTCCTCCCCGGTGGCCGGATTGCGGCCCTTGCGCGCCTTCGTCGACGGCTTCACACGCACCGTCAGCTGGACGAGGTTGCCGATCTTCACCTTCTCGGCGTTGCCGATCTCGCCGAGCACGACTCCCTCGAGTGCGGCGAGAGCGCGCTTGGCCTCGCTGCGAGATAGGCCGGCGCGGTCGGCGACGGCGTCGGCGAGCTGAGCTTGAGTCAACGACATCTGGTCTCCTCTGGTTGGTTGGCGTCCGGCAGGGATTGAATCCGCTGCGTCGGACGGCGCCCGTACAGGTCGGGAGGCGAGAAGTCCGGGGACCGTGCCACGTCCGTGAACGCGCGCCCTTCATCGAAATCCGAAGCAGACCTCGGCGGGGTTTCTGGCGTTCCCCTGACGACTCCCTGGCGACACCCGGCCGACGCGGTTCACGCCGCGGGCGTTTCGGCCGAGGCCGAGATGTGAGAGGGTCCTTGGCCCACTGTCGGGGACGGCCGTCCCCGGCTCGATCGGATGTCGAGAACTCAGACCCGGAGCTCGAACATGCGGCTTGCGCGAGGAACCCCCAGCGTCGTCGAGCGTTCCGGGGTCGCCAGCGAGCGGCTCGGCGCGGGGATCAGGCACGCCGACGCACACAACCGCTCATCGCGGCGCGTTCGCCGCCGTCGGGGCTGCCGATGACTCCACAAGCCGACAAAGCAGTCTCCTTCCGAGCGCTCCATCACGGAGATCCGTTCGTGATCCCGAATCCGTGGGACGCGGGCTCGGCGCGCGTCCTGGCCGCGTTGGGCTTCAAAGCGCTTGCGACAACCAGCTCGGGCTACGCCTTTACGCTCGGTCGGCTCGACGGCCGTGTCAACCTCAGCGAGGGTGCCGCCCACATCCGGACGCTCGTCGAGGCCACGGCGCTTCCCGTTTCGGCCGACCTCGAAAACGGCTTCGGCCCGGACCCCGAACAGGTCGCGGAGGCGATCAGCGCCGCTGCCTCCGCCGGCGCCGTCGGCGGCTCGATCGAGGACTACGACCCGCGCGGCCACCTCTACCCACTCCCCCCGGCGACCGAGCGGGTGGCCGCGGCCGCCCAGGCGGCCCATAGCCTCCCCCACCCCTTCACGTTCACCGCACGAGCCGAGAACCACATCCGCGGCAACCCCGACCTCACCGACACGATCGCCCGGCTGCAGGCGTTCGAGCAGGCCGGCGCCGACGTGCTGTATGCACCCGGCCTGCAGACGACCACCGAGATTCGCCGCGTCTGCGCCGCGGTCTCCAAGCCAGTCAACGTCCTCGCCCTGCCCCATATGACGCTGGCCGAACTCATCGACGCCGGCGCGCAACGGATCAGCGTCGGCGGCGCCCTCGCATGGGCGGCGGTCGACGCCCTCGCTGCCGCGGCGCAGCGGATCCAGGATCGAGGCGACTTCTCGCGGCTTCGTTCGAGCCCGCCGCTCAACGAGTGGTTCCGCTAGCAACGGGCTGCGAGGCAAGGCCGAAATCCTGCCGGCTCGAAATGGCCCATCTATCTCGCGAGCTCAGACAGACCGACGTGATATCCTCGCGGTGCTCGGCGTCGAATCATTCGGCGCAGACAGGTGCAGGGCGAGGCCGCGAGTTCTGGCCTCGTGGGAAGACCTCCCCCAGCAAAGTGGGTTGGAAGCCATGTAACGGCCGCCCACGCTCGCTTCCGTCGGCGGCCCCGGCCGACTGGGAGAAAAGATGACGAGCAACGGGGTGGCCGAGACTCACCTGTTGACGGTGCCGCGACCGGGCATCCGCGCGTCGTCCCTGATGCGCGCGGTGAACAGCTTGCTGCGCTCGCTGTCGGTGGGCGTCGATGAGCGAGAGCCGATCGCCGTCTTCTGCGAATGCGAGATCGATGGCTGCTTTGCGATCTGTTGGATGACCCGCTCGGCGCTCGACGTGCGCCTGGGCGATGGTGAGGGCTGGATCCTGAGCGATGGGCATCGGAGCCGAGAACCCTCGGCCGAGTTCGCGAGGGTCGATCGGAAGCGCCCTCTCCCAGCGACCACGGGGTCGTACCTTCCCACCAGCCGGAGGGCGTCGAGCGAGGACGCGACGCTGCTGCGCTGCGACTGACGGCGAGCCGCTCCGCTCCGGTCGAACCGACGCGCGAGTGGCAAGGGGCGGCCTGCTCCTCGGATGTCGCGAGCCGAACGCCTCCAGCGATGTCCCGCGCAGGAGTGTGGGATGCCTGCCCCGATCCCGGGGTGCAACGAGGATCGTCGAAGGGCCCGGAGACCGCTCGACGGCGGCGCAGGTCCGGGCTCAGGTGGGACAGCGGACTCCGCCGGCCTCGGCCGCCCGGGCCCAGGCCGCGACCGGCGCGAGGCTCGGTTTCGGGGTGTTGTTCGGGTAGAACAGCCCGGTCTGAAGCCCCGTCAGCCGCGACTCGTCGGTGACGTGGAAGAAGAGCAGCATTCGCACGAGCGGCTGGCAGGCAGCGAGCCGTATCGCCTCGATGTAGTCGGCCGCCTGTGTGCGAGCGCTGACCGGATGGATCGTCGCGGCCCGCTGACCGCTGTACAGGACTCCGTCGCGCCGCGGGATGGTGGTATCGACCCCGTATTCACCGTACACAATCGGGACCGGTGCTCCGAAGGCGCGCGTGAGAAGCGCAACGAGCCGGTCGTAGTCGGCGATCCCGAGGGTCGTCGAGTGCGGGTGGGTGACGGTCGGAGGGATGCTCGAGTTCGCGGGGTAGGGGTGAAGTGAGAACATGTCCATCGGAGGGCTCGAGCGTCCGCTCGCCCGGAAGGCCGCGCCGAGGTCCTCGATGAACCGGGTGGGCGAATGGCTCGGCCGGCCACGCCCTGGCCGATCGCTTCCCCGCGCCGCGAGCGACCCGCCGATGATCGAGAGCGCGGGATCGATCCGCTTCAGCCGCGCATAGGTCTCCGAGAGGAGACGAAAGTACGCCGGCGCGGCGACGTCCGAACCGTTGGCGCCGAACTGCGGCATCCAGAAGACGCCGGAGTTGGGCTCGTTTCCGACGCTCATGCAGCGCAGTTCCGGGATCGCGCGCAGGATGGTCGCGGCGTACGAGACGAACTCTGCACGCGCCCGCGGCTCGAGCGGCGTGTTCCGCGCGAAGGAGTAGACGGCGATGATCGGCTCGATCCCGACCCGGTCTGCGGCCTCGACCGCCGCCCGCAGGCGGTCGATCTCCGGCTCGCCCGGCGCTTGCAAGGGCGGCGACCAGACAGAGCTCAACACGATCACCCGGAAGCCGGCCCGACGGGCGAGCTGCATGCTCGCAAGCGGTGGGTCCCATTTCGCGGCGTCCTCCACCCCTCCCACGACGAGCCCGTGACGGGAGGCACCGCCGCAGCCCGCGAGCGCGCCCAGCGCCACGATTCCGACGATCAATCCGACGAGCGCCCGGCGCGGGGAGACCGCCATGCCCAAGTCTAAGCGGGATCGACCCTGCCTTCCCAGTCGACACGGCCACGGACCTCCGCGGTGGGAGCGCGGCGCGGCGCGGGCCACGCGAGACCCGCACAGGCGAGACCCCGAAATGGGCGACCGTGCGGGCGGCCAGTCGGGCCCCCGGGCGGCTGGGGGTCAGGTCGACCGCCGGCGGGGACGGCGCCCCCGGTCCCGACCGCCGAGTCCCGTTCGACACGCCAGAGCCGGCCACATGGGACCTTGCCATGCCGCGTTGCACAAGGCGGTGGGCCTCCTGAGGGCCTCAGAACTCGGACCCGACTACGAGGCGGCGTGGGCAGAGTGGTCGCGAGGCGACGATGAGGAACTCTGGGATACGACCGGTATCGGCTAGCCGATGCGCCGAGTGAGATCTGTCTGGTCGACCTGGATCCAGTCCGAGGCGCCGAAGCCAACACGCGCCGCCCCGAA
>Ga0302326_10028654_pt1 | contig 11201 bp, 14 predicted proteins | sample Palsa_T0_3_FD_202264 | JGI IMG/M metagenome (GOLD analysis project Ga0302326, IMG submission 202264) | Peat permafrost microbial communities from Stordalen Mire near Abisko, Sweden - Palsa_T0_3 | ecosystem: Environmental > Terrestrial > Soil > Palsa > Peat permafrost | place: Sweden: Abisko...
GGTGTGTCAATCGGCTTTCCGACGCCCGGCCGTCCCGGACCATCCACCGACAAAAGCCCTTCGCCGCTTGCAGGTGATGATTGAAGCTCGCTGCGCCGATGCCTTTGCGATTCTTGTCGCCATGGCGCAGGCTCGCCAACGTGTTCAGCACTTTGCTCGCCGACAATTCGGACCAAAAGCGAAATCCACACCCATCAAAAATTCGCCGGACGCGGTTCGCCGACAGCGCCGCGTGTCCTTCGGTGTTACCCTTGGCCAGTAGCGCCCGCTTCCAGTCTGCTAGGTGTTCGGACAGCGGTTTGCCTGCTGCTACGCGCGCCGCCGATAAGATTCCCCATTCGGCCAGCTTGGTCCTGATACCTGGCGGCATGGTTTCGACGTACCGGGTCAGGTCCGCCGTCATCATGTCGCCGCCGGCGCGGATGCTGTTCAGGCGTTCGATCTTCCGGGCCAATTCAGTGCTGGCCTTCTTATCTTCCAGCAACGGTAGACGGCGCAACGCTTCGGACCAATCAACAAACACGGCATACCACTTGGACGACATCCGCTTGACCTTCTGGCCTTGGGCGTCTGTCTCATAGAAAGGCATTTGCCGCAGTTTCATTTGTCACCAACCTTTCGCAACTCCAATTTGAAATAAACAGCCAGGCGATCTGCGATGGCCATCCGCAAGCCGGTTTCGCCATTCACAAACCGCGAAAGCACGGCCTCGGACACTCCCGCTTCCTTGGCCATTCGATACCGACTCACCGGAGCCGACAGAATTGCGGCCCGCAACTGTTCGCTCAACGTCTTGGCCCGTGTTGCCATGCACGCATGTTACCACGATACTTGCTGTTTAGCAAGGCTCAAACTCCTGTTTGCGCCGGGCAAAACAATTTCCCGTCGCTGTACGGCCGTTGCGTTGCTTCAATTGTTCGCCGCCCGCATCGCAAGCCAACGACTCCGGGATGGACTACCCGCTTCAAACCAATCGACCAATTCCTTATGCGACCAGCGGACAGCCCGGCCCATGCGAACCGGCAACGGCCCAAGCCGGCCGGTCCTGTGCAAGCTGTAGAAGTGTGATTCGGAAACACCCAGAAGCGCCGCCGCCTCGGCAGCCGATAGCCCAAGCGCTGTCGGGCCGATGCGCTGGTGATGGCCATCCGTCGCCACACTGCGCGCATTTGACGACGGCTGATTCTCTCCCGGCATCGACACCATAAGGCGCATCCATCGAAACCGAACAGACACCAAACACTCCCGGATGTTATGATCGCCTTCAAAAAAGTCAACGGAATTTCGGCGCTTTGGTTTGGTGCCCAAGGCACAGAGTTTCGCTTCACCCCTGCGGCCAGAAGGGGGTGAAGTGAAACGGTAGGTAGCAAAGGGACCGAGCGAAGGGCCGGCCATCGCGCAGGGCTGCGGGACGGATGCCACGCGCAGGCTGTAGTCGGCCGAGCATGGCAGCCGGCTCGCTCGCCTGGAGCGGGCCGGGCCGAAGCGGTCGAACGTCGGTCAGGCGTGTTCAGTTCGTTGTGCATACGGGTCCGATCAAACTGTTGGGAGTCCAATTTGGTTCAAAATGGGTAAATGTGAAACCCGATGGGTCGAAACAGTCACAGGTTGCGCCATGTCGTGACCAGACCGCGACTTGCCAATCTTCCCACTGGGTTTCTTTTACCTTGCGCTCTTCCTGTATCGTACTGTCGGCCATCCAAGCAACTTGTCCTCTTGCCGCCGTCATTCTCAATCGCCAGTGCATCGTCCGCCGTCACTTTGCAGGCGTGGTCCTTGCCACACACCGGGCAAGGTTTCGCTCTGTTCACCCGCAGCCAAGTCGCGCTACTCATCGCCCACCCCCTCGCATTGCTTGCCAGCGCGCGCGGGCCGGGCATCCGGCATTCACCCATTCCACTAATTCAGAAACGCGATACCGGCAGCATCGCCCCAATCGGATCGGCGTTGGGCCGAGCCGGGCTGTGCGTTTGAGCGCGTACAGGTGAGACTCGGAAATACCCAAAAGCTTAGCAGCGCCGGCGTTGTCTACGGTGAGGGAATCAGCGCGACTGACATCTGATGCCCGCTTTGATTCCAGCCCATCGACGGTAATGAAAGGGGCAATGTCACCCACGCGACACCCGCCTCTGTGTTGAGCGCTTTTGGATTGCCTGTGTGACAGCTTGAAGATCAAATCGAATCACCTTGGGCGAAATGCGGAGGGATGGGATTTTGCCCGTTCCAGCCATCTGTCGAATTGTTTCTGGCGAGAGCCGAAGCCGCTGGGCCAACTCCGCCGTGGTCAAATAATCGGTTGCCATTTGGCCTCCGGTCTGGATCGGGGAGGGGGTCGCCGAAACCGACGAATTACACCCTCCCTTCCATCCCGGCCGGAATGCGCGCATATAGCGCATAACCGTCAATATCCACAGTATTTGCGAGAAATCCGGCGCATAGAGCTAAACCTTGTGTGGCAATTTGCCGTACAGTGTGATATGGTATTGACGATAGGAACAAGCAGTGTGCTTGTTTTTCGATCTAATGCCACTGCGGAGGCTTTGTATCCGCGACACGATAGGAACACGTAATGTCTGCCATCCCAAAGAGCGAGGCCCGGCTTGAATTTCGGCTGACGTCAGACCGGAAGCAGGAGATAGAGCGCGCGGCTACGGCTCAGAATCAGTCCTTGACTGAGTTTGCGACGGCAGCTTTAACGGATGCTGCCCGCAAGGTTCTGGCCGAGTTTACGCAGTATGAACACGTTCAACTTTCCAATCGGGACCGGGATCGTTTTTTTGCAGTGCTCGACGCCGACGCCGCTCCCAACGCGGCCTTACAGGCGGCTGCCAAGCGTCATCGCCAGCGCGTCGCCTGAACGCCCTTTCACGCGACGGGAGCGATAAGTGCTCTGGTCTATCCAAAGGCTTACTTCCGCGTTCGATATCAGCGGATTTGATTGTGGCGAAGTAAGCCTTAATTCTTTTCTACAGCGGCACGCGCTCAGCAACGACAAGGCAGGGCTTGGGCGTACCTTCATTGCCATCGAAGCCGGCCAAGCACAAATCGCTGGATATTTCACCATGTCCACCGGATCGGTGCGCTTCGACGTGATTCCCGATCACGCCAAGAAGCGTTTGCCGAAGTATCCAATTCCGACGATACACATTGGTCGGTTGGCGGTGGATGTGAAATTTCAAGGCAAGGGCTTGGGTGAAACCCTGCTGGTAGAAGCGCTGCGCAAAGCGGCCACCGCTTCAAGCAGTGTCGGTGTCTATGCCATTGATGTCATTGCCTTACATGATCGCGCAAAGAGCTTTTATCTGAGATACGGATTTGTCGAAATGCTCGATCAACCGCTTCATTTGTTCCTGTCGATTGCAGCGGCGCGCGCGCTAGCCAAAATCATCGACGAATGAGACGGTGATTAGTCGTCGTTCTTTGCGCGCTGATTCTTCGCGCGCCCGTCCTGCCGTTTCCCCATGTCAATCACCACCGGATCGACGCTGATCGGCTTCGTTGTAAGGCCGAGCACGTCAAGATTTGGCAATACGTTGCCACCTGCAATCCATGTCGCAACTTGCTTCACCCAGCGGGATATTTGCCCTTGATTAACTTTCAGTTCGGTAGCCACGTCGGCCTGCTTTTGTCCCAATACGCGGTGAGCGCGATAGGCAGCAAATGCTTTTTGCGGTGGCTCGCGGAGATTGGTGGCAATTGAATTGGCGATTCCAGCATCCGATACTAAATCGGCGGGTCCAGGCGCGGCTTGTTCGATGCACTTAGCGATGGGCCACCGCTCCGCCTTCCGTTCCTTTTCGGCAGCCGAACCACTGGCTTTGCGATACATAAACGAAATCGCCGGAATTTCCAGCGGGAGTTCTGGCTTGGTCGGCGATTTCGTCCGCTTGTTCACACGATTTTGAGATTTCGGCGCAACGCCGTGCGCCACAATCTTCAACTTGCCGATTGTCACGTCCGCCGCATCCCAATTTGCTGGCGTTGCCCTTACCGGGTCAGTAGCCACGGCGTCAATGGCCGCCGTGTCAAACCCTCGCTCTTGCGCCGCAACCGAGAGTTTGATCGCGATGTCCCTGAGTAGATCAAGTTGATCCTTGTCCCGGTTAACCGCGATCACGCCGGTCGCATACTTATGGATCACCGTTGGCCTCAGGGATTCCGATTTCCCGGCCAATTCAAGAATTTGGATATTTGAAATGCGATAAGCCATTTGTCACCTGTTGCTGGCCGGGCGGGTCCGGGCGGTGTGGCCGACAGGTGACGCCAGCACCAGCACTGCCAGGACCGTCGGCGGGTAATTACTCCGCCGCTCCCGAACAATCTCATTTTACCATCCACCGACTTGTGGGACGATTTCGGGCCATTGGCGCGGTTGGAAAGGCTGGCGGGGGGAGAACAGGCCAAAACCGGGTATGCGCGCAAATCTCCCGCGTCATCACCGGACTTTTCGGCCGACCCTATGTCCTTTGCCGGAAAACGCGACACATTTGCAGCCACGCGGACGGCGGCGATTTGTAAATCTTTGGTTATTTATGCGGCGCTCGGCGTAGGCCGCGTGATCCTATCTCATTCTTTTGCAAATCCCAAGGTTTTGTGAGTAACATGCCGCCTTGACAATTTGGTTCGCTGGACAAGCGAGCGTCTGAGACTTGGAACTATCACCCCCGCCGTCGGCGGGGATTCAGCACTTCGGACGTTCCGCCGGTTCCGGCCCCACTACGGGGTCTGGCAGCCGGCGGACGAACCGGGTGCAAGGCTGTGATAGGCCGCGAGTCTGGGGAGTCCGTCGGATGACGGGCCTCGTTCTTTTTTGGGGGAGGCGCTCCTGCCAGCGGTTAAACACCGAAGGGAGCGCCATGGCCATAGACAAACGCATCTCGACAAAGTTGAGCAGATTCACGGAAGTCTTCAATAAGGCGCGGGAAGATCAAGCCAACGAATCCGACACCGTGATGTTTCTCATCAAGTTCTTTGAAGAGGTTCTAGGGTATGACCCGTTGGGCGGCGAAATCACGAAAGAAGTCGCCATCAAGGATCGCCGTTGCGACTTCTCAGTAGTGGTAAATACGAAAGTCCAATTCCTTGTTGAAGCCAAATCCGCAGGCATAAAAGTTCTCAATGCCAAGCACATTGAGCAGGCAGAAAACTATGCCTCGCGCCTCCCTATCAACTGGGTGTTGCTGACCAACGGACTTAGCTGGTATCCTTGTCAGCAACGTCCAAGCCCGTGAATCTGAATCGGACGGGCCAATCGCGAAGCCGTCCAAAAATGACTTACTTAACGAGCTTGAAGAGACCGAACTATTGACGCCGAAAGCCCCACGACGAGAGACACCACCGCCATCGTTGCCAGAATACACCGGACTAAAATTTGCGTCGAATGTTCTCGGTTTCTTGGGCGTATTTTCTTACGTGGTCGGGGTATTTGCGTGGCTGACTTATGCCGACGACGGGGCTGGTGGCGCGGGATTCTTTATCTTTTTATCACTCTTGATCGGCGGGACCATGCAACTCGGAATGGCCGCGGCGTGCGTTGCGCTGCGAGACATCGCCCGGAATAGTTTCGGGAGATGAACAACGGCAGAGGGCATCAGACGTCCAAATAATTGGTTGTACTTTTTCACAATTTAGTGGGAGGCATTATGCGGACGTTTAGAGTTTCGATTCTGCTGGCGGTGTGCATTGCCGCTGTGGCTTTGATTGTTGATCGGGTTAAAGCACAATACAGGGGCGGAGGGTATGACCAACCCACCACACCACAGCCCGCCTCCACGGTCACAACTCAGTCCGGCGGCAGTATCAAGACTTCGCTCGGTGATGGCGTTACGTTAGATGATAAATCGTCCCTTAATCGCGAATGGATTACGGTCCATCAGACGCCACTCCCGGCTGATATTGTCGGCACGGCTGGCCAGTTCGTGTTCGATCCGCTTGCGCTCACTTATGTCGCGAAAGGACCAGATTCTTCCAAAAAAAATCCCGTCTTTGCCCCTGACCGGCGCGGAATAGCGGTCCAAAATTTTTCCGTCAACCAGTTCAATTTCATCGCGGCCGGTTTCGTCCGGATGCTCATGAAGCCATTCGACTTTCTCGGCGAACTCCCGGGGATTTTTGATATTCTCGAGGAACGCGCGGAACTGCTGCGTGCCTTCGACCTCGCTGGCAAAAGCGTCGGGAATATGCCACAAATCAATCAGCCGCTGGTTTTGCAGGATGAGCTTCCCCTCCTTGTCAACCACCATGATGCCGTCAAAGGACGAATGAACCTGGGCCTCTAGGAAGGCGCTTTTCCAAAGCAGTTGCTCCTCGGCGCGTTTGCGCTCGCTGATGTCCTGCACCAGGACGACGATGCCAGTCACCTTTCCGTCGTTGCCGAAGACTGGAACCTTGTCGGTCTGAACGCAGAGGTATTTGCCGTCGTAGCGCTGGAGCTTCTCGACAATCCCCAATTTGGGTTTTCCCGCATGAATGACTTCCAAGTCATCCGCGTAATACTTGTCCGCTTCCAGCGGAAAAATCTCCGCCGCCAATTTTCCTTCGATCTGGGCGATTGGTCTTCCAGCCACTTCCGCCAGCCGTTGATTCACCCGCAAGAAGACATTGTTCGTGTCTTTGAAACAGAGCATGGCCGGTATCAAATCAAAGAGCACCTGCAACTCGGTTTTTTGTCTCAGCACGGCCTCTTCCGCGAGTTTCCGCTCGGTGATGTTTTCCGCGATCACGATGAACATCGTGACTTCCCCCCCTGGGGTGCGCACGGGGGAAACGCTGTGGCGCGTCCAAACGATGTTACCGTTTTTGTTCAGATATCGCCGATGGGCTGATGATTCGTGAAGTGATCTTTCAGCAGCTTCACCAATTCTGGCGGCAACCAGTACACGCCCTGCTGCATTGTCTTGTTTCGTCGATGGTCAAGTGCGCCAGTTTCTAAATCAAACTCATCGCGCCGCATCGACGCCAATTCCCTTTGACCTTGCCCACCGAAGATCGCCAGCAAGATCAACATGCGATGGCTGTCCGACTTTGCAAACTTCAGTAATGCCACGATCTCCGCGATGGTGATCTGGTCCGGACCCTTCGCGGCGGTGTCCTTCTCACGTTTTGTCTGAGGAATGTCCCCCGCCTTCACCCTGAACAATTTGTGCCAGTTCTTCGGCGCTTCCCAGCCGCCGAACTTCGCCGACTCCGAATTATCGTCAAGCCATGAGACGAACGCCCGCCAGTGCTGAAGGTAGGTCTTCACCGTATTCGGGGCAATTGGCGCATTCGTTCTTTTGCTCTTCGGCCTGCCGACGATTTCCTGCGTGAGTTTTTCCAGATAAAGGCGATCCACTTCGGTTAGGGGGCAATCTTGGCGGAATCGCTTCAGGTCGTTCATTATTTCCAATCGCCGCCGTTGGTATCCCCCCGATTTGCTGCTCCCCTTGATGATCGCGGTATAGGCATCGATGGCGTCATACAGAGTGATGGCCTTTTCTGGATCGGAGACTTCGATGGAGATCGGCTCGGATTGCTTGTGATTATTCACGCGTACTAATTCAAGCGAGATCGAATCCGATGAGGTTGAACAAGTCGCTTCATCGACTTGATCCTGGAGTTTCAGGAGTTTGTCAATGTGGACGCCACCGTTGACGCGGGCGAGCGCAAGCTTGTCCCAAGCTGCGTCCTTGCCGTCACGTTGAACGATCAATTCCCAGACGTTCAAAACGTGAGCCGCTTTCCGTTGCGCCTCAGCTCTGTCCTTGCCGAACCAGAACCGCTTTTTCGACCCATCGATGGTCCGCCCGATGGTCTTGTTGAACCCCTTGGCGTGGAAGCCGACTTTGACGGCGACGTGTCGAGGCATGACGAAATCTGTGCCGTTGTGCGCCCACACCAGCTTGCCATTTTGGAAAATCAGTTCGTAATCCATGCCCCCTGACAGGAAGCGAAACGGAATAAAAAATCAACCCGAAAGTAGATACCACAGTAGATACCGATAATTTTCAACGGATTTTCGGAATTGCTCCCGATTGCCACAACCTCTCATTTCCCCGTTGCTTATCTTTGAAAGCCGAAGAAGGGATTTGAACCCTTAACCCCCGCTTTACGAATCCTCGATACATTATTGCTTTCCCGAGAAAATCGCAGGTCTTTACGCCAGTAGATACCGCCAGTAGATACCAAAGTAGATACCGTCGTTTTTGCCAAAAATATAGCATTTTTGTGGGTACAGTAGATACTGACGTTGGAAAACAACCGGGCATTGTCGAGAGCTTCGCCCCGTGTTGCTGGATCGGCAGACGGACTGAATCGCCAGACGGAACAGACATCTTTGTGCGAAGGCGCTCAGATTTCTCTCGAAGTTCTCACAACGTGTCGCCTTTTTCATTCTTAGGCCCGAGTACGCATCGATAACGGATGGGTATCATTTGTTGACGATTGGGACAAATTAGTAAAGTCGCAGAGTAAGCGAATTGTCGCTATTTCTTTGGGACGGAGTAAAGGGTGAGGTCATGCCAAAGGAATATCTGAAGGCATCAGGAATCAAATGCGGAAATGCGTATCAAAGGATAAGGATCAAGTTCATAGGACCGATACCAATGACCGTGGGGGGACCAACTGGTGCTTTTATCAGGGATCACGTGATTAATTTGGGGGACGATGGGCACAAGGTTCGTGTTGTCACCAGTCCAGGGGGAATCACCGTCAAGCGATTATTGAACCACTTAACTCCGAAACGGGGCGAACACTTTTTTGGAATTATCAACTGCACTGAAATTAATGGGATAGTTTTCACCGTGGAATTGGATGAAGTATCTGCAGGGTAATAAGCATGGCTTTTAGTTGCCCAGCTTTCTCTGTATTTCCACCCACTGCCGAAGTTTATCAATCTCCCACATTGGCGTTTTCCGATGGATTATGCGGTGGCAGTTTGCGCACACCACTGCAAGGTCTTGAATCCGAGTTATTCGTTGTCCGCTGCTTAGCGTACAGGGAACCAAACCGCATTCGCCGAAAGAGAAGATGTTTCACTCCCGTTGTCAGCGACCGCCGATGTACAATGCGAAGCGCATTCGTTCACTCGATTATGGGTATCTTCAATGGCGATCCCCGCAAGCCGCAGTCCAAAGGATATTTTGAAACAAACTGCCGATGTCCGAGGTATTCGTTTTGTGTTTTTGATAAGCCCCAAAAAGCAGATGACCGTATGGTATCCCGTGACTAAATCAGCCGCCGAAAAGGTCTGCGATCAATGGAAATCGCTACAAATTCCTGAACATGATTGATCGAAGTGGTGTTCGGAATGCTATTCCGTCGAACGGCGGATGGCTGCACAATTATTCATGATGATTGACCCCAGCATGCGGAAGTCCAACAATCCCCTCATGGACAACCGCATAACTCTTCTCATTAATCCGCATGTCCCGACCGATTCGCACAGGCGCAAGGAATTATCGCGAGCCCGCGCAGTTAATAATGCCTCTCCATACGTCAAGCGAGTTATTGAAGCTCCCCAACAGCGCGCAACATTTGCGGATTTATTAGCAGCCGCTCAATCGGTTGCGGAAGATGAAATCGCCTGCATCGCAAACAATGACATTCTGTTTGATGATGAATCGCTGAAATGGTGCGATCAACTTCAACGGGGCGAGTGCTACGCACTTTCAAGATGGACGGTTAAATTTGATAAAGGCCAACTCTGGTTTATTCTTCAAGCTGATGTGTCCGGTGTGTGAACCTCATCTTTTTCTGATGTACATGGCCGGCATACTCGCGCGTGAACAAATCACTCCGTCCGGGAGCTGAAGAGTTGTTTAGGTATACGCCATTTCCTTGAAGGCGAAGATCCGGACATGCCTCCACGCCGTGAACCTCTGATTCCAACTGAGATCGCAGTGAGGCTCACAGGGTCGCCTTGCACTCCCTTGTGGGCATCGAAGTGGATGCGGATGCGCGCCGGCTCATAACGGCGTTCCACCGATTCGAAACTCTCGTAACCCAACGGGGCTATGCCGCTCTTCATCCCATTCGATCGCGAATAACCGAGGCTGCGACGCTGGCCAAATGACCGGGTGCAGCGTTCACTGCGGGCGCTCAAATATTCTTGGATTTCCGTCCGAGCCAGTAAACTCGAGTTTTTTTGTCTGCTCTAGGTCAATCACGGCTATTTCGCCGGTTACCGGCCAAGATGGCAGTTTTCATCAGCCAAGCCACGGGGCTCCGGTCATAAGGATAGAATCGACGGCTCAGGAGCGGTCAACGAGAGCGAGTCAGGGCCTTGATAGGCGCGTCCTGAGCCCTCCGCACCAAACCGTTGAGCATCCCTCGGAACACGATGCCGTGCAGAGGCAATACCGTGTACCAATAGACGATCCCAAGAAATCCGCGCGAGCGAAAACGAGCGGTCATCACAATCATACTTTGATTGTCGGCACAGGGCTTGATTTCAAAGCTCAGCGTGGCGACGCCTGGCAGCTTCATCTCCGCGGTGAGCACAAGGTGTCGCGGTGGTTCGATCTTGGTAACACGCCAGAAATCCAGTGCGTCGCCGAGGCGCAGTTCCTGTCCGCTGCGCCGGCCTCTTCGCAGACCTGGTCCGCCGATCAGCCGATCCATGCTCCCGCGCACGCGCCACAGCCAGTCCGCGGCGAAATAACCGTGCTTGCCGCCAAGCGAGCAGACAGCCTCCCATGCATTTTGGGAAGATGCCAATACTTTAGCCTGTCGGCGATCCACGAATACCGTGCCTCCTGCCCACACGGGATCACCCGGCATGATGCCCGCGTCCGACCATGCCGTCTCCACCATGCCCGTTCCTTCTTTCACGATCGCCGCGTCCATCGCCTGACGGATGGTCATGCATTCGTGTGGCATGAGGCGTATCGCCTCGTCGCTGCGACATACCACGCGGTTGCGCAATCCTTCCGCGAGTGGCCGGGCAATGCTCGCGGCAAGCGGCGTCACCAGATGAATCCATAGCGAACTCAGTCGCGGCGTCAGCACGGGAACAGGAATGATCAGCCGTCGCCGCAAACCCAGCGCCGACGCCATTTCGCGCATCACCCTGGCGTAGCTCCAGATGTCCGGCCCGCCGATGTCCAGCGTTTTTCCCGTCGTCGCGGAACTTCCCAGCGCGGCAATCAGATAGAAAAGGACATCGCGGACGGCAATCGGCTGGGACTCGGTGGAAACCCACTTGGGGGTGATCATGATCGGCA
>Ga0302326_10028656_pt1 | contig 11201 bp, 11 predicted proteins | sample Palsa_T0_3_FD_202264 | JGI IMG/M metagenome (GOLD analysis project Ga0302326, IMG submission 202264) | Peat permafrost microbial communities from Stordalen Mire near Abisko, Sweden - Palsa_T0_3 | ecosystem: Environmental > Terrestrial > Soil > Palsa > Peat permafrost | place: Sweden: Abisko...
GAGGAGGCAGAGCGGGCCGATCTCGACGCCGGCGGCCAGCTGGACGTCGGGACCTACGACCGAAGTTGGATGAATGCGCGGCGGCGCGTCACTCAATTGAGGAGCCTGCGCTTTTTCAGATCGTCGTGATGCTCGTTGTCCGCGGGCTTGGCGGAGCCTTCCACTTTGTAATCGCCGGCGGCCCAGGTGCCGAGGTCGATCATCTGGCATCGCTCGGAGCAGAACGGACGAAACTTGTTTCGCGGCGACAGGTCAGCGGGCTTTTTACAGATGGGACAGGTCATCGTGAGTCACCTGCCCTAGAAAATTGTCAGATGAACGCGCGATGCGCAACGACGCGTGGACGGTTAAGGATTGGCGCCCTGACGCTGCACGAAGACGCTGCCCTGGGCGCCGATGTGCACGCAGTTCACATCGGTGCGGATGAACTGCGGTGTGCATATCGGCTGATCGATGGCAGGACACTTGTATAGATTCGCGTCGAGCTGCTGACATTTGTCGAGCGCGAAATTTACCTGAACGGGCTGCGCGGGCGGCTGGTCAGCGTCCTGCGACGAGCATCCGCCGAGCGCGAACATCGCAAGCGACGCGGCGATGGCGGCTGGTATGATTCGAAGTCCACGTTCGCGAATTTTCGAGAGAGTAACGGTTCGGGTTCGCATCGCGATTGTCCTCCGCCGGTTTCTATTACACGACGGGCGCGCTGCCTGAAAGTGCGCTCTCAGAAGACGTCGGTGCCACATGCGTCGCTGCCGCCGGAGGCTTGAAACATATTCAGGCGGATGTTGTAGGCGAAGCGCTCGAAGTAGCAGAGTTGGGTCGCGTGCGCGGGGCCTTTGTACAGCATGCTGACGTGGACCTGCAAGTTGGACTTGCCAGCGGTGACCGCCTGGAATTTTTCCGGCGGCAGCGAGATGAAGAAAGTGTGCGGCACTTCGGGCGAAGCAATACCCGCGTCGATCTCGGACATCGTGTCGCCCGGCGGCCTGACGACCTTGCCGTCGACGACCGCATGAATGGCCACGATCGTATCGAGCGCGGGGATGTTCCCGAAGTTTTTATAGCTGACCAAAATAGTGGGATGTCCCGGGTCCTGCGTCTGGAAAGTAACTTCCTGGACGCCGAGGAACGGGCGATCCGCGACGGCGAAGATAGTGCTGGTGACTACCGACGTGCGCCAGGTCGCGTAGGCACTGAAGAAAGTCGCCATCACCATCAGGATCGCCATGAAGTCGGCGAGCTTGATGGCTTCCGAGAGCCTGGCCAGCTGGGAGCGGTCGCGGCGAATGATTTCGCGTTCGAGTCGTTCGGTGGTTGGTTGATCGTCCGGCGGCTCGTCACGTCGCCGCTGGGATAGGTCTTCGGCCATCGCGGATTTTCTATAGCCCGACTACGGGACCGAGAACCAGATCACCGCGAGCGGCGGCATCTCGATTGCGATCGAATGGGGGAAGCCGTGCGCGGGAATCGCGGCGGCCTCGACGCCGCCCATGTTGCCGATGTTGGTCCCGCCATACGTGGCCGAGTCGGTGTTGAGAATCTCACGATAGAAGCCGGGCGCGGGCACGCCGACGCGAAAGTGGCTGCGGACGACCGGCGAGAAATTGCAGACGCAGATGACGCGGCGGCCGGTGCTCGGCGCAGTGCGCATGAAGGAGATCGTGTTGCTGTCGGCGGCGTCGGCGTCCAGCCATCGAAAGCCGGCGGGGTCGGTGTCGCCTTCCCACAGTGCGGGCTCGTCGCGGTAGATGCGATTGAGATCGCGCACGAGGACCTGCAGCCCGCGATGCTCGTCGTACTCGAGCAGGTTCCAGTCCAGGCTCGAGTCGTGATCCCATTCGCGCCACTGGCCGATCTCCTCGCCCATGAAAATCAGCTTCTTGCCCGAGCGCGCCCACAGGTAGGCGAACAGCGCGCGCTGATTTGCGAATTGGCGCCAGCGGTCGCCGGGCATTTTTGCGAGCAGCGCGCCCTTGCCGTGCACGACCTCGTCATGCGAGAGCGGCAGCACGAAATTTTCGCTCCACGCGTAGAGCAGACCGAAGGTGAGATCGCGATGATGGTAGCGGCGATAGACTGGATCGAGCGCGAAATACTCGAGCGTGTCATGCATCCAGCCCATGTCCCACTTGAAGCCGAAGCCGAGACCACCGAGGAAGACCGGCCGGCTGACGCCCGACCATGAAGTGGACTCCTCGGCGATCATCAAAACGCCGGGGTTGAGGCGGTAGACGTCCTCGTTGAGCTTCTTGATGAACGAGAGCGCGTCGAGATTCTCGCGGCCGCCGAATGCGTTGGGCACCCATTCGCCGTCGCGGCGCGCGTAGTCGAGGTAGATCATCGAGGCGACCGCGTCGACGCGCAGGCCGTCGGCATGGAACTCGCCGATCCAGTAGAGCGCGCTGGCGGTCAGGAAGTTGCGCACCTCGGCGCGGCCGTAGTTGAAGATGTAGGTGCCCCATTCGGGATGGTCGCCCTGGCGCGGATCGGCATGCTCGAACAGCGCGGTGCCGTCGAAGCGGCCGAGGCTGAATTCGTCCTTGGGAAAATGCGCGGGCACCCAGTCGAGAATCACGCCGATGCCGCGGCGATGCAGCTCGTCGATCAGGTAGCGCAGGTCGTCGGGGCTGCCGTAGCGCGAAGTCGGCGCGAAGTAGCCGCTGACCTGGTAGCCCCATGAACCGGTGAACGGATGCTCCATCACGGGCAGCAGCTCAACGTGCGTGAAGCCCATGTGAGTGACGTAGTCGCCGAGCATCGGCGCCATCTCGCGATAGGTCAGCGGGCGGTTGCCGTCTTCCGGCACGCGGCGCCATGAGCCGAGATGGACCTCGTAGATCGAGATGGGGCACTTGATCCATTCGCGGCGCGCCCGCTCTGCAAGCCAGTGCGCGTCGTGGAACTCGTAGCCCGATTGGTAAACCACCGAGGCGGTGGCAGGCGGCGCTTCCATCCGCTGCGCGAAAGGATCGCTCTTCAGCAGCAAGTTGCCGTCATGCGTTCGGATTTCATACTTGTAGTTGCTGCCCGCGCCGAGGCCGGGGATGAATATCTCCCACACGCCCGAGCTGCCGAGCGTGCGCATCATGTGAAGGCGCCCGTCCCATCGGTTGAAATCGCCAACGACGCTGACGCCGCGCGCGTTGGGCGCCCATACCGCAAACGACACGCCGCTGATGCCGGAGACTTCGCGCACGTGCGCGCCGAGCTTGTTGTAGGCGCGGTCGTCCTTCTGCTCACCCCACAGATAGAGATCAAGCTCGCCGAGCGTAGGCATGAACGAGTACGGATCGTAAATCGTGATCGAGTTGCCGTCGGGATAATGAATCTCGAGCTGATACGGAAAAATCGAGATGCGGCCGTCGACGCTGCCCTCGAACAGCCCCGCCGGATCGAGCAGATGCATCACACGCGGCGCGTCGCCCGGCACCAGCAGGTTGATCGACGAGGCACCCGGCCGAAACGCGCGCACTATGATGCGCTTGCCGTCGAGGTGCGCGCCGAGAATCGAATGGGGATCGTGATGCTGCAACGCCAGCAGACGCTCGAGCGCGTCGTGCGAGCCTCCAGCCAGGTTAAGTTCGGCCTTCATTTCAACTTCAAAGTCTAAACGATAGATTCGTCCTACGCGACCCGCCTTCGAAGGGAGACCGACGATGAGTTCAACGCCGACCATCACAGGAGCGAGCAACATGCCGGGCTTCGACCCGATGATGGGACAGCTCGAAGTGCTCGAGCCGGGCATCGCGATGTTTCACGGCTTCGCCAACGTCGCGTTTGCCTACGGGCGCGGCGAGATGATTGTCGTCGATACCAGCTCGCGGCAGATGGGCGCGACGGCGGTGCGCGCGATTCGCGACGTCAGCCAGGAGCCGTTCGCGTTCCTCATCTATACGCATGGCCATGGTGATCATGCGTTCGGTACCGAAGCGTTCATCACCGACGCAATCACGCGCGGGCATGCGCGGCCGAAAATCTGGGCGCACGAGGACGTCGCAGGCCGCTTCAAGCGCTACGCACTAACCCGCGGATGGCAGGCGCATATAAACCGGCTCCAGTTCGGCGGGAGGTTCGCGACCGAGGGACTCTTCGAGCCGAAGTCGTTTGCCTACCCCGACCTGGTTTATCGCGATCAGCAGTTTCTCGATCTCGTGGGCGAGCCGGTCGAGCTTCATCATGCGATGGGCGAGACGGACGACGCGACGTGGGTCTGGATGCCGACGCGGCGGCTCGCGATGGTCGGCGATCTGATCGTCTCGTCGATGCCGAACACGGGCAACCCCAACAAGGTGCAGCGCTACACGCTCGAATGGGCACAGACGCTCGAGGCGATAGCGAAGTGCTCGCCGCGCTACGTCCTGCCGGGACACGGACCCGCGTATCGTGGCGAGAATCTATGCGGCGAAGTGCTTCGCGAGACGGCGCGCGCTCTCAGGTACATTCATGATGAGGTGGTGCGGCGGCTCAACGCGGGCGAATGGCCGGTGGATATAGTCGAAGCTGATATCTCGATTCCAGCCGACCTCGCATCGAAGCCGTACCTGCAGCCGGTTTACGGATGCGTCCCGTTCATCGTGCGCGACGTTATCCGCCGCTACGCGGGATGGTGGTCGGGCGAGCCGTCGCAAATGTTCCCGGCCACGCGCAAGGAACGCGGCGACGACCTCGTCCAGTTATGCGGCCGTGACTCGATCATCGCAAAAGCGCGCGCCCTCAAGGACGAAAACCAGCTGAAGCGCGCGCTGGCGCTGGCGGAGATAGCGCTGAACGCGAATCCGTCGGACATGGAATCGATCACGTTGAACGCCGAGCTACTCGAGGCGATGGCAACGAACGAGCGATCGTTCATCGCGCGCAATTTCTTCGCAGGCGCAGCCCGCCACCTCCACGAACGCGTGAAGTAGGAAATCAGATGCGGGGCCGCGCGCCCCGCACCCGCGGCAGGGGTGACCCCTGCACCCAGTGATCAGAAAAAGACAGGATGCGGCCTTACGGCCTGTTAGAACTATTTCGGGTAAGAGTCGTCGACGTTTTCGGTCGCTCGGTACTGCCTCTTCGCGTCCTCGCGCCCAAACTTCTTAACAGGGACGAAGTCCCGCATCTTTTCTCCTTCTTAATCCCGGGTGCAGGGGTCACCCCTGCCGGGGGCGTGGGGCGCGCAGCCCCGCATTTGATTATTCCGCCCGCTACTTCGGCGAGTCCGGAACCAGCTTCAGCCGGCCTTGCTTTGCTGCGCGGGCTGGTTGCGAGGCTCCTGCTGCTGCGCCCGTGGCGGCACCGGCGCCGCGGCGGCCCCTGGTTTTGTTCTCCGTGCGGCCGCGCGTTGGCTCATTCGCATGCTGATGAGCTGAGCCAGGCGGCTGCGCCGGCTGTACCGGATGGCGCGGTTGATCCATGCCGAAGGCGTGGCGCTCCAGCTTTTTTATCTGGTCGCGCAAGTCCGCAGCTCGCTCGTAGTCGAGATTTTCCGCTGCGTCCATCATCTGCTGCCTGAGCGCCGTGATCCTGTCCGGCAGTTCGTGCGCCGGGATGAATTCTTCTTCCGTGCCTTTTCGGTCACCAATCTCGGGCACAACCGCCCATTCCGGCGAGTACATCTCGACCAGCGACGCATCGATTGCCTTGATTATCGAGGTGGGTGTGATGCCGTGTTGCTCATTATAAGCGACCTGCTTCGCTCGCCTGCGATCGGTCTCGCCGATTGCTTGCACCATCGATTTGGTGACGACGTCCGCGTACATGATCACGCGACCGTTAATATGCCTCGCGGCGCGGCCCGTTGTTTGAATCAGCGATCGCGCAGATCGCAGGTAGCCTTCCTTGTCGGCGTCGAGAATCGCCACCAGCGACACCTCGGGCAGGTCGAGGCCCTCGCGCAGCAGGTTGATTCCGACCAGCACATCGAAGTCGCCTTTGCGCAGGCTGCGAATTATCTCGACCCGCTCTATCGTCTCGATATCCGAATGCAGGTAGCGCACGCGGATGCCGAGGTCGTGGTAGTAGTCGGTCAAGTCTTCCGCCATCTTCTTGGTCAGGCAGGTGACCAGCACACGCTCGTTGACCGCGACGCGTTTGTGAATCTCCTCGAGCAAATCATCGACTTGAGTGCCGGCCTTGCGCACTTCGATCTCGGGATCGATCAGCCCGGTCGGGCGAATGAGCTGCTCGACGATGAGCCCACCCGATTTCTGCTGCTCGTAGTCGCCGGGCGTCGCCGAAACATAGACCGCCTGCACCACGTGCGATTCCCATTCCTCGAAATTCAGCGGGCGGTTGTCGAGCGCGGAGGGCAGCCGGAAGCCGAAGTCGACGAGTACTTGCTTGCGCGATCGATCGCCACGGTACATTCCGCCGATTTGGGGAATCGTGACGTGGCTCTCGTCGATGAAGAACAGCGAGTTGTTCGGGAAATAATCCAGCAGAGTCGGTGGCGCTTGTCCGGGCAGGCGACCGGTTAGATGACGCGAATAGTTTTCGATGCCTGGGCAAAACCCCATCTCGGCAAGCAGCTCGAGGTCGTACATCGTGCGCTGCTCGAGGCGCTGGGCTTCCAGCAGCCGATTTTCAGTCCGATAGAACTCGAGACGATCTTTCAGTTCGGTGCGAATGTTGCGCACCGCGACTTCCATCCGGTCTGATGTCGTCACGTAATGCGAGGCCGGGTAGATCGCGATACTCTGCAGCTTGCGGATCACTTTGCCGCGCAGCGCGTCGATTTCGTACATCGCCTCGACCTGGTCGCCAAAGAATTCGACACGCACCGCGCGCTGCTCTTCGTAGGCGGGAAAAATCTCGACCGTGTCGCCGCGCACGCGAAATGTTCCGCGATGAAAGTCGTAGTCGTTGCGCTGATACTGGATGTCGACCAGCTTGCGCAGCATCTTGTCGCGGTCGATGGTCTGTCCTTCTTCAAGAAATACCAGCATCTCGAAGTAGACCTCGGGCTCGCCGAGGCCGTAGATGCACGAGACCGACGCCACTATCAGCACGTCGTTGCGCTCGAGCAGCGCCTTGGTCGCGGAATGGCGCAGCTTGTCGATCTCGTCGTTGATGCTCGCGTCTTTCTCGATGAACGTATCGGTGGAGGGCACGTATGCTTCAGGCTGATAGTAGTCGTAGTACGAGACGAAGTAGCGGACCGCATTTTCGGGAAAAAGGCTCTTGAACTCGTTGTACAGCTGGGCGGCTAGCGTCTTGTTCGGCGCCATCACGAGCGTCGGGCGGTTAACGCGCGCGATCACATTGGCCATCGTGAAGGTCTTGCCCGAGCCAGTGACACCGAGCAGAACCTGGTGCGGTACCTTGTCATTGAGATTGGCGACGATCGATTCGATCGCAGCCGGCTGGTCGCCTTCAGGCTTGTAGCCCGAGACCAGCTTGAAGCTTCCTTCTTTGCCGCGCGCGAGTGAGAGCATGATGAGCAGATCATCCTAGCAGATTTTGGCTGTTCGCTGAATTGGTCGTTGGAATTGAAGTCTGCAGTAACCGAAATTTGAGCGTGGCGTACCCTTTCGGTATGTGCGAATCCGCAGGTGCCGAAAATAGGTCTGCACCGGGCGGATTTGCTAGAATAATTGACGTGAGCGAGCAATGCATCTCGGTTGCCCGTTCATGCAAACGAGTCGAGACCCAGGAGAATTCACTGTATGAAGTATCTGAAACCCATCTTGGCTGGCGCGATTCTGCTCTTCGCTATCCCGTCGATGGCTCTGGCGCAGGAACAGATGTACGGCCAGAAAATGAACAAGTTTCTCAATGATCACCCGGACGTGGGCGCGAAAGTGCGCGCCGATCCGTCCTTGCTCTACGACAAGCATTTCCGCGAGGAGCATCCGGACCTGCAGCAGTTCATGCAGAACCATCCCAACGTCTACAAGAAGATGAATGAGCACGGAGTCGGCGCTTACGATGAGCATCATCAGTGGCATGACGCCGACTGGTGGCATCAAAATCACCCCGACTGGGTCAACCAGAACCACCCCGACTGGGCCGCGAATCATCCCGACTGGCATGCGTCGGCGTCGAACATGCCTTACAACGGCGTGGGACATCCTGGTGAAGTCGCTGCCGTACCGGGTGGTGTGCCTCCTCCTCCGCATCACCATCACCATCCCGTGCCCGTGCAATAGTTCTATTTCGAACGAACGCTCCGCACCCCAACCTTTAGCGGGGGTGCGGAGTGTCAGGTTAGCCGCGTCCTGACCTGCTCATCAGGTCCAATCCCACCGCTAGTTATCCACAGGTAGACCGGGCTGTGCGCAACGGCCCGGTCAAAAATTCTCATCCATTTAACCTCCGGACGTGTTGCATTCTTGTTACGAATATAACTATATTTCCCCGTCAATTGGGGTGGGATTAGTTCCCGTCGGGACATCGCTGGCGCTTGGGGGCACGAATGAGGGGTCTCTCCGCGTATAGACGCACTTGGGTGAGGAGGAGTTCATGAGACTGAAATCCAGGCTATTGAATACGTTCGCCGCTGTCGCTGGTTTGGCGCTTCTCGCGTCAGGTCTGAGCGGCTGCGCATATCTACAGCAGCCACGTTCGTGGGGAACCTGCGCAATCCTCGGAGCTGCGGTGGGCGCAGGCGTAGGCGCCGCGGCAGGAATTGTCATCGACGACAATTCTCACGGCTCCAATAACAGCAGCAACGACTCCCGTGCCTGGGCAGGTGGCGGTGGAGCTCTCGCAGGCGCAATCGTCGGCGGGCTGGCTGGCCACTACATCTGCGATCCGATCATAGAGGCGCCTCCTCCTCCAGCACCGCCTCCGCCGCCGCCACCACCTCCGCCACCTCCGCCGCCGCCGGTCACCCAGAAGCTGGTGCTACGCGGTGTACATTTCGACTTCAACAAGTCGAAGATCCGGCCGGGTGACGCCGCCGTTCTGGATGAGGCCGCGACAACTCTGAAGGCCAATCCTAACGTGACGATCAACGTCAACGGTTACTGCGACGCCATCGGCAGCGAGGAATACAACCTCAAGCTGTCCGACCGACGTGCCGACGCTGTCGTGGATTACCTGGTGAAGGCCGGAATCCCGTCGAGCCAGCTGATTCCGCACGGCTACGGCAAGACTGACTTCGTTGCCACCAACGACACGGCTGAGGGACGCGCCCAAAACCGCCGAGTCGAACTGGTGCCGAACCAGTAAACCGGGCCTGAGCAGAAACGCCTAACCATGCGGCCGCAATCCCTTCGGGGGTTGCGGCCGCATCTTTTTTTGGATTATCCGGGCTTCCCTGAGATCTCGCCTAATTCGCCTTTTGTCTAGCCTTTTGTTATTAAAGATGCCGAAATTTGGCGTCCCTTAATTCCGGGATGACTTCATCCGAGGAGTTACGAGATCGTATGCCGCCGCATCTTTTCCCGCCAACGCAGCTTTTCGTAACCGAAGTATTGTCGCCTACGTAACCAATCCTAAGCTTTGGGGGGTGTCTCAGCGCTGGCCAAATTCGCGTCGATTCAATAAAAATGGCAGAATCCGTTGGAACTTGATCCTGTAACGCTTGGACTTTCATGGAGGAGTGGTTGTGATTAGATGGAAACGTTGGATTAGCGCCGTAGCGACCGTCCTTCTGTTGACGGCTTCATCCTGTGCAACGTGGACGCCGGAACAGAAGGAATACGCGGCCTACGGTGCGGCGGGTGGCGCGATTGCCGGCGGTGGCGTCGGCTGCGGCGTTGCGGCTTTGGACAGTGGCAGCGCCAAGAGCTACGAAATCGGATGCCCCGCGGGTGTGTTTGGGGGCGCTTTAATCGGCGGCATTATCGGATATTTCTTAGCGCCGAATCCTCCCCTCCCAGCACCTCCACCTCCTCCGCCGCCTCCACCACCGCCGCCGCCTCCTCCTCCGCCCCAGCAGAAGCTGGTGCTGCGCGGAGTACATTTCGACTTCAACAAGGCGATCATCCGGCCGGGCGACGCGGCAGTGCTCGACGAGGCTGTTACCTCTCTGAAGGCGAATCCGGGCGTCGTGATCGACGTCAACGGCTACTGCGATGCGATCGGCGGTATGGAATACAACCAGAGACTGTCCGAACGCCGTGCGAACGCCGTCGCGAACTACCTGCTTAGCGGTGGCATCCAGGCGAGCCAGCTGCGCGTGCATGGCTACGGCAAGACTGACTTCGTCGCCACCAACAAGACGGCTGAGGGCCGCGCGGAAAACCGGCGCGTCGAGCTGGTGCCTAAATAGGCCAGCCCTGAACTGAAACGTATGCGACCAGCGGCCGCAGTTCCCTTCGGGGAGCTGCGGCCGCGCTTTTTTTGTAAGAACTTCCCGGTCGCGGAATCGTCCGCCAAATCACAGGAAAGTGAACGATTCGCGTCAGGTGCGCAAAAATGGCAAAATCCGCCCTGTTTAATTTCCGGAAACACCTGAACCTAGGGAGGGGCCCACGTGTCTAGATGGAAAAATTGGATTGGCGCAGCTGCAGCCGTCGCGCTTCTGACGCTCTCATCGTGCGCGTCGTGGACGCCGGCGCAGAGGCAGTACACCGAGTACGGTGCTGCTGGTGGAGCGGTAGTAGGAGGAGGAATCGGATGCGCAATCGGTCTCGAATACCGGCATGACAGCGACGCCCGGTCCATCGGACTCGGATGCGGTCTTGGTGTGCTGACGGGAGCATTGGTCGGAGGCGCCATTGGCTATATGGTCGCGCCACCGCCGCCGGCTCCGCCCGCACCGCCACCTCCGCCACCTCCGCCGCCTCCTCCACCGCCGCCACCACCGCCCAAAGTGATACTCCGCGGCGTACATTTCGACTTCAACAAGGCGATCATTCGCCCGGGTGATGCGGCCGTACTCGATGAAGCCGTCACAATTCTCAAGGGCAATCCGGGCGTCGTCATCGACGTGAACGGCTACTGCGACGCGATCGGCGGCATGGAATACAACCAGAAGCTGTCAGACCGCCGGGCCAACGCCGTCGCGAATTACCTGCTCAGCGGCGGAATTCCAGCGACCCAGTTGCGCGTGCATGGCTACGGCAAGACCGGCTTCGTCGCCACCAACGACACGGCCGAAGGCCGCGCTCAGAACCGCCGCGTCGAGCTGGTGCCCAAGCAGTAGAGCGAGCGTCGCGTAAAACGCATGTGGCCGGCCGCGGTCCCCTCGATTCGAGGGGCCGCGGCCGCTTATTTTTTTGCGCTCCCCGCGGATCATAGTGTGGATTTTTGGAATAGAAAACAACGCGATG
>Ga0302326_10028660_pt1 | contig 11200 bp, 9 predicted proteins | sample Palsa_T0_3_FD_202264 | JGI IMG/M metagenome (GOLD analysis project Ga0302326, IMG submission 202264) | Peat permafrost microbial communities from Stordalen Mire near Abisko, Sweden - Palsa_T0_3 | ecosystem: Environmental > Terrestrial > Soil > Palsa > Peat permafrost | place: Sweden: Abisko...
ACTGGCGTCACCCACATCGGCGTTGCCACGGATCATGTCATCGAGTCATTCAGAAATGATCTCTGGCCGGGCTATAAGACGGGAGAGGGTATCGAGCCCGATCTGTTCGCGCAGTTCCCGCTGCTGGAGGAGGCGCTATCCGCGCTGGGCATCGTGGTCTGGCCCATGGTGGAGTTCGAGGCGGATGATGCGTTGGCGGCGGCGGCAACCGCGGCTGCCAACGAACCGCGCGTAGAACAAGTGATCATCTGCACTCCCGACAAAGATCTCTCCCAATGCGTCCGAGGTACCCGGGTCGTACAACTGGACCGGCGCAAAAACCTGGTTCGGGACGAAGCGGGTGTGATGCACAAATTCGGCGTGATGCCCGCCTCCATTCCGGATTATCTTGCCCTGGTGGGCGATTCGGCGGACGGTTTTCCCGGACTGCCGGGCTGGGGCGCCAAATCGGCTGCTGCCGTGCTCGCAAAATTCAGCCATATCGAGTCCATTCCCTCGGACTGGCGTCAATGGGGCGTCAACGTTGCCAGTCCCAAAGCGCTCTCCAGCAGGCTCATAGAAGATCGTGATCATGCTTTGCTCTTTCGCCATCTGGCGACGCTGCGCACAGATATCGCCCTGTTTGCGTCAGTCGACGAATTGCAATGGGCCGGGCCTACTGCTGCATTTCCTCCGCTCGCCGCCCGGCTTGACTACTCGATACCGAAAGCCGCCCGCTGAACCACTTGAAGGAGCTCTTTTATGCGATCCGATATTGTGCCCGGCGCTATCTTTCCCGACTACGAACTCACTGACCACACCGCCAAACGTCGCAAGCTCTCGGAATTGCAGGCTCAGCATCCCATGGTTCTCGTGCTCAGTCGCGGAGGTTATTGCCCAAAGGATCGTCGGCAGGCAGAACTCCTCGTCCAACTGCATCCTGAACTGGAGGTTGGATATTGCCGTCTTGTGACGATAAGCACCGACAACATCACGCTCACCAACGAGTACCGTTCAGGCGTTGCTGCTCACTGGCCGTTTCTTTCCGACGCGGGCCGAATCGTGCAAAAGGATCTCGACATCGCCGAATATACGGATCCAGACCACAACCCAATGATTCCGCACGTCATCGTGCTGGAACCGGGTCTCATCGTGTACAAGGTCTACAACGGCTACTGGTTCTTCGGCCGGCCGACGCTTGAGGATCTCCGTCACGACCTCCGTGCCGTAACCCAAAAGTGCCGGCCGGATTGGGATATCACAACGCCGGAAATGAAGGCCGCATGGAAAGAAGGCCGCAAAGAGCTCTTTTATCCATATGGCAAGACCTATGCTCAAACGCTCGGCGAGCAGGATTAGAGAAATGGTGGCCAGAGACGGGATCGAACCGCCGACGCCGGCCTTTTCAGGGCCGCCTAGCAAGCTAACTAAGTGGTCTGGAATCAGCGGATATCGTTGAGACGATTAGCGTTGTGGCCTCCTCCTTTTAGGATGGTTTAGGACCATTTGGGATGGTTTCGACCGCACGATGGTCGTGTATTGGTCGTGTGGCCTCGACGCTGAGATTCTGGGGCATTCAATAGAATGAACCGCTCCGCAAAATGGATGGCCACTGAATAGGGCCACACGCTCAGCACTATGATGCCATCAGTGATGGATGAGCGTCATGAAGAAATCCGCAGCAAATCAATTAGTAGCGGTCACCTGTCCGAGTCGGCTTTACGGCCACTTGGATTTGCAAATACATCTCTGCAATGACAGCCGCCGCGGACTGCAATCACTTCGTCGGAGCTCATAGAGTGCCGGCGAAGTGACTGCAATAGGATATAGGGCACCAACTCTTCGATTCGTGACAATTGCACTTCTTGTTCCTTGAACAAGTGCGACGGGTTTGCTCGTGTTGCCTCGTGACAGTCGACATCGTGCCAGGGGCGAGGTCACTCGCGGCGTCGACATCTATTCGGAAGCTCTTTGCCTGACTGCTCGGCTGCTATGTAGGCGGCGTACCACTCTGGCCAGTTCGCGTCGGGATGCCCAATACATTTCTCATGCTCGCCGTGAGCGGTCTCCGCATGCCGAAGGACGCTTGCCAGATCGCTCGCCGATGCGAAAGTCGTTACCGTGGGGTCGACGCGCCCAGGTAGCCGCGTCGTAATCTCCTGAAATAGCCAGCCGTTGCCGTCCGGATCGCTGAAAGAGGCGAAGGATCGATAGCTGCCATGCGCCGGATCCGGACCGTCGATCCGTATCCGCCCAAACAAGTACGGCTCGTCCGGGCCAGAGTACGCATCAGGGGCGCCGTGGAAAACCTCGCTGATCTCAACTCCACGACGGAGCAGATTGTCGCGGGCTGCCTCGATGTCGGAGACGATCAGGTAAAGGCCCTGAATCGAGCCCGGAGCCGCCCCAGTGACGTTCTTACCAAAGATCACAGAGCACCCGGAGCCACGCGGCGTGAACTGAATCACGCGATAGTCGTTGCCATTGTCGTAGTCAGCGTCGAGTCGCCACCCGAGCCTCGTGTAAAACTCCTTCGCCCGGTCCACATCGGAGACTGGGATGACTACGATTTCGAATTTCATGTCGACTGCTGGGACGCTCGACTCGCTCGCGGCATCATGAGTATCCGCTTCGTTCGTCATATTTGCCATGCTCTTTCCTCCTTAGCTGAGCTAGGCATTCCGCGTGACAGTCCGGACTTGCGGAATTGAATGAACGCAATGATCCGCTTTCACAAACTGTGCAAATCCAAGCCGTCACTCGAATGCATCGGGCTTGAGCTCTATGTCTCGTTGAGACATGGGGCACCAACGTCTTTGCTGCAGGACATCTGCTTTCTTCACTCTTTGAACAAGTGCGACGCGTGAGTGACCGTCGCGTTTGCCCGCATTGCCGCGGAGACCATGGCCGCTTCCGTCAGCATCGTGTCTGTTGCTCCCGCCCGGCGCGCATCTTTCATATGTATCTCAATGCAGCAAGGACACTGCGTTGTAACGCGACCGCCACCGCCATCAGTTGCTTGTGCAGGACATCGATGGCACCGTCTTTGAACAACTCTGCATTAAAAGCCCAGAAGGCTTTCATCACTTCAGGTGCATTCTCATCGAGCTTCTTGAGCTTAGTTAGATTCCTCATATCAAACATGTGCGTGACTCCTTTCGGTTTTGTGCAAGACGCTTCCCGGCCTGAATGGGAGCGGAAAGAGCGTTTGGTGATACATCTCAGAGGATTCGCGGTACGTACTCCGGAGTCAGCCGCGAAGAATTGCAGCGCCGAATGGAGCTCCGGTCAATCCGCCGTCCACCATCAACTCGACCGCATTGATGTACGACGAATCCTCAGAAGCCAGGAAGAGCACAGCCTTAGCGAGTTCTTCCGCTTCGCCCCAACGACCTAGCGGAATCGCAGAGGAGAAGAAGTCAGGGAGCTTGGCAGACTGTTCATGAGTGGCATTGGCACGAGATCCGCGCTTCCAGATGGGAGTCTTGGTCGCTCCGGGTGCGACGACATTGACGCGAATGTTGCGCGGCGCAAGGTCGGCAGCGATCGCACGCGCCATGGAGACCACCCCGCCCTTCGTGGCCGCATAGGCAGCCAGACCGGCCTGGCCCAGATAGTTGTGCACCGATCCGTTGAAGATGATGCTGGCGTTGTCGTTCAACAGAGGAGCAGCCGAGTTGACGGTGAAGAAAGCGCCATTCAGGTTGGTGTGGATGATATTTTCAAACACTGCTTCGTCCGTCGCACCTGTCGGCGTCCTGCCGCTGATTCCGGCATTGGCGAAGACGATGTCCAGCTTGCCGAAATCCCTGGCAAGATCCGCAAAGAGCCGCTTGCGGTCGTCCGCCACGGTAACGTCGGCGCGATAGCCGCGCGCGTTGGCTCCCAGTTCGGCAACCGCCTCATCCAGCGTCGTCTGGTCCCGGCCGGTAATCGCGACTTCAGCGCCTTCAGTAACGAAAAGGCGGGCAGTGGCCTGGCCGATGCCGCTGTTTCCGCCGGTGATGAGAGCCTTCTTGCCTGTGAGTTTCATTATTCCTCCTTGATGAATTGATCCTCGAGATGCCGAAGATCTCTGAGAGCTGTACGGGAGGCGTGCTAATCGTGTCCTCGCGTCAGTGATGAGTTTCGCATCGGAATGACGAGTGTCCCCGCCCTTCAGAAATGCGCTGGATCGGCCTCATTCTTCGGGTCCCACCCCTTCATCTCATTGAGTTCCTCAGGCGTAATCTGAGGCAAGTGCCGGATGAACAAAACCAAGCGCCAGGTTTGCGGGACAGTGTGCGTTCCGTGGAAGGCGGGCATGCCGCTCAAACGAACTCCATTTTCAATTGTGTAGTAGAGCTCACCATCGCTCTTGTTCTGCGTTCCGGCTGCGCGCAAGTCGGGCGGTTTCGGATAGAGGCCCCTGCCGAATATCGTCTGGCCCCCTCCGTCATTCGAATGGCACTCGGAGCAGTGATATGAGAAATGTTCCATGCCTCCCCGAATGTTCTCGGTTGTTGGCGAGATGGGATTGCGAAGTTGGCGATACGCGGATGGCACGGCCAATTTGCGTGCCGTTGTGGCCGCGAACTCCTCAATCGCCGATGGTGTCGCAAGTGCGCTGAAGCCTCGTCGCACAAGGGTCAGCCCGTATCCCGCGGCTGCAACCGCAAGAGCAAACAGAATTATCGAAACTACTTTCCAGCGTTTCATGTCTACCTCTCCTGTCCCGAGCCGGCACGACTTGCCAGGACATGGAATTCTGCTCGACGATCAGCGACCCGCTGCAACTCAAAAAAGCCTAACGGAAAGCCGGCGGACGTCGAACGTCGGTGCCAAGTCCAGAAATCCCGGGCGACGATCAGTCGGTCTGCATATCCGTGTCATCGTCGTCCGCCCGCCCGAGCCTAGGCAGATACCTGCCGAAGTTCAGTTCGAAGTTGCTCGGAACGCCGTAACCGAGATTGCGGATCTTGGCACGGCGCGCCTGTGCTCCGGGCAAGGCCAGCAATAGAAAGAACAAGTCGTTGCTCGCCTGAATCTCGACAGCTGTCGGGGTCCGGAACCGATTGATCTGAGCCTTCGCCGCGGCTAGCGTTTCACGGTCGAACGAGGCCAGACGCCGGACGAGCGCATCGACAAACGAGTCGAGGTTGGAATCGTCCAACGTGCGGTTCACCCAGCCATAGTGCTCGGCGATATCAGCATCGAAATCGTCGCCGCTGAGGACTATCTCAAGTGCGCGCGAGCGGCCGACCAGGCGCGGTAGCCATTCCAGAGCTCCGCCGCCCGGGACCAGTCCGACGCCGACCTCCGGGTTGCCGAATAGGGCGCTTTGCCGGCTGGCGAAGCGCATGTCGCAGGCCAGCACGAACTCGTTGCCGATGCCGCGCGTGCGGCCGCGAACCTTGGCGATGCTCACGACTGGCGTGGACGCGAGGCGCAGCACAAAATCGCGCCAGAGGCCCAGCACCTCCGGCCGTTCAGCTGCCTTGGCTACGTCGAGATGGGCGATGAAAAAATTAGGATTCGCCGACTGGAAAACCACGACCTTCACGGCCGGGTCCGCCTCGATGTCGGCCATGAGCGATTCCAATTCGACGATCGTTGAAGGAACAAACATATTGATCGGCGGATTGTTGAAGATGATCGTCCATCGCCCCGGATAGGTACGGTCGATGTTGAACTGCGCCACGCCCGCCTCGCTTGCACCGTTGTTGGCGTGGATCTCATACGTCGAATTCGCCATATTCTTTCCTCCCTTTTCGTTTCGCATTTGTCTTTTCGCTGTCGAGTTGAGGCGAAGACAGGAGAGCCCGGTCAACTGCACTCTCCTGTCGCAATGCGCACACAAGGCTCGTCTTCGCCGCGATCAAGCTATGCAGCAGGCGCTGTCAGGCCCGCTCGCAATGATCGGAAGCCCGCGCGAACTTCTTCAGAGAAGAGCAATGGCTGTTCCCACGCGGCGAAATGTCCGCCTTTTGGCAGCTTGTTAAAGTGGATCAACTTGGGATATGCCTTCTTCGCCCAGCTTTCCGGGGCAGGATAGAGTTCGTCAGGAAATACGCTCACGGCCACGGGGATGTTGACGCCCTTGGCATTGAAGTACCCTTTACCCCAATACTCCCAATAGAGACGCGCGCTGGACTGCGCGGTGTTCGTCAACCAGGTGATCGTGATGTTGTCGAGGATGTCATCGCGCGTTAGGCCCTCGGTTCCCCCGTCGAAAACGCGCGAGATCAGCTCGTAACTGCGGGCGTCGTGATCGAGGAAATAAGCTGCTAGCCCGACGGGGGAATCCGAGATTCCATACAATGTCTGCGGTCGCAGCCCCATCTGGAATCCATACGCGATGCCCTTTTGATACACGAATTGCAAACGCTCGTAAGCAACCTGCTCATCGGACGAGAGACCTGAAGGCGCAGGCGCCCCGGAGAAAGCCGCCTGGTCAATTGCGGCAGGAAAAATGCCGGGCATGTTGGTATGAATGCCAAGCAACTCCGGCGCCGCATGCACGCCCATCAGATCGACAATGACTGCGCCCCAATCGCCGCCCTGCGCGACAAATTTCGTGTAGCCGAGGCGCTTCATTAGCGTCACCCAGGCGTGTGCTATGCGATCGGGACCCCAACCGGTCGTGGTCGGCTTGCCTGAATATCCGTAGCCGGGCATCGACGGAATCACCACATCAAAGGCGTCTGAGGCGCTCCCGCCGTGGGCTGTGGGATTGGTGAGCGGATCGATGATCTTCAGTTGTTCGACAACCGAGCCGGGCCAGCCGTGCGTAACGATGAGCGGCAACGCATTTTCATGTTTCGAACGAACGTGAATGAAATGGATATCCAGCCCTTCGACTTGAGTGATGAATTGCGGCAAGGCGTTCAATCTTGCCTCGCACTTACGCCAATCGTATTCCGTGCCCCAATAGCGCGCGAGCGCTTGAGTCGTCGCGAGCTGCACGCCTTGGGTTGCTTCTGTGACTGTTTCCCGCTCCGGCCACTTTGTGTTGTTGATGCGCCTGCGCAATTCGGTGAGTTCCGATTCCGGGACAGTTACTTTCTGAAACGGATGAATCGCGCTGTTGCCGGTTGCCAGCGTGCTGGTTTCTTGTACAGCAGTAGTTGCGGTCATGAATTTCTCCTCTGCGCGGTGATGTTGAAGTTGCAATCGTGATGCGGATCGTTCCTGAGTTGAACTGGCAGCGGCACCCAATATTGAGCTCTCCTTGAAAAACCTTCGACACGGTCGAGTGCAAGTCAGTTTCATGATGTGAGCTGTGTTGTGGTGGAGGCATGGATGGAGTCGACCCAGACTCCACTGGCAAGGCCCATCACCACCACTTTGTGCGCTAGCTGCTCGTTCGCTCCTTTCTGATCCACTCGCGGATGTAGGCGGGGCAATTGCTGAGTTCGATACCTTCGACTTCGGCCTGTGCCAGAAGCCGCACAGCGTCTAGGTCGACGAGTTCTACTTCTGAGAGTTCGATAGCTACGACACGGCGTCCGTGGAGCGCGGTGCGAACGACTTCCAGGTCTTCCGGAGCGAGCCGACCGCTGATCTGTAGGAGCAGACCCTTCTCAGTCCAACGTCGGTCGATTCGGCAGGTCATTGGCTCCCGTCCGCCTGTCGTCCACACATCTCAATGGCAAACAGCATGCCATTCGAATGCGACTGAAAGCATGGGAGATCCAGACGTTTGCGCACAGGCAAATTTGGCAGATCTGGTGAATTTGGTGAATCCGGTGAGTTTGGTGAAGCTGGTGGGGAGTTCAGCGAAACTTGAATCGGGTCTTGTTGATGCGCAATGCCTTGATGCGATGGTCAAGCGTGGATGGTGGAACACCCAGCCTCGCTGCAGCCCCTGCTCGTCCAGCTACGCGGCCCCGAGATGCGGCGAGCGCCGCTTCGATGATCTCCCGTTCACTGTCGGGTTCGCCTTGAGACTTGGCGGGTAAAACAACATGAGACCGTCGGGCTGGTTGTTTTGACAGCCATGACTCGTCAATGGCAAACACGTCGCCGGAGTTCAGAATGACGGACCGCTCAATCACATTTTGAAGCTCGCGTATGTTGCCGGGCCAATCATAATTCTGTAACAAGTCCAACGTCTTCTTCTCGATTGAGCGAAAGTTCTTTCCCGCGCGCTTGGCGTAGCGTCGTACGAAATACTCGACGAGCGTCAATATGTCTTCAGACCGGTCTCGGAGTGGTGGCATCTCGATTGGAAATACATTGAGTCGATAAAAGAGATCTTGACGAAAGCTTCCGTTAGCCACGGCGGTTGTCAGATCTCGATTGGTCGCAGTGATAACTCGTACGTCAACCCGAATCGTCTGTGCTCCCCCGACGCGCTCAAATTCGCGCTCTTGCAAGACCCTCAAAAGTGCGATTTGAGTGTCAGGGGGAAGTTCACCCACCTCATCGAGAAAGATCGTGCCTCCATTTGCTTGCTCGAAGCGGCCTAGCCGCCGCTGTGTAGCTCCTGTAAACGCTCCTTTTTCGTGCCCAAACAACTCCGATGAGATTAGAGAAGGCGCCAGTGCAGCACAGTTCACGCTGACAAAGGCACGGCCGGCCCTTTTGGACTGCTTGTGCACGGCGCGAGCAATGAGTTCTTTACCGGTACCAGTCTCCCCCGTGATGAATACCGTGGAGTCGGTCGGCGCTACCTTGGCAATCGTCGAGAGGACCATTTTCAAAGGCTTAGAGGAACCGACGATTTCCTCAAACATCTGCGCACGGTCCACCTCGTCTCGCAGGGCCAGGTTTTCCCGGTAGAGTTGATCCTTGAGCGCCCTGATCTCTGCTTCTGCGTGTTTCTGATTGCTCAAATCGAGAGCGAAGGCGAGACCTTCGTGCGCGCCTTCCTTGAACAAGGTAGCTCCAATCAGCACGGGCAGCCGAATGCCATCTTTCCGGAAAAACTCTGACTCGAAGGGTTGGACCGTTCCGGTCTGGATTACTTCTGCCAAAGCGCGTTCTGCACGCTCGCGCCAGTCCTCCGGTGTCATATCCAACCATCGCACCCGGCCCGCAGCGACATCTTCATCGTCGTATTGCACCATGCTAAGAAAGGCTGCATTGGACGCCAGAATGGCGCCATCGATATTCCAGGTTACGATCCCCAAAATGTTGGCATCCACCAGGCGCCGAATCTTCGCTTCACGATCTTCGAGATCGCTGTAGAGACGAGTGTTCTCCATTGAGATCGCTGCTGCTGAGGCTAGCAACTTGAGGACGGCCATTCGTGCAGGGGTAAACGCGTGAGGTGTGAGACTGTTTTCGAGGTAGAGCACCCCGAGCAGCCGATTCTGTTTGAGTAACGGAAGACAGAGCACAGACCGTGGGTGATGCCCGCGCATATACTCATCGCCGGCGAATTGATTCTGACCGGATGCGTCGTGTAAGAGAACGACTTGTTTGGTCCGGAGGACATAATGAAGGACCGACTTGGGTAGATCCGCAGCGGTGACACCTGCCTGTCGAAAGGCGACTGTTACCCGATCACTGCTTGTTGTGGCTTCCGCTTCGATGCGATAGTCGTCTCCCTGAGCAAGAATAAGTAGACCTCTTTCGGCGCCTGCATGTTCGAGAGCTGTGCGCATGATTGTGTCGATCAGTCGTTCTGCTACGATTTCACCCGACACAGCTTCGGATACCTTGATCACGGTCGCCAGCTCTAGTTGCTCGACCGCCGTGTGGATCGTTGCCGTCGCATCCGACATCGCTCTTTCACGTCTAATCTGCGGGTAAAGCTGGTCAAGCTGGCGAACCTTGGCATCAGCTCCCCAGCGGACGTAGCAGTAGCGTGCTTCCCGTAGGTAGGTCGTCTCAATTCTTTCGTACCCGCGCGCTGCATAGAACAATCCTGCGAGTTCATTGGCGAGGGCTTCAACGTGGACGAACCCTTGGGCATGTGCGGATCGAACCGCCTTCTCGTAGAGGTCCTGCGCGTTCAGAATGCGCCCCTCGATCCTCGCAATCTCCGCTGCAACCAGCGCGGCGCGGCTCTCAAAGGTCAAAGGTGAGTGCTCTGCCCACACTTCGAGTTGCTTGTAATGCTCCGCCGAGGCGTCGAAGTGCTTTGATCGGTCTTCAAGCGATGCAGTATTCCAGGCGCCCGCGTGAGCAATGGCAGCATAGAGACGAAATTCTGCAGTTTCGAACATCCCCGCTGATGTCCAGTACAGCCCTTGTCCCTTGAACGCTGCCTCAGCCGCTGAAGCATAGTCTCCGGCAAAAACGCGAGCCTCCACCTTGCGGGTCCAATAGTAGAACTCGGCGAACACCAGATTCGGATTGTTCGCCAGATCACGCTCGACCTCGGACTCACTGTAATCGTCGTGATCCAGGCGCCCAACCGTCGGTGTAACTCCGCGTAGCGTCCGAATCAGGCCCAGTTGTGCTCCGCAGAGGTGAATGACCAAACCAAAGCGGACCCTTTTTGCAAAGGCCAGACCATTTTCGCATTCGGACTGCACTTCCGCGAGCGGATCTCCGACTGCCAGGCAAATCGTAATAAGTTGGTCCCAACTATAGGATGCGAAAGTTAAATCGCCAATGCGATATGCGAGATCAAACGCACGCCGCACCAGTTCACGTCCGCTGGCGACGTGCTGCGCCCATGGCATGACCATGGCCCCCACCGACATATAGGTTCGGGCTTGGTAGCGCGTTAGACCGCGCTTTTCAACCAAGTCATAGCCCAGTTGCCCGAACCGGGATCCATCTTTGTAGTTGCCAAGACGTGGGCCGGCAAACATCGCAAGCCAGACATAGGAGAAGCACGCGGCGTCGCTGTTGCCGTGCTCGAGGCTGAGAGTCACCAAGCGACAGACGACCAATGTCGACAGGTGCTCGTCAAAGAGAATCGACGGCGTGACTATCTCCGTGAAGACGTCCAGCGTATCAAGTACCTCCGGATCCACCACGATCGGAAGGTCCATAAGATCTTCGATCTGCCGGTCGCCGAGAAGAGCCCAAATCTGCTCGTATTCGCGCAACACGTCATCACGCGTCGGGCGGTTCGACCACACCGTGCCTTGGCTGCGGAGCCACTCCACAAACACATCCACCGCACGGTCGCACCGATCTAACGTCGTGTATAGAGTGAGTCGCAAGCGTGTGGCCACGCAGAAATCGTGCCGATTGTTCGCGCGCTGCGGCAACAGGGAGAGTCTATCCTCGGCAGCAACCTTGTCTGCGGTCAGCAACTCGCACTCAGCCATGAGATACT
>Ga0302326_10028664_pt1 | contig 11199 bp, 9 predicted proteins | sample Palsa_T0_3_FD_202264 | JGI IMG/M metagenome (GOLD analysis project Ga0302326, IMG submission 202264) | Peat permafrost microbial communities from Stordalen Mire near Abisko, Sweden - Palsa_T0_3 | ecosystem: Environmental > Terrestrial > Soil > Palsa > Peat permafrost | place: Sweden: Abisko...
CTGGATCAATGCCGGAGGGTCGGTGATCAGTAACGGCTACATCGGGACGCCGCAACTTACCGGAGGAAGCCCCAACGATCTCAAGTTGTCCGGCGGCGCGATGTTCACCGTTCGCTTCGATCTCGCCCAAGGCGACCACATCGGTCATGAGTTTCAGTATCTGAACAGCCGCATGCAGGTGCAGTACACCTACGAACCCGGCGCGCCGCAGCAGGGAGCGGCAATCAACCAGGGCGAGTACAATTTCCTTGGCTACATCAACAAACGAGAAGCCAGGGTTCGCGTATTCGGCACAGTCGGCGCTGGACTGGTTCACTTCGCGAGGCCGTCGGATTCCGGCATTGGATGCGAGTCTCAAAACTGCACCGTAGCCTCGCAGCCGCCGACCACGGCGGGCAACAACAAGTTTGAGTTTAATTACGGCGGTGGAGCGAAGTTTAGAATTACGCCGCGCTACGGATTCCGCTTTGACGTCCGCCAATATGTGAACAGCAAGCCGTGGAATCTAGCGCAATCGCCTGGCGGATTGCTGCGCATGACCGAAGTCTCCGCCGGATTCGGCATCAGCTTCTAAAGACTTCTACGTCTCGGCGACCACCGGATTCCGAAGTTCGCCGATTCCTTCCACGTGTATGACCACCTCATCGCCGGGTTTGAGGAGCCGCTGGGGGTTGCGTTTGAAGCCGATTCCCCCGGGCGTGCCGGTTGCAATCACGTCTCCCGGCTCGAGAGTAACCACGCTGGAAATGTACTCGATTAACCGCGGAATCTTGAAAATCAGCTCCCGGGTGTTGGAGTTCTGCAAGCGCTGGCCATCGATTTCGAGCCAAATGTCGAGCGCATGGGGATCGGCAACTTCGTCGGCGGTGACAATCCAAGGGCCCATGGGCGCAAATGTATCGCACGTTTTCCCCAGCAGCCACTGCGAGGTAGCACTCTGAATATCGCGCGCGCTGACGTCATTTACAATCGTGTATCCGAACACGTGGTCCATAGCCTTACCGGCCGGGATGTTGCGGCCTCCGGGGCCGATCACCACCGCCATTTCCGCTTCGTAGTCGGGCGCCTTGGACGCGTTCGGGAGCACAATGGATTCGCCCGGCCCAATCACGACATTGGTGAACTTGTTGAACACGGTTGGCACGTCCGGCACCTGCTGGCCGGTTTCCTTCGCATGGTCCAAATAATTGAGTCCAATACAGATCAGCTTCGGAGGGCGAGGTATGGGCGCCAGTATCCCGACATCTTTCAGGTCATGCGCGGACCCCGTCGGTACCAGGCCTCCCGAGGCGATTACCGCAAGCATGTCCTTGCCAAATCCTGTCACTTGGTTGCTGGCCAACAAACCAGCTTCAGCCTTTCCGTCAACACTGAATGTTACGAGTCGCATGAGTATATATGATACCATGTCTGATGTACGATATGGGTTATCGGCGGCAATTTTATCGCGCTTTTGCGCGCGGAGGATTTGCGCATGTCGGCCAATAAGATCCCCGGCTTACGGTGGCGCATCCTTTCCCTGATCTTCCTGGCCACCACCATCAATTACATTGACAGACAGACCATTTCCCTGTTATTTCCTATTATTAGCCGCCCAGCCGAATTGAATCTTACCCCGTTGCAATATTCGCGGATCACCTCGGCTCTGTTGATCGCTTATATGATCAGTCAGTCCGTTTCTGGCAAATTTTTCGATCGTTTTGGGGCCAGGGTTGGATTTACGGTCTCGATTATTATTTGGTCATTCGCAGCCATGGGTCACGCGTTCATTACCGGCTTTGCCAGCTTCGCCGCTCTTTCGTTTCTTCTTGGATTCGGAGAGGCGGGAAACTGGCCCGGCTCGGCAAAGGTGATTGCGGAGTGGTTTCCGGTACGCGAGCGCGCTTTTGGTATGGCGGTGTTCAATAGCGGCGTAGCCATGGGATCGGTGATCGCTCCTCCGTTGATCATCGCGCTGCAGTTCAAATTCGGTTGGCGCGCGACTTTCTTGTGGGCCGGCGCACTAGGATTTCCATGGTTAGTAGCGTGGCTGGCGGTGTATCGCCCTCCGGCGGCTCACCCGAGAATCACCAGGGAAGAGCTGGAACTCATTCAGGAAGGGCGGCAGTCGCCGGCTCCGGCGGGCTCCGTCTCTTTCTTGGAGCTGCTGAAGCACAGGCAGGTCTGGGCAGTCGTTCTGGCGCGTTTTTTCGTGGATCCCGTCTGGTGGCTGTTTGTACTATGGTTGCCCGAGTATCTGACGAAGGCCCGGGGGTTAAGCCTGAAGCAGATCGGATTGTGGGCATGGGTGCCATACCTGGCGGCGAGCATGGGAAGCCTGTTCGGAGGGTGGCTGGCGGGCCGGTTGATCAGCGGAGGAATGAGCGTGAACCGGGCCCGGAAAACCGTAATCATCATAGCGGCATGCATGACTCCCGCTGGCCTGCTGGCGGCGCGGGCCGAAACCACGCTCTCGGCGCTGGCCTTCATCAGTCTGGTCCTGTTCAGTTTCCAGATGTGGGTCGGCAACGTCCAGACTTTGCCCAGCGACTTCTTCCCCAAGGAAGTTGTGGGTAGTGTCGCGGGGCTCGGCGGTACGGGCGCCGCCGTCGGCAGCATGATCTTTACCTTGACCACGGGCTGGATTGTCACGCATTTCTCCTATGCCCCCGTCCTGACCATCGCCGGACTGCTTGCCCCGGTCGGTACAATCGTACTTTTCACGCTCGCGGGCCGGATTCAGCGAATATCTTTGAATGGCACTTCCGGTCCGCTTGGTACGACACAAGCTGCTCCAGCCGCCAGTTGAAAATATGCCCATCCACACAAACCACAATTCCCAAGACCGTCCGTTTGAACCGTTGCCCACGCTCCAGTTGGGGTCGCGTGTGTATCAGGCGCTGCTCGACAAGATCGTGAGCGGACAGGTCGAATTTGGCGTGCCTTTGAGGCCGGACGCGATCGCCCGGCAGCTTTCCGTGAGCACGACTCCTGTGAGAGAAGCTCTGCATCGATTGGAGAACAGCAACCTGGTGGTCAAGCACCCCAATCAGGGATGGGTTGTGCGGACGTTTACGAAGCAGCAGATCCGCGAGCTCTATGAGTTTCGCGCGGCGCTGGAATCTTTCAGTGTCCGGCTGGCTTGTGAGCGCAGGACGGACGAAGATGTCGCGGCCCTTCGCGCATATCAGTTGGTTGGCGAGCGCGCCCTGGAAAATGGGGACACCAACGCATACCGGATTTATAACCGGGATCTGCACGCGGCGTATTGCCGGGCGGCCAGGAACTCCTACGTGTCCACGGTCATGAGTCAAGTCGGACTCCAGAGTGAAATGCTATCGTCAAAAACAATTCGGATGGCGGGCAGGCCGTCGCGAGGAATTGAGGAGCACGCGCGCCTCACGGAATTGGTTGCGTCCCGCGACGCGAGCGGCGCCTCCGCCCTGATGGAACATCACATTCTGAGCGCGTTGGACGATATCTTGCGGCTCGGTCTCGCCGAAGGCGTTTCGAACACGTCCTCCTGACCGGAGTTTCACGACTGGCCGCATGCTCACGCATGGCGGCTCAGCGTCGCGACGTCAGGGAGCGTGGGGAAGCCGTTAGCATCCCGGTTGGAACCCCGACAGTCATGGAGGGGATAAGCTGACGAACTCGCCGATCCAGGCCGCTAAAAGGTTATCTTGCCCTTCTTGGCCTCAAGTCTGGCGAGATCGACATCCGGGACTTTCTTAAGATCGGCCCAGGATTTGAAGCTGCCGTGTTCCTGACGGTAGTCGAGGATCGCTTGCGCTTCCTTAACTGGGAGGTCCAGCTTTTCCTTGAGGTCTGTCATCGTCGCCGTATTGATATTTACTTTCCCAAAATTCCTGGCCAGATATTCGACGATTTGCTGGACTTCCTCGTCACTTCCCGTTGCGCCTTTCGCCACCATATCGTCCACGGTAGCGGCCCAGCCTTCCTTACTCTTTCCGACGCCCTGCAAAACCTCCACGGCGTGACAATCGTTACAGATTTTCAGAACGGAGTCCTTTCCCGGTCCGTCAGGTAACTTGGTTTGCCCCGCAAGAGCGATGATTCCCCAGAGGCCGCAGGCGGCAATCCGCTTCATAATCAGGAAGGCAAGTCCGTCACGTCGCCGCAATACTCGACCCCCAGTTCTTTCAGCTTGGCCCGCAGCCCGAAAACGTCAAGGCTCAGCTCGCCTTTGCGAAACCGCTCGCGCGCCGTCTGTTCTTTCTCAAGCCGCTCCTGCGCGAGCGACGCGACGTGGGCGGCGCACTTCAAGGGCACCACCACCACTCCGTCCGAATCGGCCACGATGACATCGCCCGGATTCACCACGGCGCCGGCGCAGACCACCGGAACATTTACCGACCCAGCGCTCGCTTTTACCGTCCCCTGGGCGCAGATTGCTTTGGCCCACACCGGAAACTGCATCGCCGCCAGTTCCACCGTATCGCGTACTCCAGCGTCGATGATCAGTCCCACTACGCCACGAGCCTGGCACAACACACCCAGCAGATCGCCGAACATGCCGTCCGTCGAATCCGAGGTGGTCGCGACCACCAGGACATCGCCCGGCGCGCAGACCTCGATGGCCGCGTGAATCATGAGATTGTCGCCGGGCTGACACAAGACGGTCACAGCCGGTCCCGCAATTTTAGCGTTAGGGTAGATGGGACGCAGATACGGCCGCGCGAGGCCGGTCCTCGTCTGCGCCTCGTGAACCGTCGCGGTACCAAGCTCCCGGAGGGCGCTGCCGATGGCCGGATCGGGACGGGGGATGTTTTGGAAAATTCTCGGCTTTGAAGTCATGGTTCTCTGTTCTGCCGAAGTCTAGGGTAACGCGAAGACGTAGAGTCTCCCCGGAGTCACGGGGTCACCCAGATAACTGTCTCCACTCGCCATGATGGCGACATACTGCTTACCGTTCCTTCCTTCATAAGTGATGGGAACAGCGTGGGCCGGCGCGTGCAGCTTGGTCACCCACAACTCCTTGCCGTTTCCCGAATCGAAGGCGCGAAATTTCTGATCCAGCGTCCCTCCAATGAAAACCAGCCCGCCGGCGGTCACAGTGGTCCCGCCGATGTTCAGAGCCCCCGTCTTGGCGATTCCTTTGGCGGTCAGATCGTCATATTCGCCCAAAGTGACTCGCCAGACAACGTCGCCGGTATTTACGTTGACGGCGCTCAGTTCGCCCCACGGAGGCTGCTGGCAAGGCCATAGAGTGTCCGGCTGCCAGAACCGGGCGCGGGGAGAAAGCGCCGGACCCTTGCGGACATATCGCTCCCCATCCGGAGTCTTGGCCAATTTGAAAATTCCGCCCAGATTTTGCGTATTCGTAAAGATGTACCCCAGCTGCGGGTCGTACGATGCCCCTCCCCAGTTTGCCCCGCCCAAAAAACTCGGAAATACGACGCGCTGCTTCGCGCCATATTGGGCATAGAGGCCGCCGGTCATGGAACCGCCTTCGCTCGCCAGCAGTTGCTTGCAAAACGCCTCGTGTTCCGGCGTCACCGTCGAAATCTCTTCCGGCTTGAAACTGGTGCGGCCCAGCGGCGGCGGCTTCACGGGAACCGGCTGCGTGGGCCAGTTCTCGTCGCCGGGCGTTGGATTATCGCGGGCGACTTCACGCTCCTCGATCTTGTAAATCGGCTTGCCGGTGGAACGGTCGAAAATAAACAACAGCGTTTGCTTCGAGATTTCTGCCACCGCGGGAATCCTGCGGCCGCCGCGCATCACGTCGATCAACACCGGAGGCGCCGACAAATCGTAATCCCAATTGTCGTGATGAGTGGTTTGAAAATACCACTTCATCTTGCCGGTTCCCGCGTCGAGCGCCACCAGTGACGATCCATACAGATTGGGGCCTTTGCGCTCGCCTCCCCAGTAATCGGGAGTCGGCGTGCCAAGCGGGACAAAGACAATACCGCGCTCTAAATCGACCGTCATCACGCCCCAGCAATTCGTCCCCGACTTGTCTTCCCATTGGCGATCCTGCCAGATATCGTGGTTCGGCTCGCCCGGACGCGGCACGGTGTGAAAGGTCCAGACCAGCTTTCCATCATGCATATCCCAGGCGCGAATATCCCCGGACGGGCCGAGGCTCGGGCTCTCCTGCGTATGAGACCCGGTAATAACCAGGTTGCGGTAAATCGTCGGAGGCGACGAGAGGCCATAGGGGTTATCGGGATACTTGTCGCCGACCCCCTCCCTCAGATTGACGACGCCCTCTTTGCCGAAACCGGGCACGGGCTGGCCCGTTTTCGCATTCAGCGAAATCAGGAGGCCGTCGGTCGTTCCAAACACGATCTGAGCGGGAGATTTACTATCCCCGGGCCAATAAGCGATCCCGCGATACGCGGGCGTGGCCGGCGACTTGTACTTCCAGATTTCCTTGCCTGTATCCGGCTCCAGCGCGACTACCCGGTTGTAGGGGGTCGACAGGTACATGACATCGCCAATGACCAGCGGCGTCGTCTCGGACAGGCTCACGCGCTTCGGCGCATCGTCCCCGGCGGCCTTGTCTGTTTCATACGTCCACGCCAGGTGAAGCTGGGAGACATTCTTGGTATTAATCTGCTTGAGCTGAGAATACCGCGTTGCGCCCGCGTCGTGCCCGTAAACCGGCCAGTCCGTCTGGCCGAAAAGTGCAGTTGGTATGAGCGCGAAGAGCGTGTAGGAGATGCGCATGGTCGGTGGCGGAGTTCTATCGGGACGCCTGCGCCGGCATCGGCCGTGGGGTTACGTCGGCGTTCGTCATTCCCATTGCCCATTTCAGCGCTTCCAGATACATCTTCTGTAAATCCGCATTGTCCCAGGAATCGATTTCGTGATTGAGCGCTGAGAAGAAAACACGCCCCTTGCCGTAGTTCTTGGCCCATACCAGCGGAAAATCGCCATCGGCGCGATGCACCAGCGGCTTTTTCAAATCCACCTTGCTGGCATCTATCCTCATGAGAACGTGAATGTCCTTCCGCGAGAAGTCTTTGGTTTGATAGAATTCTTCGCGCATGGAAAAAGTCGGGGGAAATTGCTTCATCGCCGGGAAATCGCGATCCTCGACGATCACCGGCGCGGTGGTCGTTCCCCACGGATGTTCATCATAGCGGCCGCCGAGCATCTCTCCGAACTCCGCCCAGTGGGGGAACGCAAGCTCCGATGTGTGGACCGCGACAAAACCCTTGCCGTCCTCCTTGATGAAGGAAAGCAGGTCGGCCTTTTGATCGGCCGACAAGTCGATTCCCGCAGCGCCGTAGAAAAAAATGGCGTCGAAGGCGTTGAGGTTGGTCAGGCTCCGGCCGGGTGTGGCATCCGGTCCGGTCTGCATCGTTGTTTGTTTCGTGATCACCTGGGAATCCGTGCGGATCACCGTGTCATAGAGGCCGGAGTCGTGTCCCAGCTTTTCGATGGTCGCAACCGCATGCCAAATCGATTCATGCTGGGAGCCGTTCCGGACGTCGGCCCAGGCCAGAACATGCTTTCTGTCCGTCCTCATCCCCGGACGGAACCCGTTAGGATTCGGCTGTGGGCCCCCTTGCTTGGCCTGGGAAAAAAGCGCGCCAGACACCACGATCAAGCCCAAAACTAATGAAACAAAGACGAGAATTGAACGGGATTCTCGAGAAGACATAGGCCAGACTCCTCCGGCGATAAAATAACTGCAATACCATATCATATATCTGATATAGTGTCAAGCATCCGGAGGATTGATCGAGATTGACGACGATATCCAATGAAGCAGGACTAGAAGACGTGGGTTTCATGACTTGCATGACCCTGGTGCTGCTCGGCAATTATGCCCAAACAGGACATTTCGGCGGGCCACTGGCTTATACCCCGCTGAACGTCGCAGCGCACCTGGCCGGGCCGGAGAATGGAGCCTTGCGCTATGATTACAGGCGCCCTAAGCATCCTTTCGGCGATAAGTTCATGCTGGCCGGAGGACACAATGTGCCGACGGGCTACGCGCTGTGGATGATCATGGGCCAAGCCATGGAACGCCGGTATACGTTGACCGGCGATCCCCAGTACCAGGTAGATCCGAACGTCGCGATCCTGCCCATTGACGCGCTTGGGTTCCGGCGTGGCGCCGGCGCAATGAAGACCCTGCTTGGCAGCCTGGGGCTCGACGGCCATCCGCTGTTTGCGCAGGCTAAACTCCGTGGGATCAAGGCACTGGCCGGACACTCCGAAACCGTGGACGTGACCAACGACGTCAACGGGGGCCCCTCCGGCGTTGGCATCGCCTCCGCGGCCGGTAAGGCGGCTTTCTGGGACATCGTCGGCGCCACCAATTCGCTTAGTTCGCCAAAGATCATCGCCCTGGAAGGAGAGTTCGCGATGACGGAGGGGCATGCACAGGAATTAAAAACGCAGGCTCTCGCCCTCCAGGTCGGCAAGCGTCTGCGCGTCGTGCTATCCGTCAACAACGCCGGGATCGACGATGTGCTGCTCGGTGGCGTGATCGACTCGAAATACACCGGCTACGATCTGGTCCAGCAGTGGACTTCGTACGGATGGAACGTGTTCGAACTCGAAGATGGTGGCGATTACCGGCAGATCGTCGAGGCGTACCAGGCAATGGAAGCAGTCGATCCCGCCGACCGCCGTCCAATTATCCTCATTGCCCGGACGGTTAAGGGCTACTGGCCCAGCGCCGTGGACGGAACGATTCCCGGATACGGCAAGCAACTGATCAGTTATCAAAGCCATCCCTACGGGTTGAAAATGAACTCCGATTACTTCGTGGCGCTGGCCAGGACCTTCGAGGAACGCTACGGCGTGGAATTCTCAGGCATTCGCGGCGGGCCCGTTGCCGATCCGCGCGAAAGGCTGATTCAATTCAAGACAAACATTGATGTGGTGATGTCGCTTCTGGAGCGAAACGGACTGGGAGACTGGCTCGCTGACCGGCTGGTGGAAATCGGCGACTCGATCAAGGACGATGAAGCGAAGCACTTCGACGGCGGGCGATTCGATACAGCCCACGACCCGTTTCTGGATGACCGGCTGCTGGTAAGAAATCTCCCAGTTGAGCCCCAGAGGGTCACGGCAACGAATCCGCTGTCGGGCGCGGAGAAGCAGGTTTCTATAACTCTCTTCCGCAAGGCGGGCGAGTTAGCCGGACCACGCCGCGCGGTTTCAGAAATCATATCCTGGACGAACTACGTCACAAATAACCGGTTCGTGACGCTGGCGGCGGACCTTTCCGAATCGATCAACGTGGAACACGGGAGCCTGTGGGGTCACTACGATCCCGTCTCCAATCCGGTGGGGACCCGCATGAAGGCGGCGATTCAGGAAGCGGGCAATGTATCGACCGCGATCGGTCTGGTCAGCCAAAGCGCCAGCGTCGATCCGGAGAAATTTTCCGGAGTCTGGGCATTGAGCGGCACCTATGGCGCCTTTACGCCGCTGATGTACACGCCCGCGCGCGTCTGGAGCCAGCAGAACCAGGACAGCAGGTTCCGTATGGGAGTGCTGCACATTCTGGCCGGCCATTCCGGTCCCGAAACGGCAGCCGACGGCCGCACGCATTTCGGAATCTTCGCCACGCAAGTTTGGAAGCTGTTCCCGCGAGGGCAAACGATTCATCTGAACTTCTGGGATTACAACGATGTGGCGGCGGGTTATTTTGCGGCGGCCGAAATCGCTGCGCGGGACCGTAAGGTCGGAATCATCTCGATCGAAGTAGCGCGGCCGGATTTCGCGATCGCGGATCGCAGCAAGTTCGCCGACCGGGACCTGAAAGCAGCCGCGAAAGGCCTCTACGTCATCCGGGATTTTGCGGCGGCCCAGCCGCGTCATGGATACGTGATTACGCAAGGCGCGAGTTCGACGGTCAACGTCGTCGGTCAGCTGGCAAATCTGGAGGCAGCCGGTATAAACGTCAAGGTAATCGCAGCGGTCAGCGAAGAGCTCTTTGACCGACAAACAGAGGAGTATCGCCATTCCGTCCTTCCTCCGGCCGCGCTCTACGACGCGATGGTGGTGAGCACGGGGACGCGGCGCGTGTGGCCCGTTCGCGATCTGGGTCCGCTTACCGACGACTATTCGCTCACGTCGGACTGGAACAACCAATGGCTCACTGGCGGGCTCGAATCGGACGTACTGAGCGAGGCCCATTTGGATCCCGCTTCGATCTTCGACGGGATTCGCCGGTTCGCCGGGGAACGGGGCAACAGGCTTGCCCGGCAAGCAGTTCTGCTCGAAGAGTCGCGCCGCTGAACTACCGGGGAACACCGCTGGGATTCTGGCGATAATTCCAATCTGGCCCCAGAGCAAACACGAAGTAACGCGCCGTGGATGTCCCAACATTGCGCCAGCCGTGCTCTTCGTTGGAGGCGACGAACGCAACCGAGCCGGGACCGAGTTTCAAACTTCTTCCCGAAATCGTGACCTCCATCGTACCCTCCCTCACCAGAATGACTTCCTCATGCACGTGATGGTGCGGCGGATGAGGAACCTCTCCGGCGGGTAATTCGGTCTCATGCAATTCCACGGCAAAGCCCGAATGCAGCTCCCCGTTGAAAATGGGATGAGCGAAGCTCCGGGGCATGGGCGCAGATCTATCTTCGAAACGATACATTTCTGACTTCAGCGTGGGGCTATTGCCCTGTGCAACTGTTCTGCCGGTAGCAAACAGAGATACAGCACAAGCTCCAAAATCGCGGCGTGAGTGAATCATGTAAAGAACCCCTCCTGGTCTGGGTCACAAGAATCCTTGCCAGTATATCGATAGGAGGCCCGGCAGGGCGCCACCGATACTGCCGCTCTTTGCTCTTGTCTCCTGCACAATCGACCCACTCGGCGTCATGTGGACATCGTTTGCTGTACTACTGCATGTCGATATCGGACTGAATCTTCTGAATCATGGTCAGGTGTTCCTGCAACGTTGGCAACGTTTTCGCGGCGAAGTTTTTCACGTTCGGATCCTAGGCGGCCGCACTTACAATGTCGACCACGATCCAGTTCGACGGCAGACCGAGGCCGCTAAACCGGCCATGCAGCATTTACATGTCACCTTCCGCCATGATCAAACTGTTCTCATACTTCATCTTGGGCGGCACGCTTTTAACCAGGCCGAACAGCCCGTCGCGCCCCGGTGGTATATGGGCGCTGTGTTGAATATAGTTCGGCGACCAGAACTTCTCGGCTGCGATGAAGTCCTTCTTATTAAACAGGGTCTCGAACGCTTCGAGGACGAATGTCTTG
>Ga0302326_10028665_pt1 | contig 11198 bp, 10 predicted proteins | sample Palsa_T0_3_FD_202264 | JGI IMG/M metagenome (GOLD analysis project Ga0302326, IMG submission 202264) | Peat permafrost microbial communities from Stordalen Mire near Abisko, Sweden - Palsa_T0_3 | ecosystem: Environmental > Terrestrial > Soil > Palsa > Peat permafrost | place: Sweden: Abisko...
CCGCTGACCGCTACGGCCCTCACCGCGAAAGCGGTGTCCACGCGGGCGTGACATCGCTTCGATGGGCTGATTACACTTTCGGCAAGGTGCGGTTGCTGGACGGCGCGTCGCCATGCCAGAGGTATGGCTTGATGGGGCAGATGTGATGGTGCGGGGGCTTGCAACGCGCCAAACGCGTAGCCAATTCCCTTCCAAATCGACCTGCGGCGGATGGCTTGAGAACGATGACCTCTCCCTACGGGCTCCTGTCTCGTATGCTGTAGGTAGGCATACATGCCTACAGTCTTCGAATGGAACGAACGCAAAGATCGAGCGAATCGAAAGAAACACGGCATCGGCTTCGCGGAGGCAGCCCTTGTTTTCGCCGATCCGCTTGCTCGGATTTTTCCGGACGAAGATCACTCCATCGACGAGCATCGCGAGATCATCATTGGCAACTCCCCGGCGAACCGGCTCTTGGTAATATCGTTCACCGAATCGGCCACCGATGTGTGGTCCGCATCATCAGCGCTCGCACGGCCACCAAAAGAGAGCAACAGGACTATGAAGAAAACCTCTGAAGGCAGGAACAAGAATGAACTGCGGACAGAATACAGGTTTGACTATTCCAAGTCCAAACCGAATCGTTTTGCGGCACGAACTCGTCGGCAAGGAGTAGCGGTGCTATTGGATCCGGATGTTGCACGCGTTTTCAAAAGCGCTGAGAGTGTGAACAAAGCCCTCCGCGCATTAATCAACGTCGTTCCCCGGCAGCGCAACGTTTCGGCTCCGTAGGATTGGGCTCGGAGCTGCTCGGTCACCTGGGAGCCCGAATTTGATTTTTTGGTTGCGGGGGATGGATTTGAACGGCCGACCCTCGGGTTATGAGTTCAGCATTTGGGCTCGGCACGCGTTGTTCTTCGCGCAGACTCAAGATTTGTTATGCGGCCGCGCGCCCGGGTAGGTGACGCAGAGCGTTATCACCGAGGAAATGAGGGCCGACGCCGCGAGCACCATCAATGCCAGCGTCATGCTGTGCGTAGCGTCGCGGATGGAGCCGATAACGTAGGGTCCGACGTAGCCGGCCAGGTTGCCGATCGAGTTGATCCACGCGATTCCCGCCGAGGCGGCTGTGCCGGATAGAACTGCGGAGGGAAGCGCCCAGAACGTGGAAAAGGCGCACATGATTCCAATAGTGGCGAAGGTCAGCAACAACAGCCCCACCACGCCGGAGATGCCTGGCATGCCGCTAGCCGCAAACGCCACCGCACCCAGGATTCCGGCGAGCGCGATATGCAGGCGCCGTTCCCCGGTTGCATCCGAATGCCGCCCAACCACGACCATGGCGATCGCGCCCGCTCCCCACGGAATTACCGTCAGCCATCCGATCGCCAGCGGGTTCTGTGTGATCGTGTCCCGAATTACTTGGGGAAGCCAAAATCCGAGAGCGTAGTTGCCCATTACAAAACCGAAATAGATTAGGCCGAACAGCCAGACTTTTCCGCTTCGAAAGGCTTCGCTCATGCTGTGATGCGTCTCTCGGGACAACGCCTTCGCCGCATGTTCCTCCTTCAGACGCCGCAAGAGAAGCTCCCGCTCCTCGGGAGTCAACCACGCCGCGCTTGCGGGATTGTCGGTGAGAAAAAGCAACGCCACAATCCCCGCCAGACACGACGGCACGCCTTCCAGCAGAAACAGCCACTGCCATGCCCGAAACCCGCCCACTCCGCTCATTCGCGCCATAATCCAACCGGAAACCGGCCCGGCCATTACCCCTGAGAGCGGAATTGCGCTCATGAAGAGTGCCACCATGCGAGCGCGATGGCCTTCCGTGTACCAGAACGTGAGATATAAAATGACGCCCGGGAAGAAACCGGATTCCACGATGCCGAGCAGGAAGCGCAGGAGGTAGAAAGCTCGGGCGCTCTCAACCAACATGGTCAACGCGGAGAGCACTCCCCAGATCATCATGATGGGGCCGATCCAGCGCCTGGCTCCCACCTTCTCCATGATTATGTTGGCGGGAACCTCAAAGAGAAAATAGCCTATAAAGAAGATGCCCGCTCCCGCTCCGTACACAGCATCTGTCATCCCCAGGTCCTGCTGCATCTGCAATTTCGCGAAGCCGACGTTCACTCGGTCTACATAGGCCAGGATGTAGCACAGAAACAGGTACGGCAGCAGCCGCCACGTAACTTTGCGGTAAACCCCCCTTTCGAACGTTTCCTTGTTTCGCGGGTATCCGGAATCCATGTTCCTCAGTAAAGTGTCCCACTGATTTCTTGCCAGTACTTTCGGCGGCCTCAATTCGGTACCCGTCGCCCATTTCCATGGTCCTCCGCCGGATGCGATAACAAATGTAATGGACGCCGACAGAACACAACGCCGGAGAGCGCACAGAGTTCCAGCCGGCTCGTCCTTAATTCACGTCGAAATGAAGGACGGCACGGGCGACGCTCGCTGGGTGAAGGCCAACCTAGTCGATGTCCTCGGCGACGGATGCGGCCTGGCGTTGATGAGCCTGCTAAAGTCGGGCTCGACGGTAGTAGTGCGCGGCAAGTTAGGCGTGAACCGAGCCGCGGACAATGTGAAAGCCGCAGTGAGATGGTGTGTCCCGAAGCCCGACGGCACGTTCCGCGCGGGCCTGCAATTTCTGGACGGCCATTCGACTTTTGATCCGTATGAGGAACAGGCTAACTCCATCAATCCGGTTACTCTGGATTGCTATGAAGTGATGCAACTCAGCCCCAATGCCGACGCGGAAACCATTTCGCGCGTCTATCGGATGCTCGCTTTTCGGTACCATCCCGACAACATCGAAACTGGGAACAGTGAAATGTTTATCCGGCTTTCCGAGGCGCACCAGATTCTGAGCGATCCCGAAAAGCGCGCCGGCTACGATCTGCGTTACCGCGAAGCTAAGCGGCTCCCCGGAACGAATTTAGATCGGGCCTTGGCGTCTACCGGAAGAGAATGGGAGAAGCGCGCGGCGGCGTACCAGGGAGTGATCTCCTCGGTGTGTACGGTGTGTTTGGAAGGTTGAGCGGCGAACCGCGCGCGATAGCAGGGCAGGCACTCGGGTGAAACCCCTAAGCCAAGAAACATGCCGGTGTCACAACGGTACATGAGTCCTATCGACGTGCCGGAACTGGTCGCTTCTAATGGGCTTATGTCTCGATGCAATTCAATGAAGCTTTCTCTTGCCCTCGCGCTCTTGGGAGGCTCCATTACCTTCGCCGCCGATCCTGTTCCCTTGGATGTCAAGACCGGCGAATGGGAATACACAGTGACTACCCAGATGACCGGCATGCCGCAACCCGCTCAGCAGCAGATGCCGTCGATTCCGGCCGAGCAACTTGCCAAGATGCCGGCCGAGCAGCGCGCCAAGATCGAAGCCGCCTTGAAGCAGGCTGGCGCCATGGCTAGCGGCAAACCCATGACAACCACGTCCAAGAGTTGCCTAAGGAAAGACGACCTCTCAAAAATGATCCCCAAGAGCAATAGGGATCAGTCCTGTAAGACGGCTCTGGTCAGCTCCTCGCGGACAAAGCAGGAACTTAAGATGGACTGCGAGTCAAACGGCAACAAGCAAACCGGCACCGTGGTCGTCGAAGCCCTGAGCTCGGAATCCACAAAATTCAACCTTCAGATGGCCTCGAATCAAGACGGCCACGCGATGAACATGACTATCAACGGCGCGTCCAAGTGGCTCGGCGCAACTTGCACCGACACCAAACAGCCTCATTAGCGAACATAGAAGTTGATTAGAATGAGCCAACGCCGGCAGGTTATTGAGAATATTGTGCCTTTCTCCTTGACAAGCATGTCGCATCGGCTCAGACTAGTCGCTGACTGAGCAATTCTGCTGCACTCATCAGATCATCTGACCTAAGTCAGGCAATCTGAGATTTACTTTCTCTCTCCTCTTAGCCAAACCACAACCGAGGAGGTTGCCATGTTTGCTCGTAATGTATCCATTCGTCTGAAACCCAACAGCTCTGCCGCGTTTACCACGCAGATCGAGAACGAAACAATTCCGACGCTTCGAAAGCAAAAGGGCTTTCAAGGCGAACTTACGTTCCTCGCTCCGAGCGGAACAGAAGCTGTCGCGATTAGCTTGTGGGATAGCAAGGACAATGCCGAGTCCTACTCCCGGATCGGTTATCCCGAGGTTCTGAAAAACCTGAACAAGTTCGTCGAAGGCACTCCGAACGTGCAGACCTACGAAGTTGCAAATTCGACGTTCCACAAGGTCGCCGCAACAGTCGCGGTTTGAAGCTGAGGCTCGTTTGTTCGCGGGCTTAGGGCGAGCAGTCCGCCCTAGGCCCACGATGGGAAGATTCACTATCGCAAACCGAGACACTCAGCCAAGTCATGAAGACGCGGTGAAGTTCTGGCCGTAGCATTACAATCACAAAACCATGCGACCTTCCATCGCGACTCGACGTTTTCGGCTCTGCTCTATGTCGATGAAGGCGACATCCTGACGCCGGCTGGAAGCGCCGCAGGCATCGATCTTGGCCTGCACATTGTCCGTGGCCGAGATCGCCAATGAAATCGCCCTCCGCGGTGCATTTTGCGGCCCCTCGATTCACGAATTCTGAGCCGCCTTAGGCGGCCAGTTGGGCGTTTCAATACCGAACTGCTTGGCGTACTCCGCGTTCAGCCGCTGCCAGCCGAACTTCATAGCCTCGGGGCCGACCATCCGGCCGATGGGAGTTTCGCCGAGAAGGCGATCCAGAACGTCGAAACAAATGTGCCACCCGGCGGCGCCCATTGAGATGTAGCGGCGATCAATGTTGTGCCACAGCGTCAGGCGCGTTCCGCCGCCAAAGGCTTCCAGCTCCCACCGCATTTCGTTCCCACCCCATCCGTACTCAAGCAGCTTGGGCGCTTCGGCTCGCGTCACTTTTGTTTCGGTAACGTGCGGCGCGGGCGCTGCCACCGTGGTGAGTTTCACCGTCGCGCCAGCCGTACCCAGGTTCCCATCGGCGTCGAAGGGCGCCCACTCGCGCAGATGCGCCGGGTCGGTTAGCGCCTGCCAGACTTTTTCCGGCGAGTGGCGCAGTTCTCTGACGAGAATGAGCGTCCACTTTTCTCCGCCCTTCCGTATCTGCGCTCCGCTGGCCGGACCTGGTGTGTACTGCGCGCGATCAGTCACTTTGTTCTCGAATGACGTGCCACCTGGACAAGCTGAATGAGGTTGCCGCAGGTGTCGTTCAGCATCGCAATGGTCGAGGCGGTCACGTCGGTGGGCGGCATCGTGAACTCGGCGCCGCGGGCCTTGATCCGCTCGTAGTCGCCCTGGACGTCGTCGGTGTAGAACATGCCGGCGGGCTGGCTCTGTTGAAAGATCGCCTCCTGATAGGCTTTGGCCGCTGGGTTGTCGTTCAGCGCCAGCCGCAGCTGAGTGCCGTCCGGCTCCTCGGGTGAGGCCACGGTCAGCCAGCGAAATGGGCCGTTACTGAAATCGAACTTCTTGGTAAAGCCCAGCACCTCCGTATAGAAGCGCAGGGCCTTGTCCTGGTTGTCCACGTATATGCTGGTCAATTTGATTTTCATTTCGTTTCTCCTTTGTCACGTTCGCGGTTTGGGCCGCGTCGTCTTCTCCTCGTCTTCTTTTTCGTTGGTGTTGTCTTCTCGTTGGCGTGAATGGATTCCATGCGATCGAGATGGCGTTCGAGAGCGTCCACGTGGGCGGACCAGAACCGGCGGAAGGGCGCCAGCCAGGCATCCAGCTCCTGAAGTGGTTCAGTTTTCAGCCGATAGAGACGGCGCTGTGCGTCCACGGTGGATTCTACGAAACCGCTCTCTCGCAGCACGCGCAGGTGCTTTGACACGGTCGGCTGCGGCATACGAAGTTGGCGCTCGATCTCTCCAACCGACTGTTGTGACGAGACCAGGAGGCTCAATATCGCGCGCCGGTTCGGCTCCGCAATAATTTCGAACACGGATTCCACGCTCTTAATATACTCCGCAGAGTATATGCGTGTCAAGGTATATTATAGAAAGGGCGTCCAGGCAACGGTTTCAGTCGGCGAGCGCCCGACTCTCGGCCAGGAACAATAGGTTGTAGATCAATCCCGCAGCGCACGGACGGGATCGGTCCGCGTGGCGCGCCAGGCCGGCAAGAGACATGCCGCCAGCGCAGCGATGGCCATCACAGCCAAGGCCGCAGCGAAAGCGGACGGATCGCGCGGACTCACCTTGTACAGCAGGTTGCCCATCAATCTCGTCGATCCCAACGCCACCACCAATCCCAAGGCCACTCCGGCCGCCGTCATCGTCATCCCGTTCGACACCACTGACGCCACGATATCCGTCGCTCGCGCGCCGAGCGCCATCCGCAGTCCTACTTCACGCGCGCGCTGCGATACGTTGTACGCCATCACGCCGTACAGGCCCACCGCCGCCAACAGCAGCGCCAATCCTCCGAACACGCCCAGCATCATTACCGACATGCGCTGCACTGCGGTGGTCCGGTCTACTTGCTCCTGCATTGTGATTATTTCTCCGGGCGCCAGATTCGCGTCCAACGCATGGATCTCCTGGACCAACATCTTTCGCATCGGCTCGGTCCCGAGCGACGTCCGAATGTAGATGTACGGGCCAATCCTGCCCTGGCGCATCGCGAGATAGAAAAACGGCCGAGACGCTTCCCGGAGATTCAGGTATTTGGCCATCTTTGCCACGCCGACTACCGTCGTCCGCTGTCCCTTCACTTGCAACCGGCTTCCCACCGGATCGCGTCCACGCCAGTATTGCGCCGCCATCGCCTGGTTCACCACCGCCACTCGAGGCGCCGTATCGTTGTCCGCGCGCGTGAACTCCCGCCCCGCTAGTACGGGGATTCCCAAGGTTGCGAAATAGCCGGGACCGACCTCGTTGTACTCCGCCTCGGGCCGTTCGTCCGGAGCAGCCTCATATCCATCCACGGCGATAGGCGCTGAAGCAGAGGCGACATAACTGAACGGGAGCATGGTGGAGAAAGCCACGGACTGAACGCCCGCCTGCGCCGATAGCCGATCAGTCAGCGCCTCTTCAAAATTCTTCATGCGCCGCGGATCGTATCCCGCGGATACCAAGCTCACCGATGAGTTCAGCACCTCGTGCGTCGAAAATCCGGGGCTCGTATTCTGAAGCGTAATAAGACTCTTCAGCACGAGACCCGCCCCCACCAGCAAGACGAAACTCAGCGCCACTTGTACCACCACTAAGCTCGATCGCGCCAGCGCTTTCTGCCGGCCTCCTACAACGCCCCCCGCTTCGGCCTTCAGCGCCGCGGCCAGATCGATCTTGCTCGCCTGAATCGCGGGAGCCAATCCGAACAGCAGCGTCGCGGCCAGCGAGACTCCAGCGCTCAGCGCCAGTACGCGCCAATCGATCTCGCCGGGTAGATTCATCGCCGCACCGCCGCGAGATGGAAGCAACAGCACCAGTAAATTGCGCGACCAATGCGCCACCAGCAATCCGCCGGACGCCGCCAAAACCGACAGAATCAGACCTTCGGTAAGAAGCTGCTTCAATAACCGCCCGCGCCCCGCCCCCACCGCCTGCCTGACGGTCATCTCGTGCCGCCGCCCAAACGCCCTCACCAGCAACAGGTTGCTGACGTTCGCGCAAGCAATCAGCAACACAAACACCACCACCATCAGCGCGATCGACAAAGTCGGCATCAGGGTGCCGGCATTGTTGAACGGCGTCTTCCATAAGGGAAACAACATCACGCCACGTCCACGATTCGTCGCCGGATATTGGTCCTCCAACCGTTTCGCAACCGCCGAAATTTCCGCCTGCGCCTGCGCTGGGGTTACACCCGGCTTAAGCTTTACGAAACCTTCAATCCATCCTGCACCGCGATCTTCCAGCTGGTATCCTCCGCGCGCCAGCACTTCCTGCATCGACACCGGACCCCAAAACTGCATCGCCCGGCCGACAAAGGTCCCATAAAATCCTTCTGGCGCAACGCCGATAATCGTATGCTGCATGCCGTTCAGCATCTGCGCCGTGCCAATGATGGAGGGTTCGCCGCGAAATCGCTCTTGCCACATTTGATAGCTGATCACTACCACCGGATGAGCATTGCGTCCGAAGTTCTCCTCCGCCGCGAATCCCCGCCCCAAAATGGGCCGCACGCCCAGCGCGTCGAAATAATTGGCGGACACCACGCTCCCAGTAACAGCGCGCGCCCGATCGCCGATGCTGAGCGTTGTCCCGGTGATCCTGTCCACTATGAACGCGTCAAACAGCGTGCAGTTCTTCTGAAAATCGAGAAAATCCAGCCAGGAAACATCGATCGATTCCCCTGACGCACCGGCCGCGCCCCGATTCGTTCCCGCCATCGCCATCATCCGCTCCTGATGCGACACTCTTGGAAACGGGCGCAGCAGGATCCCTTCCACCCAACTGAAAACCGCGGTGGTGGCCCCGATCCCGAGAGTCAGGCACAGCAGTGCAAGAACCGCGAAACCTGGACTCCGCCGCAACATGCGCATGCCGAAACGCAAATCCTGCCACAATACCTCGATCCATGGAAGCGCGCGCGTCTCGCGATATATTTCCTTCACTCCGGCCACACGGCCGAAGCGCCCGAACGCCCTTCGCCGCGCCTCCTCGGGCGTCATCCCTTTGTGCAAATTCTCCTCGATTTCCATCTGCAAATGAAAATCGAGCTCGTCGTCCAGGTCACGCTCAAGGTTCCCCTTGCCAAGCGCTCCCAGAACGCGCCGCCAAAGCACGCGAAGTCCAGTCATCGCGATTCTCCGGCCGGCTTCAAAAACCTGCCGATAACACCGGCGATGCGTTCCCAATTCTCCGCTTCCGACGCGAGCTGTTTCCTGCCCGCTCGTGTGATGGCATAGAACTTGGCGCGGCGGTTATTGTCCGAGACGCCCCATTTCGACCCGATCCATCCCATCTGTTCCAGCCGGAGCAGCGCTGGGTACAGGGTCCCTTGATTCAGCGCCAACACGTCGCCGCTGATCTGTTCGATGCGTCGCGCGATTCCCCATCCGTGCTGCGGCCCGAGCGCCTCCAATGTCCGCAACACCATCAGCGCCAGCGAGCCGTGAAGAACGTCCTGTTTGTCATTCATCGCGAAAACACCTCTTGGTAGTCAACAGGAGTCTACAACATCCCCCTGTAGGTAGTCAACAGGTCAAGCGGCACAGGTCAGGCTGCACAGGTCAAGCGGCTCCGCGCGGAGTAACATTGGAAGAATCCCACATGCGCCTTCCCATCCCGGCTCGACGTTTTCAGCTCCTGGTTGCCGCTTGGATGGTCCTCGATGGCTGCCTGCTCTATTCCCAGACACCCTTTCTTAGCGAGGCGCAGTGGACGCTAATGCGGGAAGAGGCGAGCGGGTCGGCCCCGTATGAGAACCTGCGCAGCCTGACGCGCCTGCACCGCGTCCCGGCGACTCTGGAGTTCGACCAGGCGGCGGATTTCATGCTGGCGCGCGCGAAGGAGTACGGGCTGCAGGACGCGCACGCGGAGCAGTTTCCCATCGATGGCAAGATCCACTACGGCCTGATGCGCTCGCATTTGGCGTGGCATGTGGACGCAGCGCGGCTGTGGGAACTTCAGCCGGAGCACACGCTGTTGGGCGACTGGGCTACGGACCCAATACGGCTGGCGGACTACAGCCACAGCGCGGACGTGGATGCGGCCCTGGTCGACGTAGGCGCCGGCACTAGCGAGGCGGACTACATCGGCAAGGACGTCCGGGGGAAGATCGTGCTTGCCGATGGAGGGCTGGCGGCTGTGCAGCGGATGGCGGTGATGGAGCACGGGGCGGTTGGGATCGTGAGCGACATGCCGAACCAGACCACGGCGTGGTCCGGCCTGGACACGACGATTGTGCGCTGGGGCCATCTGGATGCACTGCTGCCGAACGGGTTTGCGTTCATGGTGTCTCGCGGAACGGCTACGGCGCTGCGGGCGCAGCTTACACGTGGGCGTCCGGTCATGTTAAGTGCGCATGTGAAGGCCGAGGTCGGGCCAGGGCACTGGACGGTTGTAACGGCAACGATCCCGGGCACGAACCCTCAGAGGGGTGAAGTGGTCTATAGTTGCCATCTCGACCATCAGCGGCCGGGGGCGAACGACAACGGCAGCGGGTGCGTAACAATCCTGGAGTCGGCGCGCTTACTCAACAGCCTGATCGAAGGGGGCTACCTGCCGCGGCCTGCACGAACGCTGCGCTTTATCTGGGGGCCGGAGGTTGAAGGCACGATGGCGTTCCTCAGCGAGCACCCCGATATACGGCGCTCCATGCGTGCCGACGTGCACATGGATATGGTGGGCGGCGATCCCTTCAAGAACAAGTCCATCCTGCATGTGACGGAGACGCCGTGGTCGCTCGCGAGCTTCGTGACCGATGTGGGGGAGTTGTTCGCGGAGACGATCCGGGATGCGGCGGCTGTGTATGCCGAGGACGGCGCCCACGTCGAGGCCGCGGTGGTGGAGGACCGTAACGGCGCGCCCGGCACGCGGAACGAGTTTCTTTTCGACCGGACACCGTATGCCGAGGGCAGCGATCACGACGACTACGACTCGTCGACCATCGCGGTGCCGTCGCTCTACCTGCGGGACTGGCCGGATGTTTATATTCACACTGATCACGACACGTTGGAACAGATCGATCCAACCAAGCTGCGCCGGGTGGCCCTGTTGGGTGCGGCTTCCGGATACACTTTTGCGGCAGTGGATGCCGACCAGGCCAGTTCGCTCCTTCCGTTCTTTGCGGCGCGCGCGGAGCGGCGGCTAGCCGAGGGTTTTGAGCGGGCGCAGCGTCTGGTGAGCGACAACCAAATGCAACTGCAGAAGGCTTGGTACGAGGCTCGCAACCTGATGGCACAGATGCTGCGGCGCGAGCAGGCGGAACTGCGGTCCTTCTCCGCGTACACGCAGAGCGATGCCGAAAAAATTGAAGTCTTCGGCAAAGACCTGGACGCCCAGGTCGCGATTCTAGACGGGTGGATTAACGGCGCTGCGGCGATGCGCGGCGCACACGACTTCCCGCGGTTGCCACCCTGGCATGCGGAGCCGGATGCGTCTCGCATTCCAGTGCGCACGGCCGAGTTTGGGCCGCTTACTTTCCAGAACGATGACGTGCTTCTGGACCGGCTGGGGAGCGGACGCATGGGGAAGATCAGGCTCCTTGCCGGCGAATCAAACCGCCTGTTTCGGGTGCAGGACCGCGGGGCGCTCTATGCCTA
>Ga0302326_10028666_pt1 | contig 11198 bp, 9 predicted proteins | sample Palsa_T0_3_FD_202264 | JGI IMG/M metagenome (GOLD analysis project Ga0302326, IMG submission 202264) | Peat permafrost microbial communities from Stordalen Mire near Abisko, Sweden - Palsa_T0_3 | ecosystem: Environmental > Terrestrial > Soil > Palsa > Peat permafrost | place: Sweden: Abisko...
GTCTCCGGCAGCCGGTGCTCGTCCGCGAGCCGCCGGATCGCGGTGCCCGTGGCCAGGAACTCGGTGGCATGCGCGCCCCAGACGTGATTCGCGACCGCGACGGTAACCCCGACGATGCCCGACGACTTGGCTTCGGTCGCCTCGGTCTGCATCCTCATCAGCGCCAGCTCGCGAGCCTCGTAGATGCCCTGGGTGAACTGCACCATCTCCTGGTTCTGGCCCGCCTGCCGCAGCGACTGCATGGCCGACTGGTGCGCGATGTGGTAGACGCAGGTGCCCAGGACGAAGGCCACCGGCACGGCGCCGGCGGCCAGCAAGCGGAAGAAGTCCTGCGCGGACAGGTCCGAGGTGAAGGCCCCGCCGTCCGGCGCGCGGTGCGCGCCGGTACCGCCCATCGCCTTGACCGCCGTGCCGGTGGCGATGAACTCCAGCACATCCTGCCCCCAGGCGTACATCTGCATGCGCAGCTGGACGCCGACGATACCGTCCGCGCCCAGGTGATCCGCCTCCGCGCGCATCCTGGACATCGCCAGCTCCCTGGCGCTGTACATCGCCTGGGTGAGGACCTGGAGCTCCTGGTTCTGGGACCAGCGGCCGATCTGAATCCCGACATGGTAGATGGACGATCCGACCACGAAGCCCAGCGGCTCGAAGCCGGCCTCTCCCAGCAGGACGTACTCGGAAACCGACAGGTCTGAGGTGAATACCCCGGCTGGGTTCGCGCCAGCGGTCTGCGCCAGCCTGGTGTCGGCGGCCTGGGGCTCCCAGTTGGCGGCGGTGCCGGACGGCTTGGCAAAAAGCGGCATGGATTTCTCCGTAGGGCGGGGTCCCGCGGGATGCGAGGCCGCTGGATGCGCAGCTTACGCCGCTCCGCTCCGGGCGGCCTTAGCACAGGCGCTGCCCACGGCCCACCCTGCCCGCTCGCCACCACCCTTCGCACTGCCCGCCTGGGCCGCGCTACCCGCGCGCCACCACCCTTCGCGCTGCCCGCGCTGCCCGCCTGGGCCGCCCTGCCCGCTCGCCACCACCCTTCGCACTGCCCGCGCTGCCCGCCTGGCCCGCGCTGCCCGCTCGCCACCACCCTTCGCGCTGCCTGCGCGCCACCACCCTGCGCGCTGCCCGCGCTGCCCGCCTGGGCCGCGCTGCACGTGCGTCCCGCACGTTACCGGCGCGCTAACCGCGCTTTGCCTTCGCGCTACCCGCGCGGCGCCCTTGACGCGATCCCGGCGCGGCGTGAGAATGAGCCAACTCAGACTGGAATCGATTCCAGAACTGGGGCCGCTCCGTTCGGTGAGGTGCCCGTGCGCAGTCCGGATCGCCCGACGATCGCTGACGTCGCGGCGGCAGCGGGCGTGGGCGTGGGCACGGTGTCCCGGGTGCTGAACGGAGGCCTGAACGTACGTGAGTCGACCCGGCTGAACGTGCTGGAAGTCATCGGCAGGCTGGGCTACCGGCCAAGCCACCTGGCGGCTGCGCTATCGCGGGGGACCCCGCGCACGGTGGCCATCATGGTGCCGCACCTGACCAGGCCGTCCACCGTGGCGCGGCTGGCCGGCGCCCTGACCGTGCTGGATGATCAGGGTTACGACACGATCGTCTGCAACATCGACACGCCGGAGCAGCGCGATCACCACCTGGCTGCCCTCACCGCCCGGCACCGTGCCGACGGCGTCATCGTGGTGTCGGTCCGCCTCGCCAGGGAGCATCTCGCCGCCTTCCGCCAGGGCAGCATCCCGCTGGTAACGGTAGACACCGCGGCGGCCGGCGTACCGCAGACGATCATCGACAACATCGCGGGCGGGCGGCTGGCGACCGCGCACCTGCTGGGCCTCGGCCACCGGCGGATCGGGTTCGTCGGCGATGCCGTCGCGCGCGGTACCGGGCACGGCCTCGGCTTCACCTCATCGCGGCGCCGGCTGCTCGGATACCAGCGGGAGCTGGCCGCCGCCGGCCTTGACTTTGACCCTGAGCTTGTCCGGCTCGGACCGCATGGCCCGGCGGTGGCTGCGGAACTCGCCGGTCAGCTCCTCCGGCTGCCCGACCCGCCCACCGCGATCTTCGCCGCCTCGGACACCCAGGCGATGGGGGTGCTCAGCGCCGCGGAGCAGCAGGGCTTCGCGGTGCCCGGCAGGCTGTCGGTCGTCGGCTTTGACGACATCGAGTCGGCCGCCCTGCTCAACCTCAGCACCGTGCGCCAGCCGCTTGAGCACAGCGGCGCCGAGGGCGCCCGGCGGCTGTGCGCCCTGCTGCGGGGGCTCCGGGTCAGCCCGGCCCGCCAGCTACTCCAGCTGCGGATCGTGCGGCGAGGCAGTTCCGCCGCGCCCGGGCCGGCCCGCCGCGGCGGCGGAGCATCGTCGTCGCCCGCTGGCCGCGATGGCCGCAGACCGGACGAGCACGGCAGATCACGGTCGCGCGCGTTCTCGCGAGTGCCCGAAGTAAGGCTCGGCTGCAACCTCGCGTGCCAGCTGGCCTGGGTCGCATGATGGCCAGCCGCGCGCGAGCACTCATGTCCCGTTTTAACAGCGGTTCCGCCGGGGTATTGACGGATTCGCCGGCGCCGCGGCGCCGTGCGCAGTCCGGCCAGGCAAGCCGCAGTCGACAATGCGCTGGAGGAATGATGAGCAGTGGCGGTCGCCGGAAGAGCCCAGCAGAGCCCCGTGGCCGGGCACGGCCACCACGCGCGGCCCGGCCCCGCGGGCCGGCCCGGCGGCTGGCGATCGGCCTGGCGACAGCCGGACTGGCCGCGTCCGGGCTCGCGGCCTGCGGTACGGCCGGCGCGTCCGGCGCGGTCACGCTGAACTTCTACTTCTATCCGGACAGCTCTGGCGCAACCCAGACGGCGATCAACAACTGCAACGCGCAGAGCCACGGCAAGTACATGATCTCCTACCAGGAGCTTCCCGAGGCCGCGGACGGCCAGCGGCAGCAGATGGTCCGCCGGCTGGTCGCCCACGACGCCAGCATGGACATCCTGGGCCTGGACGTCACCTGGGAGGCCGAGTTCGCGCAGGCCGGGCTGATCGAGCCGTGGACCGGCAAGTACAAGGCAGAGGCCGAGGCCGGCACGCTCAAACCGGCCCTGGAGACGGCGATGTGGCACAACCAGCTCGTCGCTGTGCCCGACAACAGCAACACCCAGCTGCTGTGGTACCGCTCCGACCTGGTCAAGACCCCCCCGACGACCTGGGCCCAGATGTTCGCCGACGCGGCCAGGCTGAAGGCCGAGGGCAAACCGCACCTCATCGAGATCCAGGGCGCGCAGTACGAGGGCACTACCGTCTGGTTCAACACCATGGTGGCCAGCGCCGGCGGCACCATCCTGAACCCCAACGCGACGAAGGTCACGCTGGGCGCGCCCGCCCTCAAGGCCCTGACGATCATGAAGCAGCTGGCCTCCGGCCCCGGCGCGGACCCCTCGCTTTCCGTGCAGATGGAGAACCAGAACCGGCTCGCCATGGAGGGCGGGACGGCGGCCTTCGAGCTGAACTACCCGTTCGTGTATCCGGCGATGAAGCTGGACAATCCGAAGCTGTTCAAGAGCTTCAAATGGGCGCTCTACCCGGAGGTCACTCCCGGCGTGCCGGCCAAGGTGACCATCGGGGGCACGGACCTCGCCGTCAGCGCGTACTCACAGCACAAGGCGCTCGCCTTCCAGGCCGCGCTGTGCCTCCGTGACCGGCAGAACCAGATCATCGGCGCCGACGTCGGCGGCGTCCCGCCCACGATCGCCAGCCTCTACAACGATCCGGCGCTGTTCAAGGACTACCCGTTCCACGCCGACATCCTGAGCGCGCTTGAGCACGCCAGCGTCCGGCCGAAGACGCCCGTTTACCAGGTCGTCTCCATCGACATCTCGCACCTGGTCTCGCCGCCGAGCGGCATCAACCCGGCGGCCACGGAGAACTCGATGATCAGCCAGCTCAATGACGCCCTGCAATCGAAGGGACTGGTCCCGTGAGGCACCGCGCAGCCCGCAGCAGGCCGGCGACGAGGGAAGGAAGGGGCCGATGAGTACTACCGCGGAGACGGTCACCGGCACGACCGAGCATACGCAGAAGCAGGGCAAGCGGCAGCTGTCGGAAGGCGCGCGGGCCGAGCGCAGGCTCGGCTGGATGCTGTGCGCCCCCGCGGTCATCGTGATGGTGGCGGTCACCGCCTACCCGGTCGGCTACGCCATCTACCTGTCGCTGGAGCGCTACAACCTGGAGCTTCCGCAGGACATCAAGTTCGTCGGGCTGAGCAACTACGGCGCCGTGCTCAGCTCGCCGTACTGGTGGCAGGCGCTCAAGGTGACCGTGGTCATCACGGTCTTCTCGGTGGCCATCACGCTGGTGCTCGGCATGATCCTGGCCCAGGTCATGCACCGGACGCTGTTCGGCCGGGGCACGGTCCGCACCGCCGCACTGATCCCGTACGGGATCGTGACGGTCGCCGCCGCCTACGGCTGGCAGTACGCCTGGACGCCCAGCCAGGGCTACCTCTCCGCGCTGTTCAACAACAGCGCGCCGCTGACCTCGGAATACAAGGCGATCGCCGTCATCATCCTGGCGGAGGTCTGGAAGACGACGCCGTTCATGGGCCTGCTGCTGCTGGCCGGGCTCTCGCTGGTGCCCGAGGACCTGCAGAAGGCGGCCATGGTGGACGGCGCCACCGCCTGGCAGCGCTTCACGAGGATCACGCTGCCGCTGATGAAGCCCGCGATCCTGGTCGCGCTGCTCTTCCGGACGCTGGACTCGTTCCGGATATTCGACAGCATCTTCATCCTGACCGACGGCACCAACAACACCGGTTCGGTCTCGATCCTCGGCTATGACAACCTGTTCAACGCGCTGAACCTGGGGATCGGCTCCGCGATCTCGATCCTCATCTTCATCTGCGTGGCGATCATCGCTGTCTTGTTCATCAAGGGCTTCGGCACCGCGGCCCCCGGCTCCAACGTGGGAAGGTGAGACGCTGATGGCTATGGTCACGTCCGGCCGGCAGAAGGCAGGCTGGGGAACGGCGAACACGGTCGTCGTGGCACTGGCGCTGATTCCGGTGCTCTGGCTGGTCTCGCTGTCCTTCAAGACACCGGCGGCAATCCTGGACCCGTCGTTGATTCCCAAGCAGTGGACCTGGGGGAACTACAGCGGCGTGCTGAGCACGTCGCAGTTCATCCGGCCGCTGATCAACTCGATCGGGATCGGCCTCATCTCGACGTTCATCGCCGTGGTGTTCGCCTCCATGGCGGCCTATGCGGTGGCCCGGCTGCGTTTCCCCGGCAAGGGCGTGCTGATCGGCATGGCACTGCTGATCGCGATGTTCCCGGCCATCTCGCTGGTGACCCCCATGTTCAATATCGAGCGCTCGCTTGGCCTGTTCAACACCTGGCCCGGCCTGATCATCCCCTACGTGGCCTTCGGCCTGCCGCTCGGGATCTACACGCTGTCGGCGTTCTTCCGCGAAATCCCCTGGGAGCTCGAGAAGGCCGCCAAGATCGACGGCGCCACGCCCTTCCAGGCGTTTACCAAGGTCATCGCCCCGCTGGCGGCACCGGGAATGGTCACCACCGCGATCCTGGTCTTCCTGGCCTGCTGGAACGAGTTCCTGTTCGCGATCTCGTTCACCTCGACGCTCGCCTCCCGGACGGCGCCGGCCTCGCTGGCCTACTTCAGCGGTGCCTCGCAGTTCACCGTCCCGACCGGTCCCATCGCGGCGGCCGCGGTGGTCATCACCATCCCGATCATTATCTTTGTGGTGTTCTTCCAGCGCAGGATCGTCGCCGGGCTGACATCAGGCGCGGTCAAGGGCTAATCAGGCGCGGTCAAGGGCTAGCTGACGATTAGAAGGAGTAACAGTGGCTGACATCGTTCTGGACCAGGTGACCAAGCGCTTCCCCGACGGGGCGCTGGCGGTCGACAAGATCAGCCTGGACATCGCCGACGGCGAGTTCGTCATCCTGGTCGGCCCGTCGGGCTGCGGGAAGTCGACCACGCTGAACATGATCGCCGGCCTGGAGGACATCACCGAGGGCGAGCTGCGGATCGGCGGGAAGGTAGTGAACAACGCCGCGCCGAAGGACCGTGACATCGCGATGGTCTTCCAGAGCTATGCGCTCTACCCGCACATGACGGTACGGGAGAACATGGGCTTCGCGCTCAAGCTGGCCAAGACGCCCCAGGCCACCATCGACCAGAAGGTGAACGAGGCGGCGCGGATCCTTGACCTGACCCAGCACCTGGAGCGCCGGCCCGCCAACTTGTCCGGCGGCCAGCGGCAGCGGGTCGCGATGGGCCGGGCGATCGTCCGCGATCCGTCGGCCTTCCTGATGGACGAGCCGCTGTCCAACCTGGACGCCAAGCTGCGCGTGCAGACCCGGACTGAGGTGTCCAAGCTGCAGAAGCGGCTCGGCACCACCATGGTGTACGTGACGCACGACCAGACCGAGGCGATGACCCTGGGCGACCGGCTCGCCGTGATGCGCAGCGGCATCCTGCAGCAGGTCGGCTCGCCGCACGAGCTGTATGACAACCCGGTCAACCTGTTCGTGGCCGGCTTCATCGGCTCGCCCGCGATGAACTTCATGGCCGGCACGCTCGAGGAGGGCAGCCTGCGCACCACGATCGGCAGCCTTCCGCTCAATCCGCAGCTCAGGCAGGCACTGGAGCGAGCGAACGCCGGCCGCCAGGTCATCGTGGGCATCCGCCCGGAGAACTTCGAGGACGCGTCGCTCGTGCAGAGCGACCTGCGCGCCCATGGGCTCACCTTCCGCGCCACCATCGACGTGGTCGAGTCCATGGGCTCGGATGTCTTCGTTTACTTCACCCAGGAGAGCGGCTTGTCAGCCGGCGTGGATCAGCTGGCGGATCTTGCGGAGGATTCCGGTATGGCCGACTCCGGCGCGAGCGAGGAGACGGTGACCGCGCGGCTGGACCCGGCCACCGGGATCACCGAGGGACAGAACGCCGAGCTGTGGGCCGATCTCCGGTCGATGCACATCTTCGATCCGGACACCGGCAAGAACCTGTCGCTCGGCACCGAGCGCCCGGCGTCGGCGGGGCCGCCGGCTAGCTGACCTCGCGGCGCAGGCGCTCGATGATCTCGTCGTTCCACTCGTGAGTGCGCATGAGGCGGTACCGCTCGCGTGCCACCCGCTGGTAGGCCTCGGCATCCGTGCCGGAGCCGATCAGGTCGGCCGCGCGCAGCATGCGCACCACGGGCGTGAACTCCTCCGCAAACCAGTGCCGCGCGGCCTGCTCGCGGTCGACGAAGGTGCCCTCGGCCTGCATGTAACGGAACCCCCAGGCCTCGACGCTCTCGCTGAGCTCGGCATACGCCCACGGGTCGCTGAACGTGATCCTGGCGTAGGCCCCGGGCGGCAGCGGCACCCGGGCGCGGAAGATCCGCTCGTGGCTCTTCATGATCAGGTCGCCGCGGCTGCGGATGCCGTTGGCCGGCATCACGGTCGTGACCTCGGTCACGTACGCCTCGATCGTGGTCAGCCCGGTGACGATGGCGATCGAGACCCGGTGGTGACCGTCCTTGACGAAATGCAGGTCACCGACCCGGTAGACGTCGATCGGGGGAATGGGCTCGCCGCGCCGCTGGGCCAGCGCGAGCCGCTCCCACCGCTCTCTGACCCGCCCGGAGGTCGGCCGGAAGCGGCGGTCGAAGTCGCGGCGGGAGTCGACGGTGCCCACGATCGAATCCAGCCGGATCGTCTGCAGCCCGAGCGACCGCTCGCCCTGCATGCCCAGAGCGGCGATGACCTCGTCGAACGGCAGGATCACGTTGACGTCGTCCGGCTCCCTGCGCAGCCGGTGCGCGAGCCTGGACAGCATCTGCTGCCGCCGGGCACGCAGGAAGTCGTTCTCTACGTCAGCCCGCGGGAAGCCAGTCTCAGCGGGCATGGCGGCTGCCCGGGACTGGCTGCGCGGCACCGCCGCCCGGCCGGATGTCCAGCAGGTGCCGCCCGGCGACATTGCGCACGGCGGTGCCGCCTAGCTGCTGCTGCTGCGGGCCGGCCGCGTCATATGGCAGCACGTGCCCGTGCAGCAGGATGGCCGGCCGGAGCCCGGCGACCACACCGTGCAGGGCGGTGAACCCCCAGTGCGCCGGGTCGGCGCCGTCGCCCACCCCCCGCGGCGGAGCATGGGTCAGCAGGACGTCGACGGCGCGCCCGCCGTGCAGCCGCTGCCACCGCGCCTTCCGGCGGAGCGACCTGGCCCGGCTGGCCAGCTGCCGGTCGCTGTACTGATTCGGCCCGCTGCCGTACCGCCGGCAGCCGCCCAGCCCGGCCACCCGGAGGCCTGCGACGTCGACGATCCTGCGGTCGGCGTTGACCGCGCCGTCCGGCCACGGCGCCCTGGCCGGCAGCCCGTCCCGCAGGACCAGCCCCGCGCGCGAGTTCCGGTATCCGGAAAGGTCGGGGTCGTGGTTGCCGGGAACGAACACCAGCGGGACGTCAAGGCCGTTCATCAGGTAGCGCAGGTACTCGAATGGCAGGTCCCCGCAGGCCACCACGAGCTCGGCGGCGCGAACCGGGCCGAGGTCGGCCAGCAGCCGTTCATCGACTTCATCGGATACCGCGAGCACGCAGACCACATCCCGATCGTACGCTGGCACCGCCACGGCGGATCGTCACGCTCAGCGCGCGGCCGGCTGCCGTACGTCCAGGCCGCGCTGCCGCAGTGCCGCCTCGACCCGGTAGATCTCGGTCAGCGCAGCCCTGTCACCGCCGGGCGGCGGGCTGATCTCCAGCCGCTCGCAGGCCGCGGACAGCGCGTCGACGTACGCGCCGCGGAGCACCTTCAGGCGCGCGTTCTTGGCGGTCATGCCCGGCCGGGTCTCGGTCACGTCAAGCTCGGCGCGGAGCCTGCGGAGGCTGGCGCCGAGCCGCTCGATCGGCTCCGCCGTGGGAGTCCGCACGTACCTGCGCTGGCGCTGGCGCTCGGTGAACCACCGGGTCCCGCGAATGCCGACGATAATCGCGTATCCCACCGCCGTGGGCAGCAAGATGGCGATCACCAGCTCAATAACCGGGCTCACGCCATCCATTGTGGCCGCGGCACCCGGCCGGAATCAAGGAATCGGGCGACCAGTTGAATCGGGGGACCAGTTGAACAGCGACGCCGGTCAGCACCGCTGGTGGCAGGGCGCGGTGCTCTACCAGATTTACGTCCGGTCGTGGCTCGATACCGACGACGACGGCTACGGCGACCTCGGCGGCGTGATCGCCAGGCTGGACTACCTGTCCTGGCTGGGCGTTGACGGCATCTGGCTGTCTCCGACGATGCCATCGCCGGACGACGACTGGGGCTATGACGTCTGCGACTACCTGGGCGTTCATCCCGACCTCGGGACCATCGATGACATGGACCGGCTGATCGCGGAGGCCGGGAAACGCGGCATGCGGGTGCTGCTCGACCTGGTGCCCAACCACACCAGCTCGGCCCATCCCTGGTTCGTGGACGCGGCGGGCGAGCGCGGTTCCGCCCGCAGGGACTTCTACGTCTGGTCGGATCCCGCCCCCGGCGGCGGCCCGCCGAACAACTGGCTGGACGCCACCGGTGCCAGCGCCTGGGCCTGGCATGACCCGACCCGGCAGTACTACCTGCACAACTTCCTGCCCAGCCAGCCGGATCTCAACTGGTGGGAACCCGCAGTGCACGAGGAATTCAGGGAGATTCTGCGGTTCTGGTTCGACCGCGGCGTCGCCGGATTCCGCATCGACGTCGCCCACGGCCTGTACAAGGACGCGAAACTGCGCGACAACCCGCCGGATACCTCGACCGGGCGGCTCGCGGGCGGCTTCGGCCTCAAGCCCGTCTACAACGCGAACCGGCCGGAAACCCACGCCGTCTACCGCGACTGGCGGAAGATCGCTGACAGCTATCCGGCCGCGCGGCTGCTGCTGGGCGAGACGTGGGTGGCGAGCGCCGGCGGCCTCGCCGCGTACTACGGCCAGGACGACGAGTTGCAGCTCGCGTTCAATTTCCCGTTCGTCTTCGCCGAGTTCACCGGGCCGGCGCTGTCCGGCGTGGTCGACAGCACGCTCGCGTCGCTCCCCGCGGGCGCCTGCCCGGTATGGACTGCCTCGAACCACGACGTCGGCCGGTTCCCGACCCGGTGGTGCGGCGGCGATGAGCGCGCGGCCAGGCTCGCCCTGCTGATCCTCGCCACCCTGCCCGGCGCCATGGTGCTCTATTACGGCGACGAGATCGGGATGACCGACGTGGACGTCCCGCCTGAACTGCAGCGGGACCCGATGACGCTGGGCGGCCTCGGCGGCAAGGGGAACAGGGACCGCGCCCGTACCCCGATGCAGTGGGATGCCTCGGCCACCGCCGGGTTCACCGGGCAGCGTGCCGCGCCCTGGCTGCCGGTGGGCGACAGCGCCGCCGTCAGCGTCGCGGGGCAGCGGGACGACCCCAGCTCCATGCTCCGCCTGTGCCGGGAGCTGATCAGCCTGCGGCGCGCTGAGTTCGGCGGCCAGATCGCCGCCTACCGCGGCCTGCCCGCGCCGCGTGGCGGGTGGGCCTACCAGGCCGGGAGGCTGACCGTGCTGGCCAATTTCTCCGGCGGCCCGATCACATGTCATGATCCAGGTGGGCCGATCCTGCTGTCGACCACCGGCACCCCGCGGGCCGTCGCCGGGGGCATCGAGCTGGCGCCCTGGCAGGGCATGATCGCCTCGGCCGCCGAGCCGCGCGACGGCTAGCGCTGGCAGACGGCCGGCAACACCGGGCCGGCTGACACCAGGGCCGGCTGACACCAGGGCCGGCTGACATCAGGGAGCGTGCATGGAATACGTGAAGCTCGGCTCGACCGGCCTGGACGTCTCGCCGATCTGCCTGGGCTGCATGAGCTACGGCGAGCCCGGCCGCGGCGCGCACCCGTGGTCACTGGACGAGGAGGCCAGCCGCCCGTTCTTCCGGCAGGCGATCGAGGCGGGGATCAACTTCTTCGACACCGCGAACGTGTATTCCGCCGGGTCGAGCGAGGAGATCACCGGCCGCGCGCTGCGCGACTTCGCCCGCCGCGACGAGATCGTGCTCGCCACCAAGGTGCACGGGCGGATGCGGCCGGGCCCGAACGGGGCCGGGCTGTCCCGCAAGTCGATCATGGCCGAGATCGACGCTAGCCTGGTCAGGCTCGGCACCGACTACGTCGACCTGTACCAGATCCACCGCTGGGATCCGCTGGTGCCAGTCGAGGAG
>Ga0302326_10028667_pt1 | contig 11198 bp, 11 predicted proteins | sample Palsa_T0_3_FD_202264 | JGI IMG/M metagenome (GOLD analysis project Ga0302326, IMG submission 202264) | Peat permafrost microbial communities from Stordalen Mire near Abisko, Sweden - Palsa_T0_3 | ecosystem: Environmental > Terrestrial > Soil > Palsa > Peat permafrost | place: Sweden: Abisko...
TCCGTCATGTCCTGCGTGTAACGCATGGATGTGAGCTTCACCCAATTCTCATAAATCCACGGCGGATGCTCGATGTGCCCGTTGTCATCCGCTTCGATTCCGAGAATCCGCGACCCGACGATAATTCCATGCCGATCTTGCGGATTCTTCGCGTTGGGAAGAATCTGTCGATATGCCTCATCGGGCAACGGTTTGTCCCACGATGGAAAATCCGCTGCCATCTTCTGCAATTGCGCCGCCTGCTGTTTGCACCAATCCGAATCATCCAGATCTTCCGCCGCCTGCGGGCTCCCATCCGGTTGCGTTGACGCTTGTTGCAAAAAATCCTTCGCCGCCGCTTCTTTCTTGTCGGCCAGGTCATTCAAAATGGGTGGCTGAAGATACAGGCTTTTCACAAATCCGTTGACGTTCTGAATTCGCTTCAGATCGACGCCGACGACTTCTGTTTCCACCGGAAAATCCCCGATATTCGCCAGCCCATAAGTCCGCATCAGCGGCGCCGCCGCCTTCACCTGCGGCAATTTCTGAATCTCATCGATCATCTCCTCGTAATGAGCGAACCCATTCATTGCCTGACGAGAAACAATCACATCCCCCACCAGCGCATGATTCGTCTGGCGAAACATCTCCAGCCATCCGCCCATCACACTGATGACAATCAGCACCATCGCCGTGCAAAGCATCACCGCAATGAGCGACACCCACGCAATCCGGCGTTTGCGGAGATATTTGAGGATGAGGAGGGTTTTGTACATGCGGCCTAGCGCCGGCTGGAAGCAAGCATTCCTCGAATGCTTTTTGACACGAATTCTTCGAGACTGACACCCTGCCTGTGCGCAGCGGCAACCGCCTTATCAAGAAGCTTGGGGTCGACGGGCACTGAATGCTTAGCCCCTGCTCCCTGCCTACGCACGAGTTCAAAGAACAATCGTTCTTTGGCCGTCAACGGTCTGGTTTCCTTCTCGATATCGATCTCTTGGTCGAACCGAGAGATATCCTTATCGCGCTCGGCGGGCGTCAGGGTTAGAAATGACTTGCGATTTTGTTTTTTTGAATGTTTCATTGGCTTTTGCGGTAATTGGCACGCTCGCGCGGCGTCAATGGTCGCGCATGGATTATATACATTCTTTTCAGCTCACCTTGGGATAGGTCATAGATTTCGCTGATCGTGAGGTCTTCAAATTCGATTTCCTCTTCAGAATCAACGATGTAAATCACTTGCAAATATCGACCCTCCGCACTTTGTCCCCGCACCAGGAATTTCTCATCGGGCGTTCTTTTAGGATACGGCGGCTTTGGGTTCAGCACCACATATTCCGCTTCCTCATGTGTCACGCCGTGCTTTCGCGCATGCTCCGAATTCCAAGCGTCCCACCGGAATATGCGAGTCATGTCGGTCTCATCAGCGGAAACAAAATCACATCTCGAATGCTCTGCGCCCCGCTGAGCAGCATCAGAAGGCGATCCACGCCCATCCCCAATCCCCCCGCTGGCGGCATGCCGTAGCGCAGGGCGTGGAGAAAATCCTCGTCCGACTTCTGCTGTTCGGCCGCATCGCCGACCTGATGAGCGAAATTCGCCGCCTGTACTTCCGGGTCGTTTAATTCGGTGTACCCCGGCGATATTTCCACGCCGTTGATGGCCAGTTCATACACGTCCGCAAAGTATGGATCATCCCGGTTCTTCCGCGCGAGCGGAATAATTACAGATGGAACGTGCGTGACAAAACACGGATTGATGAGCGTCGGCTCAATGAATTTTTCGTAGACTTCCACTAATTGCTCAGCGGGAGTCTTTAGCCTAATTAGGTCGGCGCTGACCGTCTTAGCGAACGGCCAATATGTACGCATCTTAATTAGCTGCTCCCGCATGACCTGTGGGTTCGCCGCACGCGCAGAAATCTTTTCGATTTCCTCGTCCGAATGTTCGGAGCCGGCAGTATTCTCTCGCGTTAGGGCTTCAAAAATATCTGGTTCGGCATCCTGCAGCGGACGCTTGTCAAATTTCCAACCCGTTCTCTCCGCAACCAAATCCATCATGCTGATTCGTCGCCACGGCCTCTGAAGATTAATAACTTTCTCCGTGCCCTCCGTGCCTCCGTGGTGAGAAATTCTTAATCCCCCGCAAACGGTTTCGGCCACATGACAAATCAACCCTTCGATCAAATCCGCCATCGTCTCCCACGAGCCAAACGCCTCATACGCCTCCAGCATCGTGAATTCCGGATTATGTCGCGGGCTGATCCCTTCGTTGCGGAAATTGCGGTTGATCTCGAAGACCTTACTGAATCCGCCGACGAGCAATCGCTTGAGAAACAATTCCGGCGCGATCCGGAGAAAGAGCGGAATGTCCAGTGCGTTGTGATGCGTCACAAACGGCCGCGCCGCCGCCCCGCCCGCCTGGATTTGCATCATGGGCGTTTCCACTTCCAGGAATCCCCGCCCAATCATGTACTTGCGAATCTCCTCGATCACCCGAATCCGCAGCCGCGCCAATTTCATCACTTCCGGATTAGCCCACAGATCGACATACCTCTGCCGATAGCGCAACTCCACATCGCTCAATCCCTCCCACTTCGCCGGCGGCGGCAACAGCGCCTTGGCCGCCATCGAAACGCTGTTGGCCCAGATCGTGATCTCGCCTTTGTTCGTCTGCCCAAGTTTTCCGGTGACAACGAGCAGATCGCCGAGGTCGATCAGATCCCGCACCTGCCAATCTCGCTCCGAGATTCGCTTTTTATCCAGCGCCACCTGCAAATCCCCAGTCTCATCGCGCAGCGTCAGAAAGCTGAGCTTCCCCATATCCCGCTTGAGCATCACTCGCCCCGCCGCGACCACTTCCGGCCCACCATCGTGCCCCATCTCCGGCTGATACATTTTCCGGATCACATCCAGCGCTCGCACGCCGTCGGTACGCTCTCCATACGGATCAACCCCCAGCGCGCGCAACTTCGCGAGCTTGGCCAGACGTTCCTGTTCATAGAGATTCGAAGTTTCCATTCTGCGAGGCGTCGATCATAGTTCAGAAGAGGATGGACCGCCAAGACGCGGGGGAGGTTAAACCGCCAAGACGCCGAGGACGCCAAGGAAGAAAATACGCCAAGGGGAAAGAGACTGATCATTGAATGTTTTAAAATCCTAGTTTTTGAATTCTTGGCGTATTTTCCAACCTTGGCGTCTTGGCGGTCCGTTCTCTTGGAATTTAGATCACCGTAAAAATGCAAGCCCGTTCTCGACTTCATCCGATAACCCCGAAGATGTCCCCACACATGAGGCCGCCGGCGCAGTGGATTTCGGCAGCGCAAAGATTGCGCGTGGTGCGCAGCGCTTGCACGTTGTTTCTGGATCGCTGGGCAGCCCATGAGGTGGTTTCCGCCGCGCTCGACCGTGTTGCCGACGGCGTGGAGCGCGCCGCCATCGAGGCCGCCATCGCCGATCCGCACAATCGTGACTGGTCCCTGTTGTACCGGGGCAGCATTTTGGACGATTAGATAGTTACGTCTCTCGGCCATGGCTCAAATCACTTCCAGCGTCGGTCTGATCAGCGGGATCAACACCGGCGCGCTGATCAACGATCTCATTCAAGTCGATTCCGAGCCGGTCACCCTTCTCCAGACCGATGTCCAAAGCAATCAAAATAAAATCCAGGCATACTCGACGCTGGAAAGTTCGCTGAACGACATGCAGTCGATCGGCAACTCACTGGCGTTGCCACAGACATTCCAGAACGCCACCGCGACCAGCAGCGATCCTTCGGTGATCGCGGCCACCACATCCGTCGGAGCGGCGCTGGGGACTTATCAATTTCAGGTCGCCCAGCTCGTCTCCACCCAGCAGTCCATCAGCCAGGGTTTCGCCAACTCCACCAACTCGCTCGTCGGCGCCGGCACAATCACGCTGGAAGAAGGCGGCGGCGAAGCGAGCAGCCAAACGCCCCTGTCCGAACTCAACGGCGGCGCCGGTGTGCCGCAGGGCGAATTCCGCATCACCGACCGTGCCGGAAATTCCGCCGTCATCGACGCATCCAGCGCCATCACGCTGGATGATGTGGTCACGCAAATTAATTCCGCGCTCGGACTGGATGTGCAGGCGGCCGTCACCAACCAGGGACTCGTGCTCACCGATTCCTCCGGCGGAACCGGATCGCTCAGCGTGCAGGATATCAACGGTGGCACCACCGCGCAAAGCCTGGGCATCGCCACCAGTGTCGACTCCAACACGCTCACTGGCACCAACATCAATTACATCAGCACCTCAACCGCCCTGTCGCAGCTCAACGATGGCAATGGTGTTTCCACCACAACGGCCGGACAAAACGATTTCACCATCACCGCCCGAGACGGAACGGCGATCAATGTCTCGCTCAATGGCGCTGCCACCGTCGGCGATGTGATCAACGCGATCAACACTGCTGGTGGAGCAAAGCTCAAGGCCTCCATCTCCGCCAGCGGAACTGGAATCACACTGACCGACACCAGCGGCGGAACCGGGGCATTGACCGTGACGGCCGACAACGGCTCGCAGGCGGCAGCGGATTTGGGTCTGACAACCGCCGCAACCGGCAGCACGCTCACCGGCGCGCCGCTCATCGCCGGGCTGGATTCGGTTCTCATCAGCTCCTTGCGCGGTGGAACGGGTTTGAATCTGGGTACGATCTCCATCACCGACCGCAACGGCGTGACCGGCACCGTCAACTTCGCTGGCGCCACATCCGTCAGCGACATCATCAACGACATCAACAACAATGTCGGCGGCGCGAAAGTCACCGCATCTCTCAACGCATCCGGCACCGGCATTCAATTGACCGACACCAGCGGCGGAACGGGCAATCTGGTTGTCACCGACGATAGTTCCACCACGGCCGCGGAACTCGGCATCGCCGGCACTTTTGCTGCCAGCACCGTGCAAGGGGCAAACCTGCAACATCAATACGTTTCCGACAGCACGCTGCTGAGTCAATACAACGGCGGCCAAGGCGTGGCGTTGGGACAGTTTCAGATCACAAATTCCAAAGGCACGTCCGCAACGGTCGATCTTACCACTGGAACCTACAACACCATCGGCGATGTCATCCAGGCCATCAACGCCAAAAACATCGGCGTGACCGCGTCCATCAACGCCAACGGCAACGGCATCCTTCTCACGGACACCGCCGGCGGGCCGCAAAAATTGAAGGTCACCGATTTGGGCGGAGTGACGGCGCAAGATCTGAACATCGCAGGAACGGCGTCCGGCACGGGCGCGAGCGATTACATCGACGGCGGGTTGCAGAAGACAATCACCGTCACCGATACGGACACCCTCGCGACTCTGCAACAAAAAATTAATCAGGCCGGCTTTGCGGTCACAGCCAACATTATCAACGATGGCTCGCAGAATGATCCGTATCGTTTGTCGCTCACGGCCACCAATTCCGGCGAGGCTGGCCGCGTGCTGATCAGCACCGGTACAACGAATTTGCAAATGTACAACCTGGTGAATGCCCAGGATGCGGCGGTTTTTTACGGAGGAACCGGCAACAGCCAGCCGTTGCTCATCACCTCCAACAGCAATCAGCTCAGCAACATCATCAGCGGCGTGCAGGTGAATTTGCTCAGCGCCAGCAGCAGCCCGGTGACGCTCAGCGTGACGCCGGACTCCAGCGGCGTCGCGACGCAACTGGCGAATTTCACCAACGATTTCAACACCGTCGTCACCACCATTAGCCAGGAAGCATCTTTCAACACCACGACCAACGAAGGTGGGATTCTTCTGGGCGACAGCGTGTCCCAGCAGATTCAACAGAATTTGTACAACCTCATCAATCAAGTTCTCCCTGCCGGAACTATCAACAACCTCGCCGATGTCGGGATTTCCATCACCCAAAATGCTTCCTTGACCGGCGCTACGCTGACTTTCAATACCAACACGTTTGAGTCGGCATTTGCGAGCAATCCGTCGTCAGTGCAAAACTTCTTCAGCCAGGGCACCAACGGATTTGGAACCGTCATCGCCAATGCGATGGATCAACTGACCGACCCAGTGAACGGCGTGATTACGTTACAAGACAACTCGCTGAACACCACGATCCAGGATGACAACACGCAAATCACCAATCTCAACGCGATCCTTGCTGAAAAGAAGGAGCAGTTGCAGACCGAATTCAATTACATGGAGCAGACGCTGGCACAATTGCAGAGCCAGCAGCAATTGATCTCGGCTTATAGCAGCAGCGGCAAGACATCCACGTCATCGGGCTCGACGTCGAGCATTGGTTCCGGAGCGTCGTCATCAAGTTCCAGCTCAAGCTCAGGGTCCAGTTCCACTTCTGGTTCCAGCTCTTAATGAAGCCAATGTGATATGAACATGAATCCAAAGGCCGCGCAAAACTATCTTCGCACCAAAGTCATGACCGCAACGCCGGAGCAGCTTCAGCTCATGCTGTTCGATGGCGCGATTCGATTTGGGGAGCAGGCCAGGATTGCGCTGCAGAACAAGCATTACGATCAGAGCTACAAATTGCTCACCAGCGCGCAGAAGATCGTGACCGAGTTGAAAAACTCGCTAAAGCCCGATGTCGCGCCCGATCTCTGCAAAAAGCTGACCGCGATTTACAACTACACCTATCGCAAGCTGATCGACGCGAATCTGCGACACACGATCGAGTCGCTCGATGAGGCCATGCGGATGCTCAAATACCAGCGTGAAACCTGGGTGATGCTGATGGGCCAGTTGGGCAAAGAAAAGGCCGGACGCGCGGCCCAGTCGATCGACATTCCCGAGCCCGATCCGCGCATGGAAAACAGTTTCAGCGTGCAGGGCTGAGATCCCACTGATACAAACGACTCGCATTGGCGGTTGTGATTTGATCGACTTCCTCAAGCGTGATCCCGCGCGCGGCGGCTACGGCGGCAGCGGTGTGCATCACCAGCGCGGGCTCGTTGATCTTCTGCTTTCGCATCGGCTCGGGACTCAGCCACGGCGCATCCGTCTCCACAACAATTCGATCCGCAGGAATTCTCGCCACGATCTGCCGAAGCTCCGGCGCGTTTTTGAATGTCACGACTCCGGTGATTCCAATCATGTAACCCGCTTCGATGATTCGATCAGCCTCGGCACTTTTGCCGGTGAAACAGTGATAGACAGCCGAGAGAGATGGGTATGACTTCATCACTTCCAGACAATCGTCGATCGCGCTGCGCGAGTGGATCACAACCGGACGATTTAGTTCCGCCGCCAGATCAAGTTGAGCAACGAAGAATTTCCGCTGCAAATCTCTCGGCGCATCGGCGTGAAAGTTGTCCAGCCCCATTTCGCCCAATGCGACGACACTGGGATTTGTTTGCAGGCCACGAAGCAGTGGAATCAGGTTGAAATCCACCTGATGGCAATAATTCGGATGCACGCCGATGGCGCAGCGGACATTCGAATATTTCGCGGCGACTTCGACGGCTGATTCCCAATCGCCGGGATGTGTGCCGATAGTAACGATCTGATTCACGCCCGCATCTGATGCGCGCTGCATCACGCCGTCGATCTGCTCCAGCAGTCGCGGATCGCTCAGATGGCAATGCGTGTCCATCATAAGGCGTAGCCTAGAAAGTTGCCTCGAACGCATCTGGCGTGTGACGAATCTGCGGCTCGCGGCCTGTGGGCCAGACAATCGCCACCACATCAAATCGCGCCGGCGGCTGCGGCAATCCGTAGCGCGACAAATAATACTTCGCCGCCTTGGTGATCTGATGTCGCTTCTCCTGATTCACTTGTTCTTCGGGCGTCGGATCGCCATAGGATCGCGTTTTCACCTCGACGAACACCAGCACTGTTTTGTCGCGCGCGATGATATCGACTTCGCCCATATCGCATCGGTAATTGCGTGTGATGATTTTGTAACCCTGATTGCGAAGATACCGCGCCGCGACATTTTCCCCTCGCTGCCCCAGCGCATCTCGCGGCGGCTCTTGCTTTTGCTTGAGCCATTGTCGCAGCCGTTCCAACATGTGAAGCGATTATGCCAAGAAAGAGATTGAACCGCCAAGACGCCGAGAACGCCAAGGAAGAAAATACGCCAAGATGATAAAAATCAGAATGAAATTAATTTGAATTGGGGTCAACCCGCTCAACCGAAGTAACCGCCAACAGCAGAAAATCTCCTTGGCGTATTTTCCTATCTTGGCGTCTTGGCGTCTTGGCGGTTCATCCGCATTTAAGACGCCGCGGCCTCGGCCAGATCGCGCGCTTCGTGCCCGGAATCGCCCGCATCCTCTTTCTTACCGCTCTTGCGCTTTTCGGTGAGACGAGTCGCCTTGCCCACGCGCTGACGCAGGTAGAACAGCTTGGCCCTGCGGGATTCGCCGCTGCGCTTCACGATCACGCGCGACACGAACGGCGAGTGCAGCGGGAAAATTCGCTCCACGCCTTCGTTGTTCACGATCCGGCGAACGGTGAATGTCTCGGTCGCGCCCGATCCTTTTCGCATGATCACCACGCCGGAGAATATCTGGATGCGTTCTTTTTCACCTTCGATGATTTTCGTGGCCACGTCCACGGTGTCGCCGACCGCAAACTGCGGAATCTCTTTCTTGATGTACGCGGTTTCGACGTCTTTAATGATTCGGTTCGTCATGGCTGACTCCACTTTCGATTAATTTTATCTCGTCTCTTTCGTATTTTTCTTCAAGTATGCCTGCCATAAATCGGGCCGGCGAATCTGCGTCCTATTCTTTTTCTGTTCCAGCCGCCACTGGGCGATTGCCGCGTGGTTGCCGCCTAGCAAAACATCCGGAACCGCCATTCCCCGAAATTCCCGGGGTCGGGTGTACTGGGGATATTCCAGCAACCCATCGGCGAACGATTCATCCGCCGTGCCGTCCTCCGCTCCAATCGCGCCCGGCAGAAGGCGGACGATCGCATCGATCACCACCATCGCCGCCAGCTCGCCGCCGCTGAGGACATAATCGCCGATGCTCAATTCCATCGGCGAAAGTCCATCGACGATTCGCTGATCGAATCCTTCATAGTGGCCGGCGATCAGCAGCAGTCTTTCGTGGCCGGCCAACTCCTGTGCCAGTTCCTGATCGAGCTTGCGTCCTTGCGGGGTCAGGAGGATTCGCGTGGGTCTGGCGGGATGCTGTTTTTCGACGGCTTCGACCGCGTCGAAGATGGTCTGGCAAAGCATCACCATTCCCGGACCGCCGCCGAACGGCTTGTCATCCACCGACCGATGCGCATCGGCCGCGAATTCTCGAATGTCGGTCAGGTGATAGCTGACTAACCCTTTCTCGGCCGCACGTTTGGGAATGCTCGTTCCCAACACCGCGCCAAACATTTCCGGAAACAATGTGAGAATGTCAATCCGCATGACATCCTCATGGCCCGCTAGGCCTTGGCGGTTTCAGCTTTCGCCTCAGGCGCCTTGGCTTCTTTCTTCTCGGTCTTTTCCCCTTCCTTCTTTTCCGCAACAACTGCTTTGGGCTTGCCCGGCTTGGGCAGACGCAAATGCTTGTGATCCAGGCCACTCTTCTTCAGCAGCGACGACACCGTTTCCGATGGCACCGCGCCGACGTCGAGCCAATGCTTGCAGCGATCCAGCTTGGCCACAAACTGCTTGGCCTGATCCTTGGAGCGGGGATCATAAAATCCCAGTTCCTCGATCACCCGACCATCTCGCGGCGAGCGCGAGTCAATCGCACTGAGCCGAAAAAACGCCCGATTGCTCCGCCCCATTCGTTTCAGTCTTAACTTCACCGACATACGGTCTCCGAAAAACGTTCAATTGTTTCGAATCGGAAAGTATAGCAATTGGGTTCAATGACGCAAGTTGGGGAAAAGTGCGGCGAGATTTGGGATTCCATAACCCGTTCGAACGGATATTTCGCCGACAATTCCGCACCGTTTAGCCGCGACCCGCAGGGGAGCGCGTTTGACCGTCGAAACGCGCTCCCCTGCGGGTCGCGGCTAAACAATTTCGCAAACCGATGTCGTTCTCGATTCCGAGAATTGCCAGGCGCGTCGTTCATCCGATAACTTCCCCTATTTCCGGTGGAATCGCACCACATTCCGGACACCGATCCGGCGTGGCGCGGAGATCGTAGCCGCACTTCACGCACTTTCTCTGCCAATTTCGATTTCTGAATCTGAAGGATTGACAAAGATTCCACAGCCATAAGAAGGGTAACAACGCTGTCAATGAAACGATCGCCCAAAGTGGGGTGTACAGCGTCAAGTATGCTCCGTCCGGTTTTGGGAAATTGAGATAGATAAACCCGAAGCGGCCGAACCCATATCCGGTGATAGATTCTCCACGAAAATTTTGGTTCGATTGGTTCCGTTTTAAATCCGTCCTGACGTTCGCAATACTCTTATTTATATTGGCCGCGGGCAATGGCTTTTCAACGAAGTGAGTAAACTCTCTGGGTGTCAGCACCGCGGCAATTTCCGGCGAGATTGGTTCTGAGGACACTTGGAGCGACCCCGGATGGAATGTGAGAGAATAGTAGCGAGTAACCTGCTGTAGTTCAGTGGCTCTAGGGTTGATGGGACGCCAATGCCAAACGTCACGGACGTAATGGGAACGAACCCATTCGATCCCCGCCAAGATACAGACCAAGAGCGAAATGAACGAAGCAAGAGTAAATGCCCATCGGCGAATGCGCTTCATCGATGATAATTGTACCGCGCCTTGACGCTCGGCAATCGGCCGCGCTTCCCCTATCATGTCGTGATGCTCTTGTCCGATCCAACACTGCAGCCGGTCGCGGAGAAGATTCTTGCCGACATTCCGCTCTCCGCCGACGATGGGCTGATCCTCTACAACTCCCGCGATATCCACGGCGTTGGCCGGCTCGCAAATTTTGTGCGAGAGAAACTGCACGGCGACAAAACTTTCTTCAACCGCAATCGGCACATCAATTACACCAATGTCTGTGCCCTCTCGTGCAAGTTCTGCTCCTTCTACCGCAAGCGCGGGGAGGATGGGGCGTATGAAATGCCGGTGGAGCAGGTGATCGCCACCGCGCGACGCGCGGCCGATGCGGGGGCGACGGAGGTGCATATCGTCGGCGGGCTGCACCCGTGGCTCAAATTCGATTACTACCTCGACATGCTTAGCGGCATCCGCAAGGAATGTCCGGAGCTGCACATCAAAGCATTCACCGCCATCGAGATCATTCACCTGAGCCGAATCTCGCATCAAGGAATCCGCGAAACGCTCATCGCGCT
>Ga0302326_10028668_pt1 | contig 11198 bp, 8 predicted proteins | sample Palsa_T0_3_FD_202264 | JGI IMG/M metagenome (GOLD analysis project Ga0302326, IMG submission 202264) | Peat permafrost microbial communities from Stordalen Mire near Abisko, Sweden - Palsa_T0_3 | ecosystem: Environmental > Terrestrial > Soil > Palsa > Peat permafrost | place: Sweden: Abisko...
TCGACCCCGCGCTGGTCGCGATCGGCACGCAGCTCGACCTAGCCGCGCTGCGCCTAGCCGCGGAAGACGCGTTCGCGCACCTTCGGAGTGTGCCGCCTCCGCCCTTGCACCCGAACGCGGCTGCGGTCATGGAACTCGCCGCGCGGCGTTACGATACGCTCGGACGTGACTTGCAGATCGCGGCCGAAGCGCGTTCTTACTATGAGGACGCGCGCGCGAATGTGTCCGGCAAAGCGGACGCGCTCCTCTACCGCAGCCTCAATCTGACCAAGTATCTCTTCTGGGAACAACGCGACATGATGCTCGGCCTCGATCCGGCCGTGCGCGCGGCCTGGGCGTACGAAAGCCGTCCCGGGCGCGGCGCGAGCGTCTTCGAGCGTTATCATCTCGCGGCGCAGACGGCGATCGTGCGCGCCGACCGCGTCAACGCGGCCACCTACCAGTACGTCAACAACAAGACGCTCCCGTCATTCGACGAAATCCTCGGGGCGGGCGCCCCCGCTCGATGAACGCGCCTGCGTGACCGGACTCGCGATGCTGGGCGTCTTCGCCCTGTGCGCCGCGCTGATGTTCGCGCGCAAGCTGCCGGCCCTGCTCGCGGTTCCGGCCATGGCGCTCGCGCTTGCGGCGCTGGCCGGTTCGAGCTTCGCCGAACTCGAAGGGGTTCTCGTCGCCGGAACCGTGCGGCTCGCACCGGTGATGGCCTACGTCATCTTCGGCGCCCTGCTCAGCCGGGTCACGATGTCGACCGGCATCGCCGAAACGATCATCGCGTACGCCGCCGAGTTCGGCGGCGATCGTCCGCTGGTGGTCGCGCTGGTGCTGTCGGCAGCCGTAGCCGCGCTCTTCACCTCGCTCTACGGGCTCGGCGCGATCATCATGGTCGGCTCGATCGTTTTGCCGATCATGCTCACGATCGGAATCCCGCGACGCACCGCGGCGACGCTCTTCATGCTAGCCTACGCGCTGGGTTTCATCTTCAACGTTTCGCAGTGGGGTTTTTACACCCGGACCTTTGGCGTGGCCCGCGAGCAGATGCAATCGTACGCCCTCGTGCTCGCGGCAATCGATCTGCTGGCGCTCGTCGCCTTCGTCGTCGTCCGCTTCCGCTCGACCCGCGGCTACGCCACCTGGGCGCTGGCGCCGGAGGAAGCGCCGGCGCGAAAGCGCGTTCCCCTGCCGGCCTTGATCGCGCCGGTCCTGCCGATCGTCTTGTACTTCGCGTTTGGTTTCGATCCGATACTCGCGTTCGTACTCGCCGCGATCTACGCCGTGCTGACCACGCGTCCGCGCGAAGCGGTGCCCATCTTCGTGCGCGCGGCCGTGCGCGGGGTCGAAGACGTCGCGCCGGCGATCTTGCTCTTCATGGGAATCGGGATGTTGCTGGTTGCGACGAGCTTGCCGAGCGTGCGCTTCGCGCTCGCACCGCTGGTGACGGCGATCGCGCCGCGCAACGCGTTTGCGTATGTCGTTCTCTTCGGCTTGCTGAGCCCGCTCTCGCTCTACCGTGGACCGCTGAACCCGTTCGGGGTTGGGATCGCGGTCTACACGGTGCTCGCAGGTTTGGGAATCTTGCCACCCGTGCTGCTCGTCGCGGCCGTCATGGCGGTCGTTCAAGTGCAAAACGTGTGCGATCCGACCAACACGCAAAACGTGTGGGTGGCAAATTTCACCGGCGTCAGCGTCGCGGAGATCGCGCGCATTACGTTGCCTTTTCAAGTCGCGGTCGCGACGCTTGCCGCCATTGCCGCCGTCGCGTTCGGTCCCGCTCTCTTCGGCGTTCCGGGCCCGCCTGCGTTCGCGCTCGCGTCGGCAGCGACGCCGCAAACATACGCGCTTTCTCCGGAGTCTCGAAAAAACACGATTGCCGTCGCGCCGGCGAATGAGAATGCCGCGGGAGCGGCGGAGGTCGTCTTGCGCGCGTTACAAGGCTGGGGCCGATACCACGCTCTCATGTCGGCCCCACCGTCCAATAACGCCGGCTGCGTTGCGAAACGATATGCCGCCGCATTGGTGGTAAGTGTCGAGCCCTTCGGCGACGCGCTCAGCGGCGGGAACGACGTCGGCATCAGGCTCGAAGATTGCGCGGGCTGGCCCGTGGACGAATGGCACGAAACCTGCGACGCTGCGCGTGGCGGTCGGGCCTGTTCGGCACGAATCGAAGAAGCGGCGCTGGCCGACCTTTTCCGCGTGCGAACGTGGAGCATGCTCCATCCGGAACTGGCGGCAACGCTCTTCGAGGAGGGCATGGCGTACCAGCCAGGCTCACCGCCTACCTATTTCTACTCGCTGTTCAAAACGACCGACGGGGAGATGCGCGCTTTCGTGCGGCCGGACGGTCCGGCCTATTTCGCAGGCATGCGCACCAACGACATCATCGAGAAAGTCGACGGCAAGTTTTGGTGGGAATACGGGACCTTCCAAACGCAGCGATTCGCGCACGACGGGAATGCGCACATGTTCCTGGTTCGGCGCCCGAACGCCGGCGAAGCCAACGTGGACCTCGCTCTCGTGCGGCCCTTCTTCGAAGCGCGTCCCGCCGGACGGGGTGCGCAGACCCCGTGAACGGCGCGTTGCGCGTCGGAATCGACGTCGGCGGCACGTTCACCGACGTCGTTGCGGTCGATGCGACGAGCGGCGAAGTCGTCGCGCGCATCAAGGTTCCCACGACCCATGACGCACCCGAAGGCGTCGCCGCAGGTATCGTGGCGGGTATTCGGCGCGCGCTCGAAACGCCCGGCGTCAGTGCCGGGCGTATCGCGTTCATCGCGCACTCCACGACGCAGGCCACGAATGCGCTGCTGGAAGGGGACGTCGCGAAAGTCGGAACGCTGGCCCTCGTCGGTCGCTTCGACTTGATCGCGCGCCGGCAAATGCGGTTGCCTCCGCTCACCCTGGGGCCGGGGGCGGTCATGGAGTCGCCGATTGCCTACGCGCGCGCCGGCAACGTCGCGGAGATCGGACGCGCGCTGGACGAGTTGGCCGCGCACGGCGTCGCCGCGATCGCCGCCAGCGGCGCGTTCGGCGTCGACCGGCCCGCGGGCGAGACGCAGGCGGTCGAAGCGGCGCACGCGCGCGGGCTGCTCGCCACCTCGGGTCACGAAGTGTCTTCGATGTACGGTTTGCGAGCGCGCACGCGCACCGCGGTGCTAAACGCCGCGATTCTGCCGCGGATGTTGCACACGAGCCGGATGACGGCGCAGGCAGTCCGTGAGGCGGGTATCGGCGTCCCGCTCATGATCATGCGCAGCGACGGAGGCGTCATGGACGTTCGCGAGGTCGGGCTCCGGCCGATCCTCACGATGCTCTCGGGACCGGCGGCCGGCATCGCGGGAGCGTTGCTGCATGAAAACGTCAGCGACGGAATCTTTATCGAAGTCGGCGGAACGAGCGCGGACTGTTCGGTCATCCGGCGCGGCCAACCGCAGATGCGGCCGGCACGCGTCGGCGGCCATCGGACGATGTTGCGCACGCTCGACGTACGCACGCTGGCGGTTGCGGGCGGCAGCCTGCTGCGCGTCGATCCACGCGGTCGCGGCATCGCGGCGATTCGTGACGTCGGACCCCGCTCCGCGCACATCGCCGGCTTGCGCTACGCCAGCTTCCTAACGCCGGACGCGCTCGCTGGCGCGCAGACGATCTTCATTCGGCCGCAACCCGGTGACCCCGACGACTACGTTGCGCTGGCGCTGCGCGATGGGAACCGTTGCGCGCTGACGCCGACGTGCGCCGCGAACGTCCTAGGTTTTGTCGGCGCCGCGGATTTCGCGCGTGGCGACGCGGTCAGCGCGGGGCTCGCCTTCGAGCTGGTCGCGCAGCGGCTAGGCTGCGACGGGCGCGACCTGGCCCGTGGGCTGCTCGAGCGCGCGACCGCGAAACTCGGCGCGACCCTGCACGAATTGATCGACGACTACGAGCTCGAGCCCGCGACCGTCGAGCTTGTCGGCGGTGGAGGTGGTGCCGCGGCGCTCGTGCCGTTCGCCGCTCAAAAACTTGGCTTCGCATTTCGGATTGCGCGCGATGCCGAAGTCATCTCGCCGCTCGGCGTCGCCTTGGCGCTCGTGCGCGACGTCGTCGAACGGACCATCGTCGATCCGGGTCCCGCCGACGTGGTGCGCGTGCGCCGCGAAGCGATCGAACGCGTCGTCGCGGCCGGCGCGGCCCCCGAGTTCGTCGAAGCGACCGTCGAAATCGACGCGCGCAGAAATTTGGTACGAGCCACCGCTTCGGGAGCAACCGCGGCGGCGGGAGATTCGCGGCGCAAGGCGCCGGCGACCGTCGAGGGGCGCCGCGGCGCTGCCGCGCGCGCGCTGCGGGTTGCGCCCGCGGCGCTCGAACTCGCCGCCGCGTGCGTGGAGTTCGACGTCTACCGCGCCGCCGTACGCAACGGCTTCGATGCCTGCGTCGTCGATCGCGCCGGCGTCGTGCGCTTCATCGCGCGGCGCGCCGCGGTTCGCGCTACGAACGCAGCGCGCGCGTTGCCGGCGCTGGAACAGATTCTCGAAGAGGCGACGTCGTACGGCGACGTCGGACGCGCCTTACCCGAGATCGTGCTCGCCTACGGGTCGCGGGTCGCCGATCTGGGCACGCTCGCCGAGGCGCAACAAGTGCTCGCTCTGGCGAGCGAAGAACTCCGCGGCTTGGCGGGTGACGACGTCATCGTGATCCTGGCCGCGAAGCGCGACGCCTAAACCGAGGACGCCGCCGCTGCTCGACTCTTCGGTGCCGGAAGGGCTGGCAACGCGAGGGCGAGCCGCGCCAGCGTCGGCAGCACGCGCGGACGCAGGAGTCGTGGATCGAAGCTGCTGAGGTAGCGATTGTTCTCGCTGATGCACGAACGCAGAAATTGACGCCACGTGATGTCTCCGACGAGCGCAAAGGCGCCCTCGGCGGCGAATCCGGGTCCCTGATTTCGCTGCTGCGCCGCCGTCGGCGCGAAGGTGGCGACGATACGCCGTACCGCCCGCGCGTATCCGAGCGCCGTGGCCGCCGCCCTCGCGGGAAGGGAGCCGAGGTGCCGCCGGACTCGCTCGTAGGCGATCCAGTTCACGAAGAACGTGACGTGGCGCGCTTCTTCAATGAGGATGACTTCAAAGATGTCGGTCAGCTCGGGAATGAAGAGTTGGATCTGACGAGCGAGTCCGAAGATGCCGAAGCCGAAGAAGGCGTCGATGCATTCCTCGTATCCGAAGTCGATGAACGAACGCCGGTTCAGCTTCCATGCGTTGCCGGGTTGTTCGTCGACCGAAACCGAATAGTGCGCCAACATGTATTCGAGGAGGCGAGCATGCCGCGTCTCCTCGATGCCCTGAATGGCTAAGGCCTGGTGGATGAGCGGGTCGGAAACGAGACCGGCAAAGCCCGAGACCATTTTTCCGGCGTTCCTTTCGGCCGCCAACGCAACGGACCAAAAGGGAATAGAACGCAAGCGGTCGATGGTTGAAGCATCGAGTATCGGCCACGGAAGGGTCTCCGGTTCGAACGAGCGATGCGAGTCGATGAAGGTCTGACAAAAGAGGGTCTTGTGAGCTTCCGAGCCGTGGGTCATGTTGCTCAATCCCAAGAGGTTCGGACCGAATCCTTCAGTCTCGATGCATCGTGGGTGCTCGCTGCCGCGGCGGGCATTCTGACTTTTGTCTTGCATCTCGCGGCGAGCGGCGGGTACGGCTATCAGCGCGACGAGCTGTACTTTGTGTCGTGCGCGCGCCACTTGGCGTGGGGTTACGTGGATCAGCCGCCGCTCATCGCGGTGATCGCGCGCATCGCGCTTGGGCTGTTCGGCGACTCGCTGACCGCGCTGCGCTTGCTGCCGGCGCTGGCCGGCGCGATCACCGTCGTGTTGACGGGACGATTGACGCGCTCGCTCGGTGGCGGCCCATTCGCGCAGGGCTTAGCAATGCTCGCGATCGCGCTCGCGCCGTTTTATCTCGCCGTCGGCAACCTGTTGACGATGAACGCGTTCGAGCCGCTGCTCTGGATGGGCGCCGCGTACCTCTTCATCAAGGCCGAAGAAACGAACGCACTGTGGATCTGGGCCGCGCTCGGAGCCGTGGTTGGCCTGGGTCTCGACAACAAGTACACGATGTTCTTCTTCGAGGGCTGCGGTCTGTGCGCTATTGCATTGACGCCGGCTCGTCGAGTATTTCGACTGCGGGGCTTCTATCTTGCCGCGGCCATCGCCGCGGTTCTGGTCGCACCGACCTTGGTGTGGCAATACGCCCACGGGTGGCCGCAGCTGGAGGTCTTACGGCACGCCTCGAGCGACAAGAACGTCGTCGTCGGTCCGCTCGCGTTCTATTTGCAGCAAGTGCTTATGATGAACCCGCTTGCGGCTCCGCTGTGGATCGCCGGTCTGGTCTATTTGCTGATCTCGCCCGAAACGTCGCGCTTACGCTGGTACGGGTACGCGTACTTCTTCCTTTCAGCGCTGTATCTGGTGCTCGGGGCGAAAGTGTACTATCTCGCGCCGATCTATCCGGTGCTGATCGCGGCGGGCGGCGTACCCATCGAACGCTACCTCCGAAACGTGCAGTGGGCGCGCATCGCCTACCCCGTCGCGTTGTTTGCGAGCGGCGCGCTGATCGCCCCGATGGCGTTTCCGATTCTGCCGATGCCCACGTACCTCGCGTATCAACGGCTGCTCGATCCGCGCAGCATCAAGATGGAACGGCATCCGGTCGGGATGGTGCCGCAACACTTCGCCGACATGCTCGGCTGGGATACGCTCGTGCGCTCGATCGCGCAGGTGTACGACGCGCTTCCGCCGGACGAGCAGCGCGAAGCGGCGATTCTCACCGGCAACTACGGCCAAGCTTCGGCGATCGACTTCTTCGGTCCGCGCTATCATTTGCCGCAGGCGATCAGCGGACACAATAACTACTACATTTACGGACCTCGCGGAGCCTCAGGGAAGGTCGTTCTCGCGATCGGCGTCGATCCGTCGCTGCTGCGCGGGGAGTTCCGCAGGGTCGAACGCGTCGGCACGTTTCACGACGCGTATCTGCTACCCGATCAGAACACGTTGCCGATCTACAAGTGCACGCGGCCGATCGCAAGCATGACCGATTGGTGGCCGAAGGTTCGGCGCTACATCTAAAGCGCGCTTACAGCAGGGAGAGCTGAACGAGGGCCGGACGCGGGCGAAGCGTCTGGGGCGGATCGAAGCGAACGCTGTGGCGCGCGGCATCGGCGCGCGCTTCGATCTTCGAGCTGAAAGCGCGGGGGGCGTACTTTCCGCGATAGAGCCGCTCGTGCTCGCTGCTGAGATCTGGACGTTCCGCTGCGAGAAATGCGAAGTACGAGTCGCGCGCGACGTCGCCGAGGTTGAGCAGCGTGTGCCAGGCGAAGCTCGCTCCGGCGTTTGCTGCGGCGGCGTACACGTCGCGGAGCTGCGTCTCGCCGTCGGTAATGCCGGGCAGAATCGGCGCAACGGCCACACCCGTGCGGATGCCCGCGCGCGCCAGCTTTTCGACGGCGCGTAAGCGCTGCACCGGCGGCGCAACCGTCGGTTCGATCCGGCGTGCGATCGCGGCGTCGAGCGTCGGAATGCTCACGCAGACGCTAATTCCGGCTGCCGTCGAGAGCTCGCGCAAGACGTCGATGTCGCGAATCACGAGGGGCGAGCGTGTGATGAGGTGCGCCGGCGTGCGCGCACGCGCCAGCTCCGCGAGGATTCGGCGAGTGACGCGATAGCGTCCCTCGAGTGGTTGATAGGGGTCGGTCGCCGTTCCGATCGCGACGTGCTCGCCGCGCCATGACGGGCTGGTCAGTTCGGCGCGCAAAACCTGCGGCGCGTTCACTTTCACGGAGATGACGGAGCCCCACTCGTCGACACCGTCCCGTTCGAGAAATTGATGGGTCCGGCGCGCGTAGCAAAAAACGCAGCGATGGTAGCAGCCCCGGTAGGGATTGATCGACCACTCGAACGGCATGCCGTGCACGCGGTTGAGCACCGATTTGGCCTCGACTTCCAAACACCGGACGCCGCCGATGCGAACCTCTCGCATCGAACGTATGTTCGATCTCGGGTGGCGGCCGCCTTCTTCGATGCCTGCGGGCCGCCGGTGCCGAACGGGTCATGCGTGCCGCTCGAGCGTGGGAATGGAAACCGGGCGCGAGGCCCTTACGACGTCCTGATCGCAGGTGGCGGCAACGCAGGTTGCGCTGCCGCGCTGGCCGCTGCCCGAAGCGGCGCGCGAACGCTCTTGGTCGAGCGCTACGGTTTCCTCGGCGGGACCGCGACGGCCGCGATGGTGGGTCCGTGGATGACTTTTCACTCGGGGACCGAGCGCATCGTCGGCGGGATCGCGCAAGAGATCGTCGAGCGGCTGGTTGCGCGCGGGGCGTCGCCCGGACACATCCACGATGCTTCGGATTACGTGGCGACGATTACGCCCTTCGATCCCGAAGCGCACAAAGCGCTGCTCTTTGAAATGATGAGCGAAGCCGGCGTCGAGTTGCTCTTGCACGCCTACTTTCTTGAAGCCGACCGCGCGAGCGACGGTTCGGTCCGGGGCGGACGCTTTGCCACCGTCGGCGGCGTCCGCGAGTATTCGGCAGCGCTGACGATCGATGCGACCGCCGACGCCTTTGTCGCCGCGTCGGCCGGCGTCGCCTTGCAACAAGGCGACGAGCGCGGGCGCGTGCAGCCGGCCAGTCTGATGTTTCGTTTGAGCCACGTCGACTTGTCGGCGACGGCGGAGTACGTACGCGCGCATCCGAGCGAGATGCGCACGAGTTTGACGCCCGACGAGCGCAACGCTGCTTCGCTCAGCGCAGTCGCCGGATTGTACGAACTTTGGGATGCGGCGCGCGAGCGCGGCGACGTCGACGTGCCGCGCGAACTCGTCTCGTTCTTCATTTCACCGTATCCGGATGAGGTGACGATCAATATGACGCGCGTCGTCGACATCGATCCGCTCGATCCGGACGACCTCACCCGTGCGGAGGTCGCCGCGCGGGCGCAGGTCACGCAGCTCTTCGAATTCTTCCGCCGCAACGTCCCGGGCTTCGAGCGCTCGCGGATCGCGGCGACCGCCGCGCAGATCGGAATCCGTGAGTCGCGCCGGATAGTCGGTGCTTACACCCTGACGCGTGACGACGTGCTCTCCGCGCGCACCTTCGAGGATGCAGTCGCGCGCAGCGCCTATCCGATCGACATCCACAACCCCACCGGAAGCGGTACGACGACGTTTCGTCTGCCGCCGGGTGCGGCGTACGAGATTCCCTACCGCTGTCTCGTTCCCGAACGCGTCGACGGCTTGCTGGTTGCAGGCCGCTGCATCTCGACGACGCACGAAGCGCTCGCCTCGACGCGCTTGACGCCCACGGTGATGACGCTCGGGCAAGCTGCGGGGACCGCGGCCGCGCTCGCCGTCAGCGAAGGCGTCCGGCCGCGTGACGTCCGGGCGACGACGCTCCGTGCGCGCTTGGAACGCGACGGCGTCGACTTGCGTCGCAATCCGGTTGCGGCGGGATGAAGTTCGAACTGGCGTCGCTGGGCACGTGGGGAAGCGCGCGTCTCATCGCGGAGTTCGACCCCGAGAGCAACCTCGTGCGCGTCGACGCCGCGTCGTACGAGCGCGTGCGAGAGCGTTTAGGCGATGCGATGGCCGAGCGTTTCATCGCCTACGCCGTCGCGCACGAAGGCTTTCACGCGGCACGTCCCGATTGCGCTGAAGCCGCAGCGCACGAGTTCGCGCGCGCCGAAACGGGCGCCGATCGGATGCTCTTCGAAGACGCCTTGCGCGCGTGAAGATCTTCGCCGGGATCGACGGCGGCCAGAGTTCGAGCGGCGCGGTTCTCGGCGACGAAGGCGGGACCGTCCTGGCGCGCGTGAGCGGGCCGCCCGCCGACCTCGTCGGCGAAGCGCGCGACGCAGCGCGGCAAGCCGGTGTCCTCGACGCTCTGCTCGCCGGCGCGCTGGCGCGAGCGGGACTGCCCGACAACACGGAGTTTGCCGCGGTCGTCGCCGCGCTCAGCGGCTATGACGAGGGAGAATCGATCCCGCCCACGTTGCACGCTCGCGCCGGGTCGTTCCGATTCGTGCACGATACGCTTGCGGCGCACGCCGGCGCGTTTGACGGCGCTCCGGGCATCGTCGTCATCGCCGGTACCGGCAGCGTCGCGCTCGGCATTGCGCCGGACGGAACGAGCGTGCGCGCCGGCGGTTGGGGTTTTCTCTTCGGCGATGAAGGCAGCGCGTTTTGGCTCGGACGGATGGCCCTCCGCAAAGCGATGCGAGCCGAGGATCGCGGCGCGCGACATGCGCACCGCCGGCAAGCGCTGCTTGCGACGCTCGATCTCCCGACGCTGCTCGCGGTGCAGCACGCCTTCGCCCACGGAGAGCTGACGCGTCCGCAGATCGCGGCCCTCGCGCCGCTCGCCCTCGAGGATCGCGCGCTTTGCAAGAAGGCGGCCGGAGAGCTCGCCACTTTGGCCGCGCAGGTGGCCCGGCGTCTCGGCGTCAAGCGTTGTCCGGTCGCCGGCAGCGGCGGTCTCTTCGCCGGGAGTTCAGCATTGCGCCGCGCGTGGGCTGCCAAGGTCGAAGCTGCGCTCCCGAAAGCAACCGTGGTCGAGCCGCGCTTCGATGAGGTGCTCGGCGCGCTGCGGCTGGCGTACCGCGGCGCGGGACTCGCGCCCGAACTCCGCGAGCCCACGCCGTGAGCGTGCTCGCACGCTTGCGCGGCGGCCTGATCGTGTCCGTCCAGGCCGAAGCCGGTTCGGTTCTCAACACTCCCGAAACGATCGCGCTCCTTGCGCGCTGCGCGGTGCAAAACGGAGCTGCCGGGGTCCGGATCGAGGGTCTGGAGCGGATTCGCGCGGTGCGTGCCGCCGTCGACGTGCCGATCGTCGGTCTCGTGAAGCGCGCGAACCGCGACTTTCCGGTCTACATCACGCCGGGTCTCGACGACGTCGCGGCGATCGCGGCGGCGGGCGCCGAGATCGTCGCCTTCGACGCGACCGAACGCGCTCGCGAAGGCGCAGCGAGCGTTACGGAGCTCGCCGGCGCGGCGCATCGCGCGAACGCGCTCGCCCTAGCCGACTGCGCAACGCAATCGGATGGTAGGCGCGCCGCGGCCGGCGGCGCCGATGCGCTGGCGACGACGCTCGCAGGCTATACCGATGCAACGCGCGGCCGCGCCCTGCCCGCGCTCGATCTCCTAGCGGAACTTGCGGCGCTGTCGCCGTTCGCGCTC
>Ga0302326_10028670_pt1 | contig 11197 bp, 10 predicted proteins | sample Palsa_T0_3_FD_202264 | JGI IMG/M metagenome (GOLD analysis project Ga0302326, IMG submission 202264) | Peat permafrost microbial communities from Stordalen Mire near Abisko, Sweden - Palsa_T0_3 | ecosystem: Environmental > Terrestrial > Soil > Palsa > Peat permafrost | place: Sweden: Abisko...
CCTGTCGATGCTCCCTGGCGGCAGATTCGCCATCAGGTCGCGGGCATCGCCGGCATGAATACGCACGTTCTGTAACGCAAGCCCCTCGACGTAGCGAAGCAGGCTTCCCACGCCATCGATGAAGGTTTCGGCGCCCAGCAGCATGACATCGGGTCGTGCGCGGGCCGCGGCGGCTAGGTGCTCGCCGGCGCCGAATCCGATTTCCAGCCAGATCTCTTCGGTCGCAAGGCCGAGGAGTCGGGGATCGAAAGGTTCCGTTGGGATCGCAAGCTCGGGCAGCAGATCGTCAAACAGGGCTGCGCGCCGCGGTTTCAGTCGCCGCGACCTCGTTCGACCGAAAGTCCGAAAAGGCGGCCTATCCGCCATCAACGCCGCGCGCCCACCGGCGCCAGGCCGTTCCAGCTCGCGCCCGCGAGGGACGCGATCAACATCAGGAAGAACGGCAGATCGCCGAAACGGAAGAACGGCGTCGGCGCGAACGTGGAAGGCAGGGGCGCATCAATGACACCGAAAGCACCCTCGCCTAAGATTCCTGGAGGCGAGACCCGACCGAACGCGTCGATCACTGCGGAAATGCCAGTAGGTGTGGCGCGAACCATGGGCATCCCTTCTTCAATGGCCCGATAGCTCGCGATGTTAAGCTGCTGGCTCGGTCCGCTGCCCGTCCCAAACCAGGCATCGTTGGAAACATTCACGATCCACATCGGATGTAGGTGGGAGAGGGCGGCGCCTTCGCGGGTGAACTCGGGAAACAGACTTTCGTAGCAGATCAGTGGTTGGACTGTCGGCAGGCCCTCCAATGCCAAAGGCTTGGGCCTTGGTCCTGCCGTGAACCCGTCGCCCACGTGGACGAGTTGTTTGACGCCCAGTCGCGAGGCGACCGAGTCGAGCGGCATGAACTCACCGAAGGGAACGAGTCGATACTTGTCGTAGAGGCCAGTGACCGCAAGCCCTACCCCATCACGGTGGAGAGCGGCCATGCTGTTATAGGCGAGCGGTCGGCCACTTGGTCCCTCTCGCCAGTGATAGCCTCCGACCAGGAGCGTCTGTCCAGGTTGAAGGGCGCCAGCGATCGCCTCGGCTGTCCACGCGCCCTGGGCGAGATAGTCCTCGAAAGCCGCCGGAACAGCGCCCTCAGGCCAAACGACGACATCGATGTGGTGGGCGGCTGGTCTGGCGGTCAGAGCCACGTAGCGATCGACAATGTTGCGAAAGAGGCCGGCATCGTATTTCGTCTCCTGCTTGACGTCCGCCTGCACGATCCGAACCCACGGCCCGCCCGGTCTCGAGTTCTCGTGGGCGCTGAGCCGGATGGCGCCAGCAGTCCAGATCGCTGCTCCGACGAGCGCGGCGGCGATGACGAACGCTATTCCCGAGCGCCCCTCCAGAACCACAGCGGGGATGGTGAAAATGGCGAGGGTCAACCAAGTCAAACCATAAGCCCCGACGTCGGCCGCCGCCTGAGAAGGGGCCGAACCGGCGCGCCACGCTTCGCCTGGCAAGTCCCATGGAAACCCGGTCAGGACGTGGCCGCGCAGCCATTCGCAACCGGCCAGGACGCCGGCGAAGAGGAGGACGCGCGCTATGCCTCGGCCCGCCAGGAGGGCATAGATCAGACTGGCGACGCCCCAGAAAAGCGCCATCCCTGCGACGACCCCCGCAAGCGCGAAGGGCGCCATCCAGCCCTGCTCCCTGGCGTCGATCAGAAAAGGCTCCACCAACCAGACAAGTGAAATCGCGAAATAGCCGCAGCCCGCGAGCCAGCCCCGAAAGAATGCGGACCGGAAAAGACGATGGGCGGCCGCGCGATCGACCGAACTGAAAATCACGGCGAAACCAAGCAGACCGGGCAAGAACCCCCAGGGCGGATGGGCGAGAGCCGCCGCGCCGCCCGCGATCACCATCAGGCCGCGCCCCGGCCATCCAGACAGGACGGGGGCGGATCGCGTTTCGCCGATCTCAGGCCTCACTTGGTTGAGCCGACGCCGATGGGCCGAGCGAAATCGGGCGGACCCGAAGACGCTTTACGCGTCTGGGGTCGGCGTCGATGATTTCGAATTCGAGGCCCGCGGGGTGGGCTATCACCTCACCTCGTTGCGGGACCCGTCCAGCAAGGGCGGTGACGAGACCGGCTACGGTGTCGATGTCGTCTTCGATCTCGGCCGCCGAGAGAGGCATCCCCAATGCTGACTCAAGTTCATCCAGCGCCACGCGCCCGTCCACTTCGAAGACGTCGCCGGCGCGGGCCAGGATCTGGGGCGTGACCTCATCGTCGTGCTCATCGTCTATCTCGCCCACGACCGCCTCGATGACGTCCTCGAGTGTGACAAGACCGTCGACTCCGCCAAACTCGTCGATCACCATCGCCATGTGGATTCGACTGGCCTGCATGCGGACCAGTAGGTCGGCAGCGCGCATGGAAGGCGGCACATACAGGGCTTCGCGCTTGAGACGGCGGAGGATGTGGCCAACGGAAGCGGGACTCTGCTTCTCCTTCGCCATCAGCTTGAATACGTCTTTGAGGTGAACGACGCCCACCGGGTCGTCCAGGTTGCCTCGATAAACCGGCAGTCTGGAGTGCTCGCTTTCGGCAAACGCCCGAATAACGGCCTCGAGAGGGGACGAGATCTCCACACCCGTGAGGTCGGCGCGCGGCGTCATGACATCGGCGACTCGAAGGCTCTGGAAAGCCTCGGCATGATCCACGAGCTCGGTTGTAGGGCCTTGTGCAATCGCTGCCCTTATTGGGGATCTCGCGTCCGCGGCGGCTCGAAACGGATTAGCCCGGCGCAGCCAGGACGCCAACACGCTGGCCAATCCGGCATCGACCGATCGAGTTGAAACCGTCGGGACTATGCGTTCACTCTTGCTGAACATGATCTTCCGGGTCGATGGGCCCAAGATATGGGCTCGCCACTCCGAGGCGCCCAAGTAGATCGATCTCTACGGCCTCCATGATCGCCGCGTCGTCCGAAGTCTGATGATCGTGACCGAGCAGGTGCAGAACCCCATGGATCACAAGATGTCGCAAATGATCTCCGAGAGGCTTGCCTTGATCGTGGGCTTCGCGCGCGCAGACGCCGAACGCCAGTGCAAGGTCTCCCGATGAAGTTCGAGCCAAAGCGGGAAAGGCGAGCACGTTGGTCGGCCGGTCCTGGCCGCGGAAACGCCTGTTGAGGTCGAGCAGAGTCTTATCATCGGTCAACAGGATGGCGATCATCGATTCTTCGGCGGCTTCACGCGCAGCCAAGCTCGCCGCCTCGCGGGCGACCTCCGTGGCTGTCGGCAGGACGCGGGTCCAATTGAGATCCTCGACCTCGACCTCGATCATCGGCGCCTGTCCGCGACGTCGGCGTCGTAGGCTTCCACGATCCGACCGACGAGCGGATGGCGGACCACATCCCTCGTCGAGAAACGCGCTACTGCGACGCCTTCCAGACCTTCTAGAATCGAGATCGCATGGGCAAGGCCGGAGTCGCCAGCGTTGAGCAGATCGACTTGGCTCGGATCGCCCGTGACGGCCATCCGCGAACCTTCGCCAAGCCTGGTCAGGACCATCTTCATTTGTAGTCGTGACGCGTTCTGGGCCTCATCGACGATGACGAACGCATGGGAAAGCGTGCGCCCACGCATGAAGGCGATGGGCGCCACCTCGATCTCACCGCGATCGCGCCTCCGGCGCCAGGCTTCTGCTCCGAGGACGTCGGTCATGGCTTCCCATACCGGGGCCATATAGGGATCCACCTTCTCCCCCAGGTCTCCCGGGAGGAATCCGAGCCTCTCACCCGCCTCCACTGCCGGCCGGGCGACCACAAGGCGTTCAACCTCGCCGGATCTGAGAAGGCTCGCTCCGTGGGCGACGGCGAGAAAGGTCTTGCCCGTGCCGGCCGGTCCGATGCCGAAGACTAGGTCATTGGTCGCCAGCGCTTCGAGATAGAGCGCTTGGCCGGCGGTCTTGGCGGCGACCTGGCCGCGGCGGACAGTAAGACCAAGCCCGGCGGCACCTGATCGCGCCTGTTCGATCGCGACGCGCACGTCAGCTGGCGTGACATCGAGTCGAGAAGCCACGCGGCCCGCCAAATTCTCGATAGCTTGGCGAGCGCCTCGGCGGCCTTTCGAATCACCGCCCACCGAGACACCGCCGCCGGGCGTTTCGACGAGCACGTGGAATGCGTCCTCGATCAGCGCTGCGTGTCGACCGCTAGGCCCAGCAACCGCGCGCACCGCTTCGTCAGCGAGGGGCAGAAACTCGGAGATCGAACCGCGTCTCAAACTGCTTCTAGGGCTTGCCGGCCAGCCAGGCTATTGGCGCCGGCCGACGTGATGTTTACAGGCGCCTCGCTACCGACGAGGTCCTGACTTGCCTGGCAATAGACGGACTGGAGCCAAGGGCTGCGTCCGACAATCTGGCCCCCTATCTGCCCACTCCGCTCGAACAGAACTGGGATCGTGCTTCCCACAAATGTGTTGTTAAAGGCGTTCTGCTGAACCCTGAGGCGGCTCTGGAGTATCGCCAATCGTTCGGTCTTGATCGAAGGATCAACCTGTTCGGACGCGACAGCCGCGGGCGTGCCGGGCCGGCGCGAGTATTTGAACGAGAAAGCGCTGGCGTAGCCGACATCCTCGATCAGATTCAAGGTTGCCTGGAAGTCGGCTTCGGTCTCGCCGGGAAAGCCGACGATGAAATCGGAGGAAAGGGCGATGTCTGGACGCGCCGATCGGATGCGCTCCACCAGACCAAGGTAGTAGCCGGCGCTGTGGCCGCGGTTCATCGCCCGGAGAATCCGATCCGATCCCGATTGTACGGGCAGATGGAGATAGGGCATCAGCGCTTCCACTTCGGCATGAGCTCGAACGATATCCTCGTCCATGTCTCGCGGATGGCTGGTCGTGTAGCGGATACGACCAAGGCCCCGGATTCTCGCCAATCGCCGAATGAGGCCCGCCAATCCGACATCGCTTCGGTAGGCGTTGACGTTCTGTCCAAGCAACGTGATGTCGCGCACGCCTCCCTCGACCAAGTTTTCGGCCTCCGCCACGATCTCCACGGACGGGCGAGAGTATTCCGGACCTCGTGTGTATGGGACGACGCAGAAGGTGCAGAATTTATCGCAACCCTCCTGCACGGTGAGGAAGGCGCTTGGCGAACCCGGATGACGGGCGGTGAGCAAGGAGTCGAATTTCTCTTCCGGCGCGAAGTCGGTCGCCAGTGATTGTCCAGTTGCTCGGTGGCCGCGGGCGATGAGTTCCGGCAGCCGTTGGTAGGACTGTGGCCCAACGACCAAATCGACGGCCGGTTGGCGACGCATGATCTCGGCGCCCTCGGCCTGCGCCACGCAACCGGCCACGGCGATGATCATGGCGCCGCCCGCCGCGGCCCTGCGTTCCTTGAGAGCCCTGATTCGGCCAAGCTCGGAGTAGATCTTCTCGGTCGCTTTTTCGCGGATATGACACGTGTTGAGGACCACCAAGTCGGCGTCCTCCAACGCCTGGGTCGACGCGTAGCCCACGGCACGCAGGAGGTCCGCGATCCTCTCGCTGTCGTAGACGTTCATCTGACAGCCATAGGTCTTTATGTAGAGCCGCTTGGGCGAGCGATCTGATCCCACCCCCGATCTTACGGCGGCGATCGGGGCCGATGACACACCTTGCGGGTCAGTCATCCAAGCGCACGCCGTAGAGTTCCAGTCGATGATCCACCAGGCGGTAGCCGAGCTTCGTTGCAATCGCCCTTTGCAGGGCTTCGATCTCCTCGTCGACAAATTCGATGATCGCGCCGCTCTTCATATCGATCAAATGGTCATGGTGAAGTTCGCTGGCTTCTTCGTACCGCGATCTGCCATCTCGAAAATCATGCCTGGTGAGAATGCCGCTTTCCTCGAAGAGGCGCACCGTACGGTAGACGGTGGCGATAGATATATGAGGGTCGATGTCATGGGCGCGGCGATGTAGTTCCTCGACATCCGGGTGATCGCTGGCTAGCGACAGCACCCTGGCGATGACGCGGCGCTGCTCGGTCATTCGCATGCCCTTTTCGATACAGAGATGCTCGAGCCTATCCAACGGAAGCTCCGATCACTTTGACTACCGCGTCTGATGATAGGGCGGCGGAAGACGCCTGTTAAGATCGAGGCTCAGAACCAGCGCGTCTCTCGCGCCGTTGTGGCGGCCATCATAGTACCCCTTGCGCAAACCTACGGCGGCGAAGCCGACCTTGCGATAAAGGCATAGCGCCGGGCGACTGTCTGAGGCCACTTCCAGAAAGACGGTTTGCGCGCCACGCTCGCGCGCCTCCGCTGCGGCCGAGGCAAGGAGAGTCTCGCCCAAGCCGCGCCTGCGGCGGTTGGTTGCTATCGCCAGCGTGAGGATTTCCGCTTCGTCGGCGACCACCCGGACCAGAATGAATCCGGCGGGGTCACCGTCGCATTCGACGATCTGCCCGAAGACGCCTCCGATGGAAAACAGGCTGGCGATTTGATCCGCCCCCCAAGAGGAGTCGAAGGCCGAAGCATGGATGGCTGCAAGAGTCGGGGCATCGAGAGCACATGCGAGACGAAGCGTCATCTCCGGGCGACCGCGTCGGGAGGCCTCAGGTAGAGCGGCGCCGCCGGCGCGACCTCGGAGCGAGAGGCCAGACGGGCGACGGCCTCGGGCGAAGGCGCCGCAACATCGATCCACCTGCTGGGACGAACAAGGGCCGCGACGGCCCCGGCGGCGGGTCCGACGATGGTTAGCTCTGAAGCCTCACCGCCTCTGGCAAGCTGGTCGGCCGCGGAGGCAAGCGGAATGACGCCGGGGGCGCTCTCCGGCGCGCCAGAGTCGAAGGTCTGAAGATAGATGTTGGCTCGGCCCGCGTCGATCACCGATGCGATCCTACCCTGAACGCAGGCCGTCGCCGCCAAAGCCTGTAGAACCCCTACGCCGATGCAGGGACGGTCAAGCGCCACGCCCAGGCCCTTGGCAAAGGCCAAGCCCACCCGCAAACCCGTGAACGAGCCTGGACCGATCGTCACTCCGATCCGATCGATCGCCGCGAACTCGATCTTCGCGTCCGACGCCAGGTCACGGATCATCGATGCGAGACGTTCCTGATGGCCACGGACCATTGGCTCCGAAAGCGCACCCAAGACCAGGTCTCCATCGATGATGGCGGCGGAACAGGCCCCAAGGCAGGTGTCTAGAGAAAGGACGATCAATGCACTCCGGGACTCCCGAACGTGAGGTGAACACCATCGCGCGAGGCGATGCTAGCAGCGCCCTCGCGCGCGTCGCGGGATCAGAGCGTCTGCTCGACCCTGGTCACCTCGGGGACATAGTGGCGTAACATGTTCTCGACGCCGCTCTTCAAGGTGGCAGCCGATGAAGGACAGCCCGAACATGCGCCTCTCATGTGCAGCCAGACCACACCAGTCTCGGGTTCGAACCTAGAGAAGAGGATGTCACCACCATCCTGCGCCACGGCCGGCCGGATTCGCGAGTCAAGCAGCGATTTGATCTCGGCGACGATCTGCGCGGCTTCACCTTCGTAGACTACGGCAGTTTCATCGTCGCCCTCGGCTTCGGCGAGAAGCGGCTCCTGACCGGTGAAATGGTCCATGATGGCCGCTAGGACGGGAGCCTTCAGATAAAGCCAGTCGTGATCGGCAAACTTGGTGACCGTCAGAAAGTCAGTTCCGAAAAAGACACGCGTGACACCCGGCAGATTGAAGAGAGCCTGGGCCAGCGGCGACGAGGCGGCTTCTTGCGAGTCGCGAAATTCCCGGGTTCCCGAAGCCATCATCTCCCGCCCGGGCAAGAATTTCAGCACCTCGGGGTTGGGTGTCGCCTCTGTCTGGATGAACATCGATATCTCGCCTCTCGCGCGTCCAGGGTAGATGGCGTCTCGGTAAGCCTCACGCAACTAACCGCGCGGCCGCCAGAAACCTACTAGCTTCTTGGTTTCTTCCAGAACAGGCGCCGCCAGGGCCCGGGCTCGCTCGGCGCCATGGCCGAGCACACGATCGATCTCGTCTGGTTCGGCAAGCAGGCGGCGCATCTCAGCCGAGATCGGATTTAGCCTCTGCGACAGGAGTTCCGAGAGATCGCGCTTGAATCTCCGGCCAAAACCCTCGCCGCCGTAGTCGTCCAGCACCTGGGCCTTGGGGATATCCTGCAGGGCCGCGAAAATGCCAACCAGATTGTCAGCCTCGGGCCTGCTTGCCAACTCCGCCTCGGTGTCGGGTAACGGATCGGGATCTGTCTTGGCCCGCCGAATCTTTGCCACGATGACGTCGGTCGTGTCGGTGAGGTTGATGCGGGACTGGTCGGACGGGTCCGACTTCGACATCTTGGCCGTACCATCTCGAAGAGACATGATGCGGGCCCCAGGCCCTTCGGTGAGGGGTTGTGGAAGCGGGAAGAAGTCAGGTGCGTTGAAATCGTGATTGAATTTCGCGGCAATGTCTCGCGTTAGTTCCAAGTGTTGTCGTTGATCTTCGCCAACCGGCACGTGCGTGGCTTTGTAGAGCAATATGTCGGCGGCTTGGAGAACTGGATAGGCGTAGAGGCCGACGCTCGCCCGTTCCTTGTGCTTGCCCGTCTTTTCCTTGAATTGCGTCATCCGATCCAGCCAACCTAGCCGGGCCACGCAGTCAAATATCCAGGCTAGCTCCGCGTGCTGGGGCGCCGCCGATTGTGGAAAGATGGTCGCTTGTTTCGGATCCACGCCGGCGGCGAGATACGCTGCAGCGATCTCGCGCGTCTGGGCCGTCAGGCGAGCTGGGTCCTGCCAAGCCGTGATCGCGTGTAAATCGACGACGCAAAAGAGGCACTCCATCCGGTGCTGAAGCGCCACAAACTTCACCAACGCGCCGAGGTAGTTGCCTAGGTGCAAGTCGCCCGAGGGCTGGATACCCGAAAAGACCCGCGATGGGACAGCGTCGAAGGAAGAGGCGGTCATGACCAGACTTTCGGATCGATGTTGGATGAGTTGAAGTGCCTGCGGAACGTCGGCGAGACCACTCCTGTGGTCCGCTGTCGGCGGCGTCATCCCCAAAAACGGGTCAGCAGATCGATCATGAGTGTCGACTTAGTCCGTCGCCTCGCCACCGACAAGGCGAGTCCCACGAGGCGGCAGCCGGGCGGGTCACGGGGTTGAAACCAGGCCGGCGAGGCTGAGCGCGTCTCCCGGCTACCGCGCGGCGCTCGATCGAGCTTTCGAACGGCTGGGAACAGGCAACTTTGGCTCTGCGGCGCGGAGAACCTCGGCGAGGCGGGCTCGCAGAGCCGCAGCCCTGTCGTTCTGAACCAACTTCCCGCCGTCGGCGGTCACGACATAAAAGGCGTCAACAGCCCGCTCGCCGTGACTGTCGACATGGGCCGACCGCACCGACAGATCAGCCTCGGAGAGGGTGCGGGCGAGAGCCTCCAGGAGTCCGGGTCGGTCACGTCCGGAGGTTTCGATCACCGTGGACGTGTCCGAGGCGTCGTTGTCGATAGTTACGACTGGGGCAATGGTGAAAGCGGCCCCCCGCCCGATTCCCGATGGCTTGCGATCTTCGTGGACTGCATGCCGCCCCAGGGCCGCATTCTCGAGCGCTTGCGTCATTTGTTTCATCGCACGCAGATTATGCTCTCCGAATGGCTCCCCGGCGGAATCCTGTACATAGAAGACGTCCAACGCCTCGCCGTTTTCCGACGTGAAGATTCGCGCGCCCACCACGTTGCCGCCGTAAGTGGCAATCGCCAGAGCGAGGTCAGCGAAGAGTGCCCGTCTATCCTTGGCGGCGACGGTGATCTCGGCGGCGTCGCGATCTGCCCGGATCCGGGCCTCCGCGGCGGCCCCCACCCCTGCGAGCGCGCGCTTCCACAAATTCCGATGGGCGGATCTCTCGGACGCGGCAAAGCTCGTAAAGTAGGCGTCGCCCATGGCCTTCGCCCACGGCTCGGCGGCTGGGTCTGACGCGATCAGCGCAGCGCGAGCTTCATAGGCCATCGCTTCGCGCCGACGTCTGGCCAGACCTGTCGCATTCTGGACGCGCGCGCTACTCAGCAGCGTCAGAGTGGCCGAATAGAGTTCCCGCAGCAGTTGGCCTTTCCAGCCGTTCCACACTGCGGGCCCGACCGCCCGGATATCCGCGACCGTTAGCACCAGCAGGAGCCGCAGGCGCTCCAGCGTCTCAACGATGCGGGCAAACGCCGCGACGGTTGAGGGATCGGTAATGTCGCGCTTTTGAGCAAAGTCGCTCATCGTGAGATGATGCTCCACCACCCAAGCGACAAGATCGACGCGTCGGTGGTCGAGGCCAAGCCTCTCGCAGGCTTGGCGCGCCGCCCGCGCGCCGGCTGCTTCCTGACCTCCGGCGCCGCCCTTGCCGGTATCGTGGAGGAGCATCGCCAGGAACAAAGCTTCTTTGTCCTCGATAAGGGGCATGATCTGCGTGCATAGCGGATGCTCGTTGGCCAGCCTGCCCGCATCTATGTCGGCGATCACCCCGATGGCCCGCAGTGTGTGCTCATCGACAGTGTAGGAATGATACATATTGAACTGCATCTTGGCGACGATCCGGCCGAACTCGGGCGCGAAGCGCCCGAGGACTCCGGCCTCGTTCATCAATTCGAGACTGCGGCGCGTGTTTCGGCCTCGCGCCAGAATGTCGATAAACACCTTAGCCGCCACAGGGTCTCGCCTCATCGTGGAACCGATGAGGCCAAGGCTTCTGGTCGCGGCTGTGAAGGCATCGGGGTGTAGATCGAGATCCTGGGCGTCCGCGATGTGGAACAGCCTCAGTAGGTTGACCGGGTCGGCATCGAAGACCTCTGGCCCTTCGACGGTGAGTCGGCCCCCTTCCAAATGGAACCCTCTTTCGGCAAGAGGCTTTCGTGCGATTCGCCTATGAAGGAAACGCGAGAGGCCGCGCGGCGCTGACTTCATATGGTCGGCTTCCAGCTTGGCGGCGAAAGCGCGGGTTAGCGCGCCCACCTCCTTGGCGATCAGAAAGTAGCGACGCATGAATCGTTCGACGGCTGGAGTGTTGTCTCCGTCTTTTCGCGGCCGGTCCAGGTAGCCCATTCGGCGAGCGACTTCAGGCTGCACATCGAAGGTAAGGCGTTCCTCCGCCCGGCCCGTGGCGAAGTGGAGATGGGCCCGTACGGCTTCCAGAAAATCGAACGCTCCGACGACCGCCCTGACCTCCCGCCCGTGAAACATGTCCAGTCG
>Ga0302326_10028672_pt1 | contig 11197 bp, 9 predicted proteins | sample Palsa_T0_3_FD_202264 | JGI IMG/M metagenome (GOLD analysis project Ga0302326, IMG submission 202264) | Peat permafrost microbial communities from Stordalen Mire near Abisko, Sweden - Palsa_T0_3 | ecosystem: Environmental > Terrestrial > Soil > Palsa > Peat permafrost | place: Sweden: Abisko...
CTCCTCGCCGACGGGCAAATCCCCTGCATGCGTCGTCTGGAGTACCGGAGCGAGGATGCGCGCAGCAGCCACAGCATCCTGAATCGCGAGATTAATGCCGATGCCGCCGACGGGGGACATGGCATGAGCGGCGTCGCCGATGCAGAGCAGGCCAGGAAGACACCAGCGGCGCAGGCGGTTGACCTGGACCGGAAGCAGCGAAACCTGGTCCCATGACTGGATCTCGTCGGCCCGAGTTTTACCGTCGGGTCCAGGGATGCCGAGGAAGGGAACCAGTGTCGCCAGATCGTGACGGAAGGTCTCTAGTCCGGCAGGTTTGATGTGCGTTTCGAGGCTGCCCTTGCGGATGATGTAGCCGCACTGAAAGTAGTCTTTCCGATTGATCATGACAATCATGCGGCCATAGTTCAGATTTCCCAGGGCCGTCTCCGGATCGTCCGAACGGCGCGACAGGCGCAACCAGAGAACATCGATGGGAGCGCCATGCTCAATCCGTTGGAAGTGCGCCGCGTCGGTCGTGGTAGCGTGCCGGCCGTCACAACCTACGGTGAGCGGCGCTTGAATTTCGACAGTGCCGCTGGGGCTTTCGGCACGGGCGCCGAGAATGTGGCCGGTCTGTGGATCTCTGAGCAGACCAGTGACCTTGTGCTCCATGAGGATCCGGGCGTTGGGGTATTTGCGCACTTCGGTGGACAGGAAGTCGAGCAGATCCCATTGAGGCATCAGGGCGATGAAGTTGGTAGGCGGCGGAAGCGTAGTAAAGTCTGCGACCAGATAGCTACGGTCGCCGAGTGCGGCGAAGGCATGATCGAACGCCTGATGTTGAACCCGCAGGAGCGCATCGAGCAGGCCAAGCTCCCGCATGACGCGGAGCGTAGCGCCATGAATGGTGTCGCCGCGGAAGTCGCGGTTGAAGTCCTTGTGCTTTTCGAGCACGATGACATCCACGCCCTGGCGCGCGAGGAGGAGAGCGAGCACGATGCCGGCAGGTCCTCCGCCTACGATACACACTGCGGTGTGAAGAGCTTCATCCATAAACAGCAATCCTACCCCAGGGAAAAGCAGCCGCACACGGCATGGCCGGGTGGCCTTTCGTGACGGGTTGGGTTTCGGAGTCCGTCGCCCCGACGATCAAGATGTTCTTGCTGTGTTTGGTGTGCTGGAAAGAGCCGTGTAAAAAAAGAAGCCCACCAAGGGTCACGACAAATGCTCGGTGGGTTTTAAAAGAAGGTTCGTCTCTCTTCTATCTCCTGCGGTCGGGCAGAGGCCAGAGTAATGTAATTGCCTCGCAAACCACGGTGTGAACCTTAGTGCGGCCTGCTTGTTGGATTGGGGAATACCTGGTTCTTGAAACGAGGAATCTTTAGAACTTCGAGCAAATAAACCACGGCACATGGCGTCGGTCGAGGATCGTCAAGGCGCCCGGCACGGTTACTGTGGTGGCTGTTTAGTTCTTAAACTTTTTGAGCGAGGAGATCGCGTTTCTCGCGTACACGAACACGATGAAACAGACCAGACTTATCGCGAAAAGCGACCATAAGACCGTGTCCACCGCTTGTGGACTGTGAAGCTCAAACATGAATGCGGCCTGGAAAAGGATAACTAGAATTGCAGAGGACCACATCGACAAACGCAGCCAAGTCATGACTTGCTCCCTGCGGGGGAGGGATAATCACAAGCTTCTCCCATGAGGTAAACGCGGTCAAGCATTTGTTACTTGCGTACCGCGTCCACAGGACCGGCGTTAAGTGGGACTTAAACTCGGTACAGACTGGCTTAACTGACGGCACCTTGCGGATCGCAAGAGACGCCCTGCAATGGGTTAAGGAGCAGACTATTTTCCGGTTTCCGGATCAAGAGTCAAGGTCCGGTTGGAGCCGTGCTCCGCACCAGTCGAGCCGAAGTCGAACAAATTCAGAATGCATCCGGAAATCGCATCGAGAGACTGGTCGCCGATCTGTCCCGGTTGCCAGTTATCTTCATGAAGCGAGTGCTCGAACTCTGATCGGTAACCGTGTCAGCGACGAACTATTTCTTCGTCGAAAGGTGTGGTGCCCACCCTTCGCAAAAGCGCCGAAGGGTGGGGCACCCGTAGTTTTGCTGCAAGTTGATTTCCTGGTCCTTTGAGCTTAGTAGGGCACTCTAAGGAATCCTCCCGTGCCGCTCATTCCGGTAATCACTCCGTAATCATTGATGGCGGATGGCGTGCCGCCTTCCGGAACATCGAACGAGGTGAGATTGCCCTGCGGGTCACGGACGAAGTTGTGATTGCCGCCCATACCCAGCGGAACCTCATTGTAGGAACCAACAATAGCCCCTAGCTGATTGTATCCAGCGAGTTCTGTCTGGAAGCTATTCGGAGGAGCTACCGTGGTGAACACCCCAGCCGCGCTGCGATAGAACACCTGTTCGTAGTCCTCAAAATTGATGAAGAAACCCACGATATCGCCGTAGGCATCAATGCCTGTCGGGAAGGTACCGTTGGGGCCGGCTGACGGATCCTGGAGCAGGGTAATCGTTCCCTCGCGCGTGCGCTCAAAGCCCTGAACCAGGACTGAGGCAGGAGGGCCGATGGGGGTGATGGGCCCTGGGGTAGAACCAACGATGGTCCCAAACAGATTGAGGCCTTCCGCGCGGCCGCCGGGCTCGAACGTGGTGATCACCCCACGACGGGAACGCACAAAAGCTTCGGGACCATTGGCGGTGAAGTAGACGCCCGCGATCACTCCATAGGCGTTGATGCTGGTGGGATTTGTATTGGTGCTCCCGGAGGGGTCGATCGTCTCGAAACGTCCCCTCTCATCGCGTACGAAGCCATGGGTCACATGGTTCGAGTCCTGGTAGGTTCCCGTGATTTCTCCCCGGTCGTTGATGGCGACAGGGGCGGTGCTGACGCTGCCTGGCGGGTCGAACACGGTTGTCTTGCCAAACACGTCGAGCAGGAACCCGTGTGTTCCCGTTTGGTCGGTGGAGGACCCAGTTATGGTAAAGAAATTGTTGATGGCGGCGGGAGCCGCTCGCGTGGCCCCGGGCACCTTGAAGTAAATGTAGAAAGCGCGCTGCGCCTGCGAGGCCTGCGCTCGCGCTGCGGGGGTTGTGAGTGCCAGGGCGGTGATGACGGCGGCTGCAACCAGACAGGCCTTCACCCGAGTTAACACAAGGCTGGAAAGAAGTTCAGACATGCAAGTGATCTTCCTTATTGTTGGAGCTAGCGACTTATGGCGCTAAGACTTACAACTCGCCATAGTGGCGGGCATAAAAGTATCCCACCCTGCTTGGGCTTGTCAATGAAGACCATCTGCGAGCTGGACTTGAACAGTTGAGACGGCTGCGCCTTCCTGAGATAGACTTGGCTATCTTTATCCCATGCCGGGGTGAAAGCCGGCGAGAAACTCGGGGCGTTGGCAATGATGAGGCTGCACCAGACCGCCGCTATCCTCACCGCGTTTATGACTCTCATGGGAGGGCTGGTCTTTTGGGGACACGCTCAGACCAACACACGGACAAAGGCCTTTTCCGGCGCGGGCAAGGCTGCTCTCTCGAGCCAGCTAAGCAGTGCTGTCAGCCGCAGCGACTCGCCCGGCGTCGTCGCCCTGGTCGTCGGCCGCGATGGCGTGCTCTACCAGGGCGCAGCCGGCAAGCTCGACATTGCGCACGATACCGCGATGCCGGCGAACGCCATCTTTGCGATTGCGTCCATGACCAAGCCGGTGACTTCGGTGGCGATCATGAGGCTCGTGGAAGAGGGCAAGGTCAAGCTGGACGATCCGGTGTCGGCCTATCTGCCCGGCTTTGACCACCTGCAGGTCATCACCAGGTTCAACGAGAAAGACGCAACCTACGAAACGCGGCCCGCGAAACGGACGATCACGATCCGTCATTTGCTGACCAACACTTCCGGGTTCGCTTACGGGTTTTGTAACGCGATCGAGTACCGGCTGACGGAGAAGACCAAGAAGAACCCATGGGAGCTGCCGCTGGTGAACGATCCGGGCGAAAAATGGAACTACAGCCCCAGCACCGCGGTACTCGGCATGATCGTCGAGAAAATCTCCGGCCAGACGCTTGAAGCTTACGACCATCAGCACATCTTCGAACCTCTGGGCATGGTGGATACGTCTTACGCTGTTCCACTCGCCAAACAGTCTCGCGTGCCCACGACGTACATCCGCACTAACGGCACGTTGAAGGAAGAGCCGCGGGGGACGATCCCGGCGACGCCAACACCTCCGTTCCGCGGTGATGGCGGCCTCTACTCGACCGTTCAGGACTACGGCAGGTTTATGCAGATGCTGCTCAACGGTGGCCACCTGGGGCCGGCGAAAATCCTCAGCGAGCGTTCGGTGAAGATGATGGGCGAGAACAACATCGGGTCCATCTTTGTGGAGCTGCAGCCCGCCCTCGAACCAGCGCATGCCAAACCATTTCCGTTGGGCGCCGGCCACGATAAATTCGGCTTCGGTTTTCAGATTGCCTCCAGCAACCCGCAGTACGCGAAGTTTCGCAGCGCGGGCAGCATGAGCTGGGCTGGTATTTATAACACCGAGTTCTGGGTCGATCCGGTGCAGCATATCGGTGGCGTCATGTTCATGCAGATGCTGCCGTTCTACGACGATGGAGCCATCCGAACGCTGCGCGACTTCGAGGAGCTGGTGTATCGCGACCTGCGATAGCCACCGCCGCCGCTCTGAAAGCCGCAATTGTTTTGCGGTCATAACGGACAGCCTTTAGAGTCTGCGTGAGAACTGCGCTCTCGCAACCAAGTCCAGAGGGGACGTTTTTTCGCCAGAACCCCACAATACCGCCGGGGTCCTTCGACTCCGCGCTACGCGCTCCGCTCAGTCTGACGGTATTGTGGGAGTTTTGGCGAAAAACGTCCCAAACGAGTTAGCTTCAACGCATGTTCCTTCGCTGATGATTGTGTTTTCCCAGCGCCGATATCTCAATTCAAAACTTCAGGCACGACACTATCAAGAATCGTAATGTGTTCTCCGGTGGTACGAGCGCCTACGCTGGATTGCGTAACCAGTACGGTTGTACCGGGTACCAGTACCTGGCTCACGGACTGAAAGAACTCGCGTGGCATGTGGACGCGGTTGAGGGTCGCCTCGTTGAGTTCGCGGCCTTTGTCGTCGTCGTGCCCGGGCAGCCCCACATAGATCCAGCGATTCTTGCCGTCGGGGTCGCGGGTCAGGCTGATGACGTGAGATCCGGGATCGTCGTCATTGATCTGGGCCACACTGCGGCCGATCTCGACACCGTTGCGCAGAACCACGATCCGCTGGTCATGCTTGGAAACAATGATGGTCAGAGGCCCGGTCGGGGACTGCTCCGGCTGCCACCGATACTCCTCGGCATCAAGGTGCTGTTGGTCTACCTTCTGTCCTTTGGCGCTCAACGGAGCCAGCAGGCTGGCGTCGGTGGTGGTGATGTGATTGGCGGCATCACCTTCCACCACAACGGTGGCGCCGAGCGTCGTGATGCTGAAAAGCTGCTGCGAAAACGTGTAGGGAAGGTGAACGCATCCATGGCTTTCGGGATAGCCGGGCAGACCGCCGGCGTGGAGAGCCACCCCATCCCAGGTAAGGCGCTCCTGGAAGGGCATGGGCGCGTTGTTGTACTTCTTCGAATGGTGACTGGCGTCCTTCTGCAGAATGGTGAAGACACCGGTGGGCGTTTCATGCCCGGGCTTGCCCGAGGAGATGGTGCTGACGGCGATGCGCACTCCGTTGCGGTAGACCGTGGCGCGCTGGCGGGAGAGGTCGACATAAATAAGGATGGGTCCGGTGGGCGCGACCTCCGCGGCCCAGACCCATTCTCCGGGTTGGAGAGCGTCGGCCGCGCGGGCGAGCTCGGCCGGTGAGCTGACCTTGGATCCCTGACCATGCAAGGGCACACTGCCCACAAAGGCTCCGGCCAGGATCGCCACCATCCCTGTGCGGAACCATCTCCTTACGTCGTTCCCGTATCCCGTCTTCATCGCTTTCGATGCCACTCCAACCTGAGGAATTGTCACATGAAAACGTGTCGCCTTCCAAGACCGTTCCCGACAATAGTTATCCTGCCATGTCCTCGTGTAGCCGGTGGCGATAGTCCTTTGTTTCAAGAAGGTGCTGGCACTTACTGATGCAATCTACGAATCCGAAGCAAAGTAAGCGCTTTTGCAGTGGACTTCCACTTGCCACAGGTGTGAAACTTCTCGGCATCCAGGGTTTGCGTCGATTCGAGAGGGTCGCCGCGTGGAGCACGCAACAGGAAACTAAGAGACCCGTGATAAGGAGCGCACTCTATGGAGCCTCGTCGTTTTTTTCTTTCTCGCCTGGCCGGTTTACCACTCCTCGCGATGGTCGCGGTGGAGGGGGTGCGGGCGCAAATACAAGCTCAAAGCAAAAAGCCGCTCAAGATCATGATGAAGAGCGCCTGGGGCTCAGACGACCCGACCAAGGCGGCATTTCCGTTTTCGCACGGACTCGCCCTCGCCGAGGCGGGACACGAGGTGCAAATCTTTCTTCTTGGAGAAGCGGTCGTCCTGATGCGAAAAGTTGTGGCCGAGGCTGTCACGCCCGTGGGTTGGCCAAAGGTGGGCGAGACACTGGACAAACTCGCGGCCAGGCACATTCCGATCTATGCCTGCGGCGCCTGCTCCCGGGCTCGCGGCGTAACCGAGGTCGATCTCAGCAACTACGGTGCCAGGTACGGAAATCCCACCATCTTTGTTTCTCTTGTGGAATGGGCCGACAAAGTGATTACAGAATAGGGCAAGATCAAACGCGAGCCGCTTGTAACGTCTCGGTAAGCCGGCCCAGATCCTGCGTCCCGTGTTTTGCGTGCTCGATTGCATCCGTCCGCGAATATGACCAGACCAACGCTCCAGGCACGCGGTAAATCCATTTGCCAGCAACGTACCGTGTTCCCAGCATGATTTGTCCTCCTTCGATGTTGGTTTAGCCACTTACTTGTTGCGAAATTTCGCGTCGCGGCATGAGAGGCTCATCCATCGAAGTCATGGTAGCGAGAATTCCAAGCAGACAGAATAGAGGCTGCTACACAGCAGACCGTGTGGTACCACACGGTGTTAGATGAGGACGTTGGAGCAGTTTAGTTTTGCGCACACGCTTTAGTCCCGGATTTCCGGGGCCGGCGCTAAAGCGCATTCAAAGTCGAATTGTTTTCCCGCAACACCGAAGCGTTGCTTCCCTCTGCTGAGACTGAGGAGTGACAGGTTTCAGGAAGACGGTCCGGTAAGCAAGCTATTCGCGAGTTGAGTGGCATCGACGGGCCGGAAACACTCGGGACGCGGACGGCGTACATCCCTGTGTGGAACCATCTCCTTACGCCGCTATATCCAGGCTTCAGCGCTTTCGGTGCCACTCCAACCTGAGGAATTGTCACATGAAAATGTACCGCCTTCCAAGATCGTTCCCGACAATGTTGTGCTACCCGCCCCATGTCTTCGTGTAGCCGGTGGCGGATAAGTCCTTTATTTCACGAAGGTGCTCAAAATTTCAAAACTAATTACTTGAGCATCTTGCTTTGAGGGGCTGTTGCCAGCTTCCTCAGGGTGGTGTGGTGTTTACTAGTTGTCAAAACGGCTCAATCAACAGGACCCACTGGGCGCACCCTGTTCAACGCGGTCATTGACACTTTCCGTAGGAATACTGCGGACAGACTGACCTGTCGGTTTTGCTTTTACTTTACCGTTCGCTACACCCGAGTCATCCTGCGAATGAGCGCAGATGCTTTCCCGGCGGTGGGCGGCAGATGTACGGGTGGAGGCTCCTGTGCATGGCCAAACAGGGCCGGCGTGGTAAGACAGCGCTGACATATGAGTTCTTACTCACAAAGTAGTACGGTTTTGGGATCTCGTCGAGAGCGGACCAGGATTGCTTTGGTAACCAGGAGTTCAAGTAAACCTATCTCAGGTCGAATGGGATATCCATGATTGCGAGAGAAGCCTTCATTCATCCGCTCCGCACGTAAATCTGATGGTTTTGGCGCTATGCAGGTTGCTCCAGGAAATAAGGTTCTATCAGCGCGGGTGGACGGAGTGCACCTGCACCTGATGTTTTCACGCTACAGCAATCGTGTGGGGTCCTGTCTTTGCATCAAAAGCGAGATGGATCAACGAACCTTGCAGCGAATCGGGGGGGAAATATGTAAGCACAGAAATGCAACTGATCGTCAAATTCTAACCCGACCCAGGAAACCAGGTTTGACCCGAGCGTTTGCCGCTCTTTTGTATGTGGCTTTCATTAGCGTGTGTGGAGGTAGTGTGGCAACCGCTGCTAGTGTGCAGCCTGCAGGAGCAATTGTTGCGCCCTCCACTGTGGTGTTTATTGGGGATAGCGTCTCGGAGATGTGGGGCAATGCACAAGGAGCGCCGGAGTTTGCGCAACATCCCAACTGGATAGACAAAGGGATTAGCGGCCAGACCAGCAGTCAGTTGCTGGCACGCTTTCAAACAGACGTGATCGACTTACACCCGCAGATCGTTCATATCCTGGTTGGGACCAATGATGTCTATCCTGGGTGGACGGTAGAACCGTCCGAAAGCTCCGCAGGAAACGGCATTGACTCATCAGCGAATGTGAAAGCTATGGTCCAAATGGCGCAAGCCAATTCCATTCGCGTTATTCTGGCAACCATACCACCGTGGGGTTGCGATGCTGCCAATTGCACCTTAGCGGAGACGGCCGATCCGACAGCAAGCCGTTACGACCGAATCAACGCGTGGAATGCCTGGATCGAAGAATATGCCGTGTCACAGGGCATCCCAGTAGTTGATTATCACTCCGCGCTTTTGGCCCCAGATGGGGAACATTACGTGCCAGGGCTGACCCTCGACGGCGTCCATCCGAGCGCTGCTGGTTACGTAGTCATGACACCGATGGTTGAAAATGTGGTTGATGCGATTTCAAGCATCTACGCGAACAAATAGTGCGCAGTGCGGGGTCGTCGCAGAGACGCATGTCTCAGGAAGACGGTCCGGCAAGCAAGCTCTTCGCGAGTTGAGTGGCATCAACGGGCCAGAAACACTCGGGACGCGGCCGGCGTACGCGGCGCTCTCCGTCCAACGGGCGGCAAGTCAGTATTTTTTCGACCCATCGTCCCGGCACCGCATTGCGGCCATAGACAGCGCCCAGCAGTGCTCCTGCAATTGCGGCGTTTGTGTCTGTATCTCCGCCGCGCATTACCGTGTCCACGACACCATCCTCCAGCGATGACGCGTTAAGCAACTGCCATAGGGCGTTCTGAAACGCAATAAGGACCCAACCTAGTTGATCTATGTAGTCAGCAGGTGGAGAGTGTGGCGCATCGAGTATCGCCGTCATCAGCGGCTTCTCAACATTCATTTCTGTAGCCCAGCGCTTGATGTCTTCATAAATATCCTGCGGACCTTTCAAGCGAGAAATCGACTGGGCGATGGACATTGCGAACAATGCGTTTGCCTGCAGGCAAATGGGATGGGGATGGGTCAACGAAGCATCCATCTGCGCCAGTTTCGATGTTGTCTCGAGTTCACTGTTTGCACAGAATATTCCTAGGGGACTGATCCGCATCAGCGCACCATTCGCCTGGCTTTCCTTCTTGGGGTTACCTTGCAGTCCGGCCAGGATGGTACCCCCGCAGGCAAAAGCAGGTGAGTCCAGCCAGAATACGTAAGCTTTGCGTGCTTCCTCGACGTCGTATCGCCGCTCCTTAATCAACATTCTGGCCAGCATGAGCGCCATCTCGGAATCGTCCGTTGGCTGCCCGGCAATCGTTCCCCAAACACCGCCATCGGCCAGTTCTCGAACGCCATTTGGGTATCTGCGAAGAATATCTGAAGGTGGTAGCCATTCCACAAGGCTGCCGAGAGAGTCACCCGCGAACTGCCCGAGCAGACAGCCTTCCGCACGCGATAGGGTTTCAACATCCTGGTTCATGACGGTTGCTCTTTGGACTTCCGCTGCCAGCACTCCAGTAGACGTACGGGCTCCGAATTCAACTGAGAAAATTCCCTCGTATTATCGTGTTTTCTTTTCGCATTGTCATTTGCATTTTCTTCTCAAGGCTTACACCATTTCGGTAAACCCGGGCATGGGTTTTCTGCCCATCCCTGAAATAGACCTGGGACATCACGAAAAACCAGAGGATCCCTGGTTTCATGATCGAGACCGGAGATCCCCGCTTCTTAGTTCAGAAGAACTACCACGCGCGGACTCTCCTCCCTGTGCTCCCTAACGAGAGGATGCCTTCCTTACCGGCCACACTGGTGACCACGGTGTCGATCTCAGAGCCACCTTCCACCACTACGAAGCTGGTGGCCACGGGTGGCCTGCCATCGGTAAAGTCGATGGTAAAGGTACCGGTGCAATCGGCGTTTACCGTGTACTTACCGGTGGCCGGGGTGTGCGTGAAATCGGAGACGGCTGTACCGGCGATCGTCACCGAATCGATCTGTTCAAAGGTCCCCTCGCCATCGAAGTCGGCCATGGCGACGCCTACCTGCAGACCTGTTGGCCCCGTCACGCCCGTGATCGGGAATTTGGTGCCTTGAAGCGTGAATCCGTAGTGCCCATATAGTAGTTTGTTGTTGCAGCCCGAGACGTCGGTGAGCGCGTATCCTGACCCTGCGGCGCCGAGTGTCAGCAGCACCAACGCTGCTGTATTTGTGAATAGTTTCCTGTTCATCTTCCCTCCTTCATAGTTACCCGCGATCCTTCTTGTAGCCAGCCTGCTCCACCCGGTCAATCGACCGCACCTGACCCGTATCTGACTTGTTAAGAAAGTGCTGCCAAAGGGGTTGTGTGATTTCCTGAACTGTACGGCTGGGATAACATGGTGGCGGGTCAGGGTGAGCCGATGAACCCTCCAGCCAGTTCCAGCCGAAAAGTTCGGACCGGCCTTTTCGAGATTGACCTGGCCGCGGGCGAATTGCGCAAGAACGGGCGAAGATTACCGTTGCAGGAACAACCCTTTCGCGTTTTGGCCATGTTGCTGGAGCGCCCGGGAGAGGTTGTCACCCGCCAGGAGTTGCAGGCGAGGCTTTGGCCTGTCGATACTTATGTTGGATTCGATGAGGGCCTCAACACCGCGATCCGCAAGCTGCGAATGGTCTTCGGCGATTCAGCCGGCAACCCAAGATTTGTCGAGACTTTGCCCCGCCGAGGGTACCGATTCATCGCGCCGGTAACTGAAGCGGCGACCGCAAATG
>Ga0302326_10028673_pt1 | contig 11197 bp, 6 predicted proteins | sample Palsa_T0_3_FD_202264 | JGI IMG/M metagenome (GOLD analysis project Ga0302326, IMG submission 202264) | Peat permafrost microbial communities from Stordalen Mire near Abisko, Sweden - Palsa_T0_3 | ecosystem: Environmental > Terrestrial > Soil > Palsa > Peat permafrost | place: Sweden: Abisko...
CTTGGCCTGACGCACGCGGTGCCTGCCCGCGTGACGGTGCACACCGACGCCCGGTTGCGGCCCATCAAGTTGGGCAAGCTCACCATCGCCTTCAAGCTCACCGCGCCCAGCCGTCTGTACTGGGCGGGACGCCCCGCTATGCCGGTAGTGCAGGCTCTGCACTGGCTGCGCGACATGCTCCCCTCGGACCGCTTGCTGGTTCCGCGCCTGCGGAGAATTCTCTGGTCGTCCGCGCAGGCCGCGGCCATCCGGCAGGATCTGCGGAGCGGCCTGGATGCGTTGCCCGGATGGATGCGGGAACTGGTGAGCGACCTGCTCCGGCCCCCGCGGAGGGCCAGATGATGAACCCCGGATTCTCCGAATTCCTGGCGGCCGACGCGCGCGACCGGCGCGACGTATTCCTGGGCGCGGCCGCCCGCCTGGGCACGCCCGAACAAAACATCGAGAAAGACTTCTGGGTATGTTGGACCCTCGACGCGCTCTTCAACGGACTTGCGGCCGGCAGCCCGCGCCTGTTGTTCAAAGGCGGCACTTCGCTCTCCAAAGCCTACGGCCTGATCTCCCGATTCTCGGAAGACATCGATGTGACGGTGTACCGCGACGACCTGGGGCATGCTGTATCACCGGTGGAGTTGGAAGGGCTGAGCCGGAAGAAACGCGAGGTCAAGCTGGATGCTATCAAAGACGCCTGCCGCGATTACATCCGCAACTCGCTATACCGCGAACTGGGCGGCCTGGTGCAAAATGCCCTGCGCGAAACCGGCATCGACGACGATGTGTCCGGCGTGGCCCTCGACGGCGAGGACCCCGATGGACAGAGCCTTCTGTTCTGGTATCCCAGCGTGACTGCCGGAGCCGATAGTTACATCCGTCCGGCGGTCAAGATCGAATCCGGAGCCAAGTCGGCTTACGAACCGCATCGTGCGTTGTCCATTCTCCCCTACATCGCGGCGGATGTGCCCAGGATCTCTTTCGATGTAGCCGGCATAACCACGGTGATTGCGGAGCGCACTTTCTGGGACAAAGTCGTCATTCTGCATGGTGTGCGGAGTTGGTTCAATAAGCGTGGCGTGCTTCGCTACCAGGGCCAGCGGGTCTCCCGTCATTACTACGACGTGCATCGTATGCTGCGTTCCCGCACCATGGCGGATGCCATCCGCGACCGGGCGCTGGCCGGCGATTGCGTGCGCCATGCGCGCATGTTCTTCGGCAGCCCCGATCTCGGATTGGACACGGCCGTGCATGGCACCTTCACTCTGATGCCGTCCGAAGGCATGACCGCCAATCTCCGCCGCGATTACGACCGCATGGCGGGCATGATCATCGGCACGGTCCCACGGTTTGACGCGGTCATGCGATCCATCCAGGAGTTGGAAAACCAGGTGAACGCATAACCCTCACTTCCCATCCACCGAAAACGCCAGCAACACATTCCCCGGCATCTCCCCGAACATCCCATAGCCGGAATTCACATACAGCGTGCCACCCACCACCACCGGACCCGGACCGTCGAGCGAGCCACCCTTGGCCTTCACCCCGTTCACGGCTTTGTACTCCAGCGCGGTATCCACATCCCAAATGATGCGGCCGTCGGCGGTCGCATAAGCGCGCAGGTGCCCGTCCAGCGACCCCGAGAATGCCACTCCCGGAATCACAGTCACTGCTGCCGACTGCGCCGGACTGCAGTTCGGCTTGTCGCAGGCGGGCGCCGGAGTGCTCCAGACGCGCTCGCCCGTGGCCAGCTTCAGCGCGAACATCCCGCCCGCCTCCTTCAGATCCTTGGTGGCGTAGTGGTCCGAAACAGCCACGTATACGTTCTCGCCGTCAGTCGCATTGCCCCACTGCACGCCACCCAGCGGACCACCCTTGCTCACTCGCACACTCCACAAAACTTCGCCCTGCTGATCCGGATCGAGCGCATGCACCATGCCCGACTTCTGCCCGGCCACCAGCGCGCGCTTCCCGTTGGGCAGATCCACCAGGTTCGGAGAGCAGCCGAAATCGAAATCCGGCCCCTTGGCCTCCGGGCAATTATCGCCCGTGGGGCAACCCAGGTTGTAGGCGTCGTTCGCGGTCAACTGCCGCGACCAAAGCAGTTTCCCGGTATCCATATCGAAGGCCAGAAACGCGTCGCTGGTGCGCGCCGGAGGATCCGAGTACGAGTCGCCGGTAGTCACATAGACCGCGTGCCGCTTCGGATCGATGGTGGGCGACGACCACACGCCCGCGCCCGAAGGCCCCCAGAGCTGCGTTCCCTGCTTGTTCTTGCGCACCGGCTGCGGCGCCTCCGCGATGGTGTAGCTCTTCCAGATCAGCTTGCCGGTGGCCGCATCCAGCGCCGATACCCCGCCGCGAAACTTGCAGCATTCGTATTTCGGCCCGCCGCCGGTGACCTCCTCATACGACGAATCCGGAACATACAGCCGCCCCTCGTACAGGGCCGGCGCGCCCGTGATCATGGCGGACGGATATCCATCCACCTTCACTTTCCACAGCAGCGCGCCCGTGGCCGCATCCACGGCGTAGGCCTGCGCCCTCTGGTCGCCAAAATACGCCGCCCACTTCGCGCCCACCGGCCCGATGCTGATGGCGCTGCGCACCGCTCCATCGGCTTTGAACATCCACTGGATGCAGCCTGTCGCGGCATCCAGCGCGTACACCCTGCCGGAATCGCTGCCCGCGAAGATGCGCCCGCCCACCACCGTGGGCTGTGCAAATGCCTTGCCGGCGCCGGGGAAGCCAAAAGCCCATTTCAATTTCAATTGCGGCACCTGGTCCGCGGTCAAGCCCGCCATGGCCGCCGGTTGCATGCGGCGATTCGTGGTGTCCACGCCCCAGCCATTCCAGTAAGCGCCGGAGAACGGTTTATCGAAGGCGGCCCCGGCGTCCGCGCACTGTCCCTGCGGCAGCGGCTCATCCGCTCCGAAGGATTTTCCGGTGACGAACATGGCCACCGCGCGTGTCTCCGCCGGCGTGAGCGCCTTGCCCTGCTCCGCCATCTTGCCGTTGGTCAGCGCAGCCACCACCTTTTCGGGTGTCGAGAGGCTCAGCGTCAGCAGTTGCGGCGCGCGCCCCACGCCTTTGTCGTGGCACTGCGCGCAGTGCTTCTGATACAGCGCGTTGCCATCCTGGGCCCACGCAGCCGCGCAACTCGCTAATACAAGTGTTGAAACTCGGGATCGAGCAGTAAACTCCACAGAAAGTCCTCCAGTGGCGCCGGCGACAGTTTGCCGCGGGCAAAATATTTCTTTACGAGGCGCGCCTCCTCCGGGTTCGGTTTCCGCGCGAAAAGTTGCAAATAAAGCTGTTGGGTTGCCTCGCCGACGCTCGCCAGGCGCGCCGGGACCGGAACGGGAGGTTCCCCCGAAGCCCGCACCAGCCGCTCGCCATCCGGCTCCGCGCCGAAAACGAAAAAGCGTACCGCGCCCTCGATATCGTCGGCCAACGAGCGGTCGTCGATCGCCACTCGCCCGCGCATCCGCGTGAATCCCAGCCCGTCGATCGGCAACACGAACCGGCTGCCCGGCGGCACGACCACCGCCTCTCCCGCACCCACTTTGTTCGCGGTCAGCGGCTCCCGCGTGAATGTGGCCGGCGCCAGATCCGCCAGCTTCTTCGCACCGTTCGGCCCGCTGAGTTCCACTTCAGCCCAACCCGCCACCGTGCGCGCGATATCATACGAGCCGGCGTCTTCCTCCAGCATCCACAGTTGTTTTAAACCGGAGATGTCGATATCGAAATCCACCACCCCCTTGCGCAGCCTGCCGCTGTCGAACAGATTCTCGGGTGCGGGCGGCAATTGCCCCAGCAGCCGCAATGCGCCCCGCCGCAGGGTATTTTCCAGGCTCGCGCCGTTCACCAGTTCGAGCGCCTGGAAGGTAGTCGGCCGGTTGTCGCGCGTCGTAAAGACCTGATCGCGGATCGGCCGCCCCAGCGCCAGCGCCAGCGGCGACGCCTTGAACTGCCAGTCCCGCGCCGGAATGGCCGCCTTGTCTTTCTCCACTAACCGCCATTCCCCGGTGATCGCCGACACCGTATCGGCGAACTCCTCGGCCGACAGCCGCCGCACCTGCGGTCCGCGAAAGACGTACGGTTTCTCGGGCTGCTCGCCGCTGACGACCGCAGGCAACTGATACGCCCTCGACGTCATCAGCAACCGCAGCAGGTATTTCAGATCGCTGCCGTGCGCCGTGAAATCGCTCGCCAGCCAATCGAGCAAATCCGCGTTCCACGGCTCGCCATCCATCTCATCGACCGGTTCCACCAGCCCGCGTCCGAACAGCTTCTGCCAGTACCGATTTACGATCGTGCGCGCCACGCGGCCATTCCGCGCATCGGTGAAGAAGCGGGCCGCGGCGGCGTGCCGTTCGGTGAGCGGCGCATCCTCAGGCACCGTGCCCAATTCCGGATACAGCAGTTGCGGCCCCGTGTATTTGCCGGTCTTCACATCGCAGCGCACCAGCTCCAGCCGGCTCTCGGGCGAGAACAGCGCGGCCATGCCATACGACTCGCGCAGTTTGTAGCGGTTGATGAAACTGTCGTGGCAGGAGGCGCACTTCAGGTTGATGCCCAGGAAGATCTGCGCGGTATTCTGGGCCGCCTGCATGTAAGAAGTCTGGCTCGCGTTCACATCGCCGCGCCAGTTGACTCCGATCAGAAAACCGTCCGGATCGCTCTTCTCCACCGGATTCACCAGCGCGGCGATCATCTTGTCATACGCCAGATTCTGTTCCAGCGCGCCCAGCAGCCACGCAGTGATGGACTTGCGTTCGCCCGCGTAGTTGCTGCCCAAATCGTTGCGCAGCAGATCGTTCCACCAACTGATCCAGTTCTCCGCATAGAGACGCGAATCGCCCAGCAGCGCGTCGATCAGCCGCGCGCGCTTGCCGGGATCTTTGTCGCGAAGGAACGCGGCCAATTGCGCTGGCGTGGGAGGCAGCCCCCACAGGTCGAAATAGACGCGCCGCGCGAATCGCGCATCGGTGGCGGGGGCCGGAAAAGCCATGGCATGTTTCGCGAAGTAAGCCGCGACGAAACGATCGACCGGATGCGGTTCGCGGGCCGCGGGCAGATCGGGCTGGAGTGGCGCGATGGGTGCGACCCACCCTGCAGGCACCGGTGCAGTCTCCGGCCACACCGCGCCCGCGTCGATCCACGCGCGCAGAGTGGCGATCTGCGCCGCCGTGAGAGGTTCGCCGGACGCCGGCATGATGGCGCCCCGCTCCCCGGCGACTTTTTGGATCAGTAAGCTATCACTGCTATTGCCGGGCGTGATCGCCGGACCATTCGCGCCGCCCGCCAGCGCCAGGGCGCGGCTGGTTAGCGACAGGCCCGCCGCGGGCTTCGCACCGCTATGACACCCAGCGCACCGCGCCGCGAGGATCGGATGCACCTCGGTCGCAAAGTCCACTGCCTGGGCCAGGCAAGGGAATGCCAGGAGCGCGGCCGCGCGGATGACGCCGGAAAGATTCATGCGATCGAGTGCCAGTCAAACAATTATATGCAGTTGTAGGCCTGGCAATTCTTCCGCGCTCGACTATGGGACGGCTTTCAGTCGGCCGGCTTCCGACGCAGTAGCCACTGGCGGAGGGATTCCTGCGTCTCACCAGATCTGCGGCCCGCCAGGAGACTCTCCACGCTGATATCTTCGTCCAGATCCGGCCAGTGGACCCCCTCGCCGCCGGCAATGAGACGCCAGTGGCCGCGCTCAGTTGCGGTCCCGTGCACCAAACGTGGAAACCAGGCGAGCGGCACCGTGATCGTTCTGCCATCCGCGAGGTCCGCAGCCAACGCATCGTCGCTGACACTTACGCTCTGGGCCAGCGCTTCCCTTGGTTCAATCCCCGAAGTACGCATGCCATGACCCCAACAAAAAAGCCGCCTTCCCCTCCTCCAGCTCCACGTGCACGCGGGGAGGCTCGTCCCGGTCCGCCGAGTAAAAGAACAGCCGGTATGGCCGCGCGAAGAACGGTCGGCAACGTATCCAGTCTACACGGACAGGAGACAGGTTGGCGCTCTGGACTAAACCCCGGGAGCCCGCAAAAACGCCTCGATCTCCTCCACCTCCGCCGCACTCAGCCGGAACTCCGCCGCGCCGATCACGCCCTCCACCTGCCTGGCCGATCGCATGCCGACGATCGCCGCCGTCACCGCCGGGTGCCGCAGCGTCCAGGCGATCGCCACCTCGCCCGGTGTGCGGCCGTGACGCTGGCCGATGGCCCGCAGCAGTTCGGCCAATTCCAGATTGCGCGTCAGTCGCGGCTCCTGGAAACTCGGCACGCGCCGGCGAAAATCGTCTTCCGGCATAGCGGCGATGCGCTCGCGCGTCATGGCGCCCGACAGCAGGCCCGATTTCATGGGCGAATACACGATCACTCCGATCCCATTCGCCTGCGTGTACGGCAACACCTCCGCTTCGATTTCCCGCGCGAGCATCGAGTAAGGCGGTTGCAGCGACGTGATCGGCGCAATAGCTTGCGCGCGCCGCATGTGATCCACGCTGAAATTGGAAACGCCGATCCAGCGCACCTTGCCCTCGCGTTGCAGTTGCGCCATGGCGGTCCAACCTTCTTCGATATCCTCTTCCGGCTCGGGCCAGTGGATCTGGTACAAGTCGATTACATCCACCTGCAACCGGCGCAGGCTGGCTTCCGCTTCGCGGCGGATAGAATCCGCCTTCAGGCTCTTACCGATCTCGCGGCGCTCGTTCCAGACCCGCGCGCACTTGGTGAAAACGTACGGCCGGCGCGAACGCCCTTTCAGCGCGCGCGCCACCACCTCTTCGGAATGACCGAGGCCGTAGACCGCGGCCGTGTCGATCCAGTTCAGCCCGGCATCCAGCGCGGCGTGGATGGCCGCGATGGATTCATTGTCGTCTTGCGGGCCCCAGGCGAACGCCCAGCCGCCGCCGCCCATGGCCCACGCGCCGATGCCCATCGGCGTAAGGTGCATGTCGCTATTGCCTAATTGCTTGGTCTGCATATCTCCATCATGATAACCGCTCTCGACGGGAACTTCGCTCCCGGAGGCGCGCGAAGACTCGCCGCCAGAGATCGGCCATTTCCCTGAGCCGGCCCAGTGATGAGCGAGGGCATAATGATGCTCAGACCGCAACTGTAACGAGCGTCTTAGTTAGCGGCCGCCGGGGGTTCATTGCCTTCTTAGCCGGAGGGTAGCGGCGAACGGCGAAGATTGTCGGCGTCCGTTATTTCCGCTTGCTACGGCTTCTGATAATTGGGAAACACCGGCCGCTTCAACGCCGGCTGCGGATGCTCGCGCAACTCTTCCATCACCACCTCGACGGCTTTCTCCAACTGCGGATCGTGCCCCTGCCGCACTGCCGCCGGGTCCAGATCCACTTCAATATCCGGCTGGATGCCATGGTTCTCCACGTCCATGGTTCCGTTCGGATTCCAGATCGCCACGCTGGGAGCCATCACCACGCCGCCGTCCATCAGCTCGGGGTATCCGTTCAGCCCTACCAGCCCGCCCCAGGTGCGCTCGCCGATCAGCTTGCCCACACCCGCGCGCCGGAAATACCACGGCATGGCATCGCCGCCGGAGCCCGCAAACGCGTTGGTGATCATCACCTTCGGTCCGAAGATGGCGCCCTGCGGCTGCAGGAAGTCCGCGCCGTCGCGCGCCGTGGCCACGCTCATCAGTTTACGCTGCAGATACTCGATAATGTCGGTGGCCAGCGCGCCGCCGTGATTGAAGCGCTCGTCGATGATGGCGGCTTCCTTATCCACCTGCGCGAAGAAGTAGCGCGTGAAGCTGGTGTAGCCGCCGAATCCTGTGTCGGGCATATGAATGTACGCCACGCGTCCGCCGGTCATCTGATCCACCTTGCGGCGGTTGTCCTCGATCCACGCCAAGTGCCGCAATCCGGCTTCGTCGCCCACCGGCACCACCTTCACCTCGCGCGCATTGGCTCCCGCGGGATCCGTCCCCACCTTCAGCAGCGTGGTCTTGCCGGCGGTGGCCTCGAAGAAGCTGTAGACACTGTCGGTGGCGCGCACTTCCCGTCCATTTACCGCCAGCAGATATTCGCCCGCCACCACGTTCACGCCCGGTTGCGTCAGCGGCGCTTTCAAATCGGGATTCCAATTCTCGCCGTTATAAACGCGCGCGAAACGGTACCGTCCGTTCTCGATCTTATAGTCCGCACCCAGCAGCCCCGTGGGAACGCGCTTTATTTCCGGCCGGTCGCCGCCGCCCAGAAACATGTGACCTACGGTCATATTTCCCAGCATCTCGGTGAACAGATAGTTCAAATCGTCGCGTGACGCCAGGCCACTGAGATACACACCGTAACGCTCCTCGGCGGCCTGCAGATCCAACCCGTGATAATGCGGATCGTAGAAGAACTCGCGCTCGATGCGCCAGACTTCATGGAACATCTGTCTCCACTCCGCGGGCGGTTCCACCTTCACTTCCAGATCCTGAGTCTTAAGGGTCTTCTCGTTACCCGGTTTGGGCGGTGGGCCATCCGCGCCCTCGGGGATAGGCGGCGGTTCGGCGATGGTCCACTTGTCGTCCTGCTGGTACAGCATCTTCTCGCCCGTGAACGACACCTGGAAATTCTTCACTCCGCCGATCACTACGTCGGCCTTGCGCTTGGTCACATCATAGCGGTGCACCGTCAAGACCGGCGGGCCTTGCGGCGATGGCGGCGGCACTTCGATGGCGTAGACCGTACCCGCTTTGCCGGCCTCCAGCGCTACATACCGGGCGGGCGGCATGGGGATGGCCAGGATGCGCTGGCCGATATTTTCCAGATCGACTTTGACTTCCACTTTGTCGGCGCTTTTATCTTTGTCCTTATCTTTGTCTTTGTCGTCTTTCTTTGTATCGTCTTTCTTGTCGGCGTCTTTCTTGTCGGCGTCTTTCTTCTTTTCGTCGTCGCTCTCGGGCGCCAGTGGCGATGGCTCGCTCTTGGGCAACACCACCAAATACACGCTGGCGGTCACCGGACGCGAGAAGCTATGTATGTCGGGCTCCATGGCCGGTCCCGAATTGGTGCTGGCAGTAAAATACAGATATTTACCGTTCTTGTCGAAGACCGGGTTCTCGGCGTCGCTCATGCCATCGCTCACTTGGGTGATCTTAGCGCCCGCCAGCGAGTAGAGATAGATGGCCGCCATATGGCTCTTTAACTGCTTCGAGTAAGTCAGCCACTGGCTGTCAGCCGACCACGAAGGCGTGAGGCTATTGCCGGGATAAAAATCGGTGTCCACCAGGACGGGAGTCTTGGCCGCCAGGTCCACGTAGAACAGATGATTATGGTTGTCGAGATAGGCGATCTTCTTGCTATCGGGCGACCACCGCGGCGACGTGTAGTAAGCCTTGCCCAGCGGGATCTTTTGCGCTTCGCCCGCGCCATCCTGATCGCGCACATGCAGGGCGTACTCGCCCGATTCGTCCGAGAGATAGGCAATGCTCTGGCCGTCCGGCGACCACACCGGTTCGCGCTCCATCACCGCCGGGCTATTGGTCAGGTTGCGCGCATCCCCCTTCTCCGCCGGCACGGTCAGGATCTCGCCGCGCGCCTCGAACACCGCCCGCGCGCCGTTCGGCGAAATATCGGCATTGCGCAGCCGTTTGGCGACGTTCACGAAGTGCGGCCGCAGTTCCGGCAGGTCGCCCGACAGCGTCACTTCCACCTGCTTGGTCTGCCCAGTCTTAAGGTCGTAAAGGTGCAGCCCGCCGAATTGCTCATATACGATTGCCCCGGGTCCCGCGGATGCCGATTTGAAATCCAGGCCTTGGTTGGCGATGGCGCGTGTCACCTTTTGTGTCTTGGTGTCGTAATAGAACAGCGTCACCGGGCCTTCGCGGTCGGAAAGAAAGTAGATCCGGTCGCCCACCCACATGGGGTTGAAGTCGTTGGAGTTTTCGCGCGGAATGCGCACGATGCTGGAGTCCGCCAGGTTGGCGATCCAGATCTTGCGCGTCTGGCCGCCGCGATAGCGCTTCCAGGCCTCCTGCCATTGGAAGAGCGGCACGTAGGCCAGGTGGGTACCGTCCGGCGAATACGATCCCTCCAGCGCGATCGGCAGGGGCAGTTCGTCCGGCAGTCCGCCACCCTCCACCGGTAGGGTGTACAGCCGCGCGCCATCGTTGGGAATCGCGCGGGATGAGACGAACAGTATGCGCTTGCCATCCGGCGTCCAACCGGCGGCCGCATCTTGCCCGGGATGATAGGTCAGCCGCCGGGGTACGCCGCCCGCCGCCGGCATGACGAAGACATCCACATTGCCGTCGTATTCGCCGGTGAAAGCAATGGTGGATCCGTCCGGGGAGAATACCGGGTCGGTCTCCACGCCGGGACTCACAGTAAGGCGGCGCGCCTCGCCTCCAGCGCGCGGGACGCTCCACAGATCGCCCGCATACGAAAAGACGATCTCGGTGCGGCTGAGCGCCGGCTTGCGCAGCAGCAGATGGGCGGAGTCGGCGTAAGTAAGAGGTGTTAACAAGATGAGGGCGGAGAGCATTCGACGCATAATGTCCAGTATCGCACTATGAACAAAACCGGTATCCTGAGCTACTTGAGGCTCGAGATGTTTGAGTTTCCATATTTCACCGTGGGGCAGGCAGAAGTGCCTGCGCCACGTCGCGCGAAATGGCCAAACTCCAGAGCCGGCTTTCAGCCGGCTCTTCAGGGTGGCAAAATGTCCAAGCCTAAATCGTCAAGGTTGGTCAAATGTCGAAATCATTCGCCATCAAGCCGCGCAAAGCCGTCCCGCACGAATTCGTGCTGGACGCCATGGACGCGCTTTCGCCCCGGACAAACCCCATGTTCGGTTGCCTGGCGGTATACGTTGGGGCGAAGATCGTCCTGATACTGCGCGACAAGCGCGGCGACACCGTAGACAACGGGGTGTGGTTGGCCACCACTGCGGACCATCACCAGAGTCTACGCCGCGAGTTCCCCAACATGCGCTCCATCCAGGTACTCGGCAAGAAAATAACCGGTTGGCAAGTGCTGCCGGCGGACGCGCCGGATTTCGAGGAAGCCGCGCTGCGCGCTGTCGAGCTGATTGCCGCCCGGGATCCTCGAATAGGAAAGGTGCCGGGGGCAAAGCGGCCGAAACAGCGCCCAAAACCCCAGCCCCCGGCGCCCAGCCCCTAGCCCCGGCGGCCAAAGGCCGTCCAGCAGTCTGCGCGTTTTGCGCCCTTCGTGCGTCTTTCTCTCTTG